>JAEEGH010007356.1_pt1 | contig 26562 bp, 3 predicted proteins | sample 9134181 | NCBI WGS metagenome assembly JAEEGH01 (sample SAMN16246544, study PRJNA631951) | gut metagenome | biome: gut microbiome; feature: rumen; material: DP-attached | host: Bos | place: Iran: Karaj | collected 2018-10 | reverse complement strand
CGTCACCGATCTCGACAACTCTCTGACGCCTGCTTATATCTGTAGCAAGGCGGGTGCCTATGGTGGTCAGCAGTTTGAAAACGGTACTAACTACAGCGCCATCAAGACCTGGTGTACTTTGCCAGGGGACGACCGTCAGCACTTCGATTATAATTACGATGCCTTCGACCTGCTGGCATCTCCAGAGTTCCTGAAGGTAAACAACGACAATGCTCCTACCACTGAGGAGGCTTACGGTCAGCCGTATAGCGACCTGGTGAACGTAGAATACCAGGCTGTGTTCCATGCTACCTCCGGCAAGCCATCGATCACCTATGCAGGTGGTACGCTGAACGATGGAGATGCTATCAGCAACGAGGTCTTCGAGAGTCAGATCCGCAACGACCAGCGCCACTACACCCACGTATCAGTGAAGGCTGGTGGTGAGGAGGTCTATTTTGCCAATAAGAACTTCATCTATGGAGGTGTACCATACGGTAAGGGACAGATCGTAGACGCTGATGTCTATAATGCTAACCCGTCTTCTGTAGATAAGGTGGCATTTAAGGGTAGCCAGTCAGGAGCCACCATCCTGTACTATTGTTACGAGGATTATGAAGACGCTAATGGTAACATAGTCGAAAAGGGTGAAGAAATCAGTGAGATCGACTATGCAGGTCTGCAGAACGACCAGAAGTACTTCATCATTCAGGGTAAGGAGCCTACTGAGACCACGACGCTCTACGTCAGCCGTGAGAGCGACATCTATAACCTCACGAAGGAGAAGGTCTATACTGTGGTTTATCAGTATACCTATTCTGAGGATGAGGACGACGGTAGTGTGAAGCTCACCAACGAGTTGCACGTCATCAACGTTCATCTGCAGTTGGAGAGTGGTGTACCACAGATTGGTACACTCAATCCGCCAGCAACGGTTCTGCCTGGTAATACGGTAGGTATGAAGGCACCTGAGGTGACACCAGGTCTCTACGAGGTGCTGACCAACGGTTGGGAACTGTTTACCAACAGCGACGATGCCGACCATCATCGCAACGGTGTGCCTTTCAGCAACAACAGCACGCCAGTCTATTGGTATCAGAACGGTAAGAACTACATCTCGTTCTACTCGAAGACCTATCTGGGTAAGACCTATTCGAACCCCGTACCTCTGAGTGTTGCCAACTATCACGACATCGATCGTGTGATGGCTGATAAGGAGCATCACATGTATGTCGACATGACGACCGTTGACCGTCCAAGCAAGATTTATATCAATGATGGTGAATGCACGTCAGATCCGAATAAGAGCAAGCTCGACCTGCTGAAGGATCTCTTCGACCTCAGCTTGCAGACCTCTGTGGCTACCGATGGTGCTACAAAGGATCACGCGCTACTCGACGATCACGTCAAGGCAGGCCAGAACCTCGAATTCCTGCTCAATGGTGATGCCAGTCCGAAGGCTTACGTCGACTGGACGCCTATTGGCAATGATGCTAACTGCTTCGAGGGTAACCTGCATGGTGATGGTTACAGCATCAGCGGACTCAACAAGTCGCTCTTCGGTAAGCTCTGTGGCAGTGTCTATAACCTTGGTGTAACGGGTACGTTCACCTCTGCTGGTATCGCTGACAAGGGCGATGGCTATGTGGAGAACAGCTGGACGATGACCACAGCAGCACCTGACAACAGTGTCAAGGCAGTCTTTGGTAATCCGACAGCAACGGATCGTATACAGGTCAACAACTGTTATTACCATACGCCAGACGGTACTGACTACTCGGCAGGTCCTGCTCTCCGCAAGTCGCTGCAAGCCTTCTATAATGGTGAGGTGGCCTACAACCTGAACGGCTTCTTCCTGAAGGAGCGCTATAACCGTCAGGCAGCAGCCAGCGACAAGATAGATACCTACAACTATGTGGAGGACCGTTACGGCAATCCTGACTTCCTCTATGCTCAGGGTACTATTCCTGCCAAGACAGACATCCGTCGACATGTTGACGAATCGGATAACGCCTACTACGAGCCTATCTATCCTGACGACTATCTGTTCTTCGGACAGCGCCTCGGCTTCGGACATACCAACTATGTCCATCAGGAGGTTCCGTCGCACCTTGATAAGGATGCTGACAACTGTAACATCATTACAGTCAACGCATACTCTAACCGAGTATATCGTGCACCAGCCTACTACGGTAGCAAGACGATGCGCATGATTCACTTCAATCCGCAGGCCATCTTCGCTACTACTAATAAACAAGGTACGCGCGAGGCTTATCCGAACTTGACAGCTGTCGACTTCACGGGCTATGGCGATACGAAGTACACGAAGACGTTAGACGCCAATACAGGTGTGTTCTTTGCTCCTGTCCTCGACAACTTCATGTCACTCTATGATGTGCAGAGTGTCGATGAGACGCGCAACCTGCTCGTCTATGCTCCATCTAGCTTGCCTGCAGAGACGCAGACCGTACTGACTACCTACTTCGCAGACGAGGCTATCGAGGAGACGTCGCCAAACGATGCTACAGGCAATTATCGCTCGGTAGATGTGCTGTCAGCCGCAGGCATTCGAGGCCATCTGGTACACCAGACGGATAATGGCTATGAGGCTCTGACCGACCACTACTTGGTAGACAAGCAGGAGTTCAATGCGCCTATTGCTTACACCTTCGACTCTGACTACCGCATGTGGTATCAGCGTCAGCCTGAGCGCTATGCACTGCATGACAATACGGGTTGGGATGTTGTCAGCCTGCCGTTCACAGCAGAGCTGGTGACCACACAGCAGAAGGGTGAGTTGACGCACTTCTATCAGGGCAGCATAACAGGCCATGAATACTGGCTCCGTCAGCTGAACAGCCTGAAGAAGAAGGATGCTACGACGCTGGAAGGTGCTTTCAATGTACCTCTTGTCGGAACGGGCAGCAAGGAATATACCAATACCTTCCTCTGGGACTACTATTACAAGTATAGTGATAGCCAGGATGCCAACAAGGATACCTATCAGAAGTATTATGGCAATGCACACACCTATAGCAACTATCCGTATGCGGCTGCTGCTACGCCTTATCTGATTGGATTCCCAGGTGCCGACTATTATGAGTTCGACCTCAGCGGCTCGTTCGTACCTGCCAATACGTTTGCTGCTATCGACAAGCTCGATGCACAGACAGTAACCTTCGCATCACAGTCTGGTGCTACCATCAAGTGTTCTGACGACGAGCTGGCTAATGGCAAGGTGACGCTCACTGCCGACGGTAAGAGCTACACCTTTATGCCAAACTTCAAGAACGCGCAGCTGGAGGCAGGCAAGGGTTATGTGATGAACGACGATGGCGGCTACTTCAAGGCAGTCACAGCAGCTACGCAGGCAACGGCCTTCCGTCCATACTTCACATCGACGGCTTCTGGCAATGCAGCACCTCGTCGCATCACGTTCAATAGCGTTGCATCGTCGCTGAATGCAGGAGACGATCCGGATGACGGTGTCAATGGCATGTATATCCATGCTAACGACCGTAAGGTGATTGTCACCTCTAATCTGAAGCGTACGGCTGATGTCCGCATCTTCAACGTCAGCGGACTCTGCGTGGCCAACTTCACCGTTGAGCCTGGACAGACCGTCGAGACACCGTTCTATGTAGATGGTGTCTATGTGGTACATGCTGCAAATGGTCGCTACAGAACGAAGCTCGTAGTGAAATAATACGACACTTTCCCCACAGGGATAAGTTCCTGGTTCCATCAGAACCACAACTTATCCCTGTTTTCTTTCTCTAACTTCTTAATTGTTTTATAATTTTCAAATCAATTTTTTTATAATTTTGAGCGAAGCGACCAAACCACCCTTTAACTTCTACGTCAAAAAAATTCATTAATCATGTGATAATAGTATTTTCTCCAAATAGAAATTTTGTTTAAAAAAAGCATTTACCATCACCTTTTGATTTAACTATCAGATAACCAATGATATAAGTGGTGATGTTAATCCATTTTTACCGTCACCTCACCATCACTTTACCCCTACTAAACTCCGAGTTTACCCCTACTAAACTCCCAGTTTACCGGCACTAAACTTTTAACCCATTGACTTATAAGCAGTTCGCTTATAGTAACATTACTTGGAACTATTGGTAACACACCATGGAACTATTGGTAACACCAAGGGGAACTATCAGTTCCACCTAGTGTTACTACTTGAAACTATTAATAGTAAACAAAAGAAGAAACATTGCAAAATGTACGAAAACAAGAAAAAATGATGGTAGGGTGATGAAAAGGTGATGGTAAAACGAGCTTACCATCACCTCTTAAACCGCTATAAACCAATAAGATAGCTATAAAGGTGATGGTAAATACTATATTTAGCAAAACTTTGTATAAAACATATATCTCCAACATCTTCTCTCGTAAAATACCCCAACTTCATCATTCCCAGGGCAATGCTCGTCTATTAAAAAATCTTAAATACTTTGTTAATTCACGCGTATACGTATGCGTATATGTTATTTTTTATTTACTTTTGCATATCGAAACTGGTTAATTGACGGATGTAAAGAAAATGATAATCCGGAAAACGACACAAATTTGACAAACTGTATATATGGACGTTGCATTTCTTTTAGACAAATATTTTAAGGGAGCTAAGAAAGTCTCGATAGACGTGTTTGATGCTCAGACATTAAACACTGTCTATAAAGATGTCATCAATTCAATGACATCCCACTTCGAGATTGAGGTTAGCGTCCTTCAGGCCTTGAGCTATTGTCTTTACGAGATGATGGACAATGTTCATATTCACTCTGGAAAGCCATTAGGTACGGCAATGACCTATTACGACAATGACCAGAAGACCTTGTCTATTCTGATTGCTGACGACGGGATGGGTGTTCGTGCTTCGCTTTCGGAGAACGAGATATATAAAAACATTACAGAAGCTGAGGCGCTTAAGATGTGTCTTGAAGACAAGATCACAGACGGTAAGGGCCTGGGCTTCGGACTATATACTACGTCGAGACTTGTCGACAGCATTGGAAAAGAGTTTATTCTGCATTCAGGCAACCATAAGTTGGTAAGAAAAGATGGGGCTGAGTCTGTCGTTGAAAACGGCTATTGGCAAGGCACCCTCATTTATATGGTTATTGACACAACTCTCAAAATGTCGCTCGACGAACTGAAACGTTGTACAACCTTTAAAGGTTTGAACCCTCTGGCCGAACGCAGCGTACTAGTAGCGCTGCAACGCAGATATAAAGTAATTAGTGAAACGTTATGATACAATATAATAATTATATGGAAAATTACATGGTGAATTACATGGCAATTATATGTTAAATATAAACACGAATTTCCACGAATGCCCCACGAATTGAACATGAATTAGATGTTAAAGATGACACAAGATATGGACAATAAGATAATGACACGAGAAAGTACACAAAAGGGACGGTTCCGCTGTGTAGTTGAGAGTTTACGCCTCGTTGTAATCCTGCTCCTGATGATGGTTGTGGGAACCAGTGAGATGTGGGGACAAGTTACCAATGGTCTGTACTATATAGCCAGTAGAGACTATAGTGCGAACAAAACTACGACAAATTTCTACCTATGTCCTTCCGAGCCGAACGAAACATGGCCTTATTACTACAGTTCCAGTTCTCCATATTTTACAGCTACTAACACAGAAATGCCGTTCATGACAACCTTTCAATGCAGAAATGGCGAGTATGACTCTAAAAAAGCCTTATGGGTTTTGAAAGAGAGTTCCACAGAAGGATGGTATTATATCATTCATCTGACTGATGGGAAATACCTGACATATAATGATGCAATGGGAAATGAAAGTAATGCGGGACGTATGCGTTTACACATTCAGGCAACAGCTGATGGTGACAAAGCGTTGTTCAAGATTAATTATCAGTCAGCTAATGGTTTTTATGATGTTATTTCCAAATATGCAGAAGACCATGTAGATACCGACACAAGAAAATATTTAAATATAACTGGAGCGTCAGGAAAATCAGGAAATATTGCATCGCTTGTAGCTACAAATGCGAGGGCAGATGGTCCTAAAGTCAATAATAAGGCAATAAATGTAGGAGGACTCGTTGGCCTTTGGACATACGGATGTTCAGGATCGAATTCAGACTCAAACAGTCGTTGGTTTCCCGAAAGAATCCAGACAGCTCCAACTATCAGCGATGTGAGCGCAACCAATACCATCACCATCACTGATGCGATTGGTCTACCTGATGGCTATACTATACGTTACACCACAGGTGACGGTAGTCAGGCTGCCCCAACGGCGACAACAGGTACCGAATATACTGGCCCTATTGAAGTGGAAGACAACTGGACTGTCAAGGCTGTGGTTGTTCAATATGGAGTGGTACTTACCGAAGTGGCAGAGAAGGAAGTGACTCCTGTTATCGCGGCTCCTGTCGTTACCAACAACGGTGATGGCACCATCTCGCTGAGCACAACCACCCCTGGTGGTAAAATATATTACACGACTAATGGTGACACCCCAGACAATACAAAAACACCATATTCTTCTGCCTTCTCCTTGGGCGATGCTACAGTCATCAAGGCCATCACATACAATAGTACAGAAACCTTGTCTTCTGAGGTAACGACCTATAATGTGCCGCAGTATGTTGCACCGACCATCAGTTATAACAATGCCACCTCAAAGGTAACTATCACCAGCGAAGGCTCAGTCTATTACAATACTGGTGACGGTTCACAGGCGGACCCAACCACCTCCAGTACGCCATATAGCGCGCCATTTGATGTTACCTCTCCTACAACGGTAAAGGCTATTGCTACTCATGTTGGCTATTTCACCTCTGAGGTGGCAACTCTGGCCATTACGCAAGTCGCCACACCGACTATCACCGTCAGCTCAGGCAATAGTGTTGTCATAACCTGTTCCACAGAAGGTGCTTCCATCTTCTATACAATAAATGGTTCAGATCCGGGCACAGGTTCTACACCATATACCGAACCCTTTAATGTGGATAATGGCACTACCATTCAAGCGATAGCCATAAAGGAAAATTGTATAAATTCTGCAATAGCGTCATTAACGGTGTTATCTCCTATCGAGATCAGTTATGATGCGGCAAACAACAAAGTTGTTATTACGAATGCACCTGCTGGCTCTACCATCTATTACACCACAGGAACAACGGAAGCTGATACTCCTGACCCATCAGGAAGTGAGAGAATAGAATACATTTATGGAAACACAGGTTTTGATCTACTAGACAACGTAGATTATATTAGGGCGATAGCAATTAAAGGTTCAGATATGACTTCAGAAGTTAATCTGGCAATTGTGGTTCATGCATCTACTAGTGGGAATGACAGACCCTATTATATTCAAAGTGTAGAATGTACAGACTTCTATATGATACCAGGTGATGGAACAAATGTCAATACAACGAGCTTGCCGAGTGCTGCTATGCAGTGGTGCTTTGTCAGTGCCGGTAAGGAAGGTGACGTTGATTATTATTATATAAAGAATAATGCAACGAATTATTATATATACTATAATAGTTCTAATAGTTCTATTCGTTTGCAAACGGCAACTACTTTTAACAATGCAAATGCTACCAACAAAAATTTTTATAAATTCAGCATCCATTATGAAAATGCAGCAACTAAGCCTGGATACTATATACATCCGAAGAATAATGCTACTGCAACAAATGGTCTTTGGAAAAATAACGGAAATAACAATCCCAATGTTTTGGGTGTGAGCAATGCAACAGCAACTAATGATAATGGTATCCGTTCTCGTTGGAATCTAATTAGAAGTACTGCAGAGACAAAACCCACTGTAGCGACTCCATTTGTTGCTTGGGGAGCGGGCGGTCAATATAAATATTACAAGATAAAGAAAGATAATAGCAATTTTGTTGCTCCTCGTAGGGAAGGAGTCTCATATGCCATTCCTTCAGGTTCTGAAGCAGATAATCTTTTGTGGTACTTTGATGAGGCAGATCATACAGACTGGGTTACTTATTACTATATCGTTAATGCTGCTACGGGTGAGTATCTGTATTTCGGTGGTTCGGATCAGACTAGTGACAACAATAATGCCTTTATTGCGAAGCAAACGTTGGGAACAGATGCAGAACGCTATCAGTTCGCTTTTGTAAAAACTACAGTTAATAACCAGTATTACATTTTGCCAAGAGTATTGCAAAATTTGAAAAAGAATAGTTACAGCTTGGTCTATTGGGATGGCTATGGTACACTAAGTACGAAAGAAGATAGAGCAGACGCAAAGGCAAAGTGGTCTTTTGTAGTGTCGAATGTCACAAAACTCTGTCCTCCTATTCTTACATTGGATGCTGATGGGAAAGTCAATATGACATCACGAACAAAAGATGCCGTAATGTCTTATAAGGTCGGTGATGCTGCAGATTATACTACTTTTAGCAGTAATCCAATAGGATCGTTGTCAACAGGAAGTCAGACAACAATTACAACCAAGACAACCATCGGCGGAGTTAACACTGAAAAGGCAATAACGGTCATTTATGAGCCTACTATTGAATTTGAAGAAGGACAATCGTTTGTTTACAATGGGCAGACCCATACTCCAGTTCTGAATAGTGTCAAAATTGGAGAGACAGAGATTAAAGACCTTTGTGTGGTTTCTGGTTCTGATATTGATGCGGGTGAGGCTACAGCAATTGTTACTCAAAAAGAAGATGATTCAGATAACGTTATTTGGGGTACTAAAGCGTTTACAATCGACCAATCTCCACTGACCATATACGCTGATAGCAAGACTATTGAATATGGTGATGAGATTGGTGAATTATCTTTCTCTACTTTTGGACTTGCTACGATTGATGATGTGGAAGTGAATTTGTCTTGCGCTTCAGGTACAGAAATGGGTGTTTATCCTATTACGTTCAGTGATCTAGCAAATACAAATCCTGCAGCGAAATTTACTATTAAGCGACATGCTGGTGGAGCTGATGCTAGTAGCAATTATAAAGATATTAAGTTAATAGCTTCTTCTCTGACTATCACAGCAAAGAGTTTGGGTGATGGTGTTCAAAAGGCAGACGGCATAACTACTGAATTGACAGCCAATGGTGAGGATATTACCGTTACGGTTGGAAGTTCACCATTAGTTAAAGAAACGGATTTTGGTGTTGTTGAAAGTATTGAGGGCTACTATGACGATAAAATATGGACTATTTCTGGAATCGGTCACTACACGGGAAGTGCTCAAGTTGCTCGCGTTAAATCTGCCTTTAGTGAAAGGGATAGTGAATGGAGAGCTGGTTATGTGGCATCTCATGACTGGGCAATACCAGAAGGCAGTAATATAGAAGCTTGGATTGCAACCAATGTTTATCCGTCAGTCAATGTGGTACAAGTGAAGAAAGTAGAATATCTGCCAGCAGGTGTTCCAGCAATTATAACTGCAAACGCGGACAAGAGCACAGGTGTTTTAGTGTCACCAAAGTCTGATGATACAGTAGAACTTACAGAGTCACAGAAAACTGTTAATAAATTCAAAGTGGCAACAGAAAAGACAGACGTAGGTGATGGAGTTTATTTATTCCATAATGGGGAGTTTGTACTTGCCATATCTGGTAAAATGCCAAAGGGGAGTATCTATTTGGAGAAACAATCAGGTAGTAATTCTGGTGCACCGATGCGTATAGTGAAAAGTGATGTAACTGGTATAGTGGAGATAAACGAAGACAATAATATAAGATTATATAACGCTACTTGGTATTCGCTTGATGGCAGAAAGTTAAGCGGAAAGCCTGCAAAGAAAGGTGTTTATATCAATAACGGTCGTAAGATTTTTGTGAAGTAATAGAGCATGAACAAAATGGTACAAGAATATAGAGTAGATATGAAACATAGTATTCTGAGAGTTGTTATATTTTTCATTCTCATGTCGCTGACAACTGTACAGACATGGGCTGGTGGTATTCCTGAAGAAAACATAATTATTCAGGTTCTACCAGAAAATAGTGGGAATAACGCTACAATTGAAAGTATTGGAGAAAAGGTAAATAACAAAACAAAGGTGACTATTCGGGTTACCAAAGCTGATTCTTATACCATTTATGAAGGATTGATTCAGGTAGTGCCAATGATTATCCTTCCCAATGAGGCACCTCGACGTGCTCCTGGTTTCGCTGGCTCGCTTCCAGTATCTCATAAAAGTGAAAATCTATATTCTTTTGAGGTTCCTGAAGAGTATGATGGTGCATATGTTACGGCAAGGTTTGTGTTAGCAACATCAACAACGATTTATTCCTTAGATGAGATAACTGATAAGAATGGTCAATATACGTTGGGAGCCGACATTTCCGGTGGCGAAATTCCAGCGGGTGTTAAGACTGATTTTGCTGGAAGTCTTAATGGTAATTACCATAAGATATACAATCTTTCTGAGCCATTGTTTGAATCAACTAGTGGAGCCAAGATCTATAACTTGATGTTAGAAGATGTCCATATCAATGGTATTGGTAATGTTGGTGCTATTACCAGAGTAGCTGATGAGGCAACGCGTATCTATAATTGTGGTATCTTGTCAGGTTCAATTAGTGGTAGTGGCTATGTTGGTGGCTTGGTAGGTAAACTTGATGGAACTTCTCGTGTCATCAACTGTTTCAGTTATGCCGATGTTTCTGGCGGTACTGATAAGGGTGGTATTGTGGGTTATAACAATTATGCCTCGAAGAATGGCGATATCAAAACTATGGTTATGAACTGTATGTTTTATGGTGACATTTCGAGTGGAGGTAATATTTCACCAGTTTATGGTGGGTTGAACATTGATAACTTGCTGACCACAACTGGAACAGGACTTAATACTTTCAATTACTATAGATACGATTCTCCTTACAGCAAGAATGGAAACATAACAACTGGTAAATATAATTGTGCGCTTGCGGTAGAAGAGGAATACCTGACTCGCGTTGAAACCTATCGTCAGTTATTGAACAGTAATCGTAGGTTGGCTGCTTATTATGCACTAGGAGATGCAGATAAGGGTTATGGTAAAGGTAATGAGATGGCTAAGTGGGTGCTGGAAACGGCAGATCAGACCAACAGCAATCCGAAACCTTATCCCGTGCTCAAACCGCAATATTATTATCATTCTATCGTTAACTATGATGCTGATCATGCGCCTCAAACACCTGAGACCAACAAGTCTCTGACAATTAATTTTGGTACTAGTCCTCTGCCTATTACAGATAAAGATCCTGATCATTATAACTTTAACTATCATAAGGTGCAACTGCCTTACTACGATGGTGATAACTATAAGGATGGTAAGGTTGTCGTAGGTTGGCAAATCACGAGTTATGGAACTAGTGCTTCTGAAGGTGATGATGTTACTGTTAATTCAGACGGAGTTGTAACATCTACCCCTTATAACTTTGCAGACCGTATGTGTACCACGGGTCGCGTTTACTCTCAAGGTGCTTATCTCGATGTGCCAAAGGACGTTACCTCTATAACACTTGAACCTAAATGGGCTAATGCTGTTTTCGTCGCTGATGCCAATTTGGACAAGGTGTACTCACAAAATTATTGTATTGGCGAATCAAATGATGTGTTAAAAACACCAGCCGATGTACTTGGTACTGCATATACTAGTGGAAATCGCTATACGTTTAAATACGGAGACGGTACCGTTACTGTACCTGTTTACACTGACATTAGTACTGCACTCAGTAATATGCCAACTAATTCTGATATTACTGGAACGACTGTATATGATAAAGCTGTTGTATTGGTTGGTAATCTCCATTTGACTGCAACTCCTTCAACTGAAGCAACAGCTTTTACCATTATGTCGGCAGACTTCGACAAAGATCATGAACCTGATTTTAGTCTTATCTACACTCATCCGAGTCGTGCAACAGGTAAAGTCTCCCCTATCAGGTTCGACTTTTTGAATATGCCAGGTATGGCTATGGCACAAAAGCCCAGAGGCTCAGCACTTTTGCGTAATGTAAGTATCTTTAAGCCTACAGGATGGTTTGAGGTGACAAACACTTGTCTTGTCCATTTTGTACAGTTTGAGTACGATGATGGAGATAAAACGGCAAATATTCCTGCTCCGGTCATTTTGTTAGGTGGTGTGTATGACCAATTTGTATCTACACAAAGTAGCAAACCTTACACAACTAAGAGTAATAAGATAGTTTCTAATACTAGCTATATTTACCTTGGTGGCAACGCGTGGTTTAAAGAATTTGGTAATGGTACTCACAGTGATGGATGGCAGTTTACACCGCATGTCCCAATTTCTGTATCAGGGGGCGATTTTGGGAAATTCTATCTTTCGGGAACCTATCGGCCAGATGCAATGGTCGAATCAGACAACGCCGAATGTTATATTAGTGGTGGTAGGTTTGGCGAGTTGGCTGGTGCTGGCCAGCAGCAGATTGATGGCAATGTGTATTGGCAAATCAGGCATGCTGATATCGATGAGTTTTATGGTGGTGGTATCAATGCTGGTAAACCGATTACTGGTGATATTAATATTGATATCAAGTACAGCAATGTAAAATTCTTCTGTGGAGGGCCGAAGTTTGGTGATATGCAGAAGAAGGGCTTGACAACAATTACGTGGGCCCTAAATAAGGCAGGAACTTCAACAGCCAGTAAAACAAAACAAATAGATAAAGACGGAGAAGTTACTACTAATGCGGAGAAATGTAACTTTGGCAATTTCTATGGAGCTGGTTATGGAGGAAACTCTTATTATAGGGTAAGAACAAGAGATACTAACAAAGATATTTCTTGGAGTAGCTGGCAAGCTGACTATACTGGTAAAAAGGGAAAATATTCCAAAGATAACAATGGTATAGCTACAGATTTTGACTATGAATACTTTGTAGGATCTGATGGTACGGTTTATGGACGCTTCTATGTGCAGTATGCCTCATTCTCAATGGCGCAGACCAATAATGTAACCTCTACGCTGACTGATTGTAAGATTACTGGCGACTTCTTTGGAGGTGGTTGCCGTGGTAAGGTGATTGGAAAAGCCACTTCGACACTTATTGGCTGTCGTGTTGACGGAAACGTGTTCGGTGGAGGTTATTCTGCCTCTGTGCCGACTATCGGAGTCAGACAAGGTGGTTTTGCTTCCGTGCCTACATTTATTTCAGATGCCGGTGTCTTTGGTGGTGGTACTCTTTCGTCAATAACAGATTATACTTGGACAAAGGTTGCGTTGACAGATGGAAGTACGGCGCTTAGCGGTAATAATATCGCGACAGATGTAGATTTGAGTTCCTTGGGTCAAGTCAAGGAAACAGATCTTAAGATACAGGGAAATACGACTGTAGGAGGTTTGATAAATGGCAGTCCTACTGGTGGTGTATTTGGTGGTGGTGATGCATCTGCAGTATACGAAAAGACCAAAGTTACAATTACTAAAGGTGATGACAACACAACCCCCACCGTCCCCAATGTCTTCGGTGGTGGTAATCAGGCAGGCGTCTTCCAAAATGCCGAAGTTAAATTAGAAAATGGAACCATCAGCGATGGTGTCTATGGAGGCTGTAATACGATTGGTACCATTGGTGGCAATGTCACCATGAACTTAGAGGGTGGCTCAGTAACCAATAATGTCTTTGGTGGTGGTAAAGGTCAGCCAACATTGGTCAATGGTAGTGTTTTGGTAAATGTCGGAAAGCTTAGTGGTACCGATCATGTAGGTCCTGCCATTGGTGGCGATGTATATGGTGGATCTGCACTAGGAAATGTCAATGCGCTTATAAGCGATGCAGGCGTTCTTAGTTATTCTGGAACAGCAACTACTCAGGTAAATCTGATAGGTGGTACAATAACAGGCTCGCTCTATGGTGGCGGTCTTGGTGCTTTGGCAGTAGGTGAACCTGGCCAAAGTGGATATGTAGCACCTATTGCAGCCAACGTCTATGGTCCTGTAACTGTAACCGTTGAGGGTGGTAAAGCTGCTAATGTATTCGGATGTAATAATCTGAATGGTACACCGAAGAGTACTGTTGAAGTGACTGTAACAGGTACAGATGCCACTGTTGTTGATGCACAAAGCGGTAACAAAACTTATGCTTTGCAGGGTGTCTATGGCGGTGGAAACTTGGCACACTTTGATCCGACAACACCTGGCAACTATCCTACTGTGACTATTAGTGGATGTGCAACAAGTATCAAGGATGTCTTTGGTGGCGGTAATGCTGCTGCAGTACCTTATACCCGTGTGACTATCAATGGTGGTGACATCGATCGCGTGTTTGCTGGCGGTAATGGTGAAAGCGGCACACCAGCCCATGTGGGTTATATGAATACAGATGCCAGTCCTACTTCAGGTAGCTATGGTGCAGGAACTGCAAGTGCCCTTATTGCTGGTGGAACCATCAGGAAGGTGTTTGGTGGATCAAATGCCAATGGTACAATACGAGAATCCAGTAGCATTAATGTGGATAAGAGCGGTGCAGACGGTGCTTGTGATATGAAAATTGGTGAGGTGTATGGTGGCGGTAATGAGGCCGCTGGCGGTGCTAGCACCCTCACTATCGGTTGTACTGGATCAATCGTAGAGGGAGACAACGGTCATGCTAAACACCCAGAGAATATAGGTACTACGCTTGAAGGTATTGGTGCATTGTATGGCGGAGCCAATGCGGCTGATGTTACAGGCAATATTTCTCTAGCAATCAATAGTGGTATTATTGCAAACGTTTATGGCGGTAACAATACGAGTGGATCTATCTCTGGAACGATTGCTGTCAATATTGAGAAAACCAATGCAGGTTGTGGCTGGTATGTTGGTAATGTATTCGGTGGTGGTAATTTAGCATCATATACCGGTTCGCCAACAGTAACCGTCAAGAACGGAACAGTAAGCGGAAACGTTTATGGTGGCGGTAATGGTGATCCTACAGATGAGAATCAGGAGAAAGGCTCTACAGCTGCACCTACAGTTACTATTGGTGATTTGACACATGTAGACGCAGAAAATAATACTTACACAGCCATCGTTCTTGGTGACGTATATGGTGGCGGTAACGCAGCAAAGGTTACTGGTGAGACAGCACCTACTGTGCTCGTTCAGAAATGTAATACTCAGGTAGGTTATGTCTATGGTGGCGGTAATGCTGCCGATGTTCCTGCTACACATGTAACCATTGATGGTGGAACGATCTCTCACGATGTCTTTGGCGGTGGTCATGGTGACAATACACAAGGAAAGGAAAAGGCCGCAAATGTTACTGGCAATGTTAGTGTCAGTGTGACTGGCGGTAAGATTTACAGGGTCTTTGCAGGTAGTAACCTTAACGGAACCATTGGTGGTACTGTCGCATTGGAAATAGACAAGAGTAAGAGCACAGCTACTACGCCTTGTGATATGATGATTGGTGAAGTGTATGGTGGTGGTAACCAGGCAGCAGGCAATGCTGGTACCATCACTATTGGCTGCACAGGAACATGGACCACGACAGGAGATAACAATCATACAAACCATAATAGTACAACCAATCGTATCGGTTATGAACTGGAAGGTATCGGAACGGTATATGGTGGTGCAAAAGCAGCAAACATAGGAACCAGTACGGTTGCAAGTAATATCTCTCTCACCATTGTCGATGGTATAATAGAGAATGTTTATGGTGGTAATAATACTAGCGGTGTCATCAATGGTACTATAGCCGTTACTATCAATCAAAAGGATAATCCATGTGGTTGGTATGTTGGTAATGTGTTTGGCGGTGGTAATGAAGCTAATTATTCTGGCACACCCACTGTTACAGTTACCAATGGTCAGGTGAGCGGCAGTGTCTTTGGCGGTGGTAACAAAGCTAATGTAGGTGGTAGCATCGTTAATATCGAAGGCGGTGGTGTCGCCCAAGGTGTCTATGGTGGTTGTAATACTAGTGGAACAGTTACTGGTACAGCTACTGTGACGGTGACAGGCGGTACTATTGGAACGGAATTTGCTACTCCCACTTCGATGGATGGAGTACCTCAGGTTCTGTTTGGTGGCGGTAAGGGTAAAGCAACGGTCGTTACAGGAAAGACAACGCTAAATGTCGGAACTTTGACAGGTACGGACTATGCCGGCACAGCCAATATTTATGGTAATGTCTATGGCGGTTCGGAAAATGGTACTGTAGGAGCAGTCGACGTCAAACTATATGGTAATTATATATATGGTAACGTATTCGGTGGCGGCTACGATACTGATGGCAGCCTTGTTCCAACAGGTACGCTTGCAAAGCATGCTCCCGCAGCCGGAGCTGTGAATATCCTCTTAGATGGTACAGAGTTTAAACGTAGCGGTGACTATGCAGGCAATCAATATATGGCTCAAGTCTTCGGTTGTAACAATAAGAATGGTACACCGACGGGACATGTCAAGGTGAATGTCAAGAGAACTATTGGCGCAGGAAATAATGATGCAACACGTAAGACTTACGATGTGGTTGCTGTCTATGGAGGTGGCAACCAGGCTGACTATAAGCCTACTTCAAGTACTGAATATGCTGAAGTGCTTATTGAGGGTTGTGAACTGACCAGTATTGACGCTGTCTATGGCGGTGGCAATGCCGCAGCTGTGCCTGCTACGAAGGTACAAGTGAACGGTACTCATGTCATCAACCGCTTGTTCGGCGGTGGAAATGGTTCCGGAAATGGTAATCCTGGTGCTAATGTGGGTGTTTATGCAAATGTCAAATATGGTACAGGTAAGGCTGAGACCAAACTTAATGGTGGTTATATCAACTCTGTCTTCGGTGGCAGCAATACCAAGGGTGACATTGCCGGTGGTACGGATGTCAAGACGAAAGAAAAGACTGAGACGGCTCCTGCAGGTTGCTGTGACGATCTTATTATAGGAGAGCTCTATGGCGCGGGCAGTCAGGCCGATGTGGTTGGTGGCGTAAACATTACCTTAGAGTGTATGCCCGATGATTATGTGGCTGCTGTGTATGGTGGTGCCAAGAATGCGAATATCGATGGTAACGTCAGACTGACGGTAACCAGCGGTAAGTTCGGTCGTGTGTTTGGTGGCAACAATGAGGGTGGTACTATCAAGGGCTCTATTACGGTTTACGTTAGAGAAGAAGGTTGCCAAGACCTTGAGATAGGCGAACTCTTTGGTGGTGGTAACCTAGCTCCTTACTCAAAATTCGGATGTTATCTTGATAATACAGATAACAAATGGAAGGCATACGAGGAAAAGTCAACTGCTAATGGTAACTTTGAGGTGACTTTTGACAATAACGAACAATATCCTTATCATGTCAAGGTTTTCGTTGAGTCTTGTACCTCTATCGGTAGTATCTATGGCGGTGGACTGGGAACATCTGCTACAGTGACAGGTGACACCTATGTCAATGTCAATATGTTATATGGCAGTGTTAATAATACGCAAAAGACAAGTGTCGGACGTATAGGCCAGGTATTTGGTGGCGGCAAACAGGCTGACGTAAAGGGTAGTACCAGAATAGATATTGGTACGGAGATGGCCAACGAGCGAAATGGTGTTATCATTACGAAGACGATTGATGACAATACCAAGTATCTGAATCCAGAGCCCACTGGCACCACAGGCTATTCTTCTGTACCTTATATATCTATAGGAGAGGAAGCTGGTGTATATGGCGGTGGTAAAGATGCTAATGTGCTTGGTAATGCAACGCTGAACATTGGTACCAAAAATTTGGCTGACGGTACATCAATAACTGGTAACATCTTTGGTGGTGGCTACGGTTCGACTACTAAGGTGACAGGTGATGTGACTGTAAACATTGGTAAGAAAACAGGAAACGATACTGATGGTTATACATATGCAGGCTATGCATCTATAACGGGTGATGTCTATGGCGGTTCTGCTATGGGTAAGGTAAATACCATAGACGGAACATCAGCCAATGACGGAAAGAACACAAATGTGAACCTCTATGGCGGTACTGTGGACGGTAGCGTCTATGGTGGTGGACTTGGTGACAATACTTCTGGCTCTGAAGTTGCAGCGAATGTCTATGGCCCTGTTACTGTCACAGTTGAAGGCGGTACAGCCCTGAATGTGTTCGGTTGTAACAACAAATATGGTGCTCCGCAGCAGAGTTCGGTTACAGTGAATATCAATGGAACAGCTGAGGCTGGCGTTGGCAATGTCTATGGCGGTGGTAATCTGGCTGCATATGCAGGCAGTCCTGTCGTGACGATGAATGGCGGTACGGCTGCTAACGTATTTGGTGGTGGTCTGAGTGCCGAGGTAAGCGGTTCAGTAACTGTGAACATTAAGGGTGGTACTGTGACGAATGACGTCTATGGCGGTGGTGCATTGGCTAATACGAATACAGGTAATACTACTAATACTTCTGATAAGACGACAAAGGTGTTCTTGTTAGGTGGTATTATTAATAATAATGTATACGGTGGTGGATTAGGAGAAAAGAACTTGGTCAATGGTAAAACGGCTGATAACCCTGCCTATGTGAACGGCGATGTGAAGGTTTATCTGAATGGTATTGAAATCGCCGATTATGAAGCAGCCAAACATTCTACACTGGTTACAGTAGTGGATGCTGATGGAAATGGTACTAATGACTATTACCATACCAATGATAATACGGGTTGTGTTGTCAAGGGAAGTATCTTCGGCTGTAACAATCTTTGCGGAACGCCTAAGGGTAAGGTGAAGGTGCATATCTTCAAGACGCAAGGAGATGGCGCTTCACATAAGAAGTCAACAGACAAGAAGGGTGGATCATACGAATTGACTGCTGTCTATGGCGGTGGTAATATGGCAGCATACGAACCAACTATTAGTGGAACAGAAACGGAAAACAATCATGCTCATACTGATGTCATCATCGAAGGTTGTGATTTGACGAGCATCCAATATGTCTATGGTGGTGGTAACGCTGCTTCAACTCCTGCCACAAATGTTACCGTCAATGGCTCATACGAAATCGGAGAGGTCTTTGGCGGAGGTAATGGTGCAGACAATGTACCTATTAGTTATAACAATCAGAATACTCAGGAGAATCCCGGCGCAAATGTTGGTTTCAAAGAATATGGCGCAGCATGGGCAAGCTATGCTAATCCTTATGATACGAAGGATAACCGAGCCACGCATTATGGATACGGTTTTGGTAAGGCTCAGGTGAATATCAATGGTGGTCTTGTTCATGCAGTTTATGGCGGTAGTAATTCTAAGGGTAATGTGCGTGAAGTAGCCATTGCGATGCTCGACCATGTAGAAAAGACTTGTGACTTCAAGGTTGATGAAGCATACGGCGGTGGTAAGAGTGCAGACATGGACGGTAGAGCTGTCCTACAGTTAGGCTGTGTTCCAAGTGTCACTGAAGTATATGGCGGTGCCAAAAATGCTAATGTGAATGGCGATGTGGAGCTGACGATTACCAATGGAACATACGATAGAGTCTTTGGTGGTAACAATGAGGGCGGAACCATTAATGGTTCTATTACCGTGAACATTGAGGAGACGGGATGTGAGAAGATAATCATTGGACAGCTATTTGCCGGTGGTAATAAGGCTGCTTATACAACACCTTCCGGAAAGGATGATCCGGTCATCAATGTGAAATCGTTTACCAGTATCGGTCAGATCTTTGGTGGTGGATTTGGATCCACAGCTATACTAACGGGAAATCCGACCATCTATATTGACGAGATAGTAGGTGACAAAGCTGAGGAATATGCACAAACGACTTTTGAGTATGATAATGGTACGGAGGTGACTTCTGACGATTATACTGTTGTCGTTCCTGCTCATACTGCTGATAAGATAGGTACTATCGGTGATGTCTATGGCGGTGGCTATGGTGCTGACGTGGTTGGTAATGTAACCGTTAATATCGGAACTCAGGAAACGATTACATTTGCTGGTGCAGCTCCATCAAGAACAGGGCTGACAATTACTGATGGAAAGTACAACGTTGCTGGTGTCCATATTGCCAGAAGTGTCTATGGTGGTGGCTATGGTGCCAATACAACGGTTACAGGAGATGTGAAGGTAAATGTAGGTGGTCAGAAGACCGATGGCACATTTGTTGGTGGTACTATTACAATTGGTGGTAGTGTCTATGGTGGTAGTGCCTTGGGTGCTGTGAATGCAACTAGAGATGCCAACGATAATTCTAAACTGAATCCCACGGCCAATAAGACAACGGCTGTTACCTTGAAGAAGGGTAACGTGTCGAGATATGTGTTCGGTGGCGGCCAGGGTGAAGCTCCTTCAGGAACAAATACCGGAACAAAAGCTCATGTCTATGGTAAGTCAACGGTGACACTCTATGGCGACGTGGTTGCCGGTGGCTTGTATGGCGGTTGTGATGCCAATGGTGAGATGCATGGTGATACACAACTGGATCTCCTTGGCGGAACCGTAGGAACAGTGTTGGCAGCAACAGATGAAATTCCTAATATGGTATTCGGTGGTGGTCTTGGTAAGGCGACAACCGTTGATGGTAATGTAACGGTGAATGTCGGCTCATCGACCTATGCTGGCAATACTTCTGTGACTATCTGGGGTAGTGTATATGGTGGCGGTGCCTTAGGTTCTGTCAATACCAATACAGATAACACGACGCTTGTCAACCTCTTCAAGGGTGTTGTCAATGGTAATGTATTCGGTGGCGGACTAGGTGATATCAACAATGCAGCAGGTGTGAAGGGTAATGCCACAGTAAAACTGAACGAGAACAATGGTACTTGTGAGGTGACTGGTAGTATATTTGGCTGTAACAATACCAAAGGAACGCCTGAGGGACATGTCCTGGTACATGTGTTTAAGACCAATAAAACGGGTAATACCAAGGATGCTAATAAGACCACCGTCGATGAAAGATGGAGTGAAAATGCTACTTATGACTTGAATGCTGTCTATGGTGGTGGTAATAAGGCTGACTATGAGCCGACTTCAGCAACCGACTATGCTGAGGTGATTATTGAAGGCTGTGACCTGACCAGCATCAAAGAGGTCTACGGTGGTGGCTTTGGCGCTGCTGTTCCTGCAACACAGGTTCAAATCAAGGGTACTTATCTGATCAATGAGGTGTTTGGTGGTGGCTATGGTGCCGGTGCTAATAACAATGGCGCTAATGTGGGCTACCGTACCTATACGTCAGAAAATGATAAGACTGCTTACGGTAATGGTAAGACGAAGGTGGAACTCTATGGTGGTAAGGTACATACTATCTATGGTGGTTCGAATACCAGGGGTAATATCAGGGAAGGCACGGCTGTTGACAAGATGACAGACCAACAAGTTGCATGTAGCTTGGAGGTTAAGAATATCTATGGTGCAGGTAAGAATGCAGACCAGGATGCCGGAACAACGCTGGCCATCGGATGTATTCCTGGACTGAAGAATGTGTATGGTGGTGCAAAGGATGCCAATATCAAAGGTGGCGTGAATATGGTAATAACAGGTGGTACCTTTGAGAATGTGTTCGGAGGTAATGATACCAGTGGTACTATTCAAGGCCCCATCAAACTCTATATTGAGGAGGTGTGTGAACCTCTGATAATTGACAATCTCTATTTGGGCGGCAACCAAGCACCTTATTCTATATATGGTTATTATCAGGATGGAACAGATGCCAATAACAAACCTGTTTATAAGGTAAGAACGGCTACGGATACAGAAACCGAGAAACCGCATATAGGTACAACAGCTGTGCCTTATGCTAATCCTCAGCTTTATGTGACATCGTTCACAAGAATAGGTAATGTCTTCGGTGGCGGTTATGGTAGTGGAGCTTACATGCATGGTAGTCCTACCATTAATATCAACCAGATAGAAGGTGCTCATGCTGTAGATGGAGCACTTGGAGAAATTGGCAACGTCTTTGGTGGCGGTAACGAAGCAGAGGTAATAGGCAATACCACTATTAATATTGGTACAGCCAAGAAGGTTGTGGTTAAAACTGATGATAACAACGAGCATGACGTTTTAGGTGCTAACATCACTGGTAATGTATATGGTGGTGGTAATCTGGCTGATGTTACTGGCAATACACAGGTGAATATCTGTTCAGACTTTGATCAGATCAACAACAAATACGTCTCTGTTGCTGAAGGAACCAAGAAGGTTACCATCGGAGGTGATGTGTTCGGTGCTGGTAAGGGTGTGGATACTGATGTTACCAAGGCATTGGTAGAAGGTAATAGCACTATTGTTATGGGTAATGGCTCCGTGAAGAAGAGCGTCTATGGTGGTGGCGAGCTGTCACAGGTGGCTGGTAATACCGATGTGTCCGTCATAGGTGGTATTATCGGTACGCCCAAGAATGGTAATACGGTGTATGGCGGCGCTACGTATGGCAATGTCTATGGCGGTGGTAAGGGTAATACTACAGATGTAGCAGCCGGCCTTATCAAGGGTAATACCAAGATTGCCATTAGCAATGGTACTATATTACATAATATATATGGTGGCGGTGCCTACGGTTCGGTAGGTGAATTCGATTATAATGCGACAACAGGTCTGCCTACTGGTCTGAAGGCAAATACAACAGGTGGTAATGCCGAGATTTACATTACGGGTGGAACCATCGGTACAACTGGTAAAGAGAACGGTATGATCTTCGGTTCATCTCGTGGTGACGTGGGTGGTCCTGGTGAAATCCACGATAAGTTGGCATGGGTCTATGATACGCATGTGGCTATTGGAGATACCACAGAAAATGCTACTATTACCACTGAGACCCCACTCATCAAGGGCTCTGTCTATGGCGGTGGTGAGAACGGACATAACTTCCGTAATGCTTATGTTCGCATCAACGGTGGCACGATAGGTATTGCATCTGGTGAGAAGGTTACGTCAGGCGGAAAAGAATATGAGGGTGCTGCTTACCCCTATCGTGGTAATGTCTATGGTGGTGGTTGCGGTACGGACAAGTATTATTCTAAACCTGAATTAATCACTGAAGGTCATACAGCCGCTGATGGTGAAGGTGACAAATACAACCCCTTGGCAGGTATTGTGCAAGGCAATGCTATTATCCATATCACTGCTGGTACTGTGGTTCACAACGTCTATGGTGCCGGTGCTATGGGTTCGGTAGGTAAAACGGATGCTAATGGCACTATTACAAGCGGCGGTAAGACTACGATTGACATCAGCGGTGGTACGATCGGTATTGATGGTACTGTTGGAGATGGTAATGTCTATGGTGCAGCCCGTGGCGATAAGGCTTTCACTAATAAAGATCTTGCTTTGGTTAAGGAAACGAGTGTCACCATCAGTGGCACTACTCAGATTAAGGGTAATGTGTATGGTGGCGGTGAGGTAGGTAATGTACATACCAACACAAGGGTGAACATCCAAGGTGGTGCCATTGCCAAAAACGTCTTTGGTGGCGGTAAGGGTGTAGAAGACCTGTTCTCCTGTGAGCAAGCTATGGTGGGTGTTGATGGTGAAGGTGCAGACGCTACTCTTACTTCCGATGCTAATAAAGATAAAGGAACGATTGTCACCATCAGTAACGGCACAGTGGGTACTCTCAATAGTGGGAATCTCGTAGAGGGTACTGGTAACGTCTATGGCGGTGGTGAGATTGGCCGTGTGGAATGGAACACACAGGTGAAGATAGGTGTCGGAACTGGAAATGGATCGTTTGCACCCATTATTTATGGTAACGTATTTGGTGCAGGTAAGGGCTTAGAGACACATGGCTACTCGGCTTTGGTGCGTGGTAACAGTACGGTTACCGTTCAGGGCAGTGCCAAAGTGCTGAAGAACGTCTATGGTGGCGGTGAGAAATCAACGGTAGGCAGATATTGGGTGAAAGGTATTAATGATAATGTTACAGGAGCACCTACTGCTCCAACCAACTTGCCTGATGGAATGCCTTATCAACAACAGAGCGGCGGAATATGTAGTGTCACTGTTCAGGGCAGTGCACAAATCGGCCCCGACGCAGGTGCTACTGATGATGCAGGACATGTCTTTGGTGCCGGAAAGGGAGTTAATCCTCATTTCGTTGCAAGTGGTGAAGGGGTGTCCCAAAAGATGACTCAAACAGGTTTGGTGCCTTTTACTGCTACTACAGAAAAAACGGCAGAAGAACTGTATTTAGAGTTCCTTGAAACGTTGGCCTTAGTTACCAATTCCAATGTGACCATTGACGGATCGGCTACCATCAAAGGCTCTGTCTATGGCGGTAGTGAGAATGGCTTTGTGCAGCACAATACCTCTGTATTGATTCAAAATGGTAGTACGATTGGTGCATCTAACTCGTATGGAAATGTCTATGGTGGTGGAAAGGGTTATAATGGATTTGCCGAGGCTGGACGAGTGAGTGGAACCACTACACTTAATATCAATGGTGGCACCGCATATGGCTCTGTCTATGGTGGTGGCGAATTGGGCTTTGTCAAAGGTGCTGTAAATGTCAATGTGACCGGTGGTACCGTGACCAAAGATGTCTATGGTGGCGGTGCACTGGCTGATACAAATACGGAAAACTGGAATGGCACGACATTAGTGTCTCCCTATCATGAAGAGATTGGACTTACAGCAGGAACGTCTGTTGTAACCGGCCTGTATACGAAGGATGGTGATTCTTACACAGAAATCACAGCAGCTAACACGAAGGCAGCATCAGGTACCACTTATTATAGGTTAACAGAGACGAAAGTTAACTTGTTGGGTGGAACCATCAATGGCGATGCCTATGGTGGTGGTCTGGGACGACTGGCTGCAACCAACGTTACCGCAATTGAAGCCAAGGTCTATGGTGATGTAGCTGTGAATCTGGGTAAGGCTAAGGCTGATGGAACAGCTGACCTGACTGCTGCAGCTACAGCCTTTGATGTAACATATTACACAGATGAAGGCCACACCGATGTGGTGAAGAGTGGTCGAATATTTGGTTGTAATAACCTGAACGGCTCACCGAAGGGCAATGTGACAGTAACTGTTAATAAGACGGTAAGTCTTGATGCTGATGGAAATATTAAGGCTAAACCTGCATTAGACAGTAACACTTATGAGTTAGCAGATGTTTACGGCGGCGGTAACTTGGCTAACTATGAGCCTGCAGATGGTAAGGTCAAGGTGATTATCAACAGCTGTGACGTGAGTGTTCAGGAAGTTTATGGTGGTGGTAACGCAGCTGCGGTTCCTGCAACGGATGTCGAGGTAAGAGGTGCTTACGAGATTGCCATGGTCTTCGGTGGTGGTAATGGTAAGGACGATTACTACTTGAACGGTGGATGGCAAACGAACCAAGGTGCCAATGTGGGCGGTAATGCCACCACATTGTTGACGGGTGGCTATATCCATGAGGCATACGGTGGCAGTAACTCGAAGGGTACCATCTCCGGTAATATCAATATCAGTAAGGGCTCAGGAGGCTGTTGTACTTTGAACGTCGTTGAGCTTTATGGTGCCGGTAAGGATGCTGATGTCGAGGGTGACCTGATCATGGTGATGGGTTGTAGCGAAACCAGAACAGAAGCTGTTTATGGCTGTGCAAAGAATGCCAACGTGAAAGGTAACATGGAACTGACCATTACCAGTGGTGAATATGGTAGGGTGTTCGGCGGTAACAATGAGAGCGGTGCTATCTTCGGTCATATTGTCATCAATGTCGAAGAGACTGGTTGTACACCTATTATTATAGATGAGCTTTATGGTTGCGGTAACGATGCCGCCTATTCTACTTATGGCTACTATCAGGATGGGAATATACCAGGAACAGATAAGCCTAAGTATGTGGCAAGGACAGCTAATGACACTCATGAGGCTGTTACCTTCGAAGGTAAGCCTCATACCGTGCCTCCTTATGATGATCCAGAGATAAATATCTACTCTTGTACTCGTATCGGTAAGGTGTTCGGTGGCGGTTATGGTGAAGGTGCTACTGTTTATGGTAATCCGAAGGTGAACATCAATATGATGCCTGGCCAGTATGCTGTCGATGACAAGCTGGGCGTGATTGGTAATGTGTTTGGCGGTGGTAATGAGGCCAGTGTTGAGGGTAATTCCACTGTTAACATCGGTAACAAGATAGGTGATAAGGTAGATATTGCCATTCTTGACAATAATGGAAATCCTGTCAAGGATAACAGCGGCAAATATACCTATACCGAGAAAACGGTAACTGGTGCTCGTATCGTTGGTAATGTCTTTGGTGGTGGTAACTTGGCCACTATCAATGGTAGCACCTTGGTTAAGATCGGAACTGAAGGCAAAGACAACGAACTTGTCAGCGTCAACTGCTTGGCTAATACTACCGAAAAGCCAGATAATGAAGTTAATACCGGTTTGGTGGTGGTAATGCAGCTGATGTGACTGGCAATACAGTTGTCAACATCGCTGGTGGTTATGTGGAGAACCGTATCTATGGTGGTGGTAACTTAGGATCGGTAGGAACATTTACCAAGAATACTGCAGGAAAGCCTGATTCTTGGACATCAGGCGGTAAGTGTACAGTTACTGTCAGTGGCGGTAAGCTGGGTAAGGACAATATGAAGATGCCTGATGACTTCGGCTATGTATTCGGAGCAAGTCGAGGCGAGGTAAGAGATACTACCATGGCAGAATATGCAGAT
>JAEEGH010007355.1_pt1 | contig 26564 bp, 31 predicted proteins | sample 9134181 | NCBI WGS metagenome assembly JAEEGH01 (sample SAMN16246544, study PRJNA631951) | gut metagenome | biome: gut microbiome; feature: rumen; material: DP-attached | host: Bos | place: Iran: Karaj | collected 2018-10 | reverse complement strand
GATATGCTGTTTGGCAGGTTTTTATACGATAGTTGAAAAGTATATGATTGTTAAGAATATAAGGTAAAGACATCCCGCAGTCATGTACAGGATGCGAACGAGAATGGAAGGTAAATGAAAGGTATATGATTGTTCGTTAATAATACTTATTCTAAAAATCAATTTTACGAACAAATTTTGCAGGATTTCCGACCCAAAGTTCTCCAGCAGGAATATCTTTAGTAACTACGCTTCCTGCTCCTATCATAGCTTTTTCTCCAATTGTAATCCCGCATACAATTGTACTATTTGCGCCAATAGAGCAGCCTTTTTTAAGAATTGTTTTATAGAATTCTTTTGGATATTGTTTTGAACGTGGATACAAATCATTGGTAAAGGCCACATTAGGACCTACAAATACGTTATCTTCTATTCTTACGCCATCCCATATGTGAACCCCAGATTTAATGGTTACATTATCGCCAATAGTAACATCATTTTCAACTAAACAGTGACTACATATATTGCAATTAGAACCAATTTGGGCATTGGGAAATATTACACAATACTGCCAAACTCGAGTAGATTCAGGCACACTAGCCATACAATTACATAATGAATGAATCATAATAAGTAAAATTGATATAATTATACAAAAACGCGAATAACTGTTGTTATCCGTGAATTGAGGCTGTAGGAAGTGCCCTAAGAATCGGATAGACATGCAGCTACTCGCGCCGTGTATAAATGCGCCCAACATGCCCTAAGGACTTGCGTCCATGGGCATGGGCGAGTGAATATACACTCGGGAGCATCTACTTAGTCTGTCTTTTGATTCTTAATCAGAGTTTCCTACATTCCAATTCACAAAAGAACAAACGCGTAAACGCTTTATTTATAATATGTTATTTAATTAGCGCAACGCTTTGCGCTTGTCTTTCTCCATCTTTAACGTCTCGGAGAGGGACGTGTATTATTTATCCTTTCAATATACGCTTGCTTTCAACGTTCTCTAGAACGGTCATTTGCTGGATGGCTATTTGGTTGAGTTTCTGAAGACGCTCACTTTGCGGCAGACCTTCGTTGATAAATACCGCATTGAGGTTTTCCATATTGCTCAGACAAATCAGTTGGTTTATCGTCGCATAATCGCGTATATTACCTTTATCCTCAGGATGTGCGTCGCGCCACTCTTTTGCTGTCATTCCAAACAAAGCCACATTGAGTACGTCGGCTTCGTTAGCATAAATCAGCGAACGATGGTATTGACTTATCTCTTCCGGCACAAGGTTTGCTTTGATAGCGTCTGTATGTATATGATAGTTAATCTTTGCCAGCTCGCGCTTAACAGACCAATTTAATGAAATCTGCTCTTTTTCTTTAAGTTGTTGGTAGTCACGTACAATATAGAACTTAAACGTCGGACTAATCCACATGGCAAACTCAAAAGCAATGTCTTTATGCGCGTAAGTTCCTCCGTATCTTCCGGCCTTTGCTTGCAAGCATATAGCACCCGTGCGCTCAACAAATTCCTTGACACTAATCTTGAAGTTATTAAGACCTGCATTATTTCTAATTGTGGCGAATTCGCCATAATTAAAATCGGGGTTGTTGACTTTCTCCCAGATGCTGATATACTCCAAAGTGTTTCGGTTACGCAGCCAATCGGTAACAAAGAAATCTCCGTCCTTTGCCTTTAGCATGTCCGTCAAGCAGATATAATCTTCTGCATGAACTTTGATGATTGTGATCTCTGTTCCTTGTACGTTCAGCGTATTTGCCATAATTTTATTATCCTGTTTAGTTGTCTTTGCAACTTTTGGCTGCAAAGGTACACAAAAAAAATGACATACGCAAATTTGTATGCCATTTTCTTTGGAATTTATGTTTTTTAGTTTAGTTTGCAGTTTAGTTCTTGACGACTTTGCAGGCGACGCCTTTGTAGCCGGCGACATAGACCATATAGACGCCGGAAGGAAGGGAACGCATACTGAAATGGGTGTTGGAACGGCCGACCATCTTGCCGGACGCGTCATAGATGGCTATTTTCTTGTGCTCGGAGTTGACGATCTCTCTGCCGTTGAAAGAGACAGGGCTGCCATTAGCGGAGACTACAGGAGCTGCGGTTGTTGTGCCGCCGGAGTCGGGGAGGTACATGGATTCGAGCGAGGGATAGCCTTTGGATGCCATGATCGAGTCCCATTTGGCGGGAACCTCGACAGCTGCAATCGAGTGTGAACCGCCGGGCATGACTTGCACTTTGTTACGCGCCGTGTCGCCGGTGATGATGAAGACGGTGGAGTCTTTGCGCATACAAGGAACGGTCATCTGGGTCGTTTCCGTGCGGTCGTACCAAGGCGGCGTGGGCGTGTTCTGACCGCCTTCTGTGTTGCGGATGTGTCCCATGTATTGCGCCATGGTGTAGTCTTTTTGTCCACCGGTATTGGCATAGAGGTTGGCGAACGCACGTTCACGGACAGGTCTGCGCGACCAGACGATGAGCGAGTCCTCCAGTTCGTCCAGCGTCTCATATTCGGTAGCAAGGATACGCGCGGTGGGTTCGGTCATGAGGATCGTACGAGGCGTGTACTGCTGGCTGCTGCCCAGGGCACACTGACCTCGTTCGGAACAATCCCACGCGATGAGTTGCATGATCTTCTGCGGCTCTTGGGTCGAGACCGCCATGTTGTTACCCCAAAGGAGTGCGGATGTGACGGTAACCGCCGACTCGTTGATGCCGAGACCGCGCTGCACATGGTAAGGCTCCCAGCCGATACGCTGACACGCCGCGTCATCTTCGACCAGACACCACGCCATCGGGTAACCGAACGTGCCCATCCGGTTCGCCTTGACGTAATAACCCATCATATTCATGATCGCGAGGTTGAGGAAGCGTCCGAGAACCATGTTCGCCTGCTCGTTGATCTGTCCTTGTCCGGTGTCGATGCCAAGTTGGCGCGCCATAGGACCGTTGATGATGCAATAAGGAGCCCATGCGTGCGTGGAGAGGAGTGTGCGGCGGAACTCGGGACCTGCCATCGCTTTGGTCATGGCGATGAGCAGCGGCATGTATTCGGGTTTGCAGCCCGCCATGATGGCGTTGACGGCTACGTGCCAAGCGGTGATGTTGCGGTACGCGCCGGGCATGACAACCACCGTCTCGTGCCAAGCGTAATCGCAGTACTCAAGGTAGCGGTTCGCCTCTTCGTATGTGGGCGGCACGAACGGCAGACCGTCCGACCATTGCATGGAGACGAAGAACGAGTCAATCTTATGGATGTCACCCCAGAACACATCGTCGCGCAGGTCGCCGTGGTCGGCATTGACGGAGGCATCTATCTCGGCTTGTGTGATCGGTGTGGTGAGTCCGGCAAGGATCTGCGGCCAAGTCACATTACGGGTGTTGTCAATCAGCTGCTGCTCGGTGTGCGTGGCAAAAGCACCCGGGTACTCGGCGGTACGCAGGACAGCTACGCCGTTGTTGTACGCCGTGTATTTGGCTTGGTCGGTAAAACCCGGTCCTGCCACCACGACGGCCGGGATGCCGAGGTACTCCGCGGCAATCGCGGAACCAGTCTCTTTGGGCGTACAGATACCACAACCTCCGTTGCCGCAGATAACTGCATCTACGTGATAATCAATCAGTTTCTGTTTGAAAGCTTTCGCCTGCTCGCGGTCGATACCCATACCTGCGTACGGACCTGCATAGCCCATCACATCGGTCAGAAGAACGGTCACGTTGGAGTAGTTCTCCTCGATGATGCGTTTGAGTTCGGGGTGCGTGACGTGCGCCATGAAACTGACACCGACGATAGCGATGGTCTTGTTGTCGAGGGTCGTCAGACGTGGCGCCTGTTCGATATGCGTGACCATGCTGCGTCCGACAGGCGAGACCACGGCGTAATTTCGGAACTCATCTTCCGGCGCGTGACAAGCAGTGTCGCAGATGACGCGACCGAAAGAAGAAAGGCTGATGGCGACTACCGCCATTAAGAGAAAGATTCGCTTCATTACTGTTGTTTTTATTTCGTGTTCTGTCTATAAGATGCAGCCAACGCGCAAAAGTTAAATCGAGTGCACAAAAAAAAGAGCACTCGCTCTTGGAGTGCTCTGGTTTTTAGGGAACATGCCTCGTTATGAGATAGCGATTTGGCGTCCGGTCTTGCCTTCTTCGCGTTTGATCTTCGGCAGGTCGATGGTCAAGATACCATCTTCGACTTTTGCGCTGATCTTCGCTTCATCCACATTGTCCGGCAAGCTGTACTTTTGTTCGAAGTTGGTGTACGCAAACTCGCGTCTCAGGTAGTGCGAATGTTTGTCTTCTTCCTTGTGTTCGAACTTGTTCTCGATAGCTACACACAGATTGTGGTCCTCATCAACGTGTACTCGACAGTACTCTTTCTTAACGCCCGGAGCAGCTAATTCAACTACATAGCTATGCTCGTCCTCTTTGACGTTAACCGAAGGCGCCACATTGCTTGCCGTGTTCAGCATGTCACTGTTCAAAAACTCATCAAATACGGTCGGGAACCATCCGTTTGTCGGCAGCCAACTGTTTCTACGACACATTGCATTTTTCATAATCATTCCTCCAAATTTAGTTAAACGATGTTTAACGTAGTTTGCGTAGTGTACGTGTTTTGCGTAGTATGCGTAGTTGCGTTTTCACCCTAATACTCGCAATAAGCGTGCCAAGTCTGGTTTTCTGCCAATTTGTCCACTTTTATGCCATTTTGTCCATCCTTGTGCCAAAATGTCCATCTATTAGTAGGCCAACGAAAGGCAATAATCCCGTATCTCTTCGACGTTCATAAATGCGACTTTGTTGTTTGAGATAGGTCGATTATTAAGACCCATATAACAAAAGCAAGTGACCTTTCAACCACTTGCTCTCGTATAGGGTTCCTTTGTACTTTACTTAACCTCTTGACCTGTGATGGTATATGTTTTATCTCTGCGAAGGATGAAGATTTGACCGTTACGGATAACTTTATAGGAGGAACATTGCCCAGAAAAAGTATTTTCACACGAAGTTTCTATGGGGTGATACGCAAATATCGAATCGGTATATGCTAACCTCTGATTGATCCATGCGTCTACATATGTTTTTTCTTCCGAAAAATTCAATGTAATTCCGTCCACACCGCTCCATCTCTCCATTTCTCGGGCATCTGCTCCGGTTTGCTCAAATAAATCAAAATAAGCATCAAACCGTTGACTTAATGAAGTATAAGAGAAGGCATTTTCTCGCAAATAAGCGTACCTTTGAATAAGGAGCGAATCATATTGCGGAATCTCACTCTTAAACCTCAAATACGGCTGATCATTCCATGTAAAAGCCGTAGTTGCGCTTTCTTCGCCGGAATTATACATCCTGCCGAACGAGTGGTCAAGATCCCACGGCGTGATCAGTAACTTGGAATTTTGATTCACGTTATAATAACTAAAAAATAGATTTTTCCCTCTGCTGTCTCTTGCTGACAAAAGGCACGTAAATAAATAATAATCCATAAATACCGGAATGTCGTATTTCATGGACGCTCCCTCTGCAAATTCTTCTGCAGAAGCGGTGTCTACATAAAGCATAGCATCATATAGCGGCTTCCAATTGATAAGATTGTCTTCTATATCCGGATATTGATATTCATATCTCATCCAAGTAGCAGAATCATTATCATACGGAGTTATCGCCTTAAAGAAACTTCCTTCCCAATTGACAGACTTGTACAATACACCATTGAGCGTATTTCCTTTCAGTTTCTTTAATTTTAATTGTTTGCGGTCAACCCGCTCCATTAAGCCATAAAGCCCGTTGTAATCCCCATTATCATAAAACTCTACGTATTTTCCGTTGTAACCATTACACATTTTAGGCTCTAAATCCACATAATAGGGTTTGGTAGAAAATTCAAGCCACAAATCCATAGCTACTCTATTCCTCATACGGGCTTTATCCACCGCCATGGCGTCTAAAATCCAATAGTTGTCCGAACGCATACCTAATAAGGAAGTGTCCAATTTCTGCTCATTATTATCCAGAAGCTTTATGGCAAATGATTTCTTTTGGTAGTACGCAGAAGATGCTCCACGATGCCGGATTTGTGCCGGCAAGTTCAACGTGTCACCATCTTCTATCAGTGCAAAACGAGCATCGGAAAAAGTGTCTCTACTCAATGCCTCATATTGTAATTGGATAATAGGAATAGTAGATTGTATTTCTCCATGTACGTGTTGAGTCAATGTAAGTAACACGTAAATAAACGAAAAGAGTTTTAATGTTTTTATTTTCATAAGTTGTCTCATTTGCTTTATAATTCGCCTGCAAAATTACAAAAAAAATCCCACATACGCAAGTGTATGCAGGATTTTTTTGATTAGAAGGAATGATTTTATTATTCTATCTTCTTTATTATTTTCGCAGGATTACCGGCAACGACCACATCGTCGGGGATGTCATGCGTAACGACCGAACCGGCTCCTACAATCACACGGTTTCCGATGGTGACACCCGGACAAACGATTACTCCGCCGCCCAACCAGCAGTCATCGCCTATCCGTATCGGCAGACCTGTTTCTATGGTCTGGCGGCGCTCCAGATAATCATGCGGATGGTCGGGTGTCAGCAGTTGGCAGTTGGGCCCGATAAGCGTGTGGGCGCCGATGGTAATACCTCCACCATCCAAGAAGACTCCGTTAAAATTGATAAACGAACCTTCGCCTATGCTAATTCGGTTGCCGTGGTCACAGTGGAATGGCGGACAAATAATCACCGAAGGATGGGCATCAGGGATGAGGGCTTTGATGCAACGATGTAACTCGTCCATATCCCATGCGCCGCATTGATTGAGGTCGCGCATCGCATAATACGCCCGCAGGATATTCGCCTGGACCTCCTTGTCCGTATAATCATACTGCAAGTTATGAAGCATTTTTTCGTATTCTGTCATCTTTTCTTGGTGTATTTGGCTTTAACGATTTCGTATGAATTGCGGATGAGATCTTTTGTGAGTGCGTCCGGTGAGGAATGCGGATCCAAACCGATCCAGTGTTTGGGCGACTCGTTATAGGGGTCTCCGACGCAGTCATACTCAGCCTTCAGTTCATCTATCCGTTCAGGCTGGCACTTGAGCGAGATAACCTGAAAATCATTCAGGTCGAAGAAGCAGAACATATGCCCGCATACATAGAAAACCAACACTCCTTCGCCGTTCTTGAACTTGACGAAAGGCAGTTTCTCTTCCACATCCGTGCCTAACGAAAGGCAGTACTCGCGAATCTCTTCGACGTTCATCATACTTGTTGTCCGATAATTTTTCTCCAACCGTTTGGAAGTGAGACGTTCTCCATCGCCGCTCCGCCACCATGCATGCCCGCAAGGTTACTGCCGAACACAAAAATCTCGTTCGGCTTCAAGTAGGTAATATACTCCGGTGTTACTTGTAGTGTCATAATAATTCTGCCAATTTATCTTCCCGAATGATCTTTGGCGCGCTTTTGCCTGCCAAGACCAGTACTTTCTTTCCGTTACGATAGATGTGCAACTGCCGCGAGCGGACTACAGCTGTCAGCGTCGGGTCTGTCTCTATCTGCTCACGGATAGCGCGATACTCGCCATCCGGGGCAAATAACTTCCGCTGCAAATGAGAGCACATATTTGCTGTATCTATTATCATTTATTATCTTTTGTATTTGAACCGGAAGGGCTTTTTGCTCGTAGAGAACATTCTGTTTTCTAGCGCAAGAACGAGTTGAACATCAAAGTAAACAGACATTTTTATTCCTTTCTTTGTGATGATATCCATTTTGTCGCACATAGAAGGAGTCAGAGTTTGCTGTTCAAACTCCACCTGCATAACATAATTCATAATTGTGTATTCGTCATTAACACAAACTACATGTAGTGCAGTCTCTTCTGTTAAAGCATCACCTGTTGCATAAACAGCATCCATTAGCCGATCATACTGCCATAAATATTTGCTTGTTGTGATACTATCATTTGCATTGTATGCTGCAATAAAACGCATTCGTAGTGCGCCTAGATTCAAAGGCGATTCCGATAATAACGAATCCACGTACATGATGACGCCCTCATTACCGTCTGCTTCATAAATAGCATTAAGCCGTTTCATGCTCATTCCTGATGAAGGAGCTCCATAAAATGCCGAGCCATAATAAATAGCCTGAAAATCTTGGATGGACAAAGTCGTGTCTTGTGCTTGAAAACGATTTAAAAGCAAATTGTAATTGGATTGCCCCATTGCTTGAATGCCTTCATAATCAGGGAGAAGGAAATCTTTTGCGAAAGCCGTCGTGACGATGTGCACACAACAAATCAGTAATAATAGAGTCTTTTTCATAATCATAATTACTTCATACGCGCAATCCAATCGCTACGCGCATATTATACATTACTATATTTAAGATATTTGAGAATGAATCTCAGAGCCAGAATAGCAATAACAATGATAACCCAAATGAGTCTGCGGTCTTTTTGACCTACAGGCTTGTCTTGGGCATGTTGCTTCCAATAGGCCAGAATATTCTCTAATGCCTCGTCCACATTTACTCCCGCATTCTCAATTGATTCCATGGGGACAAAGACAAGTCCTAATTCACTTGTAGAAACGAACTTAAACATTAAAAAGGAATCAAACACCTTGATTTCATCCAATTCATACCAAGGTGCAGAGACTGCCAGATTCACATAAATCTTTCCCTCATCATCGTCTTCTTTGTCTTCCTCATCTTCTTCGGCATCCTGTACCGGCACCCAATACCCCACACCATTTTCATCAAAGCCGATGTAAGTTCCCTTATCTGCTATTTTCTGGAATGAAGATGCGGTAAAAAGCGCCAAGCCCAAGATAATAAGTATACAGACACCCAATATGATGAGGGCTAACACCCATTCGCCGACCATTATTACTCCCAAGATCATTGCGGCAAATATAAGGTAAGCGTACCATGGGATTGAGATAGTAGCAGTAAGATAATATCGCACATATGTCCGGAAATCTCCTTGTAGAAGGAAATAAGAAGGCTGCGGATCTCTAATCTCGCTGTACAGTTCATTTCTTTTAAAGCGTTTCATATTTTTGTTTGTGTAATCTATGTTCTATTGAGGGGGGAGCACTCCGGGGAGGCGCTTCATGAGCGGATCATCGACATCGAAGGGAAGGCCTGTTTGCCGCTGTAAATGCGAGCACATGTTTGTGGTGTCTATCAATTTCATGTCTCTTTAGTACAATAATTCGGGCGCAAAGGTACAAAAAAAATCCCACATACGCAAGGATCAGTGGGATTTTTTGGATTAGAAGGGATGTTTTTTTATTCAATCATCTTAATCAGTTTGGCAGGATTGCCGCCGATAGCATTCTTATTGTTTTGCTTTCTCAACAAGCCGTTTGCCTAATTCGTACGCTTTCTGTAAGTCCTGCGGGAAACGGGTCGCACGGATATGCGCACGAGTCGGTTCATCCACGGCAGTCTCGTATTTGGAGTATTCGTTAAACTGGTATGTCTCGTGCGAACAAAGCATTTCCGGCTGGCCGCCGAAGATACCCAACACGCGGTTGCTCTCGCCCAGAATGATGTCGTAGTGCAACGGCTCTAACAAAGCTTCCGGCACGTTCATCGTATAGATCGTAGCACATTGGAGAGGTTTGCGGATGAGCGGCTTGGAGTAGTCGTTGTAATTGACCGCAGGGAAGACCAACCGCTCGATGAACGCACGCGCCATGCCGGTCGGGAACGAGTCATAGACAGGCGAACCGATGACCAGCACGTCGGCGTTGATGACCTTCTCCAAAACGGGTTGCAACTCGTCTTTGAAACCGCACAGACCATTTGCCGTATTGCCCTTGCGTTTGCAAAGGAAACAGCTCATACAACCTTTGTAATTGAGCCCGTAGAGATGAATCATCTCCACTTCCGCCCCGGCTTCCTGTGCGCCACGCATGGCGCTCTCTAACATCTGCGCGGTATTTTTGTTCTTCCGCGGAGAACCATTGATAAAAATTGCTTTCATGTCTTATTTGCTGTTTCGTGAATAGATACGTGCTATGATGGCACCGCTGATATTATGCCAAACGCTGAAGACTGCTCCGGGAATGGTGGCTAAGGGGAAAGCGGCAAAATGCATCACCGCCAGCGAGGTCGCCAAACCGGAGTTCTGCATGCCGACTTCTATACTGAGTGCCACGCTCTTCGGGCGTTGCAGACGCAACACGCGTCCGACAAGATAGCCGATGCCAAGTCCGCAAAGATTATGAAGCATCACCACGAGCACGACGAGCAGACCTGCGGTCAGAAGACGATCGGCGTTATGCGACACCACGATGCCGACGGTAAGTGCCACCGCGAGGGATGAGAACGCAGGCAGGTAAGGCGTAACGCTTTGCGTGACTTTAGGTATAAAACGCTGGCAGAGCAGTCCACAGACAATAGGAAGAATAACGATATAGACGATGCTCATTAACATTCCCGTGGTATGCACATCGACCATCGTACCAGCCAAGAGCCAGACGAGAAGCGGCGTCAGTATCGGTGCCAGCAAAGTCGATGCAGCGGTCATGCCCACAGATAGAGCCAGGTCACCTTTGGCAAGATAAGTGATCACATTCGATGCCGTTCCGCCCGGACAACAGCCAACGAGGATGACACCTATCGCCAGTTCTTGCGGCAACGAGAAAACCTTGGTCAGAGCCCATGCTAACAGCGGCATGACGGTGAACTGCGTGAGGCAACCGATGAGGATATCTTTGGGACGACTCAGCACTATCTTGAGGTCATTCGCCGAAAGGGTTAATCCCATGCCGAACATGATGACGCCCAACATCGGATTGATGACCCACGTGCCTATCCACGCGAGCGAAGAAGGCACAAAAAGACTTAGTGCGGCGACCATCAGCACGATTACGCCCATCCATTTGGCAATAAAATTACAGATTCGCAGTGTCATAATAATTCTGTCTACCTATCTTTCCTAAATTTGTGTCATGTGATACCCCATTCGCTTGAGTTGCACGGCGCCCCCAAAGAGGTACAACTGATGCAGACAAGCAACATAGCCAAGAAATGCTTCCTTGGTGCCCGGTTCGATATCTTGATGCATCAATGCATTATGCACCCGCGCAGCACACTCGCTGACAAGTTCTTCGGTTGCAGCAAAGTCCTTGGACGAGAGTTTGAGGAAGTCCCTGCGGATATACTCGTCCATGGCATCATACCCACGTTTGTCTCGCAAGTACACATACAAGTCCTCTTTGGCAGCGTAGTACTGCCAATCGTCATTCCACATCTTCGCTACCGCCATGCCGATATACATCATCCACCCGAGCGACGCGAGCGGGTAGTTCTGAAACTCACGCACTCCATCAGGGATATACGCATTAGCAATCGTCTCCCATTTGCCTTCCACATCAGGACATTCGGGAATACGTTCGTCCACTTCATTCACGCTCAGCAAGTACTGCTGTAAGTCACCATGTATCTGTTCTTCAAACTTATCCATTATGGTCTTTAGTTATTCTTAATTGCCTGATATTTGGTAAAGTTATATTTCTCGCGCAATTGCTTTTGCTCTTCTGCTGAACGGGAGGTAAAATACGCCTTCCATCCAGGACAGAAATTGATGTGCCATCTCCAGAAACGACCTAACGCAGAGTTAGGTTTTGCGTCGTAGTGCGCACGAAACTTACAATTTTCACATGCGTGTGCCATATTAAAAGATATTTGAAGTTAATATATCGTCTTTTGGTATGCCAGGCGTTCGTCGCCTGAAAGTAAATATATGATGCCGCAATACGTAAACCCGTGCTTGAGGATGTTATGCTGCATGATATGGTTGTCACGATGGGTGTCCACGCGGAGCGTATGTGTCCGTTCAAAAGCCCATTCGAGCACGCAATCCCATATTCCATGCACATCCGGCCAACTTGCCAAACGGTGGATGACATAGTACGGTTCATCGTTCAACCATGCACCATCGTATATCTTCTCGTATGTCGGTTCTGGTGCAGGCAGGAAGGCGAAGTATGCCACTATCCGCTCGTCATCTGTGACCACAAAACCGCTGTCACGAGCGATGTCTGCTTGGATAACCTGCTCCGACGGATAACCGTTTATCCATTGGTTCACGTTCCCCGAAGCGTGCATCATCTCCCGTGCCGCATCAATTACCGGCATGATAGCAGGGATATCGTCATATGTCGCAAGTCGGATAGTCATGCTTATCTCAATAGTTTACTTATTTGTTTGTCGGTAGCGTGCGGAAGGATGGTATGCAAGTGCTGAGTCATCAACTGATACGATTCCTCCGGTGAGCAATCAACAGAACATGCATCTTTGCCGTAAAGCCGTTCGGGAGTGGTGAGTAACGACCATCCCCAACCGTATTCACGATTATGCTTGTCACGCGGATAGACGAAATCTTCCGTCACCACGCGCGTTGCCATCTGAAGGCGCGTGACATAACCATCGAACTTACTCCGCATCTTCGGACCGGAGAAGCCGCATGCCGCTCGCAAGTCCCGATTGATGATACTATCTTGTTCGCAGAGCGTCTGGTAGATGATACCTTCTATACTGCCGTCCTCCGGCATGTGATAGAGACTGCGACGCCAGTTGCAGAAATGCGGCCACCAAGAGCGACTGATGAAGCCGACCTTACCGTTGAAAAACTTGCCATAGACACAATCACTCTCGTTGATGATGATGCCCTTCCATTTCCATAACGGCCAGTCCCATCCACCGTCCGGAAAGACGACGTAACGACATTCCTCGTCCGCCATCTCTTCCGCCGAATAGCCGGAAATGCCGCTCACCAAAAGCGGCAGAAATCCGAGCTGTTGGATGAGTTCTATCATCTGCTCACAACTATGTATCTCGTAGTGTGGCATTGTTAATCCGGTTGTTGACCATCATGGGCTTGCCGATGCAGTCGTACTCGGCTTTCAGTTCATCTATCCGGTTCCGGCTGACATTTAAGCGTGATGACGCTGAAATTGTCGCAGTCAAAGAACGAAAACATGTGACCATGCACATAGAACACCAATACACCACTGGCATATCGGAATGCTGTGAAAGGCAGTTTCTCTTCCATGTCTTCGCCCAAAGAAAGGCAATACTCACGATAGTCTTCTATGTTCATATTACCATTATTAAAGTACCTGCCAATAGCAGCAATGAACCAATAAGAGTTTTCCAAGTGAACGCTTCTCCAAGGAAAATAACAGCAAATAGTATAGTCAGGACAAGGCTGCATTTGTCAATGGGAACAACCTTCGATACCTCTCCGACCTTTATCGCATAGAAATAGCAAAGCCAAGAAGCTCCCGTCGCCAGTCCTGACAAAACCAGAAACAGCCAACTGCGTGACGTGATGGATTCTATGCCGCCTTGACTATGTGTTATGAAAACCATTCCCCAAGCCATCAGCAGCGCCACAACTGTTCTAATGGCCGTGGCAAGATTGGAGTCCACGCCCTCAATGCCTATCTTGGCAAGGATGGCGGTTGCTGCGGCAAATAGTGCCGACAGGATTGCAAAAAGTAGCCACATATTATTTGTCTTTTTCATTATATCATCTAATTGGGTCTAAACAATGTCATCTGTTCGACAAATTGGAATTTATATGAGTTTGGTTGGCACGAACATCGTGCGTCGGGTCATTAGAAAATTGGTCTAAATGCCATATTCTATAACATTACGCAAATGCGCCCTGCCTCTTTAGTAAAGATGGAAGGATAACGGCAAATGCAGGCATAGACCTGTGCACTCGTCACAGGCTTGCCGTCCTTGCGGATGTGCCAACCATTGCGGTTGATAGCAGCGGCTATCTGGTCAGTCGTCTTTCCATGACCATCCGACATGATGGCGTACGTTATGGCTTCCTCAAGTTTCATTTCTCAATTATCTTTATCAACGACAGATCACCGCTGGACAGCGCTTCAAAATTGGCTTCTATCTTTTCTATATCCCAATCCCACCACTTCAGATTTAGGAGATAAGCGATGAACTCGTCGTCGAAGCGCTTGCGAACAACGCGGCATGGATTGCCCACAGCAACAGAATACGGGGGTATGTCTAAAGCGACAACAGAATTCGCTCCGATGATGGCTCCGTCGCCAATATGGACACCAGGCATCACGGTCACGTTTTGGCCTATCCAGACATCATTGCCAATAATGGTGTCACCTTTGAAGGGAAGTTCATCCTTCACCGGAGCGATGGCAGACCCCCAATCGCCACCCATGATGTAGAACGGGTACGTAGACACGCCATTCATCCTATGGTTGGCGCCATTCATCACGAACTCTATACCCTTGGCAATAGCGCAGAACTTCCCGATGATTAGTTTGTCGCCGATAAAATCGTAGAAGTGTGTGACGTGCTTTTCAAACTGGTCAGCCCCGTCCACATCATCGTAGTAGGTGTAGTCGCCAATGATGATACGCGGATTCTTCACTACATTCTTGATGAAGCAGAGTCTCGGGAGTTTCGGATTCGGGAAAGCCACGTTAGGATTGGGCCTGTTATTTATATTCATAGTCTCCAATTAGCCACGTTTAGAAATCAATTTCATTAGTCAATCACAACGGCTGTGCCGCTGATGGAGATCATGATCATGCTGTTGGCTTGACCCATCGTCTCATAGCCAAAGCTAACGCCCACGATGGCATTGGCGCCCAGTTTCTCGGCGCGCTCGCGCATTTCTCTCTGCGCTGTCTCGCGTCCTTCGAGCATAGCCTTTTCGTAACTGTCGGTACGTCCTCCGAAGAAATCACGAAGCGACGCGCCAAAGTCCTTCAAGAAGTTCATTCCGAAGATAACCTCTCCGGAAACAACGCCTTTATACTCCTTAATGGTGTGACCCTCAATGGTGGGTGTAGTTGTAACTATCATAATCTACAATATTTGTTGTGCAATTACTGCGCAGGCTTCAGCATCGGCCAGCGCGTGGTGGTGGTTCTTCAGATCATAGCCGCAGTAGCCGGCAATATATCCCGGAGCGTTCTCCCGATGAAACGGGAGAAGCGGCCTCCGCCTAAGAGGGGTCTTTTGAGAGCAGACGCTTGAAGGTTTAAAATTTGCCGTCTCAAAATCTATGGCTACGAAGTTTTGCATCAGGCTTGAAAATCAAACTAATGATTCTATTCGTTGGTCTTTTCTATAAGTGCCACATGTCCGGTGGATTGTTGTAGGAGCACTCGTCCGTTTTGAACAATACTTGTTTCGCCGCTATACGCATTCCGCACATGCTCGCCGTCGGCGAAAGGAATCGGTATTGCTTTCGCGGTTTGCGGGTTCAAAGCGATAACTATCGTATCTTCGCCAAAGGATCGTATTACCGTAGTGGAATTCAGCATAGTCTGTTTTCCTACTCCCACTGCCGAATGATCTTTACGAAACGCGCACAACTTCCGATAGTGCGCCAAGAGCGTATCGTTAGGCGATGACCAATCATAGTCGCTACGGAATCCCTGTGCCATATCTACATTCAGAATAGCGTCAGACGTCTTACGCCCCACCTCGTCACCATAGAAGATCTGCACAGCTCCGGGGGAAAGCAAGAAACAAGTAGCGCACTTGTCCATATGCTCCATGTCTGCTTCACGGAAATAGGCATTATTTAGATAAGAGAACGGATACCATGTGTACCCTGCAGCCTGCCACACCGACATCGAATCGCTGTATGCCTGCCAAGTCTGCGCGATTGTGGTCAGGTTGCCATCCTTCGGGAAGACCATATTCACCATGCTATTGAACCCATTTTCTTCGTACAACGGCAGACGGGTGATATATGCATCGTCATAGTCGCCTGTGAACATGACCTCGTCTGTCCACTTGGAAGCCGCCTGCTCGGGGTGTTTGGCACGCCAACGGTTTAGCGCCTCGTTGCAGGCATCATGCAGTTGTTTCCAACGCCAGGGATGCACATAACCTACCACATCGCAACGGAAACCGTCGATACCAAATTCCTCTACCCACGCTGCGATAAACCGTATCACATAATCGTCCGGCGCAAGCGTGGTGTCCTTGCGCAAAGCTTTCATCGCCGGCCAGGTCCAAGCATCATTGTCATTGCCTTCGCGTGCCCATTTACGATGCAGGAAAGTTGGAAGTTTGACCGGTTCTGTCTTTTCGGTCAAGTAGTCCGGTAAGCCGTAGAGCGTCATCTGATACGGGTCATCCGTCTCCGCCGGTCGGCGCAACCATTCGGTAGTGTACCAATCGGGCTGATCGTACATGGTTGTCAACCACGCATCGTAGTTGATATCACGACGGTGTTTCACTGCCTCAGTTTCCGCCGCAATACCTGGCACCGTGGCAAAACCCTGCTGGATGGCATCTAAGTATGTCGGATAACCGATATCGTTGATGTTGGCTCCTTGCATCACACGGATACCTTGTGCATGCAGTTCGTCTATCAGCGCGCGATACTCCGCAATCGTACCGTAATTCTTATCCATCTCCGTATAGTCCAGCGGATAGTAACCATGGTAACCATAGTGTGGGAAGTCATTGACGACCCAACCGCTACCGGGAACCCAACCATGCACTTGCTCGTACGGATCGGTCAACCAAACGACATCCACGCCCAAGTCGGTAAAATATCCCTCTTTGGCTTTTTGCAAGAGTCCTGCGTAATCGCCGCCATGAAAGGTAGAAGCATTCATGCGCTCACTACCATAGTCGGTGCAGCGACCATACTGTTGGTCATTGGTGCTATCGCCGTTGCAAAAGCGGTCTACCAGCACAAAATAGACGGTAGCTTTGTTCCAAGCAAAACCATCTGCTTTTTTCGTCTGTCTGCACGCTGCAAACATTGTCGCAGCGATTGCAAGGATGATTAGTTTTTTCATATTATTTTTTCTTATTCTTTATACTTTCAGCAACAGTTTTAACCAATAAGGATCAAAATTCAAATCGTTCCAACTTCATTTGTCCGCATGCCTCTATCTCGGCTACGTATTTCTTGAACTCCGGCGTCTCGGCATGCGCCTTGAGCGAAGCGTCATCTTTCCATGTCTCGCAGAACATGAAAACGTCCGAGCGGGTCGCGCTCTGGAACACATCATAAGCGATGCACCCGGCATGATTGCGGGACTTCTCGGTCAGCGCTACTGCAGCACGCAGAGCGTCCTTGTACTTTGCCGCGTCTGCGGCCTGAAAAAAGCAATTTAAGCGTATCATAATTAGTTTGTATTTAGTTTCAAAATAATGTCGGTTCGTTTTTGATGAGCATGGAAGTCTGGACGGATGGTTTGATGGTGTCCGTTTCCTGCACATGTCCCAGCAGCAACGGCGACTTGGGATCATGCAAACGGTAGTTCTCCAAAGCCTTCGCGTGGTCTTTATTGGCATAACAATACCGGCAGCCGTTCGGACAGGAGTTGTAATCGCCTAATCCCCGGCTCTCCATGCACGCACAGCCAAGGCGATTGCCTTTGTGGGTCTGCCGCTTGAAATCGATGCCCAAGGCCTCCGAGAAGATCTCCGTCGTCATACATCCGCTGCGGTGGATGCCGAACACCTCATAGTCCTCACGCGTAGCGCAGGTCTGCAAGTACAAACCATGCTTCTTGGCAATGGCGCCTAATCCTTGTGCCAACGTGCGCTTCTGTTCGTCCGTCAGCGGACGCAACTCCGGCATATTCACTTCCAGTTTCTTATACATCTCCACGAAACTGAAGATGCACCGGCTGACGTATGGTGTCAGTTCGCGCGCCATGCGGTCGAACGTCTCCAAATGCCGCTCGATAGTATAGCTATCTGTCAGCAGAACCGGGTCGTACCGCCAGGCTATCTTCTCTTTGCCCACCATCGCAGCCAGCCTTTTGCAGGTCTCTATGCTCTGCTCGATATACGGCACACGCGGCTCGATGTCTTTTCCGTAAGCCGTGATGGTATAATGGTAATAGCAGTTGAAATGGTCGCTGATCTCATGCAGACGGTCGAGTATAGGCGCATAGTCCTTGGAGCAGAACACCACCACGTCAATGGTCTCCGGTGTCAGTTCGATACGGTTGATGAGGTTCGGGAACAGCGGATTGCGCGAGAGCACATAGCCTTCGCGAAAACGATTGAGCAGCCACTCAGAATAGTACTGCACAGTATCTGTCCGTCCGCCTGTATTGAGTATCATCGTTTATCTCTTTCGTCTCTTTTGTCCCATCCGGTCGTAGTGGTTCCACATCTCCCAAATGAGTATTTCTTTCTTCTCTTCGTCTATCTGGTACACCAGCCGGTGCTTGGCATTTATGCGCCGGATATAAAAGATGTCGCCATCGTTCACTTTCTCCAATCCACCGCCACCATTGGAATAAGGGTCACGCCGAATCTCCTCCACGATAGTCATCGCGGTCTCAGCGTACGGACTCCGGCTGACTTTCACCCGATCCTTCTCGCCTCCTTTGGTGTATTGAATGGTGTACATCTAATAGTTATCCATTGATCTTCAGAAATCGATACTTTTGACTTTTTACCTTTCTTGATTATTTCTGCCCAAATATATAGTTGTGAGTGTTGCTCACGAGTTGAATACCTGTAGCACTCAGTTATTCTTGTTTATCGAAAGGTAATGTCGGCAAGTCAAACTTATCGAAATCCACGCTACGCTTGATGTTCCGTACACCTTCTTGTTGAACTATTTCCATTTTGGAAACAGTTGCCGCTTCTAACAATTCTCCGGACTCATAAATGTTTTGTAAATGCTTGCTGATAGCAGGTACGTTTACATCAAATAGAGTAGATATTGCTTTCTGCGTTGCCCAGATGGTTTCGTCTTTATAGAAGACTTGTACGCCTTGTGCTTTGTCTTCGGCTTGGAAGATCAAGAACTCAGCCGTGGAGTTGCGTATTTGTAGTTGTTTGGACATATATTTGATAATCTGTTATCCGTTGTGTTTTGTGTCAATAGATTAATGTTCTTATATACCCCTCCATATATAAGTCAAAAAAGACCGAAAATCTATCACTTCAAAAGCAACTTTTTTTCTATTAGTTCGTAATTGGTGGAACGGCCGCCCTCATCAGTCTTGCGGAGAATGCCTTTTTCTATCAAGGATTGTATGTCACGCAGCGCTGTGTCTTGCGAGCAATGATTGATCTTGGCGTATTTCTGCGTAGTCAGTTTGCCTTCGAAACCATCCCATAGCCGATTGATGATTTTCCGTTGCCGTTCGTTCAGTTCTGTCTCTTTGTGTTCGCTCCAGAAAGATGCTTTCTGCAGTACTCGGTCGGTTGTCTGCAACGAAAAGAGCAGTGCATTATGCAATGTTTTTACAAACCATAGTAACCAAAGCGTGATATCTATTGAGCCTTTCTGCGCTTGTTCCAACGCATCGTAATACTCCTTGCGCTGCTTCATTATCTCTGCCGAAAGGCTATAGAAACGCCGGCTGCTGTTGTCCGCACGTGCAAGCATCATCTCGGTAATGGTGCGCGCCATGCGTCCGTTGCCATCATCAAAAGGATGGATTGTTACGAACCATAAATGTGCTATAGCCGCACGCAGTATCGGGTCGGTGTCCTTCGGGGTGTTGCACCATGCGGTGAATTGTTCCATCATTGCCGGAACCATATCGCTTGACGGAGCTACAAAATGCACTTTCTCTTTGCCCATAGGTCCGCTAACCACTTGCATCGGTTCGTCTCCAACACGCCAGTTAGCAACCGTTATCTTGTGGCCGTCGCTATAACCGGTCGGGAAGAAAGCGGCATGCCATCCAAACATCCGTTCCGCAGTAAGTGGAGCCGCAAATGCTTGTGTGGCCTGCATCATCGCATTCACCACCCCTTCGGTATAATGGTCACTTCGCTCATTGCCCGCCGTTTCTAATCCCAGATGCCGTGCAACGCTGCTTCGTACGCTATCGGCATTCAGCGTCACACCTTCTATCTGGGATGAACCAATGATCTCCTGTGTGACGGCTTCCACCTGTTGCGCAAGGCCTTCAAAGCCCAGCGCAGACATGCGTCCCAGCAACTGCCCTTGCAAGGTGTGTACTTCGCCTAAAGGTAATAGCAGCGCATCGGCATCCCATTCGAAACGGGGAAACCTGTCATTTTGCCATAGATAAACGGTATTCATAGTGTATTTGTTTTCTATATCTTGCAACAAAAATCGTGCCTAATCTCCGCACTTTTGCGGCGAATGGGTCGTTTTTTCTCCGCATCATTCTTTGTTCATTTACGTTTTTGTGTTAATAGATTCGTGTTTATATATACCCCTCCATATATAAGTCAAAAAAGTGCCAGAATCTATCACCTTCGCGTTCGGGAAATGTGAACTTATTTTATTACACCCATTCTATCCCCTTCAAGCATGCCGGCAACTTACCCCCTGCGGCTTTATGATGCGCGATGCATGCGCAGCAATGCCCGTGCCGCGGGCAATCCTTTGTACAAGGGCAATCTATGTGATTATGTGGACAGAACATGAGGTGGGTTATTTGCGTGATATTTCTTCCAAATGCTCAAGCAAGTACTTCTGAGCTTCCCGGTTATAGAGAGTAATGAGATAGTGTCCTCTTCCTTCACTTTCGCGATCTTCGGAATATATGCCGAATTCTTTTCCTTTCTGGGACGCAATTTTGTAAGTTCTGCCATTCGTATCGGGTTCACTTTCCGTTAGTAAACCTTTCTTTACAAGCCAGTTAGTCATCAACGCATAGCCTAAAGCTTGCATATCTCCGGGAATCAACTTCTCTACTTCTCGTGCAAATGCAGAGATGGATATAGCATCTACATAATTATATTTCTCTTTTTGTACAGCAGAAGCTGTAAAAGGAATTGTTCTTGAAGAGTTAGATCTTGATCTTCTCTCTGTATGTTTTCCCAACAAATCCGCCACGTAAAAAAGGCAACGCGAGATATGTACGTTATTTACCACATCATCTTCTTTGACAGCATTTCCTGTAAGAGGATTGATGCCATTTGCTAACTTGCGAACCCAATCTTGGGCCATCAATATTTTGTCTCTTTCGTCCATATCGAATGAATTTAAGGATTTTTTACATTTGTTTTTGATACCAGTTTCGTTTGCTTTTTTTCTTCCTCTATTCGAGCCTCATATAGCGATAACATATTGTCAGGCATGTATCGCTTATAAAACTTTAATGGTATCATATTATTACAACCGGCGCCATTCGGTTTGTAGTTGGTACATCCCAAGAAAGGTTGCTTATTTGGATCTGTGGATGTTTTAACAATCATGTACCCATCCTTACAACATTCGCATTTAAGGATAGTCATTATGCCTCCTCGTCTATCGTTTGTCATAAAACCGCAAACCTCCGGTTCGTTCATACATAACCACAACCGAGATTTATACACCTTATTGTACTTAAGTTGCATTGGATATCCACAAACAGGACAGAATTTGGTGTTGCTGAAATCCTTGTTTGTACTCTCGTCAAGTTGTCCATGTACAACCACATTAGGATAATCGTGAACTAATTCCCGTACGAAAGGCGACGGACGTTGTTGGGGAGTCACAATATACACCCTGTTTTTTGTACGCGTCAAAGCCACGTAGAATAATCTGCGTTCCTCAGCAAATTCAATAGTATCATCTTCATGCACCACAAATTTCAATACAGGATCGTCTTCTATTCTTGACGGGAAACCAAATTTGGCATCTAATGCATTTATGATGATTACATTATCGTATCCAAGACCTTTCGACTTATGAACAGTCATATACTCATATGCCAAATCCTTGAATGTTTTAGACACGACAGAGCCCATCTTTTCATTATATTCAAAGTCGGCAGATTTACTTAAGTTCCTTGCATCAAAGCCATATCGTCCAAGAATAAGTATTGATGATTTGGGATTCTCATCAAAGATCTGTTTCATGATACGTTCTACCGTCTCTCCAACCAAGAAGAATTTTCCTCCTTTTCCTTCATATTGTTTCCTATCCACATTCTCCGTGTATGTCTCAATGATAACAGGATCTTTTATGTGTTTTGGAGAAATGAGATCTTTGGTTATCTGAGCGGTATTCTTCTGCACAAAATTGCCGGCTATGTCAATAATCTCTTGCGCATTACGATACGTATTCGTGATTTTTAAGAGAGAGCCATATCCGAAAGTATCTTTGAAACAGGTAAATAATGACACGTCAGAGCCGGAGAAAGCGTAAATAGACTGCCAATCGTCTCCCACTGCAATTATCTTGGCATTACAGAGTTTGCTTAATTCGAGAGTTAGGTTAAAACGCTGACGAGATATATCTTGGTACTCATCCACAATGATGTACTTAAACTCCAATCTATCACCACGGAGTTGTTCGTCTCGAATGATTCGAGCCGACTCATTGATCATGTCTTCGAAATCAATCGCATTCTCTTCCTTGAGGCGTTTAACGTATTCCAAATAGCATTGTTCACAGATAGTTAGGAAAAGCTTGCTTCGCTCATTAACACTTCCGTTTCTAAATCGTTGGAAGTCATCCAGCACTTTACCATCGGTTTTGAAATTCTGAATAAATGTACTAATGAGATACGTCAAACGAGCAATATACTTGTTTTCCTCAGTACTTACTATTCTCTCGAAAACTTCTTTAGAAGAAAGCGGCGATAAAACAAATCCATGAGATTTTAATTGCTGCTCCAAGTGGGCAAGGAATGGCACTCCATCATTATATTGTGAGAAGGTATAAATAAGATCTGTTTTATGACGTCTATGCAGTATTATTTTATCGTTAACCGCATTCTTATATCTCTCTAATTGCTCTTGGCTATAACGATTGTTTTCTCCGCTTTCTGTAATACCGAAATGCTCTATGTACGCCACCTTGTCGCCTTGAGTAATGGTGAAATCCGGGGTATATACTTTCATCGAACCTTGGATATTATATGGATATGGTTTTTCATACTCATATTCTATTCCGTTCATGAACAAGAAGTTGGCGATTTTTACTTCCTCCGCAGAACGCAGTTTTTCATAATTGATTGTACGCACTTTGTCTTCTCGTTCAGAGATAACGTCCGCCGAATAATCTTGTATGTTTCCTTTGAGTGTAGAGAAATCTGCTTTTGTTAAGTAATTGAAGAACGTGCTGAGATCATCTCCCTCATAAGGTGCGTCAAAATAACTGCCAAAGAAAAGGATTAGTTTATCAACCAATTCCGGATATTGCAAAATGGAGCTCTTGAGATAATTATTGATAACCTCATATCTAAAACCTTCCGTCTTGATTGCGGACAAATCGTTGTCTTGACGCTTCAAAATGGCATAGCCGGTTTTATGGAATGTGGTAATTGGGCAAGGGATATTTAGTTGTCCATTGATCTTTTCTTGCAACTCGCCCACCGCCTTGTTGGTAAAGGATATTACCAATATCTCATTAGGTTTGATTCCTTGTTTCTCTACTAGATACTTTACCTTTGCAGCCACGGTAGTTGTTTTACCAGCTCCTGCTCCGGCAACTACCAAGGTATAGTCATCGTCAGAAAGAACAACCTTTCTTTGCTCTTCGTCAAGGCGGATTTTGGGATCAACAGCGTGCAAGATAGAATCAAGATAAGACTTCTCCTTTTTGAGGTGATGAGCTATGTACTCTTCATTATGTAGAGCCATTAATTGCGATTCGCCATCTAAATCCCGATAATGCTCTATAAATGTATGGACTAATTCAATGGGAATCTGATTGTTCTCACAGAAGTAATTTAAGGTATTTGTTCGACGCAATTCCTCTATTGTACGAAATATTGGATGATGCTTATCGCATAGATATTGATACTCTTTTCGAGATTTGAAATCATCCTCGTGCAGAAAGAAATCCAAGTCTTTTTCAAAGGCCAAGATAGCCCGATGCTCCTCGCAAGTGGGCTGAGGCTGAGCCGGTTCTTCCGCTTTCCTGAAAAAGGATAATATTTTATCGAAAAGTGCCATTTATATTTCCTCTATTCCTAAACTTTTCAGATAGTTATATGTGTCATCGTAGAACTCAGACAGGCGAGTGTGATCATCGGGCGCGCCTTCGGGAACGCAGATGACCATTCCTTGACGGGCACGAGTGAGAAGAACACGATAGGCGTTAATGAGATAGGATTGGCGATCGGACTTTTGAATTTTATTCCATTTGTTACCTCCGTTGAATTCAAAGAAATTCCATCCGTTCGGTGTGTAGCGCAAATCGCCATCCCATACCACACACGTCCAATCGAGTTCAAGTCCTTGTACATCAAACTCTGAGGCTGCATCTTCCAAGAATAGCGACGAACGCACATCATTGATATCATCTAAGAACCAGTGTACCGTGTCGGGCTTGCAGCGGACATCAATCGCAAGCGGTTTGAGACGATAGGCTTTAGAGGAAACCAATAGACCGTATCGTTCGTTTCCTCGTGCATGAGTGCGCAACCATTCTTTGGCTTTGTACAGGTCACGCGTTAATGCAATCGGGTATCGGTCGGCTATGTCGGCATAGATCTTCCGGACATTCTCTGCGTCTCCATCGAGCAGATAATGAACCATATTCGATAGGCTCTCTGCACGGAACGAACGCATCGAAACTGCCAGATGTAAGTCGTCGGAGAAAGTTTTGTTGGGATTATTCTCCAGAAGTTCGGAGACTTTTCCTTCTGCGTATTCTTTAGCTGTGAGCTGAGAAGAAATATAGACTTTCCATTTGGGGAAGGTCTCATTGAGAGCACGTATCCATTCTCCTATTCCTGCTTCACCGGTGTTGATCTCCTGTCCTCCGCCGACCAAACAAACGATAACCGCCCAATCGGGTCGCTGATCCAAAGACCAAATAAGGAACTCACCTTCCGACATGGGGAAGTTCGCGAAACCTTTCTTACGGCTCAGCCAATTCGCGATGTGTTCTTTGTCCCACGAACGCTGCGCTTCATCGAAAATAGCGATATTCTCCACCTCTCCATAACCGGCTTCTTGGTCTTTTAATTCCTTTGTGGGGTCAATCTCCAGAGCACCGTTCACCACTTTCACTTTACTGAGCATGTTATCGCGGTAACGGTGGATAATCTGGATAAAACGCTTTACTTCGCGTTCTGCTTCTTTTTTGGTGATTTTATTTCCTTTTTCTTTCTCTTGCGCTTGTTTGTCACGCGTGAGGGCTTCTGTCAGCACTTGTACTAAAGGCCCGTTGCCGGACAGATAAACCGCTAAGTCTTGGTCTTCCTGTTGTACGGCAACGTTCAGACCGACTAATGTCTTTCCGGCTCCCGGCACACCGGTAACGAAACAGATACTCTTTCCGCCACGGGCTTTAGTGTCACGAATGACTTGACGCACATAACGTGTGGTCGTCTCTAACTGCGCACCTTCTGCTTCGCTTTTGGTGATGTTCTCTACGCTATGATTGAGATAGAGCGAACGAGCCGCTTCAATGATAGTGGGCGTCGGTGCATAGCGGCTACGCGACCAATCGTCCAAAGAAACGGCATATTGTTTGGACGCTAAAGGTTGTGACAAAACCAACTCAAAGACATCCTTTAGGTGAGTTGCATTTGTAAGTAAAGGTTCGTAGATACCATCATCGTAATGTGAGGGTTGGCAGATGGTAGAGAAAGCAGTTTCTTCAGTGGCCACTAGAATAGGAATAATCCATCGGTCTGCGCTGCCTTGGTGGAAATTCTTGAGATCCAAAGCGTAGTCAAGCACCTGATCTACATCTTGGTGTTTGAACTCTTCTTCGCCGGCTTTGAATTCCACCACAAAGACCCGCTCTCGGAGAAGAACCACCACGTCAATGCGCTTGCCTAAACGTGGAATAGTGTATTCGAATATGATATGCGCTTGCTCGTTGGAATACGGCGCAAGCAGGCTCTTCATGATTGTTATTTCATGCTCCCAAGCGAACTTCTGCGTAGAGGCGGTGTCCATCTCATCCGCGCGCGACATTTTGCCGAAGATGGAGTTAGTATCTTCCGCAAGGAATGTAGCTATGTCTGCTTGGTAGAAATAACGGTTAGTCATGTGTGTTGTTTTGTCTTAATGTGCTTTTTCTCGCTCTTCTTCCGTTTATCAGTCGGTGGGATTCTTTATTTCCCAATGGCCGGTTTTATCAGAGCCTACCCATTGAATTAGTTGTTTTTCTTGTAAAGCAACAACATCCCGTTGGATGGTTTTTCTATTTACACCTAATCTTTCGGAAAGATATTTCGTATTTACTGCGACATTTACTGCGACATTCTTTATGGTCTCCAATATAACTCGCTGTCTATCAGTCAAATCATCTGCGACATCTTGAAGGACACCTTGAGGGACATCTGTCTCTTGACTTGCCACAAACGCATCAATCTCCGATCGCAGGTTGGTGTTATGCAGACGCAACATGACAGAAGGGAAGATCGATTCGTCTTGTTGGTCGCGCGTGTCGTTGAGCGCTTGGATATATTCGGCTTTTTGCTCTTTGAGCACCTTAGTCGGGATAAGACCGTACTCAAACTGGAGCATGTTCATCACCAGACGTGACATGCGACCGTTACCATCTGCCCAAGGATGGATAGAGACGAGGCGGAAGTGCGCCACAAACGAGAGACGATAGGCTGCGAGGATGTCATTCTTCGGCAAGGCAGCGCGTTCGGTATTGAGCCATCTGC
>JAEEGH010007354.1_pt1 | contig 26564 bp, 23 predicted proteins | sample 9134181 | NCBI WGS metagenome assembly JAEEGH01 (sample SAMN16246544, study PRJNA631951) | gut metagenome | biome: gut microbiome; feature: rumen; material: DP-attached | host: Bos | place: Iran: Karaj | collected 2018-10 | reverse complement strand
TGCGCATTACGACGATGATGCGGCGACGCCTGAGCTTGAAGAAATGCAGGCAGACGCGCTCGAGCAGATGTACCGAAACCTTTTCGAAAATCATCCGCTTGTTACTGCAATTACAAACTGGGATTATGGCGACGGCGCATGGCTCAACGCACCGAGCGGCGTTATCCGCAAAGACGGCAGCTTGAAGCCGTCTTATAAGCGGCTGCACAAGCTTATAAAAGAAGAATGGCACACCAAGCTTGAGCTTAAGACTGACGCCGACGGCTTTATCGATGTAGAGGGCTTCAAAGGCAAGTACGAAGTGCTTTATGCTGATAAAAAGCTTTCATTTGATTTGACAGACGGCGCAAAGACGCTGAAAGTTTCAGAATAGGTGCAACGCTGGAACCGATGGTTGAGCGGAGTCGAAATCACCGGATACGCTCACCAGATTGAGAAATCATCATAAAATGTGCACCCGTCAGACCAGTGCGTGCTTCTGCCAGCGGCGGCTTTTCCACCTTAAAAGCATGACGATGCCGCGCGTAGTTTCATCAGTGCCGATGCCGAGCCAGAACCCGATAAGCCCAAGCCCGCATTTAAGCCCCAGAATGTAGCTGCCCAAAACCATAATGCCCCAGTTTGAAAAGATTCCGTACAAAACCGGAAACCGTATGTCGCCCGCGCCTTTGAGCGCGCTCACATAGACAAGGTTCAGCGCGCGCCCAAATTCGATGTACGTTGAATAGATTAGCAGCGTGCATACAAGGCTGTGCACTTCCGGAATGTCCGTAAAAATGCTGACAATCGGCCGTTTTATCAGATTTATGACGAGAATTATCGCCATTGAGCACGCCGTTGCAACTAGCTGATAGATGAACACTTTTTTGTACGCAATGTCGTTCTGGCGCGCGCCAACGTAATAGCCTGTCTTTATCTGGGCTGCATTGCCGATTGACATGGCGAGCGCAAACACAAAGCGCACAATCGTCATTGTATAGACTTGCGCCGACATTGCGTAAGTGCCGAGCGAAGAAATCATCGCCATAATGACAATCTGACTTATGTTATAAGAAAGACCTTCGCCGGCTGTCGGAACGCCGACCTTGAGCACAAGCTTGTAGCTTTCAGCCGGAACTTTTGTAATGCCCTTAAAAGAGAATGCAACATCCTTGCGGCGTCTGATGATTACGGCGAACATTACGCAAGAAACGATCATCGCAAAGCCAGATGCGCCTGCAACGCCCGGCACGCCGAGCACCGGCAGCCCGAACCAGCCATAAAGCGAAAGCGCGTTTCCGGCAACGTTTACGATATTTGCCACGATTGAGACTATCATTACTTCGCGCGTGTAGCCGTAGCTTCGCAAGATTGCGCCTTGAAGCAGGCTGAATGCGTTAAAAAAGCAGCAGATGCCGCCGTAAATTACAAAATATTGCCATGCAAAGTGCCTGACCGAATCTTCAAGCTCGTAACAGTTAAGCAATGCGCCTGTGCCTGCAATTACAAGCACCGTAAGCAGCAGCGAAACTGCAAAAATCATGACTGTGCAGGCTTGCGCAATGCGGTTAAGCTCGTTTTTTGACTTTTCTGCGCCGAGATACTGCGCAAGCACAATCGAACAGCCTGTGCAGATTATCGAAAAAATTAGCATAAGAAAAAACGCATATTGCGCCACAAGCCCGACGGCGGCAACTGCATCGTTGTTGTATGAACTCAGCATCATCGTGTCAACTGAAGAAACGAGAATTCTGAAAAACTGCTCAACTGCAATCGGCAGCGTGAGCTTGAACATTGACAATGAGCCGCGGTTTTGATTCTGTATCATTTGATTTGTTTCCCTGAATCTTATTTAGCATTAATTATTGTTTCTGTCTATAATGAAGTTTAAAAATAACAACCTTTTATGTTGATAGCACAAAATGGCGTTGCGCGTCAGGTCCAGGCCGCCGCTTTATCTGAAAAAGCCGTCAACGCTGATGAACGGCTCGTTTTCGGTACGCTTATCGTAAATTGATTTAAGAAGCTTCAAAATCATCAGTTTTTCATGCACGAATTTCTCGTCATGCGAAAGGCAGACGTATCTGCACTGCAAAGATTCAATAAAGCTGATTTCGGCTTTAAGCTGCTGCACGTTATAGACGCGCAAGCCGTTCTTTTCCTTGCAGTAAGTTGCGTCGCCAAGAAAGGCATAACCTTTATAGACAAGGCAAAGGCAGCCTTTCGCGTGGCTTGAAGGAATTGTGTAAATCTTAGGGCCGGTGCTTTCATCTTTAAAAGTGCCGTCTACGATTTTGACGTCCGGCTTGTTATTGTCGCTGTTGCTTATGCCGCTGTTGCCGCCGTGCGTTCCGTCTATAAAGTTGCGGAAATATCTCGCAGTGTGGTTGCTCATAAATAGATTGTCAAACTCAAGCCTTGTAACGTTCGCCGTGTGGTCAGGGTGAAAATGCGAAAGCACGATGTTCTTTTTGCCTTGAACCGCGCTTATTGCGTCAAAAGCTTCATCGCTTGAGCCTGCATCAAAAATCCATGTCGCATTTTCAGTTTTGATAAAAGCTACATCCGCAGACAAAGGGTTCATGCTCGCCGGAATATATGAAATGTTTTCGTCGATTTTCTTTATGTTATAGTTTTTCATATAGTTTTGATTTTCTTTTGTAAAATGAGCGAAACTCCCTATATCGGTTTCAGAAATAATAGCTTAATATATAATTAATTGTAAACTATTTTGGAGGGTTTCTAAAAATGAAAATCAAACCAGTATTTAATCATGCATTTGAAAAATACGGAAAAATTCTTAAAGGTTATGATGTAACAGATTTGCTCAAAAAGCTTGATGATACAACCAAAAAGCCTGACAACGCCGTAATATATGAGCCTGGCGATGCAGGTCTTGAGTCTTTGCCGATTGCCAAAGAATTTTCTGATAACGCTTATGGCGGAATGCCTGTTCAGGTTGGTTACTGCAACGGCAACAACACAAAGCTCAACTGCCTTGAATATCACCGTGGTTCAGAAATCAACATTCCGGCAAATGACATTGTGCTTTTGCTTGCACCGCTTCAGTCTGTAAAGAACGGCAAGCTTGACACTGCTCTTGTTGAAGCTTTCTATGTTCCGAAGGGAACACCTGTACTCATCTATGAAACAACGCTGCACTACGCACCGTGCAACGCCGTAAAAGCCGGTGTTGTTTCTAAAGAAGGTTTCCGCGTAATCGTTGTTTTGCCGAAAGACACTAACACAGCAAAGCCTGAAATCAAAGAAATCGACTTTGAAGACAAGCTTTTGTGGGCGCGCAACAAGTGGCTCATTGCACATCCAGATTCAAGCGAAGCAAAGCAGGGCGCTTTCGTCGGCTTAACCGGCGTAAACATCGACATCGCCAAGAAATAAGCTGCTAAAAAGCTGAAAAAACGAAAACTCCGGGGCTTCACCAAACCTCCGGAGTTTTTTTATGCCTTGAGCTTTATCTGAGAACCGAAAAGATATAGCTCTTTGCATCCGGCGTTTGAGTTTTTTGCTGCTATAGCAAGTTTTTCTGTATTTATCCTGTTACCGTATCATAAGTTTCTGGAAAAATACAATAATGTTCTTAATTTGCTGTCATTAACCATTTATTTGTTTCTCCTCTAATGTCATATACTGGATTATATTTTCTACTAGACCAATTTTCATTCATCAAGTATTTATATGGATTGCTAGCCCAAGGCTCTATTTTGCAACCATTTACTTCTACAAATAAATGATGGAATTTATTTGTAGGATTTTTGTTTCTCAATATACTACATTTATCTGCTATATTAGGATATTTAGAATCCCAATTTACTTTGAATAATGTTGAATAATCAATACAATTTATTAAGCCATCTTTATTATAATCATAAATATGATTTTGTGTGTAGATTATATTTTCTATAATCATAGAGTCATATTCTTTTGATATAGGTTTTTCAGACGGCATATTGCTTAAATAACAATAAAATATAAACAAAATAAATGCGAAGACGATTATGCTAAAAATAAAGAATCGTATGATACGAGAAAAATTCATCCACATTTGTGGATGTGCAGAAAGACGTATATATTCTTGTGATGTATATTTCTTCAATCTAAGTCTGTCATAGTCGCTCAGTTGAGAATGGCATCTAATTATTTCTTTATGTGTACTGCACCTTGCACATTCATACTCTTTACATCTACCAAACTGAAGTCTGCATAAGCAAAAAGCTTGTGTTGAAGCAAGCTCACGAACTGCAAAGTCATTAAATGTTTCTTTACGATGTACAAATCTAAAATCATCATTCATAATCAATCTCCTATAAAGGTAACTTTTTCGCAATTAAATCCGTCTGGTTTACATACAAGGAGAATTTAATTGTTTTAAGCAGTGCTATGACTGTGCAACAAATTACATTTTTTCAAAATGAACTTGCTCTTTGCAATATCTGCATCCTGAGTGAACTCAAGTTTCTGTTGTACGCCCTTCCGTTTGCGAAAGGGCATAATATAGTACATACTTCAATTGCAAATTGACGAAAGCTAACTCTTATGCTAAGTTCTGGATTCATCCAAGTATCCTTTATTGTTACTTTATTCCTTATTGTCTTGTTCTAAGAATGAATCAACATCTCTGTTAATATCTTTCTTACCAATGAAGTAAGAATTTCGTAAACTTTGCCAAAAATCTGGATTAATTATAATCATTAGGACGAATATTATAAAAAGTCCAATGAAATAATATCCAATAAAATCTGTCATCTTTTCCTCCATTTGTTTTAATGCTATAAATCTTACTGTTAGAAAATACAAAGAACTTGTTTAAAAAACAGCCTTGTCCTTAAGTTTAATCCAAAATTATTACCAAATTTTACTACAGTCATGGTATTCTCCTTATAAGCCACAATCTTAGCACACCTTATATTCACGAATATAAAACATGTGTATTCCCAAGTCACGGGAGTAATATAACTTTTATTTTTCGTCTGCTTCTTCCAGCATTTCTATGATTTCCAGCTTCACTTGATGCATTTTCGCATAATCCAGAGCCGAAAAACCTTCCTTGCAACGGACATTCGGGGCAGCACCTGCATTGAGAAGCATCCTTACAAATTCTGTTTTTTCTCCAATCACGGCTCTCATTAGTGGCGTAATTCCCCATTTGCTCGGCTTGTTCAAATCAGCACCGGCATCAATGAGAATTTTTACGATTTCAGAAAAATTATTTGTGATTGCGACGGTTAGAAGAGGCTCTTTGTTGTAGTTGTCCGTACAGTTTTTGACATGTCTCTTTTTTATCAACTCTTGCAAACACTCCACCTGATTTCCTGTAACAGCGAGAGAAATTTGTTTATAGAACTCGATTCCAATAAAATCAGCCTCATCATTTTCACATAGTTCCAGTTTTTCATTTTTTCGGGCAGTCACAGCAAGAGCATCTCTTCCAATTTCAAAATAACCGTAAATTCCATCAGCCTTTTTTTCTTCGAACGTTTTTTCATTAATATACAAATTGCCCTGAAACGGTTTAATTTTCTTGTCTTTTATCTCTTTTTTGCAGATATAAAAGCCCTTAATATGATTTTTGTCCCAGAATTTTGATATGGTGCTCAATCCAATTTTATTCCATGAGCAGACTTCAACACTTTTCTCTTGAAGATACAGCCATTCCCTTTCATCAGGCTTCCCGATAATCCAAATCAATTCATTAAGCCTGAAAAACGGTTTGAAAAGATGTCCCTGTATTTGAAGTCCAGAATTTGAAACGCGAATCGTATTTTCATCAAAATCTTTGTTTCTTGCATTTTCTTCTATATAGTTACAATAAAGTTTTGCAGCTTCATGATAATCTGATTGCAAAAGAACATCTCCCTTTGAATAAGAAAACAGTTTCGCAGAATAATCGGAGCGGTAATAAATCTTTTTTCCCAACGAGAAAGCGATTTGTTTTGCACAGACCATTTCCTGTCTCATGCAGATGCAGGTTATAGACGGTGCCAAATCTGTCTTTTCGCAGAATTTCAATCCGACCAGCCTGTGAACACCCTTGTCATCAGTAACGAGAAAGTCTGAGTTTTTGATTTTCTCACGCAAATCCCTTAAAATTGCTGCCGGTATCATGCACCGTTTTTGATATGTATAAAAGAAGCTTCTGTTCATTATTATTCTATCTTTACCCCATCTAGCCATAGTTTTGTTTCACCATAGATAATATCTCTATAATAGAAGGCACCGCCCCACCAGTATCTGATAAAATAATATAGTCGTAGAACTGTCTGTCTCAAATTCTGTTTTAGAATATGCTTTTTGCAGCAGATATTGATAGTTCATAAATCCTCTTGAACTCTGATATTTAAGATAAGCGCCTCCTTTTCATAAAAGTTGACATTTTACCCTGATGCTATAGAATATAAGCAAGAATCATTCCCAATGCACGGAAATGAAAATGGCTTAAGATCCTAAAATATGGAGAATAATTGTATGAATAAAACTTTCGGAAAACACCCATCAGAACAATTACAAAATATATTTATAAATCGTCCATATCAAATACAGATCCCTGAAAAAGCAAAGGTGATATTTTTATCTCTCGATGCAAATTGGGATATAGATATTGAAAAAGATTCTAATTATTTAAATGAAACACTTAGATATCTTTCAGATGGCGTAAAATACTGGGAAACAGAAAAGATTCATACCCCAATGCTTAAATCTTATTACAATGGAGATGGGAAACGATACCATAAACAATTTATGAAACTTGGCCTTTCTTCAGAAAATGCAAAAGATATTTGTTTCATGGAACTGTTGAATGTATGTACATATGGGAATTCAACATCTAAAGAAGGGAAAAAAGAATATTTAGAATTACTTTTGTCTGATGAAAATAAGGAGCACTTAAAAAGGATAAGTAAACTTGCAAATGATAAGAGTAAATTAATTGTAATTGTCGGTTCTGCTACTAAAAGAATCATAAATAAATTAAAACTCTTTAACTTGTCTAATGAAAATGTTATCGTTTGCAAACATTTTTCTGCTGCAATAACTGATGAGTATTTATATAATCTTGGGAACACGATAAAAACAGTTTTAAATAAATCGTAATTAGGAATCATTTTTATGGCAATAGACTTCACAGAAAAAGCAAAACGGTATCAGGCAATTGATGAGATAATTGCATCTGGACGGAAACTGAAATGGAATGAAATTATTTCCGAGCTTCAAAATAAATATAATCTTAAAACAAGCCGAACCTCATTTTTCCGCGATATTGAAGAACTTGAAGAAAAATATAACGCCCCAATTGATACTGATTTTGAAACTAACGGATACTTTTATACAGATCCAAAATACCGCTTGCCCCGCTTTTATACAGACGAAAATGCGGCAAGGGCTGCAAAGCTCATAAAAACTCTTATGGACATGGTAAAGGGGAATCCTTTGTATAAAGAGGCGCAGGAAGTTTTTGAATCTCTTGCTACAGAAAACCATGACCTTACGTTGGAAAATATTAAAATCAATAAGAAACCTGAAAATGATAGAATCATTTTTGTTGGTGCGCCAAATAAAGAAATTCCGGCAGAAACTTGGAGAATCATCGATAAAGCTTTACGGGAAAATCGAGTAATAACATTTGACTATATATCAAATGCTGAGAAAGAATCAAAATTCCGACTGGTTCAACCCTGGCAGTTGATTTTCGATAACGGCAACTGGAATCTTCACGCATTGGATATAGTCAAACATGCTCACCGCAGATATTCACTCGAAAAAATAAAGAATCTTAAAATCACAAATGAAGTTTTCTCTCTCCCAAGTGATTATGATTTTAGAAACATGACACGAGGTTCTTTTGGCTGCATGTGTGATGATGAATTCTTGAATTACAAGATTCATCTTCATGGTTATGCATCACGCTATGCCCGCGGCAAAGTCTGGGGTGATAATCAGTCAATCACGCCAGACAAAAAGAATCCCGGTCCAGATGGTGATGGAATCATCCTAAGTTTTAGAACCAATCAGTTGATGTGTGTTCAACGTTGGGTTTGGCAATGGGCTGATGAGGCGCTGCCGATTGCTCCGAAGGAACTGGTGGAGGATTGGATAGAAAAACGTAAAAAAGTAAATATGTTAAAACTCTAGCAATGAACTTTAGAAAAATGAAAACTCATAAAAAAAGCCCCGCGTTTGCGGAGCTTTTTTCAGTTAAAACTAACTACAAATTAGCAGTTTTCTGAGAAGTATTTGATTGTTCTTACCATACGTCGCTTCGCTCCGTTTGCCTGTTGGTAATAATTGACGTTTGCGCTCTCGCGCATGGGCATCTGTGATGTATAGCTGTTTTCGTTGTCATACCCGCACGCAAGCAGGTGCGTAGCGTGCGCCGGAGCGATTTTCCGAAGGAATAATCGCGACAGTGAAATCGAATGATAATGAAAACTCATAAAAAAAGCCCCGCGTTTGCGGAGCTTTTTTTCAGTTAAAACTAACTACAAATTAGCAGTTTTCTGAGAAGTATTTGATTGTTCTTACCATCTGTGATGTGTATGAGTTTTCATTATCATACCAAGAAACAACCTGTACCTGGAATGTGTTGTCATCAATCTTAGATACCATTGTCTGTGTAGCATCGAACAATGAACCGAACTTCATACCGATAACGTCTGAAGAAACGATTTCATCTTCGTTGTAACCGAAAGATTCGTTTGCAGCAGCTTTCATTGCAGCATTGATTCCTTCTTTTGTTACATCTTTGCCCTTAACAACAGCTGTAAGGATTGTTGTTGAGCCAGTTGGTGTTGGAACACGCTGAGCTGAACCAATCAATTTTCCGTTCAATTCAGGAATTACAAGACCGATAGCCTTTGCAGCACCTGTTGAGTTTGGTACGATGTTAGCAGCACCAGCTCTTGAGCGGCGGAGGTCACCCTTTCTCTGTGGACCGTCAAGAATCATCTGGTCGCCAGTGTAAGCGTGGATTGTAGACATGATGCCTGACTGGATAGCAGCGTAGTCATTAAGAGCTTTAGCCATTGGAGCCAAGCAGTTTGTTGTACAAGAAGCAGCAGAAATAACGTTGTCGTTCTTTGTCAATGTCTTGTGGTTTACGTTATAAACGATTGTTGGGAGATCGTTTCCAGCTGGAGCAGAAATTACTACCTTGCGTGCACCTGCTGTGATATGAGCAGAAGCCTTTTCCTTTGATGTGTAGAAACCTGTACATTCAAGTACAACGTCTACTTTGTTTGCTGCCCATGGGCAGTTAACTGCATCTTTTTCAGCGTAGATTTTGATTTCTTTTCCGTCTACGATGATTGAGTTTTCTGTAGCAGAAACAGTGTGTTTTCCTTCACCGTATTTTCCACAGAAACCACCCTGTGCTGTATCATACTTCAAAAGGTGAGCAAGCATTTTCGGGCTTGTCAAGTCGTTGATAGCAACTACTTCGTATCCTTTTGCGTCAAACATCTGACGGAAAGCCAAACGACCAATGCGGCCGAAACCATTAATAGCAACTCTTACATCTGCCATTGTATATCTCCTATAACTAAGATAAGTATTTTAGTTCTTTCTTTATCGAATTGTATGTTTTTCAACATTTTGTGTCAATAGCGCTTATGAGAAAGACACCGCTCTGCTTCCGGTGAGGCGGTTTGTGGCCGCTGTCTGCAGTAAAGCTTAATTATAGTTCATTGCCTTTCATACTGAACCTGTAGCTTTGTGCTGCAAACGTATTGTTTTTGTAAATCGTTTGTAATATGATATCAATCCGGTACAAATATTTATAAAAAGTTTTCTATATATATTATGCTTCTGCATTTTGCGGAGGGATAACAAATTTTGAGGTGCTTTATGAAAAAATTAGCTTTTCTTGGTTTGATTGTTTCAGTATTTGTGCTGTATTCGTGCTCAACACAAAAATATGTGCCGGACCCTTATGCGAACAGCATACGCCCTTCAATTTGCGGCGAATGGTTCTTACAGAGCATGTGCGATTCAGACGGTTTCTATGAGGTTAATACAGAAATTACGCTTGTGCTGCCCGAAAAACCGCGGAATGCACTTCATGGCTCTACCGGCGTAAATCTTTACAATGGAACTGCTGATATAACCGACAAAGGATTTTTCTGCGGAACAATCGGTGTTACAAAAATGGACGGTGACGAAGATGCCATGGAAAGCGAGCAGGAATACTTGCGGCTTCTGCCATTGTGCGACACAATTACGCTTGAAGTGCTGCCGCCAGCCGATGAGGACACGCTTGAAATGCGTAAGCTTATCCTGACAAACAAAGCTGAAGGTATCTGCATTGTGTTTATTCAATAAAACGGAAAGGTGTTTATGCGTCTGATTTTTATAAGGCATGGAGATCCTGATTATGTTCATGACAGTTTGACTGAAAAAGGCAGAAGAGAAGCCGCTCTGCTTGCGGAGCGCGTTGCCACTTGGAAAGTCGATGAATTTTATTGCTCTCCGCTTGGACGTGCCAGAGAAACTGCCCGCTATTCACTTGAAAAGCTCCACAGAACAGCACAGACTTTTGAGTGGCTCAAAGAATTTTACATAACTATAAAAGACCCTGAAACCGGCAAAGACCGGATACCGTGGGATTTTATGCCTGATTTTTGGACAAAAGACCCGCTGTTTTACGACAAGGACAACTGGACTGAGGCTGAAGTCCTAAAAACAGGAGATTTGCGTAAAAATTTTGATGAAGTTGCAGCCGGGCTTGACTCAATTCTTGCAGAACATGGCTATATCAGAAACGGCGCGGTTTACAAGACAAACCACACAATACCAAGCAGCAGCGGTATAGCTGCCCAAGACGGAAAGACTCTCGTGTTTTTCTGTCACCTCGGTGTGAGCTTTGTAATGATGGCACACCTTTTGGGTTTTTCGCCTGCACAGCTTTTTCACAACTTTTTTGTCGCACCGACCTCTGTTACGGTTTTAAATGCTGAGGAACGCATTGCCGGAACTGCGATGTTCAGAACGCAGGTTATAGGCTGTACACGCCATCTTGCGGGGCTTGAGCCTGTTTCGGCTTCAGGCTATTTTACAGATGCTTTTCAGGGTTAAGGAAATTACAATAATGGACGGAACAAACGGACAGAACAAAAGCGGATTGAATGCGCCGAAGAAAGATTATAGCCGCCCGATGCACACAACCGAGCATATATTGAATCAGGCTATGTGCCGCCGCTTTAATTGCGGCAGGGCGTTCAGTGCGCATATTGAAGCTAAAAAATCAAAATGCGATTACCGCTTTGAAGCTTCAAAAGTGCCTTCATCAGAAGATTTGGCTGCAATAGAAGCAGAAGTAAACGAAGTGATTTCGAGAAACCTTGAAGTTACAAGCCGCATCGTTACGCGCGGAGAAGCAGCAAAATACACAGACTTATCGCGGCTGCCTGAAGACGCAAGCGAAATGGTAAAACTTGTCTTCGTCGGCGATTACGACGTCTGCCCGTGCATCGGTGCACATGTTGCAAATACAAGCGAAATCGGAAAATTCCGCATTATAAGCACAGACTACAAAGACGGTGTGTTGCGCATCCGCTGGAAAGTTGAAGCAGCCGCCTGCAACAGCTGAAAAGCTGGTCACTGAAGCCGCCACAAAGGCAAGCCCGTCTGCCGCGCAGTCAGAAAACAGGCACAAGCCATATTTATGTGTCTCTCAAATTTTGACTTTTCAAAGAACTTGATGTATCCTTTTTTTACTATGAAAAGAAAACGTAAACGCATTGGTTTGCTCATTCATGATACAGATTCCGAATATTCAATGGAGCTGATAAAGGGCATAGAACTTGGTTGCCGGCAAATAGGTGCTCAGCTTTTTATTTTTACAGTAGGTGAATTCAACTGTACTTGGTCAAAGAGCGAATATCAGCGCCGTGCGGTTGCTTTTTTCATTACAAAAAACAATATAGACCTTATGCTTTGTGCGTCCGGCACGCAGATGAACAACATATCGCTTGACGCTTTTGTTTCATATTTGAAATTTTTTAAGCCGCTTCCTGTTATAAGCATTGGTGTTGAAATTCCTGATATTCCAAGTGTGGTTGTTGATTGTACAAACGGATTGAAAAAACTTGTCAATCATTTAATCGATGAACATAAGTGTAAAAGAATCGGTGTACTCGGCGTTTCTTTGCAATCAAAAGATGCTGAAATCAGAACCAAGGTCATTTTTGACACGCTGAAGGAACGCGGCTTAAAAGCTGATGAATCAATCATGATACGCGGTAAATTTACCTATGCGTCTATAATGCCGTTGCTTCCAGGTTTTATCGATGATCATGGAAAGCTTAATTTTGATGCGATTATTTCACTTAACGATGATATGGCGTATGCCGTTATTGACTACTGTAAAGACAATGGCATAGAAATTCCTGAAAATTTGTGTTTGAGCGGTTTTGACGATATATCAAGGTCTTCGCTGATTGAGCCTTCTTTAACCAGCATAAACCAGCAGATTGCGGGGCAGGGGCGCCGCAGTGTAGAGCTTGCTGTAAAGCTGCTTGAAGGCAAAAAAGTGCCGCCTGTAAGTTATGTAGAAACCGAAGTAAGATTCCGCCAGTCATGCGGATGCATAAAAAAGGGCTCGCATTTGAATGCGCTTACTGATTCCGGTAAAACCTTGCATCACAATGAAATGAACAGAACTTTTACCGCACTTGACTGGCACCGGAAGAAAAGCCAGTTATCTGAAATTACGGAATTTCAGATGAGCCGCCTTGAATATGCATCGTACAAGCTTTTAAAAGACTCGCTCTGTGACGACTGCCGCCTGTTTGATTGCAGCTCAATGTTCGTCTGTCTTTATGAACCGCCGCTAGAAACAGATAATTTTATCCATTTTGCAATGCCTGAAAATGTAAAGCTTTTTGCAGGTTATGATGATAAAACCGGCTTTGATTCAAAAAATCTTAAAGAGCCGGTATATTTTAATCCGCACGAGTACATTCTTCCGCCTGAATTTATGGCTGACACAAACGAAACTGTTACCGTTTTTGCCTTGTATCAGCAGAATGTGCAGCACGGCTATGTTGTCTGGCGCACCGGAAGTTTTGATCCCTGCATGTACAGAATTATTTCACGGACTTTTTCATGTTTGTTTGCTTCTGCATTAATAAATCAGCGGGAAGAAGACCGCCGCCAGCATCTTGAAGAAAGCAACATGCGCCTGACAAAATTTTCGCGCACAGACGAAATGACGCAGCTTTTGAACCGGCGCGGATTTATGAGCGTAGGCCAGCAGTCTATAAACATTGCAATGGATATCCGCCAGACCGGCATGGTTGTTTACGGTGATATGGACGGCTTAAAAAAGATTAACGACACTTTCGGACATGAGGCAGGTGACAGGGCTATTAAGGCAGAAGCTGAAATTTTGACCAATGCTTTCCGCCGCACAGACATAATCGGCCGGCTTGGCGGCGATGAGTTTGCGGTAGTAGCTTTGGGGCTTACACAAGATGTTTACGAAAAAATCAAGGCAAAAATTGAAACGCTCTGTGAAGAATGGAATAAAACGGCGAAAGAAGATTTTATTCTGTCGATAAGCCTTGGTGCAGTATTCTTTGACGAAGACAATGTGGATTTGGATTCATTGCTGAAAGAAGCTGATGCCGCGCAATATAGAGAGAAAAAACGGAAAAAAGCAAGCCGCCCGGCATAATTTTTTTCGCATGAGCTCATTCTACAATATAAGTCCAAACCGCGAAAAACGCCGGTTTTTGTCTGGCAAAAACCGGCAGTTCTGTGCTTTTCGTAGCAGTTTAATCTACAGACAAAGTCCAATCCGCGAAAAGAGCCGGTTTCTGTTTTACAAAAACCGGCAGTTCTGACTTTCGGGTCACTCATTCTACAATATAAGTCCAATCTGCGAAAAACGCCGGGTTTTGTCTGGCAAAAACCGGCAGCTTGTACTTAGACAGCTTGTGCAAAATTTACGAGTTTTCTGCAAGAAAACTCGGCCGTTTCGCCACAGATTAAACCCAATCTGAAAAACAGGCTAAAAGAGACAGCTTTGTACAAAATTTACGAGTTTTCGTAAGAAAACTCGGCCGTTTCGCCAGATAATGCCCAAAACTGTAGATTAATCCAAAGGCGAAACGCTTAATCCAGTGGCGGAAGTTCTGACGGAATCTCAATCTGCTTTTTCAAGTCTTCAAGCTGAGCCGTAAGCGCAAGCATTTTCTGCGTTGAGTTCAGCAAGCGTTGTGCAAGCAGCTTTGAAAGGAAGATGCCGTAATGCGGGTTCCGTCTTATAAGATTGAGGAACGAAACTTTCGGAATCTTGATGAGCTTGCCGCCGCCGATAGCCATAACTGTTGCGGAACGTCTGTCATTGAGCAAAAACGCCATTTCTCCGATGAACATGTCGTTCGGCGAAAGAACAGAAACAAGCTTGTTGTCTGTATAGATTGCGTAGCGGCCGCTTACGATAAAGTAAAGGTCGTTGCTTATCTCGTTTTCGCGGCAGACAATCTGACGGTCTACAAAGTTGATGCTTGCAAAAGACTGCATGATGCTCGGAATGGTGTTCGCGGCATCTTTCAGGTTGTTAATCTCAAAAGTAACTTCGTTGCCTTTTTCGTTGTAAGTAAGCGAAGAAACAAGGCTTTCAGAAAGCTTCATGCCGCGGCCGTGCGTTTCTTCTGAAAAATCTTTGTTCAGATGCTTGCGCCAGTCAAAGCCTTCACCGTCATCTCTGATGACAAACTTTGATTTTGTCCTTCCGATTGCATAAGCTATGCGGATTCGTCTTGAAGCAATTTCAGGCTGCTTGCACTTTTCGGCGATGAGCGAAAGGATGTTGCCGCCCTTTTCAAGCCATTCAGTCTTTTCGTCATAAGTAATGCCGCAGTTGCCGTGCTCAAGCGCATTCGTCAAAAGCTCCATCAGTACAGTCTGAAGCGAATACAAGTCGTCGTCGCTGATGCGGTTTGAGCTGTACATGTAGCCTACCAAGAAGCGCGTGTAAAGCCTGAAGTCCATCGGGTCGTTTCCGCAGACAAAAGAGCCGGTCTCTTTGCCGCCAAAGTTTTCCTGCATACCGCGGTTGAACAAGAAATGCTGGTTGCGCCACAAAATGCGGAGCAGGCGCGTAAAGTTTTCTTTGAAGTTTGTCAAAGTCTGAACGATAAGAATGTTCGGGTCTTTGCGTTCGTCAACTTCCTGCGCCTGCGCGGCGTTTGCAACAACGGCAATGATGCCGCCGTTATGCAGCCACGGATCAGAATCGATTGTCGCGATGATGCGGTGGCAGTCAATTTCTTTTGACGTAAAGTCTATGATTTTAATTTCAGGAAGTTCGTAGTCGATTGAGCTTAAAGCCTCATCTGTGTCATTGTAGAAATCTGCATCAAAATATGTGGCATATTTTTTGCAGCTGAGCTTGACGGTCTCTATGACCTGCTCGTTTGTCGAAGCAACAAGTATCTTTTTCATATAAATAGGATATATCATAATTTTGCTGAAAACAAGCAAATTATTGGTTTGGCGGCCGTTTTTCAAAAAACTCAAGGCTATTTCGCTCTTTTTGGCGTGTTTTTATTGACGTTTTCGCCCTTACGGAGTAATATCGCACTATAAATTGAAATTGCACATTTCTGCGTGCCTTGTGGCATGCAATCATTTTCTTAGGAGGCGTATCATGGATACATACCCTGGTAGTAATCATCGTGATTCTTTCGTAACAAACGGCGCCTTCTACAGCTTATCAGACAGATAGACAGCTCAAAGGCGCTTCAATTCACTTCACCGTAAGATTATAAAAGAGGCGCACATGATTACTTTTTGGCAGCAGGAAAACGGAAAACTTGTAAAATGCGAAGACGATGCAATCGACCCGAAGAGAAAGCTCTGGGTTGACGCGCGTTCCGTAACACGCGAAGACATACGCGTGCTTGAAGACGAATATGGCGTTCAGAAAGACCATATCCTCGATATTCTCGACCAGGACGAGCTTTCGCGAATTGAAAAAGATGATGATTATGTTCTTATAATCATGCGTCTGCCTGTTTTTGAACCGGCGAACGACATAAGCTACTTCACGATTCCGCTTGGTATAATCTTCTTGGAATCGACAATCATAACGATATGCTGGACAGACTGCGAGGTGCTCAAGGACATCAGCTCGAACAGAATCCGCAACTTGCGGCTGAACGACTTTCCGGCTTTTACCATTCAGATAATGAACAGGGCAGACTCAACGTTCTTGCGCTACCTTAAAGAGATAAACAGACGGTCTGCCACAATTCAGACTGAAATGCTCGTGTCAATCAAGAACACAGAGCTTATTCATTTGCTGAACCTCGAAAAGTCGCTGGTTTTCTTTACAACCTCTTTGAAGAGCAATCAGCTGCTTTTAGAGAAAATCTCTAAGACGCGCCTTATTTCGCTTGATGCTGATGATAAAGACTGGCTCGAAGACGTTGAAATCGATAACCGCCAGGCTATTGAAATGGCAGACACTTACAGCGACATTCTTGCCGGAATGACCGAAGCCTTTGCGTCTGTTATTTCGAACAACATGAACATCGTGATGAAGCGGCTCACCGTTATTTCGCTTGTTATGGCTGTGCCGACGCTTATTACAAGCTTTTTCGGCATGAACGTGCCGCTGCCTTTTGAGAAAAGCGGCTGGATTGGCTGCATTGCGATTACGATAATCTGCCTTATTGCGGCTGTAGCTGGTTGGGTTTTGATTGACGGCAAGAACACCGAGCATCATAAGAAGATGCCGCGCCGAAGCCGCCGCCGCCGTTCAGTTCAATCTGAATAAGCAGGGAATTGTCATGCCGAATTTAGTTCGGCATCTCGGGTTTGCGTTCAGATTATTCGTAACAAAAGCATATCTGGCAAACCCTACGAGTTTCCTTTCGGAAACTCGCGAGAATGAATGTATAATCGCTTATTTTGCAAAAAAAAGTCATTATCGGGCTTGACCCGATAATCTTTTTTACAAATTTAGCAATAGATTGCCGTGTCATTCGCAACGAAGTTTCTAGCGCGCACGGCAATGACACGCGTTTTGACCTATCTGTTGTTGATTCGCCACTGCCGCGCGCGGTATTTCTGCACTCTGAAAATTTCAGCAAGCGAACAGAATTTGTCTGCTATAGAAATCAGCCAGCCTTCCTTTGTGCGCGGAAAATGCAAAACCGTAAGCGGAAACATGTGGTTCATTATTATGTCAGTTTCGATTGTGTTTAGCGGAAAATCGCGCTTTGCATTTGCAAGAGCTATCGCCGGGTGCTTAAAGCCGTGCCAGCTTGGGCTTGATTCCTTGTTGTGCCAGTCATATAGAAAATAATCGTGAAGAAGCGCGCCGGTTATCAAAGATTTTTCGTCAACCGCAAGCCTGAACAGGCAGACAAGTTTCAGGCTTATTATTGCGACGTTGAGGCAGTGGTCAAAAACAGAAGTCCTGCCGTGCTGCACATATTCCTTTGATTCAAGAATGCGCGTTCTCTGTACAAGCTGCGCCAAAGTGTAATCAAACAGTTTTAGCTGACTTATTGTCAGCGTCTTTTGCGATGCCATTAGCATGAAGATACGGTTTCATGGCGTTTTTGTCAATGAGAAAGGGGAAGGCAAAACGCAAAACGCCGTTTGCACCGGCTTGACCTGCCGCTGTCATTGGGCTGTCTAAAAAGAATCGTCATGCTGAACTTGGTTCAGCATCTGCTTTGCACTCCGCTTAAGTCTTTGATAATTTCCCCTGCAATCATCAGCCCGGCTGCAGCCGGAACAAATGCCGTACTGCCCGGAATATCCCGCCGTTCAGTACATTTGTGCTGTGCGCCCGGCGGGCAAATGCAGTGGCTTCTGCAGCTGATTGACATGTCTTCGAGTGGTTTTATTGGTGGTTCATCGGAATATACGACTTTAAGGTGCTTCACGTGCCGTTTTTTCAGCTCGTGCCGCATAACCCTTGCAAGAGGGCAGACGCTCGTTTTGTAGATGTCTGCAATTTTCAGCCTGCCTGCGTCAAGCTTGTTGCCGGCGCCCATTGCGCTGATTATCGGTATGTTTTTGGCCTGCGCCCTAAGTATCAGTTCTATCTTTGCCGTTACGGTGTCAACCGCATCTACAATGTAGTCATATTCGTCAAACGGAAAATCATCGGCGTTTTCGGGCAGAAAAAAGCAGTTGTGTATCTGAATATCTGCATCCGGGTTGATTTCGAGCATCCGCTCTTTCATCACTTCTGTCTTGTATCTGCCGACTGTTTTTCTTGTTGCGATAATCTGGCGGTTCAGGTTTGTCAGGCAAACTTTGTCGTCGTCCACAAGGTCAAACGCACCGATTCCGCTGCGCACAAGTGCCTCGCAGACGTAGCCGCCGACACCGCCAATGCCGAATACGGCGACTTTCTTTTTATGTAGAGATTCCATCGCTTCTTGCCCGAGCAGAAGCTGTGTTCTGGAAAACTGATTGAGCATTCTTGATTTCCTTCGTTAGTGCAGAAGTACTGGAATCATAGACTGTTCAACCTAGCGCGTCAATAGACTTGTAGACACTTTTCGCAATAGCTTAATCTACAAACAGCGATTATTCAGCGAAAAGTGTCTGTTTTTGCGAGAGCAAAAACAGACAGCCCATATAGCACAAAAACCGGCAGCATTTGGGTATGTTTCCGGCTACGATCTTGAGGCTTCGAGCAGTTTTGTCTTCAGTTCATGCTCAATCTGAGAAAGCTCTTGCTCGGCGGCGCGGCGGCGTTCTTTGCCTTCAGCCTGAATCCTTAGAACTTCGTCCATTGTGGTGATGAGCTGCTCGTTTGTGTGTCTGATTGTTTCAATGTCAACGATGCCGCGTTCAGACTCTTTGGCCGTTTCGATGGTCGCCATTTTGAGCGCATCTGCGTTTTTCTTAAGAAGCTCATTTGTCATGTCAGAAACTTCGCGCTGTGCCTTAGCGGCCTGTCTTGAATGCTCAACACCGATAGCAATGACCATCTGGTTTTTCCACAGCGGAATGACGTTCACAATTGTAGTCTGAATCTTTTCAACACTCAGTGTATTTGCGCCCTGCACAATTCTGATTTGCGGCGCGGTCTGAAGCGAAACAGTTCTTGTAATCTGCAAATCTGTAAGCCTTTTTTCAAAGCGGTCGCACATACCGGCCAAATCGTTGGCGGCCTGAATGTCTTCGGCAAGGCCGCTCTCCTTAGCCTTGTTCTGAAGGCTGACAAGCTCTGTGCTGCGTGTTTCTTCAAGCTTTTTCTTGCCGGCCTCAATGTACATCGAAAGTTCCTTGAAATATGCAAGGTTCGCTTCGTACATCTGGTCAAGCATGGCGATGTCTTTCATCAGCATAACTTCATGCTTTTCAAGCTCGGTCGTAATTTCATTTATGTTTGTTTCAATCTTTGAATACTTGGCCTTTAGCGTTGCAACTTTGTTTGCGCCTTTTTTGAAAAGTGCCTTCAAGCCTTTTTCATTGTCGTCAAAATCAAAATTTCTAAGCTCAGCGTTGAGCTTTGTAATCATGTTTCCGGCATCGCCCATGTCTTTGGTGCGTATGCCTTCAAGAGCCTTTTCTGCAAAGCTTGAAAGCTTTCTCTGCGCGCCCACGCCGTAATTCAGAATGGCCGAAGAATTTGATAAATCTATCTGCTTTGAAAATGCTTCGATTTGGGCAAGTTCTTCCGGGGTAAAGACTATTTCTTTTTTCAGTTCTTCCTGCTTTGCAGCTGGAAGTGATGTGCCTGTTGCGGCTTGTACTGCCGGTGCGCTTGCTGCTTCTGCTGCATCAAAAACTAAAGTCGGTGTTTCTGCTTTGAATTCCATAGTTTGCTCCTAGTAAGTTGTTTTTTCAGCAAAACTGTCATTGTCGGGCTTGACCCGATAATCTTTTTTTGTCAGATTCCCGTGTCGAGCACGGGAATGACACATGTTTGCAAAACTCTATCATAAAAGCGCGTCCTGTTTCATTTGGGTTTTCAGCACAGTTATGTCGGCTGAAATATCCCAAGACGTGCTTTCAAAAAGCTGGTTCAAAAACTTTACAAAGGCGTCGTTTATAACGTCTGTTGCTTCTTCAATTTCTTTTTGCGAATTCGCTATGTTCTCGATTGACTGCGACTGTTTGCGTAAATCTACGTAGCTCTGCAAAAGCTTTTCTGTGGTCGGCAGATAATACGACATGAATCTGCGCAAATCGCCTGCAACTTTCGGCTCTTCCATTATACGCTTGAATATTGAAAGCACAGTCGCCTCAAGCGTATAAAGCTTGTCAGACATCGTCTCTGTATCGGGTATCAAATCATTGTAATAGCGGATTTTGTTCAGATAGTCGTTGCCTTCTTTAAGGATTGTCTTTACGTCGTTGGGCAGGTTCTCGTCGATTGTGTAATACTGCACCATGTATGGTGCAGATGGTTCTTGTGTAGGTTCTTGCTGTGTTTCTTGTGCCGCATCTTTTTGCTTGCCGTTTGATTTGTGCTTTTTGGCGGCGTTTCCTTTCAGCCTTGCATTATAAGCTGCGCTCTTAAGATATTCTTTATAGACTTCGTCTGTCAGCATGAGCGTTGTCTCAGCTTTGTCCATTGTGGCGTAAGGCAGATAGTCAAGCTTCTTCATCTGTTTCAGCTGGCTCACAATTTTTTCAGGCTTCATGCCCGTCTTGTCAGCAAGTTCGCTAACCGTAATATAAGATTTATCTCCGATAATTTTGCCGAACTTGAAATAGTCTTTGATAACCGAGCGGTTGTTTTTTCCTGCTATTATAAGAAGCGTACCGAGTACAAGCGAAACACACGCAAAGACGATGTCGCTTGTTACGGAGTGGCCTATAAAGACCATCAAGCCGATAAAATCGATAAACGAACCGCCGATAATCTTGCCGATTCCCTTGCGCTTTTTGATTTTAACTGAAAAGAACGGTGTCTGAACGCCTGATTTCCATGGAAAGACACTTTTAATGCCGGATTCAAGCGTGTCGCGCATTTCTGAGCCGAAGTTGGCTCCTGGTGCTCTATAAAGGCCTGCGCCTTCGGCAAAGCCTCTGGCCGCTTCGCCGATAAGGCTTTTCACGTTGAAGCTCAGGTTTGAAAAATCGCCGTCTTCGGCAGCTTTATTTACGCTGTTAAGAATCTTGCCACCGTAATCAAAAAAGTCTTTCTCGTTCATATTATCTGATTATAATGAAAAAAATCAGCTTATGCTACTTAAAAATGTCATTGTCTTGGGCAAGATTGCCCGGTCGAGCCGGGCAATGACACAGCCACCAAGCACGGCAATGACATGCACCAGCTTATTTATTCATCTTGGGCTGTCTTGAAAGACTGAATGTAGCGCGTAATGTTCTGAACAACGGCCTTGTTGCTTTCGGCGGCGCTGTCAACCTGCTGCATTGTGCTTTGCAGATTAAGCGTTGCCTTAGAGCTTTCGCTGACAGCTTGTTCGGTTGACTTAGTGGCTTCAATAACAGTCTGCATGAAATTTCTGAGCTTAACGGCGTTTTCTGTTTCTTTTTCAGCCAGCTCCTTGATGGCTTGCACGGCGTTTACGATTTCAGCTGTGTTTTTTTGGGTTTTGTCTGCATTGCTGCTTTGAATCTCCATCGCGTCAGAAATGCTTTTAACAAGGTCGGCGTTCTTCATGATGTCGCTTGTTATGTTTTCAAAAGCCTGGCCTGCCGTAGTGATTGCATTAACGCCGGCTGTTATCTTTTCAGACATTTCCTCGATTTTGTCTTGAACGTCGTGCGCGCTCTGCTGCGTAGACATTGCAAGCTTGCGTACTTCATCGGCAACAACCGCAAAACCTATGCCGTACTTGCCGGCGTGAGAAGCTTCGATTGCGGCGTTAATCGCAAGCAGGTTGGTCCGTTCAGAAACATCTTCGATGACGAACGAAAGGTTTTTGACTTCTTCTGAAACAGCCTGAATCTCCTTCATCGATTCAACCGCGTTTTTGGCTGAATTGTTGCCAAGCTCGCTCTTTTCAGAAAGCTCTTCAGAAACAAGCTGCGCCTGGCGCGCGGTGTCGTTAACGCTGAAAATGTTTTCCGCAATATTGTTTATCGAAGCAGAAATGTCTTGTATCGTTTCAGACTGCTGGTCAACGTGAGTCTTTACCGTGTTGATGTTGTCTGCCAATTTCAAGATGTTGTCGTCAGCCTGATAAATCAAGCTGCTCTGGTTCTGGCTGTTCACGTTTATCTCGTCAAAGCGCGTGGTCATCTGAAGCAAGTTTGCAGACGCGCTCTGCGAGGCTGAAGTAATTTCAAGCGCAGACTTGTCGACTGTCGAAGTTTCGGTTCTAAGCTCGTTAATCATTGCAGAGAGCTTCTTGAACAGCGTGTTTATCGTTGCAGTGAGAATGCCCAAATCGTTGGTTGTCTTTATGTTGATTTGCGAGCTTAAGTCGCCGTTGTCTACAATTCCTTCAATTGATTTTTGCGTAGACTTTATGTTGAACGAAAGGCTGCTGATTACAGGTACAAAAGACAAGAGGCACAAAATCAAAGAAATGAAAAAGCATGAAATGCCTTTGCCTGTGAACGCGCTTATAATGTCGCCAGAAAAAGTGCCGTTCTGCGCTTTTAAGAGAATGCCGAAAGGCACTGTAAGCAAATTTACAACAAGAAAATAGACTATTATGGCAAAGACCATCGAAATAGAAGCTGAAATATTTATTGTCTTTTCTTGTCTTAGAATCTTTATCGATGAAATGCTAAGCTTTTCAAGCTTGTGCATCAAAAAGCGGTTTGTGCAGTTGATTGTTGTCATTGCCGAAATGCCGCCAAACGAGATTGCCTGCGCTATAATGAAGAAAACGCGAACCGGTATAAACTCGTAACGGCCTTGTGCAATTCCGTTGATTATAACAAAAATCTGACCGACAACAAATCCAAGAAAGTTTGCAACAAGCGTAATCCGCATCAATTTTTTTGAGCAGTGCAAGCATATCTCGATTTCTTTGTCGGTCGCCTTGTGCGGCTGCTCTTCAAGCGTTTTCAGCGTTTCGTCAAAAGGCTTTGAAACAAACTTTGAGATTATGATTGTCACTATCAGCAGCAGCCCCATAATGACAAACGAAAAAGGGCTTGACCACATTCTCGATGCATTATCGTAAATGTATTCAAGCGAAAACCACCTCAAGATTATTACATGTATGAAAGTTATAAAAAAAAGAATTGTCGAATAAATAGCAAAAACGCTCATTTAATTTTAGCCTCATAATTCAATGCAAAATGATGTTATATTCGATATAGTATCACCTATGAAAAAGCATGTCAATTTTATTTGAATAGGCAAACTAATTTTAAAGAATTAGTTTAACAGAAGAGAGCCGCACCTTTCTTGCAAAAAAACTTGTGGAACAAATGTTGAAAAAGCTGTACATTAGTTGCATCAGACTAATTACAAAAGAGGGCGCAATGGAACAGTATAAACAGGAATTTATCAATTTTATGGTTGAGTGCAACGTACTCAAGTTCGGCGAATTTACGCTGAAAAGCGGACGGAAGTCGCCGTTCTTTATGAACGCCGGAGCTTATGTAACAGGCTCGCAGCTTGCACGTTTGGGCGAATATTACGCGCACGCGATTCACAACGCTTATGGTGACGATTTTGACGTGCTTTTCGGCCCTGCATACAAAGGCATTCCGCTCAGCACGGCGACGGTTATCGCTTACAGCCGTCTTTTCAACAAAGAAATCAGATACTGTTCAAACAGAAAAGAAGCCAAAGACCACGGCGAGACAGGCATTTTGCTCGGCAGCCAGCTTAAAGACGGCGACCGCGTGGTTATTATAGAAGATGTAACTACATCAGGCAAATCTATAGAAGAAACTTTCCCGATTTTGAAGGCGCAGGCCAAAGTTGACATAAAAGGCCTTATGGTTTCGCTGAACCGAATGGAACGCGGCAAAGGCGAGAAATGCGCCCTTGATGAAATCACTGAACTTTATGGTTTTCCGGCAAAAGCAATTGTAACCATGAAAGAAGTTGTTGAGTGCCTTTATAACAAGCCTTGCAACGGCAGAATAATCATCGACGACAAGATTAAGGCCGCCATTGACGATTATTACGCGCAGTACGGTGCAAAATAAGCGATGAAGCTTTTCATAATTTCAGACATTCACGGCAGCGCGCTTGCTTTTAGCAAAGCGGTTGAAGCTTTTAACCGTGAGCAAGCTTCGCTCATGGTTATTTGCGGAGATTATCTGAACCACGGGCCGAGAAACCCGCTGCCAGAAGGCCATGACACAAAGGCGCTTGCCGCTGCCTTGAACAGCATGAAAGCCAAAATCTGCGGCGTGCGCGGCAACTGCGACAGCGAAGTTGACCAGATGATGCTTGATTTTCCTGTGACAGAAGCTTCTTGCCGCATAATGCTTTTGGGTTCGCCGTGCCGTACAGTCTTTGTTCATCACGGGCATTTGTACACGCCAGAAAAAGCAGCAGAAATTACAGAGCCAGGAACAATTATTGTAAGCGGCCACACGCATGTGCCGGTGCTTGAATACGAAGATGGGCGCTATTTCGTCAACCCCGGCTCCATCAGCCTGCCTAAAGACGGCAGCAGTGCAGGCTACGCAACAATTGAAACCGGCGCAGGCGGCGCAATAAAAGAGATTTGTCTTAAAAAGCTTGACGGCACAATATTTGCAAGCATAAGCTTTTAGCGGAAGGGCAGGGTGCAGACCGCGCACTACCTGTTCTACTTTTTTGCAATCAGGCGGCTGTCGATGGCTTCTGTTTCGCAGTCTCTTACAAAAAGCTCTTCAAATACAAGACCGCACGCGCCTCTTGAAGTTTCTTCCGGATTTGAAGCTTCGGGTATAATTTCAACATGCTGCAAATCCGGGTAGAACTGATATTGCTTGAGAAGATTCTTGATGCTGTTTTCAAAGTCTTCGGTGTGAAAAGCTTCAAAACCGCTTATGAAAATCTTTTTTGCGTCAAAAACTGTAGAAAGATAGCTGAGTGTAATTGCTGTGTTTTCAAGAAACTGCTTTGCAATTTCCTTGTTGGAACGGACCTCAAGACGCTGTTCATAAGTCAGATAATTGCCTGTATTCTGAAGTTCCTTTACTTTGAAAAGAACCGGCATTTCGCCTGCACAGCCATGTGCGCCGAGCATAGGTTTTCCATTAATAAAGAAAGACAGACCGCCGGTAATTCTTGAAAAGCGGAGCTTATCGTCTTTGTCCTCAATAAAATGCTGAATAACGGTTATAAAGCTGTCGTATTCTTTGTTGAACGAAACTTTTCCCCAGCTCCAGCAGCGTATATCATTTTCTACAAAAAGCGGAATGTTTTTGCCTTTTACGGAAATTTCTGAAGGCAGTGTGATACTTTCCTTTATATTGAAAGGCACAGAACGGAGAATTGAACTTTGTTTTGTGTCGCAGATGCCGGGAATTGCAATAGCTGCACCGGCAACTTCATATTCTGAAGTTTCCAGCATAGGGCATGCTGTATTAAGGATAAAATCTGAAACCGATTCGATTTTGTTATTCCATTTGTGTTCAAATACAATTGTTCCGGCAATATTGCATATTGTGAGAATCTGGTATTCAGGCTGAATTTCAATTCCGGCTGCATATAATTTGTTTTCGCACAATCTTAGCGGAAGTTTTTTCAAGTTTGTCGGCTGTTCTTTAATCCAGCCTTCTTTTACCAGATACTGATAAATATGCGTGACCATGGCGCGGTCAATATCGAGCGTAGTTGAGATGCGGCTTCTTGTCATGTTCCTGTCTTGATAGACAAGCTTGAGCATCTGACAGATTTGTCTATAATTAGTTTTTCCGAAAGAGATTCCCATAGGCTTTATTATCACAGTTTACTGCTGTTTGTGCAATAAGGTTCAGATCATATGCAGAGTTTCGCAGAGAAAAGCATCAGCGAATAATGAAAATCGGTCATTGAGCGTAGTCGAAATGATCGATTTTTAATTTTTTTTCTAACGTAATTTCTGTTTATTGTGGCTTCGACTACGCTCAGCCACCGAATTGCAAAAACTCGGAATTAAATCTTTTAGAATAATCATTCTTCTTGAGATGAAACCCCAAGACCAAACAAGGCAAAATCGCCCTTTACCGGGTCGTCTGACCAAATCTGCTTAAGCTCTTCGGTTAAAAGCTCGGCTGTTTTTCTTGTTGCCTTTGCGTCAGGCGGAATAAGCCCGAGTTTAATTGATTCGTCAAGAACATGAACGTCTAAAGGAATTATGAGCTTTTCTTTTGGATACCATTGCCAGAAGCCTCTGTCTACGCAGGAGTTTGTTCTGACCATCCAGCGGGCAAACATGCAGAGCCGTTTTTTTGCAGAAGTTCTGCCTTTGGGCACGATTGCACATCCGGCAAAAATTTCTGAGAGAATGTCGATTATGTTCTTTTCCGGATTTTGCTGATAGCGCGCTTTTACACAGGCTTCCAGACTGCCTGAATTGCACAAAATATTTTGCAGTGCGCAGAAAAGGCTGCATAAATCTTTGTAAGAGTAAAATCTGTAGAATTTGTCACATTCTTTTTTGTTACATGGAATAAAACTGCTTTTAAAAACGCCGCTTTTCAGCCATTCATTTATTCCGCCGGAATTGTCCGCAATA
>JAEEGH010007351.1_pt1 | contig 26570 bp, 10 predicted proteins | sample 9134181 | NCBI WGS metagenome assembly JAEEGH01 (sample SAMN16246544, study PRJNA631951) | gut metagenome | biome: gut microbiome; feature: rumen; material: DP-attached | host: Bos | place: Iran: Karaj | collected 2018-10 | reverse complement strand
GATTCCCTGCTTTATAGCTCGCTCCTTGGCAGTATAACGATGACGTATTGGTCCAAGCTGCATCAGTAGTTTGCGTTCCTATCTCCACAGGGTCCTCCCGTCTAGCAGCCTCCACAAAAGCCTCATAGTCATACGGAATCCCGTTCTCGTCCAGCAGCCCCTTCAGATATCGTATTTCCGACTCCAAGCGTGCGATATGGTCGTCATTCATTGCCATTAGAGCCTAAAAAAATCACTCTTTTATAATTTCCTTCGCCAATGCATTTATAGCATCCACATCAATTGGCTCCAAGACAATCTCTTCGGGTTCCAAATCCAGCAGGAACTGCATATAGTTGGGGAGTGTCAGCAACCGATCGTCCCTACCAATATTGAAATCACCAAACTTGATGACGTGCTTTACTTTGTACTTTTCAGGATGGCTCAACACTGTTTTTACGCTCTTTGCCTGTGCCGTCTTTGCCTTTACTTCAAGCGGTACACATTCTCCCTTCATTCGCACCAGAAAATCCAATTCCAAGCCAGAATCCTTCTGAAAATAATAAAGGTTCTGTTCCTTCTTGTGCAGCGTATCAGCCATCAGATTCTCAAAGATAGCCCCCTTGAATCCACCCAGATTGCCCTGAAGGATGTCCGCACGAACACCAGGCCCCAGCATTTCGATGAGCAGACCTATATCAGCTGTATAGACCTTAAAAACATTGTCCTTGGCATTCCCCTCCATAGGCAAACCTGTGATGTTGGTATTATAGCAACGGCAGATGATGCCGGCATCCTCCAGCCATTGCAGCGAACCCAGATAGGTGTCACTTCTGCCACCAGGTTTTACCTTGTTATATTGGAACTTCTTATTGTCCTTCGCCAACTGTTTGGGGATGGAATTGAAACACTCGCGAATATGCGGTTTATCCTTATCAGGCGCATACTTCACCATATCGTCGCGATATTCTTTCAAAATCGACTTATAAGCCTTGCTAACCTCGTTCATGTTGTTGGTCTTGAGAAAGGCATTAATGGGCTCCGGCAGTCCACCGATGGTCACATACAGATTCAGAAATTGCTTCATTGCAATATGAATGCCGGCAGGAATAGTTTTTTCCTCGCGATAACACTTCCTGAGAGTCTCGATAACCGACTCGCTGAGACCGTTTGCCCAAAGGAATTCCTCGAAATCCAACGGATACATCTCTATGATGTCCTCTGAGCCGACAGGTACAGAGTTAATACCAGGCTCTTTCTGTTCCATCTGTTTGCGAAGTTGCTTTTTCTTCTCGTCGCCATATCCCTGCACGCCCAACAATGAACCTGTGGCAATCACATCAAAACGCCCGTCCTCTTTGAAGAATTTGAGCGAGGTGCGCGCCTCGGGGCATTCCTGAATCTCGTCAAAGATGAAACAGGTGTCGCCAGGCGTGAACGTTACACCCTGAATCTGAGCCGAAAGGTTCAGCAGGATAGCGTTTACGTCTTTCGAACCCACAAACGCATTGATGCGCTCGGGTTGCTTGATGAAATTAATATATACGACCGTTTTGTAGTGGGTGGTTGCAAAATGTTGCACGATGAACGTCTTTCCGCATTGGCGGATACCCATAATCACCAATGGCTTATGTCCAGAGGCGTTTTTCCATTGTGTCAGTGTATCTTCTATCTTCCTTCTCAACATTTTTTTAAACGACTTTTTATTATGTTTTTACACTTTTATTGACGACTTTTCGTTATGTCATTACACTTTTATAAATGACTTTCCGCCGCAAAGATACACTTTTTTTTAATGAAAACACCAACATTTCCTACATTTTTTTAGTGAAATAACTGGTTTTTAACATAAAACCTGTGCAGTATCATATGCTTCATACAATCCATTCATAATCGTATTACTGTGATTGGTTTCTGATGCTCGTTCCTTTGACTGGGAAAAAGCAGTTGTTTCAGCTGCTCGCTGAAATCCCTATCGTTGTAGAGTATTCTCACAATGTGATTTTGGATGATGTAGGTCATAAATATCCTTTTTCGTTCGACATTCTACCTTTAAGTAGGAATAAACGGGAAATGTTACATCAGGAATTGAGAAAAAATGCGAAAAAAGCGGATTTCTCGCGAAAAAGTTGTATATTCGCAACGTGAAATGCTAAAACTTAAGGATATGAAAAAGATTTTGTTTATTATCGGGTCGTTGAGGAAGAAGTCGTTTAATCGACAAGTGGCTCGTGTGGCTAAGGAGATTATCGGTGGGCGTGCTGAGGTGCAGGAACTGGACTATAGTGACCTGTCGCTTTTGAGTCAGGATATTGAGCAGCCGGAATTGGAGGTGCTGGCAGATAAGTTGATTGGATGAAGGACTATCCCGATAGGATGACGCCAGAGCAGGCGAGGAGGTTTGGTGAGGATGTGCTAAATATCGTCAGTCAGATACCTCGCGGACGGGTGACTACGTATGGACATATTGCCGCATTGGCAGGGTGGCCCAGTCATTCGAGGATGGTGGGTCGGACATTGAGATATACGCCTGGGGCAGAGAAATTACCTTGTCATCGGGTGGTGAACAAAGAGGGGCGTACAGCTCCAGGGTGGTCTCGCCAGCAGACCTTACTTGAAGAGGAGGGCGTCCACTTTAAGGCCAATGGACATGTGGATATGCAGCGACATCTTTGGGAACCGGAGGTGAACGAATACGGATGACACGGATAAAAAAATAGTTAAAAAGGTTGTAACGTTACAGCCATTTGTATTTTATTTTGTATATTCGCAACGTGAAACTAAAATAAACGAAGACTTATGAAAGAACTGAAAGGAACGAAGACTGAGCAGAACCTCAAGGAGGCTTTTGCAGGCGAGAGTATGGCAAGGAACAAGTACACGTATTTTGCTTCCAAGGCCAAGAAGGACGGATTTGTGCAGATTGCCACGATTTTTGAGGAGACAGCTGCCAACGAGAAGGAGCATGCCAAGATGTGGTATAAGTACCTGAACGGCGGTAGCGTGAGTGATACGAGGGCGAACCTGGAGGATGCTGCCAATGGCGAGAACTTCGAGTGGACGGATATGTATGCGCGTATGGCCAAGGAGGCTCGCGAGGAAGGCTTCGATGAGATTGCAGAGAAATTTGAACTGGTTGGCGCTATCGAGAAGCACCATGAGGAGCGCTATCGTAAGTTGCTGAAGAACATCGAGGATGCTGTAGTATTCTCGCGTGAGGGTGATGTCATTTGGCAATGCAGCAACTGCGGACATATCGTCATCGGTAAGAAGGCTCCTGAGGTATGTCCAGTATGCGACCATCCGCAGAGCTACTTCCAGATTAAGGCGGAGAATTACTAATGCACGACTATCCAGACAGGATGACGCCAGAGCAGGCAATGGATAAGGGAAAGGGAAAATGGAGGCCGGTAGATCCCATGAGGCACCACCGTGAAAACGGATGGGACTACAAGGGACGGGCTATCTATCATTTTACGCTGCCTGTGGAGGAACGCTATCCGCTGTTTGGAACGCTGGAGGGTGAGAGTGCGGAGACGGCTTTCGTCAGGCTCAACCCCTTTGGGCGTTGCGTGTATCAGATGTTGTGTGGGCTGGCGCAGTTTTATGCGGGGAAGGGGTTCGCCCTGAAGGTGCTGGCGCAGAAGGTGATGCCCGACCACGTACATCTGGTGATTCAGGTGCTGGAGCCGCTGCCACAGAGTATCGGGGCGGTAGTGCGCGGGTTTAAGAGCGGGTGCACGAAGGTGTATAAGGAGATGTATGGCAGCGGCGAGAACGCCGCTGGAGTGCACGGAAATGGAGAAGGGACGGTCGCTGGAGTGCACGGAGAAGACGAACAACAAGGACATGCCGCTGAAGTGCACGGAGATGGGGAAGAAAACGCCGCTGGAGTGCACGGAAATGGAGAAGGGAAGGCGCCAGTGCAGTTTGCTCGCATTTTTGCGAGTAGAGGTAGTATTTGGGAGCAGAACCCTGCTTATTATCATGAGCGCATACTGCATGCCCCTGGGCAGTTGCGGCGGATGATAGACTATGTGAAGGACAACCCGCGACGGCTTTGGATCAAGAGCCATCACCCTGAACTGTTCCGATTGCATAGGCGGACGGAGGAATCTGGGCTCTCGTTTACATCGATGGGCAACCATTTTCTCTTGGATTGGCCCGATAAGCAGGTGGTGGAGATGTCGCGAAGTGCAACCAACGAAGAGGTGCAGGAACGGTTGCGGGAGGTGCTGGCGGCAGCACATAACGGAGCGGTCACCTATACGGCGGCCATCAGCAAGGGCGAGCAGTTCATTGCCCGCACTTTGCGAGAGCAAGGCTATCCGCTGGTGGTGCTGCTCAACAACGGTTTCCCCAAGGAGGGGTCACCGCATGAGCGTTACTACAAGCCTGGTGGCATGTATTTCGAGGCGTGTTCGAAGGGACAGATGTTGCTATTGGAGCCTACCGAACAGTCGTTTTTCGATGCAGTCATCCAAGCGGCTGTTGAAGAGGCGTTGCGCTATAAGGCTGAGGCCCGGCATTACACCTATACGCCCATCCCTGTGACATCGCAGCGCTACCGTTTCGTGGCGCTTAATGAGATGGCCAAACGGTTGGCTCATAATATGGATTAATAAAAAGGCGTTACGAGTGAAGGACTATCCCGATAGGATGACGCCAGAGCAGGCGAGAAGTTTTTTTATTGACAATACCCTCACAAGCCGCCTGATTAGCCTCTGCCGATGTCAGACAGCCCTTGAACGAATCTATCGCTACGATGATTTTCTTCATTCTTCACTTAGAAAGCGTTGCTTTCGTTTATAGATAAGGAGAGCATCTTCCTTTATTTCACGACCTCGGGAACCCAATTCTTGAAGAAGCGCAACACCTTGTCCCGACTGTAGCCTTGTCCCTCTTCCAGGAAACTCGAATCCTGAATATGGATCACCTTGCCATTGTCATCAAGCACCACAAACACAGGGAAACCAAAGCGCGCAGGGTTGTTCAGGCGTTCCAACATTCTCTTTGCCAATAGTGCTTTTTCCTCTCCCTCAGACTTTCGAGGATTATAGTTCACATGGATATATACGAAATTCTTATCGATGACATTGCTGATGGCACTGTCTTTCGCAATGAAGTCCGCAAAACGCAAGCACCAAGGACACCAATTGCCACCCACCTGACAGACAACGAACTTCCCCTCTGTTTTCGACCTCGCTATCGCCTGGTCAATCTGTTCCATCGGATTAATATCCTCGTTGTAAACCTTCTTCAGTCCCTGACCGTAAGCTGTTGCCAATCCCAGCGTTGCCAATAAGCATAAAACAATTGTTCTCATATTCTCTTTATAATTCTACTACCATCGGGATAGTCTTTCATACCTTTGGTTTATTATTCCGCTGTAAAGATAATCATTTTTTCACAAATCTCATCAAAAACACGATAATATCTTCATTTTTTATGTTACATTTTCCGTTTTTTCCCAAATTTTCTTTGCCTTTTGCAAATTTATGAGTATTTTTGCAATCCCCAAAAGAAAAATATATTGACAGCCAAGGAAATCATCGCATATATGGAGTCGCTGCAGAATGAGGAGCAGCGACGAATACTCATGGGGTTCTTTAAGACGGGACCTGGTGAGTATGGGGAGGGTGATGAATTCCTTGGACTGAAGGTGCCGCAGACAAGGGAAGTGGTTAAGAATGTTTGGAAGGACTTCCCCTTGAGCGAGGTGCCAGAACTGCTGATGTCGAAATGGCATGAGGTGAGGCTCTGCGGGTTGCTGATACTGGTGGCGAAATTTGAGAAACTGACGAAGAGGGCAGCGGCGAGAACGCCGCTGGAGTGCACGGAGAAAACGAACGACAAGGACGCACCGCTGGAGTGCACGGAGAAGACAAACGACAAGGACGCACCGCTGGAGTGCACGGAGAAAACGAACAACAAGGACATGCCGCTGGAGTGCACGGAGGCGATAAGAGGACGCGATGAAATACTGATGATGTACCTTCAGTATGCAGAGCGGGCGAATAACTGGGACTTGGTGGATTTGTCTGTACATAAGATTCTGGGGCATTGGCTGTTGTTACCCACTCATCTGGGGAATAGTCATTATTCTAAGGAATTAAGGAATCAAGGAATTATTCCTATATTCCCAGATTCCTTAGACGACAAACTCCTTAAAATAAGTGTTCTTGATTCCTTAGCACAAAGTCCCTGCCTTTGGAAGCAACGCATGAGCATCGTCTGCTCATGGAAGACTTCGCAGATGGGGGACCCTTCGTGGTGCCTGAGGTATGCAGAGATTCATCTGCATCATCCACACGACCTAATGCACAAGGCTGTGGGTTGGATGCTAAGGGAGATGGGCAAGCGCGTAAACATGGACTTGCTTCGTGATTTCCTCCGTCAGCATGCCCACGAGATGCCTCGCACCATGCTGCGTTACGCCATCGAGAAGATGTCGGAACAGGAACGACAGGAGTGGATGAGAAAGCCTTCCTTCGCGGCAGAACCGCGAAGCACTGTGGAAGCAGGGCTAACAAAGAATAAAAGGGTGTTGCGCTTTGCAGGCGTCCCTGTGCCCGACTTTGTGGAGATGATTCTGAAGGGTGATGATGAGGCGATGTATTACTTGCTGCACGACCGATTGAAACTCCCTTTGCATGAACGTTACGAGGCGTATAATAACCATCTGTGTGACGATTATGAGGATGTCATCGATGACTTCTTCCTTTATCTTCGCGAGAGTGGACGTTATCCTTATGAGCTGCTGAAGGGCATCAAGAAGAAGGAGTCTTTTGAGACGTGGTTGCTCAATACTTTCCGCAATTATCTGAGCAATCGGGCTGAGGCTGAAGGGAGGTTGACATCTTCGCAGCCGAACTGCGAAGCACACTTGCAAATAGCAGTCGAGGGGAGCGTCTGCGATGAGGAAAAGATTCGTGTCGTGTCGGAATTGATTGCCTATGCCCATCAGGTATTCTATCCTCGTGGCCGTTTTATTTTTCTGCGCTCCCTGCTAACCATGCTCAATAAACAGCGGGCTGTACCCAACAAGGAGATGGCTGAGGCACTCGATATGTCGGATCTGGCCTATCGTGTTGCCGTCTATCGCATGAAACAGAACATCAAGCGGTTCCGCGAGCGTCTGCTCAAGGGCGAAACGTTGCGTTTAGACGATGATCATCAGAAAATGGCCGACAGCATCAATCGTGACTTCATTCACCTCTATCCGACGCTTTTCCGTTTCTACATGGAATGCATTGACACGCTCAAGACTAGCACTGCTGTAAAAAATCTTCGTCAGCAGTATCTCGAAGAGCGAGGTTTTGCTGTTCATGAACTAGATGTTGATAGACCTATTCGCGTCCGCATTCCAGCATTCTGGGAGAAACTGAACCGCTGGATGACAATATAAAAACATATCTGAATACAGAAAATATAGCCAGGTATAACATAATTTAACAATAAATACAGGGGGATTTTTGTTCATATCCCCTTTTTTTATTGTACCTTTGCAACCATATTATTATGACCTGGAGTATTAATTTGACATTTTTTTAAAAGTGAAAAAAGATAATAGTCTGATTAAGAGCATTGAAGACGTGTTCCGTAGTGGATGGGATATGCCTGCACTGACGGATTGGGGTAATGATGTTACCTACTCGTATGGTGATGTAGCCACACGCGTGTGCTACATTCATTGTATGTTTGAAGTGTTAGGAATCAAGCCTGGTGACAAGATTGCCATTTGCGACAAGAACAGTACCAACTGGGCTATCTCCATGTTGGCAATCATCACCTACCGTTCTATTGCGGTACCTTTGCTGCCGGACTACAGCAAACAGCAACTCAAGATGCTTTGCGAACACTGTGATGCCAAATTCATGATGGGAAACCGTCAGTTGGCAACACTATGGGAAGAAGGAGAATGTCCGATGTATATGCTTGACACGGAGGATCTGCTCACGATGACCCCCAATACAGCTACCGACAAGGTAGAAGAAGATGTGTTTAGCAAATTCAAGATGAAGTATCCTAATGGCTACTCCAAGGAGGATGTACACTATGAAGCAGAGAATCCCGACGACCTGATGTTGCTGAGCTATACCAGCGGCAGCACCGGCAACCCCAAGGGTGTGATGCTCTCATGGCGGGCCATGGCATCGAATATGGAATTTGCATACAATGCACTCCCCGTGGAGCCAGGCTATCGCGAATTGCTGCTGTTGCCCATGGCCCACATGTTTGGCTTTGCGTTCGATTTCCTTTACGGTATTATGCGCAAGGCTCACCTGTTCATTTTCACAAGGATACCCGCTCCGAAGATGATTCTTGAGGCCTTTGACAAGATTAAGCCTGCTCAATTCCTCTGTGTGCCGTTGGTGATGGAGAAAATCATCAATAACAAAGTACTACCGGTGCTTAACAAGCCCATCATCAAACTATTGTTCAATGTGCCTGGCTTCCACCAGTTGATTTGCAGAAAAATCCGCAAGCAACTGACCGCTGCCCTTGGCGGCAACTTCTATGAGGTGATTATGGGAGGTGCAGCATTGAGCAAAGAGGTAGAGAGGATACTCCATATGGTAGGGTTCCGCTATACCATTGGCTATGGCATGACCGAGTGCGGTCCTATCATCACCTATTCCGACTGGAAGGAACACCGTCCGGGCTCGTGCGGTAAAGCGGCACTGAACATGGAGGTAAAGATTCTGAGCGAGGATCCGTTTAACATTCCAGGCGAGATTGTTGCAAAGGGTAAAAACCTGATGAACGGCTATTACAAAAACCCCGAGGCCACTGCTGAGACTATTGACCAGGACGGATGGCTGCATACTGGCGACCTGGGTGTCATTGACAAGGACGGCTTTATCTATATCCGTGGTAGAAAGAAAAACATGCTGCTGGGTGCCAACGGTCAGAACATCTATCCTGAGGAGGCAGAAGACCAGGTGGTGACGCACTCTATCTTTGATGAGTGTGTGGTGGTGCAACGCAACGATAAACTTGTGGCACTGGTCTACGTCTCAGACCTCACGCTGAAGATACATGGCAAGCAACGCGAGCAGCTTGATTTGGAAGCTATTCGCAAGGAGGTGAATGAACATCTGCCTCGCTACTGTCAGCTGTCGGCCATAGAACAGCGAAACGAGGAATTCGAGAAAACCCCCAAGAAGAGCATCCGTCGCTTCTTATATAAATAAGGTATAGCAAATGGCACTCACCCGTAATCCGTATCTGATAACGAAGGCGATGAGGAACTTCCTATGGGCAAGTATCCTCACGATGGCATTGGCGCAGGTCAACACCACCGTCGATGGCATCATTGTGAGTCATCTGGTGGCTCCTGACGCCCTTTCGGCCGTCAACCTGTATATGCCCATATCGTTGCTTATCACGTCGTTCAGCACCTTGTTCGGCATCAGTGCTACCATCGTTGCTGCCAGGGCTTTGGGCGAGCGCGACAAGATGCATGTAGAGCACCTGCTATCTACCGCCGTGCTGTCTATCGTCGTTGTCGGAGTGTTGATAGCTGTGGGGGGGAGGGTATTCCAGCATTCCATCTCGGAACTGATATGTCATGAGGAATGTTTGCGTCCCTATTTCAATAGTTACATGTCGGTCATGATGACTTTCTCGTTCATCACCATGATGTCTGCCCTGTCCAACGAGTCGGTATCCATTGACGGACACCCGGAGCTGGCCACCAAGTCTATCGCATTGACAGCCGTGTGTAACGTTGTTCTGGACCTGCTTTTCGTTGGGGTATTCAAGCTGGGTATTGCCGGTTCTGCCTATGCTACCATCTGTGCAACCACCATTAACATTCTTTTCTTGAGCCGCTATCTTTATGGCAAGCAATGCTCATTCCGCATCAACCCTTTTACCAAGTCAAACTGGAAGAGCCTGAAAGAAAACACCATACAGGGCACGCCGCTCATTATCAGTAATTTGATACTGACTACAATGTTCCTGCTCATGAACAATATCATCCAGGACAAACAGGGAGCAGACGGCATGTTCACCTTGTCGGTATGCATCAACCTGCTATCCATTGGCATGATGTTTTCCGGTGGTGTGGGCTCGACAACGCTCACCATTGGAGGATTCCTGCGCGGGCAGCAAGACTTTATTGGCCTTCGCATGCTTGTCTCCAAGGCTGTCAGATGGCTTTTTGTCAGTCTGATAGTCATCGCATGCATTATATTCCTGTTCCCCGAACTCATCAGTTCGCTGTTTGGCGCAAACACACCAGAGCTGACACTCTATGCAAACCACGGACTACGCATCTTTGTGCCGATGCTGCCATTCATTCTGTTGGCACTTCTGCTCGCAAACATTTACCAAATGTTAGGACATATGCTGATGACAGTAGTTGTTGTGGTTATGTTCCCCATCATACTCATTCCAAGTCTGCTTATATGGCCGGAGATTGCCGGCAACGATGCCATATGGTATGCGTTCCCCACTACAGGTATCCTGGTAATGCTGATTACCGGTATCATCACGTCGGTGTACAAGATCAAAAAAGGAAATGTCACACGCCTCACCTTGGTACCTTTAGCTAGCAAGGAAGAGGAGAGTGCTTTCAATATCTCTGTCCAGGCAAATGAAGAGAATATGTCACAGTCTCTGAACAGCATTCACGAATATCTCTCTAATGCCGGAATCGAAAAGAAACTGGCCCACGATATCGCCCTCTGCATTGAGGAATTGTTGCTTAACATCGTGCATCATGCCGGTCGCAATATTCAAAGTCACTATATTGACGTACATATTCATATGCGAGATGGAAAGATGCTGGCTTCCGTGAAAGATGACGGACGTGCCTTTGACCCGATTCATTTCGATATTGAGAAACGCAAAGCAGGACTGAAACTATTAAACGGACTCTGTCCGGGACTGGACTATCAGTACATGTATGGTCAGAATATGACTTTCATGAACTGGGACATGCATTTAGACAGAAATAATAAATAAAAAAACTATCAATATGAAAACTTATCCTTTATTACAATCACAACTAGGTGTGTTTACAGAGTGGATGGCTGATCCTTCCATCACTCGATACAACCTTCCGGCAGTGGTCCGCTTCTCTAAGAAGGTCACCCCCGAGAAGCTCATAAAAGCCTTCGAGGTCGTTATTGCCAAGCGCGATGTACTTCGTACCCGTTTTGTGCTTAACGACGAAGGATTACCCCTGCAGTACTCTGACCCGGACATGGTGATTCCCATCGTACGGAAGTCCATGACAGAGGAGGAATTGGATAACTACCTGAAGAATGACTATATACGGCCTTACGACCTGTTGAGCGGTGAGCCCCTCTGTCGTGTAGAGCTCGTTGAGACGCCCCAAAATAACTATGTACTCTTTGAGATACACCATACCATTGCTGACGGTCTGACCCTTGGTAATTGTATAACTCTCCGTGATTTCCCCGCAGCATACAAGGGTGAGGCTCTGGAGGAAATTCCCTATGGCATGTATGAATATGCTGAGGATGAACAGGCTGCCCTGCAAAGTGATGCTTATGAACGTTCAAAGCAGTACTATGCCGAGAAGTTTGCTAATATGGAGTTTACCACCATTTCTACGAGTGCTGCCAACCCGTTGGGTAACTCCATCCATGAGGATTCGTATTTGGACAATGAAGCTGTCGACAAGTGGTGTCAGGAGAATGGAACAGCACCTAATCTTCTCTTCATGGCCGCTTTCAGTTACGTTCTGTCAGAAGCCAGTCGTGAGGAACAGGTGGTCTATCGCACCATCAACCACGGACGTATGGACAAGCGACTGATGAATGCCTATGGTATGTTTGTGAAGTCGGCACCAATACTGGCCAATGTAGACCGTAGCCAGAGTGTCATTGATTTCATCAAGGGCTTCCGTCGCGAACTGATGTCCATTGTCCGCTATGGCAACTATCCCTTTAACCATTTCTGTCGAGACATGAAGATGTCGGGTGGGGTAGAGTTCGGTTTCCAAGGCTATAAAATCCAGGAGTCTGTTGAGCTGGAAGGAGAAAAAGTCTATGCCCAGCAGCTTGACAGAGGAAAGTCTACCTCAGACCTGACCTGTATTATCTATCTGGTTGATGGACAATACGATATCCGCCTCAGCTCGAGCGATGCGCTCAACAGTCGTGAAAGTCTTACCCGTCTGTCAAGAGCTATCAAGGCTACTGTGGAAAATATGATGGCACAGCCAGAAGGTCTGCTTTCTGAACTTAGCATGCTTGACGCTGAAGGAACTGAGCAAGTGGCCTCTTTCCGCTATACTGCAAAAGCCGATGTCCCCTATCACTTGTTCTATGAGCCTATAGAACAGAATGCAGTCCGTTTCCCCGATCGCAACGCTTTGATTGCGAAGGACCGCACGCTGACATTCTCAGAGTTGAACACGGAAGCTAACCGTGTGGCCCATGCCCTCATTCGTCGTGGTGTGAAACGTGGAGACCGTATCGTTCTGCTGTTGCCAAGACGTTCCGCTGTCATCGTCTGTATGTTTGGTGTTACCAAAACGGGTGCTGCCTATATCCCTTGTGACCCTGCCTATCCCGCTGATCGCATCAATCTGATTATGAACGATTCTGAGGCGCAATATGTCATCACCACTCCCGACCATGCCGCAGCTTATCCCGCTGAGAAGGTCATTCTGATTGATGACATCTATCAAACTGGCAAGACACAACTGGAGGACGACCAGAATCCGAATGTCGAGGTAAGTCCAGAAGACCTCGCGTACCTTATCTATACGTCGGGCTCGACAGGACGTCCCAAGGGTGTGATGTTGCGCCATGTGGGAATCACTAACTACCTGTATGATCACCCTGCGAACGTACATATCCATGGACTGACAGAACTGGGCGTCAAGGTATTCGTGAGCATCACTACACTGTCGTTTGACATGTCACTCAAGGAGTTTGCCGGTTCTTTGTTCAATGGCATCACCTCCGTTCTGGCCGATGAGCAGGAAGTGCTTGATGCCGCTCTGCTCTCAGAACTGATGGACCGTACTGGTGCAGAGGCCATCAATGGTACCTGTTCACGAATCCTCAGTTATATGGAACTGCCCGCTTTCTGCCAATCGCTGTCACGCTGTAAGGCTGTATGGGCAGGTGGTGAGAAATACCCCATGCAGTTGCTGACCTCGTTGCAGTCCATGGGTGTTCATATCTTCAATACCTATGGTCCTACGGAGATTACGGTATCGTCGAACATTGCCGACCTGACAAATGCCAGAAAGGTAACTGTTGGACATCCACTCCTCAACTACGAGGAATTCATCGTTGACCCTTGGGGCAACCAGTTGCCAGTAGGTTTTGTCGGAGAACTGCTCATCGGAGGCCCTGGTGTGGCAAGAGGCTATAACAACCTGCCGGAGATGACGAAAGAACGCTTCGTGGAATATCAGGGTATCAGGGTTTATCGCTCTGGCGACCTTGCTCGTTGGGAGCCTGACGGAGATGTGGAAATCATTGGACGTAATGACGGACAGGTCAAGCTCCGCGGTTTCCGTATAGAGTTGGGTGAGGTGGAAAACCTCTCTGTGAAGTTTGAAGGCATCCGTCAGGTGGTGTGTGATGTCAAGGAGATTGGTACAACTCAGCATCTCTGCTTATACTATGTCTCCGAAAACGAGATTGACGAAGAGGCGCTGAAGCAGTTTATCTCTGCCTCACTGACAGAATACATGGTTCCGACAGTGTATATGCGTATTGATGCTATTCCGTTGACACCCAACGGAAAGACCAACCGCAAGGCACTTCCCAAACCTACCCTCAAGCTGGCAGAAGTCGTTGCTCCAGAAACAAAAATGGAGCAGGACATCTTTGACATCATAGCAGAGTCGTTGCAGATGACAGACTTTGGTGTCACCAACGACCTGATAGCCCTGGGACTGTCGTCCCTGGCTTCCATGCGTCTGTCTGCTACCATTAAGAAACGCCTGGGCATCCAGATCCTGATGAAGGACATCATGCAACATCCGACGGTCAGAGAAATCGCTTCCCTGGCAGAGAATGCCAAGGAGACCATCGTCCTGAAACCTTACGATAAGCGTGAATGGTATCCATTGAATGAAAGTCAACGCGGTATGTATGTTGACTGGATGATGAATCCTGACGCCCTGCAGTATAACATTCCTATCCTGTTGCACTTCAGAGGTGTCGACGAGAATAAGGTGAAGGAGTCGCTGATCGCTGTGGCCGATGCTCATCCTTATATGAAAGCCCGTTTGGCTATCAAAGGTGATGATGTTGTTCAGTTGCGTAACGACGATGCTACTATTGAGGTCAATATCGAACAGCTGGACCACATGCCCGACCGCACATGGTTCCAGAATCGAGTAAAGCCTTTCGACTTGTTGAAAGAGCCACTTTATCGCTTCAACATCTTTACCTATGCTGACCATGTATTCCTGCTGCTTGACCTGCACCATATCATCAGCGACGGTAGTAGTAACTATGTCATTGCCAAGGAAATGGAGAAGGCCTACCGTGGTGAGGTACTGACGCCAGAAACCTATACTGCCTATGACCGTGCCCTTGACGAAGAGGCGCTGATGCAGTCAGAGCGCAAACAGGAGGCTGAGGACTACTTTGATGCTTTGGTTGGTGGTGTAGAAGCTACTGTCTATCCTCATTCTTCACAGACGGATGGCGAACGCAAGCAGGGAGTTGTTGATGTCTATGTGACTTCCAACGATATTGATGCATTCTGTAAGAAACATGCATTGCCGACAAGCAGCTTCTTCCTGACGGTGTTCCATCAGGTTCTTGAGCGTATCACACGCGAGGAGAACACATTGGTATACTTCATCAGTAACGGCCGTTCGGAATTGCTGCTCGACAACTTCTTTGGTGTGCTTGTCAAGACGCTTCCTTCTGTATGCGGTCAGTTCAAGGGACAGATGGCTGAGGTTGTTCGTTCCCTGAACACCCAGATGCAAGAGACTATCCGCAACGACTTCTATCCATTTACGAAATTGGTGGAACGTCATGACTTGAAAGCAGAGATACTGTATAACTACTTTGTTGACCTTCAGACGGAAGTTTGTCTTGGTGATCATCAAAGTGAGGAAATCTATGGTCTTGACTGGGATATGGCCAAGACCCCGTTATCGATTACCATGTTGCGTGCTGATGATGGTGTAGGCTATACGGCACGTATAGAATATGACGCCACCCTTTACTGTCGCAAAGACATGGAGGTGTTGGGTAATTCCTTCAAGGCTTTTGCAGAAAGCAGTTGTACAGCAGCTGGCAATGAAATGGCCAATTGCCGTATCGTACTGCCAGAGGACTACGACCAGTTGCTTCAATTGTCGAAGGGTGAGACAATGCCCGTTGACCCGAATGAAACGTTCGTCAGCATTTTCATGGAACAGGCAGCAAAGACTCCTGATGCCATGGCAGTAATTGACGAGGATAACAGCAGTGATGGACAATCGTCGAGTTATACCTACAGACAACTTGACCAACTCTCCAATGCGTTGGCTGCTGAACTTCGCTCGTTAGGCGTTGGTGACCCGAAAACACCATCACCCTTCGTTAGCATCATGCTTGGCTACGAGAAGGCATTCCTGGTGGCAGCTATCGGTGTGGAGAAAGCTGGTGGTGCTTATGTGCCATTGGACTATGAGTATCCTAACGACCGTCTGCTCTACATGTTAGAGGACAGTGAGAGTCAGGTGCTCATCACCAGTCATGCCATCTTTAACGAGAAGACCAGTGAGGGTGACAACTTCACGGCAAAGAACATCCTGTTCATTGATGACTTCCTGAAAGGTGTCAGCGGGGAAACCGCTGACCACATGGCAGCTATCAACTACGCTACCCCCGACGGATTGGCATATATGATCTACACCTCCGGTTCGACAGGAAAGCCCAAGGGTGTGATGATTCCTCACAGGGCGAAGGCTAACTTTGTGCGCTTTATCGCTAAGGAATGGCGACACACCGCCCAGAGTCGCATCTGCTGTCACTCGTCATTCTCGTTTGATGCGTCTATCGAGGACCTCTATCCCGTGCTCACCGTTGGTGGTACACTTTATACCGTACCTAAGGAGGCACGTAAGGATCTGGTCATGCTCTATGACTTCATCATCAAGAACAAGATAACTGGTGGTTGCTATACCACGCAATTGGGTCTGATGCTTTTACAGCAGTTCCCCGACCTGCCTGTTGACTACCTTGTTGTTGGTGGAGAGAAAATGGCAGACAACCCTGACTGCAAGTGTCGTCTTATTAATACCTATGGTCCGACGGAGTTTACCGTCGATGCAACGTTCTATGAGACTGAGCACGGACGTGACTATAAGAATATTCCTATTGGCCGACCGCTCTATAACCTCTCCGCATTTGTCACCGACCCGATGGGACAGCTTGTTCCGCAGGGTGTTCCCGGTGAGTTGTGCATGGCTGGTCCGCAGATTGCCTGTGGCTACTGGAAGCGTGAAGACCTTACTGCAGAGAAGTTTGTTGACTGTCCGTTTATGGACGGAAAGATGTACCATACTGGAGACCTTGTGAAATACAATAGCGAGGGACAAATTGAGTACATGGGACGTATCGACAATCAGGTGAAGCTACGTGGATTCCGTATTGAACTGGGTGAGATAGAAACCCTCATCAGCAAGTACGAAGGTGTGCAGATGCAGAGTGTACAGGTCAAGGAGATTGGCGGTGTACAGCACCTCTGTGCCTACTATACCGCTGACCGCCAGATTGATTCCAATGCATTGCGTGACTATCTGGCTGAGCAACTGACGGACTATATGGTGCCCACGGCCTATATGCAGCTGGACGAGATGCCACTGACGCCCAATGGAAAGGTAAATACCAAGGCATTGCCCAACCCGAGCGCTCAGGCTGAAGAACTGGTAGCACCTGTCACGAAGACAGAGAAGGAGCTCTTCAAGCTCGTGGCAGAGATTCTGAAGCATGAAAACTTCGGTATCACCAACAACCTTATCTCTATGGGATTAACCTCGTTGACAGCCATGCGGTTTACCGTAAGTACTTTCAACACGTTTGGCATTCAGGTGTCGGTAAAGGAGGTAATGCAGAATCCGACCATTCACAAAATGGCTGCTCTTATTGATGCCAAGCGCGAAGAAGAGGGGTTGGCAAGTCAGACCTCTGACAGCCAGTTCTGGTCAGAAGGTAAGCACTACTATTATCCCATCACCGAGAACCAACGAGGTGTATTCTTCGACTGGGAGATGAATCGTGACACCACACAGTACAACGTTCCTGACGTAGTGGTGATGAAGGGTGCCGATGCTTCCAAGTTGCGTGACGCCTTAGAGAAGGTGGTCAATGCGCACCCCTATCTGAAGACTCGCTTCGTACAGCATGATGGTGACGTGATGCAGATTCGCCGTGACGAGGAACCAGTAGAGATTCTGATGGAATCATTGGCTGAAGAACCTGATACAGAATTCTTCCAGAATCGTGTACGCCCCTTCGATCTCTATAACGATACGCTTTACAGATTAGAAATATATACCTATAATGATAAGGTGTATCTGTTTATGGATATCCATCACAGCATCTATGATGGTGGTTCTTCTCTGATATTGCTCAACGATATCCAAAAGGCATACGAGGGCGAGAATATCGAACTCGAGACCTATACCGCCTTTGATTTCGCATTAGACGAGCTGAAGCTCATGAAGTCGGAGAAGTTTGCTGAGGCAGGAGATTACTTCAAGAAACTCATGGGCGATGCCAATACGGTTGTTTATCCTCACTCTATCAAGAAAGAGGAAAATGACCCAGGCATACTGTCTATGCATTTCACAGGTGGTGACATCGAATCCTTCTGTCAACAGAATGGATTGACGCTGAATAGTTACTTCTTGGCCATCACCATGCATGTGTTGCATACCGTGACACGTGAGGATGATATTATCATCACAACCATTAACAATGGACGTTCCGATGTGAGAATGATGAATATCATGGGTATGTTCGTCAAGACCATTCCTGTCGTGAGTTCGAGTGCTGACAGCAATAAGAGCATTGCCGAAGTTGTTAAACAGATACAAAATCAGCTGTTGGAGACACAGTCGAGAGACTTCTATCCATTTACCAAGATGGTGGAACTCTATGGCCTGCGTCCGGAGATTATGTATGTTTATCAGCCTAGGGATGTCAGCGAAGATGATGAGCAGGAGGATAAGATGCGCCTGGTGCTTAACCAGACGAAGCTGCCACTTGACATCCAGGTGATGCCCGAGAAGGGAGGTTATGTGCTTGAACTCCAGTATGATACCGCTTTGTATTCCAAGAAAGACATGGAGCAGTTGGCAGCCGTGATGACGAACATGGCCGAACTTGCACCATCGATGTCTTCCCTGAAAGATATTCCGCTGTTAAGCGACGAGGACAAGGAGAAGGTACTTGGTATATCAACGGGTAAGGTGCTTGATTACGACACCTCGTTAACTTGGGTTGACTTGTTCCAGCAGCAGGCGAAAGCCCGTCCTGATCAGGTGGCTGTCGTTGATTCAACGAGTCAACTTACTTATCGTGAGCTTGATGAAAAGTCAGACAGTCTGGCTCACTGGTTAGTAAGTCAAGGGGTGAAGCCCGACGATTTTGTGGCTATCAAGATGGATCGCGTGAAAGAGTTCTTGGTTGCTGTACTGGCTACACAAAAAGCAGGAGCAGCCTATGTGCCTATAGACGTAGATTATCCTGAAGACCGTATCAGCTACATGATTGAGAACAGCGAAGCCAAAGTGTTGCTGACCGAAGAGGCGGTGAAAGACGTGAAACCTGCAGGCCCATTCAAGAGTCTGGCTACTCCTGACAGCAGAGCCTATATGATTTACACTTCGGGCTCTACTGGACGACCTAAGGGCGTGAAAGTGGCTCATCGTGGACTGATGAACCTGGTTACCTGGGTGAAAGACCTTGTTAAACTGAAGCCTGGAGACAAGACTGCCATCTTTGTTAGCTTCAGTTTCGATGCCTCTGTCAACGACTTATATCCCATCCTGACAGCAGGTGGCGAACTGCATATCTTCTCTTCCGAGATGAGGAAAGATATGGAGAGTATGTACAAGTATCTGTGTGAACACCATATTAAGGGACTGGAGTTCACAACGCAGTTAGCTATGGCAATGATGCAGCAATACCAGCTGCCTATTGAATACCTCTTTGTTGGTGGCGAAAAGTTGAAACCGTTCCCGAAGACCGGTTATGATGTCATCAACGTCTATGGACCGACAGAGTTTACCGACATCTCGTCGTACTATGTTGTTGACCAGACCAAGAGTATTGAAGATATTCCAATTGGTAAACCTGTACCCAATACGATGTCTCTCATCGTAGACCCATATGGACGCTTGCTACCACAAGGATTTACTGGTGAATTGTGTCTTGCAGGCCGTCAGATGACCTATGGCTATTGGAAACTGGAAAAGCTAACAGAAGAGAAGTTCGTGGATTGCCCGTTCGCTGAAGGCAAAATGTATCACACCGGTGATCTGGCCCGCTATAACGAGGAAGGCAATATTGAATATGTTGGACGTAACGACAACCAGGTGAAGTTGAACGGATTCCGTATCGAGTTAGGAGGTATAGAGAACCGTGCCAGCAACTACGACGGCATTCTTCAGGTTGTTGCTGAAGTCTATGGAGGAAAGACATTATGCCTCTATTACACGTCAACACAAGAGATTGACGAAGAAGATTTGAGCGCATTCCTCGGCAAGACACTTGCTGAATACATGATTCCTTCTGTATACATGCGACTTGATGCGATGCCGATGACACCCAATGGCAAGGTAGATCGTAAGAAGCTGCCTGCTCCCGCCATTGAAGCAGGACAAATTGTCGCTCCAGAAACGGAAGTTGAAGCTGAGATGCTCGACATTGCTATGGAACTGTTGGGTGGCGAACAAATCGGTGTTACCACCAATCTGATTACTGCCGGTATGACATCGCTGGTAGCCATGCGCATGTCAGCAGTCATCAAGCAGAAAGCACAGTTCTACATTCCTGTCAAGGAAATTCTGTTACATCCAACTATCCGTGAGATGGCCTCACTGGCTGGTGCTGGTCAGATTGAAGAGACCAAGACCTACGACAAGTTGGACTATTATCCCATCACGGAGAACCAACGTGGTGTGTATATTGACTGGGAACTCAACCGCGATACCACTCAGTACAACCTGCCATCTGTGACGAAGTTCGACGGTGTGGATGCAGAAAAATTGCGTGACGCCCTTGTTGCTGTGCTCAAGGCACACCCATACCTGAAGACTCGTCTGGCCATGAAGGATGACGATATCATGCAACATCGCAGGGATGACGAACCTGAGGTGGTGGAACTGATTGTGCTGAACGAAGAACCTACAGCTGCATTCTTCCGCAGTCGTGTTCGTCCATTCGATCTTTTCAAAGACAATCTGTATCGCATGGAAGTCTACCAGACACCAACTACGGTTTATTACTTCCAGGACATTCATCATATCATTTTCGATGGCGCTTCCGACTTCGTCCTTCGAAATGAACTTGAGAAAGCCCTTCATAACGAGGCACTTGTCAAGGAAGAATACTCGGCATACGAATATGCCTTAGATGAGAAAGAGCAGATGACATCATCTTCTTTCAATGAGGCAGAAAAGTATTTCGACACGCTTTTGGAGGATGTGGAAATGATTGCCTATCCTCATTCCGACAAGCCTGATGGAACCGAGAATGCTAATAATGCCTACATCGATGCCAGAATTAGTAAAGAGGCTGTTGACACGTTCTGTAAGCAGAATGCGGTTACTGCCAACAACTTCTTCCTAACCGTGTTAATGCAGGTTCTTCACAGGCTGACACGCGAGGAACGCATTGCTATCACAACCATCAGCAATGGTCGTAACGACACATTGATGCACACCATTATGGGTATGTTTGTTAAGACGTTACCCGTTGCATCCAGACTTGATAAAGAGGAAACATTTGTCGATGCGTTGGTGAAGATGAACAAGCAGTCGATGACTTCCATTGGCTACGACATCTATCCGTTCACCAAGCTTGTTGAACGCTACAAGTTCCGCTCGGAAATCATGTATGTCTTCCAAGGTGGCTTGAACACTCCTGTCGTAAAACAAGAGAATAACGAGATTCCATTGGATCTGGACACTACTAAGATGCCTATTGCATTGATGGTAACGGAAACTGCCAATGGTGAATACAACTTACAGATAGAGTACGATACTCACCTGTATTCTAACGCAGACATGACTCTATTGTCCAATGCGATGAAGACTTTTGCCATGCAGGCTCTCAATGGCGTAGAGAAACTGCGTGATATCTCGTTGGCAAGCCAAGAAGAACAGGCACGTATCTTGGAACTCTCTAAGGGTGAAGATCTGCCATATGACAAGAGTGAGACTTTCGTTGACATGGTATGTCATTTCGCAGAGACAACCCCTGATGCAGTTGCCGTTGTCGACAAGACAAGCTCTATTACCTATCGTCAGTTGCATCTCCAGTCTAACACGCTGGCAGCACGCTTGATTGCCGAAGGTGTAGAGCCCGACACTTTCGTCGGCATCATGTTGCCCAGACAGAAAGAATTCATCACGTCACTGTTGGGTATCATGAAGGCTGGTGCTGCCTATGTTCCCATGGATAATGAGTATCCTACGGAACGTCTGCTCTACATGATGGAAGACAGCCGTGCCAAAGTACTGCTGACAACGCATGACATCTACGAGAGTAAGCAGCAGGAAAGCAAGTCAGAGGATGGTTCCACATTCAAAGCTGAAAAAGTCATCTTCATGGATGAGGAACTGGCTTCAACAGAAAAGACCGTTAATCTGACACATCCGGATGGCTTGGCTTATATGATTTATACCTCTGGTTCTACGGGTAAACCTAAGGGTGTGATGATACCACATCGTGGACTACGTGCTTATTTAGCCTGGCGAATTGCTAAGATAGGTATTACCGCTGAAAGTCGTCATGTGGCACATCCCAGCTTCTCGTTCGACGCTTCGTTAGACGACCTGCTGTGTCCGCTGGCAGCTGGTGCATGTGTGCACATCCTTCCTGAGGAGCTCCGCAAAGATATGGACGGAATTTACAACTACATCAAGGAGCAGCATATTACGGGTCTTTCGCTGAGTACTGCTTTGGGAATGACATTGTTGGGAACGTTCCCTGACCTGCCCGTAGAGTTTATGATGATGGGTGGTGAGAAGATGTTGCCGATTGCCAAGACAAAGGTCAGGATTATCAATGGTTATGGACCTACAGAATTCTCTGTATGCTCGTCGTTCCATGTGGTTAATCAGGACAAAGACGTCAACATTCCTATTGGACGTCCTGTACCTAATAGTAGCTCACTAATCTGCGATGCCTTTGGTCAATTGCTACCTCTCGGTGCTGCTGGTGAGTTGTGCTTGAGTGGTATTCAGATGTCGAAGGGTTATTGGCAGCGTGATGAGCTGACACAACAGAAATTCTGCGATACTCCTTTCGGTTATAAGGTTTATCACACAGGCGACTTGGCCCGCTGGAATGAGGAGGGCGAATTGGAGTTCCTGGGTCGTATCGACAATCAGGTGAAGCTACGTGGATTCCGCATCGAATTGGGTGAGATTGAAAATCAGGCTTCACTCATTGATGGTATCCACTCTGTCGCTGCAGAGGTTCGTGAGGCCGGTGGTTCTAAACACCTGGTTCTCTACTTTACAGCAGAACAACCGATAGACACCGACGCCATTCGTGAACGCCTGTCAGAGTCGCTGACAGAATATATGGTTCCCGATACCTATATGCAACTCGACGAAATGCCGATGACACCAAACGGCAAGGTGAACCGCCGTGCACTGCCACAGCCTGTCATCCGTAGCGCTGCTGAATATGTGGAGCCGCAGACAGAGGCTGAGCGTATTGTTGCTCAGGCTATGCAGGATGTGCTTGGTCTGAAGCAGAATGTGGGTGCCCTTGACAGCTTCTTTGCCTGGGGTGGTGACTCTATCAAGAGTATTCGTTTGGTGAGCCGTCTGCGTGCAGAGGGTATCACGCTACAGGTTGCTGACATCATGAAGTTGAAGACTGTCAGGGAGATTGCTGCTGCTGGTTCACAGGGAGCTGTTGAAATCAGTCAGGAAGCATGGTCAGGCGAAGTACCACAGACGGCCATTACCCGTTTCTTCTTCGATCTGAATCTGCCGAAGCCGCATCATTTCAACCAGACCATGTTCATCAAGGCTGCACAGCGTGTGCAGGTAGAGGCATTGCAGCAAGCGATAGAAGCCCTTGTCAAACATCATGACATGTTGCGTGCGATTGTCCGTAATAAGCAATTGTATGTCAGAAACACCGACGAGCCGCAACTCTATGGTTGGGAACAGCTTGACTATACACAGGATGCCGACTATGTGAAGAATATCGAGCGAGTCTGCAGAAACCGACAGGCTTCTATTAGCCTGAGCAGTGGACCGATGTTCAAGGTCGTTCTGTTCAATACACCCGACTATGACGCCATTCTGATGGTTTGTCACCACCTTGTTGTTGATGGTGTCTCATGGCGTGTATTGCTGGAGGATTTCAACATGGCCTATGGACAGGCAGCAGAGGGTAAGACCATTACGCTACCTGCTAAGACCCATTCGTACAAAGATTATGCTGAGACGCTGCAAAGCTATGCACAGAGCCATGAACTTAATATGGAGCGAAGCTATTGGGATCGTGTTCAGGAAAAACTGCAGCATCTTCCTTCCAGCAAGGCAAAGGACAGCAGTCGCAGCATGGATCACATCAATGCTTCTCTTGATGCTCAGACCACACATAGCATCACCACGACTGCAGGCAATCCCTATCATGCTGACATCAACGACTTGCTGATGACAGCCTTAGGAAGGAGCTATTACAAGCTGACAGGAAATGATGCTGTATCGGTACAGTTCGAGGGCCACGGTCGAGAGTATATTGGCAATGCCCAGTTGCTGACAGACCGCACTGTAGGTTGGTTTACCTCTGTTTATCCCGTTGTGCTGGAGCATCTGGACGGAGACCTGAGAAGCTGTCTGCGTCAGACCAAAGAGACCATGCACCGTATTCCAAATAAGGGTGTTGGCTACAATATTTTACGCTATCTGTCAGACAATACTGCTTATTCTACCGGACTGTGTGCTTTGATCGGATTTAACTACTTGGGCGAGATGAGTGCCAAGGATGCTGACAACGGAGCCCTATTTACAGCCATGACAGAAATATCTGCCGGCGATGACTTCGCACCACAGAATGTCTTCGGTCCCGATATCTCTATCAACTGTTCGGTAATAGACGGAAAGTTGGAGGCCTCTCTGGCATACAATACAGCTTTGTACACGCAGGAACAGGCTAGTGAACTGCTGAATGGCATGATGGAGTCGCTGAGCGAAATCACTGTCCATACTGCAGACATGAAGGATGTGGAGGTTACAGCCACCGACCTTGGCGAATATGAATGGACTGATGAGGAGTTCCAGAACGTATATAACCACTTTATCCAGTTGGGTACTCCGTTGCAGCGTATCTATCCGCTCAGCCCGATGCAGGAAGGTATGGCGTTGAAGTTCATGCTGGAACCCGACTCTTTGGCTTATCGTCTGGTATCAAGATTCGCACTTGATATCCTGCCTACGGAGGAACAGTTGCGCTATGCGCTTGATCAGCTGGGAGCTAAGCACGAGGTGCTGAGAACTAGTCTCATCTACCATGAAGTAGAACAGTATAGACAGGCTATCGTCGATAGGCCACTTGGACTGGAGATGCGAGATGTCTCTGATGTACCGAACAAGGAGAATGCCATGGTTGCCCTCTACAGGGCTGAGCAGCAGAGAGGATTTGACATGGAAGACCAACCTCTGTTCCGTATTGTCTGTGTGAAGACATCAGAGACCACGTGTGAGATTCTTCTTGCTGTACACCATATTATCGTTGATGGATGGTGTATCGGACTGTACATGAGCGACCTTATCACTAACTTGACAGATGCAGTTCAGGGCAAGATGAAGCCTATTGAGCAGTACCCGACAGGACGCTATGAGAAGTTTATCAGGAATCTGTTGAAGAAGGATACCGACAAGGGACTGAACTATTGGAGAGGACTCTTGGACGGCTATACGACGAAAGCCGTGATACCGTATTCTGGCATCGTTCCTGAAAAAGAACGTGCAGTTGACAATGTCTGCCGTATCACTATCAGCGGAAAAGAGATGACAGCTCTGAAGGCCCTGACAACCAGCACACAGACCACCATGAATACACTCGTGGAACTGGCATGGGGATTGGTTCTTCAGATCTATAACCGCCAGGATGACGTGGTGTTCGTAAAAGTCGTTTCTGGACGTAACAATGCTTCAGAGGGCGTAGAGGACGTTGTCGGACTCTTCATCAACTCTGTTCCGGTACGTGTTAGAACACCGAAGGGAACCACCGTGATACAGGCATTGCAGGCACTTCAGCAACAGGCTGCCGAAACTAATGAGTGGGATTTCTGCCCGCTGTCAGTTATCCAGCAACAGTCAGACTTGGGTGCAGACCTGTTCCAGTCTATTGTGGCCTTTGAGAACTACGATTCTGAGGTCGATTTGAGCAATGCTTCAACGCCATTCCATACGAAGATGGTCTACGCTAAGGAGGAGTCTATCAACGATTTGACGTTGACTGCTTATGCCGACGGAGATAATGAACTGACTGTCAATCTGGAGTTCGACCCAATGAAGTACCGGAAGGGTGAAATTGAGCAGGTCATGAGCGTGATGAGACAGATGCTGCAGAATATGGCTGAACAGCCAGATGCAGATGTTAGCACGTTGCCTCCTTTGACTAATCAGGACCGTGTTGCTCTTGCGAAGTTGGGACTGGGCGAGACGCTTAGCTACGACACTACGCAGACCTTGGTAGATCTGTTTACGGAGCAGGCTCAGAAGACGCCTGACAGCACGTGTATCGTGTTCCAGGACAAGCACCTTACATTCCGTGAGGTAGACGCCATGACTGACCGTCTGGCTATCCTGCTGCAGAAGCAATACCACGTGCAGCCTGAAATGGCTGTGGGTGTCATGATAGATCGTAGCGAGTTGATGCTGCTCTATCCAATGGCTATCATGAAGGCTGGTGCTGCTTATATGCCTCTGGACTTCCACTTCCCTGCAGAACGTCTGTCGTTCATGTGCAAGGATGCCGGTGTGAAACTGATTCTGTCAGAAGGCAACAGAGTAGGGGAGGCCATGCCCGACTACAAGGGACAGGTGCTCACCAGCGATGTATTTGAGCATCTGGACGAAGTCACCGGAAAGCTGAATCCGAAATGGAAGGCACAGCCCGAGAATATGTTCGTCATCCTCTACACATCAGGTTCTACAGGTACACCTAAGGGTGTGGTATTAGAGCATCGGAACATTGTGAACTTCTGCCATTGGTACGTGAAGGAATTTGATGTGACGGCAGAGGACCGCGCAGTAGCCTATGCCAACTTCGGTTTCGACGCTCACATGATGGATATCTATCCTGTGACGTCGGTAGGTGGAAGTGTCTATATCATTCCTAGCGACATGCGTATGGATCTGATGGGCATGAACGAGTACATGG
>JAEEGH010007350.1_pt1 | contig 26570 bp, 18 predicted proteins | sample 9134181 | NCBI WGS metagenome assembly JAEEGH01 (sample SAMN16246544, study PRJNA631951) | gut metagenome | biome: gut microbiome; feature: rumen; material: DP-attached | host: Bos | place: Iran: Karaj | collected 2018-10 | reverse complement strand
AACTGTTCCAAAAAAAGATTCAGCAGAGTAATTCCTCTTTTATTCAAACTGTAATAAACATCGCCCTGGACAGAAGTTTTTTGTGCAAGGCGATTTTTTTTCCATTCAGCAAAAACACCGTTTTCAGCCCCTATCCTCTCTTCAAGGGAAATGCCGAACCGCTGTGAAAACGCTTTTGATGAGACCCCTTTTAACATGCGGAATCCCATCATCAGATATTCAAAAATCTGGGTCTCTTTGTCGAGTGTTTCAACTTCGCATAGTTCAAATTCGTTTTTAATTGAATCAGTGCATCTCCAGAAATCAATATACTTCTGGACGTCCGTTCTGTTGGTAAAACGCAGCCCCTTTTCATAAAATGTTCCTGTTGCGCCTGCGCCGCAGCCCACATAATCATTTAAGTTCCAATAGGCCTGATTATGAAGGCTTTCTTTTCCAGGCAGGGCAAAATTTGATACTTCATACTGGGCAAAACCGTTTTTTTCAAGAATCTTCCTGCCTGAAGCCCACATTCTGTCTGCCCGGCCGGAATTCCATCTGATTCTGCCTGACTCGATGTTTTTGTATAAAGGGGTGTTTTCTTCGAGTGTAAGGCTGTACAAAGAAATATGGTCAACTTTTGAATTGAATACATATTCAAACTGGGATTTAAAAGAATCAACTGTCTGACCTGGAAGCCCTGCAATAAAGTCAACTGAAAGCCGGCCGTCCCAGTATTTATTCAACAAGGAAAGGGCGTCCATTGCCTTCTGCCTTGTTGCAACGCGTCCGACAGCCGAAAGTGCCTTGTCATCGAGGGCCTGGATTCCCATGGAGATACGGTTAATTCCGCCGCGTGTACAGGAATCTATAATTTCTTTTGTTAAATCATCCGGATTTACTTCGATTGTAAACTCATCAAAAGATTTCTGGCCGGTTGATTTATGAATTTGCGATGCTAAAAATTCAATTAAATCAGGTCCCAGAAGGCTTGGAGTTCCGCCGCCGATGTAAACGGTAGACCAGCGCGTAATGTTGTATTTTTGAACAAAAAAATTGATTTGATTTACCAGTGCTTTGACGTAAGACTCTTTTAGTTCATGAATTTTACTGAGGGGGAGACTGAAAAAATCGCAGTAATCACATTTTTTTTTGCAAAACGGAATATGAATATAAAGCGGGAATTCCATCAGTTAAAAAAGCCTGATTTTAGAAAACGGAAAATAAACCAGAAGAGCCTTTCCGACCATTGAGTTCTTTTGAACCGGCCCCCAGAGGCGGCTATCAGTGCATTCAAGGCGGTTGTCGCCGAGAAGGTAATATTCGTTTGCACCGAGTGTAAATTCTTCCGTCTGACCCATGGAACCGATTGTTGTGTCCACATAATCCGGAACAAGAGGAAGAGAAAGATTGTATTTAGTTTTTGTCAATTCAAATTCAGTCAGAAAATGACTCTGGCCCTGAGGTTTTACAAAAACTACATAATTATTTATATAAACTGTGTCGCCCGGAAGAGCTACAACGCGTCTGAAAGCACGGTCCATTGAGTTTTCTGCCTTGAAGGGGCTGAATCTCTGGGCAGTAAAAAGACGAAAAATAAAATCCAGTGAACTTATAAAAAATGAACGTTTTTCTTTTGGAGTGTACTGAACGAGCATTACGTCTCCGCGGTCCGGAGTTTTTACAAGCGGAGAAACAAGAACTGTGCTCTGTTCAGAAAGGCATGGTTCCATTGAATCAGAACGGCTTACTGCAGGATAAATTAAAAAATTCATCACAAGACTGACAAAAACAATACACGCAAGAACCACCGCAATAACTGTCCAGATTTTTGCGTAAAGTTCTTTTTTCATCTTGTATGAAACTGAATATATATCCTTAAACATAATAAAAACATACCACAGAAAAGCCATAGGTTGCAAGCAAAAGGCAAACCGCTTATAATTAGGTTTATGTCAGACGCAGTAAAAGTAATAGCACAAAACAAAAAAGCAAGATTCGACTACTTTGTTGAAGAAACCTACGAATGCGGAATTGTACTCGTCGGAACAGAAGTAAAATCCGTAAAGGCAGGTAACGTTTCTTTTGCTGATTCGTTTGCAGAAATTATTAACGGTGAATTATGGATGAGGAATTTTCATATTTCCGAGTACGCATATTCATCTGTATTCAACCACAATCCGGACCGCCAGAAAAAACTTCTGGTTCACAAGGAAGAATTAAAAAGAATCCGCCGCAAGGTGGAAGAAAAAGGCTATACCCTTATCCCCCTGGACTTTTTCTTAAAGCACGGTATCGTAAAAATCACCCTCGGAATCTGTAAGGGTAAAAAACAATACGATAAACGCGAAACAATCAAGGAAAGGGACATCAACCGTGAACTAAGCAGGGAATTTAAAAAAGACCTGATTAAATAAAAAAACGGCCGATAATTAAAAAAGGGAAGAGATTATTTGAATAAAATTAGAACTTTTTTAACAGTTTTATTTTTTCTTACAGCGGCACTTATAAGCGCAGCACCACTCCAGATTGATTATTATGGAGTAGTTACAAGTTCTTCCGATCTGAACATGTCCAAAATGGCCCAGGACATTTTTTACACACAGCTCAATTCAATTGACAACTTAAAAATCCTTGATAAAAGACCTGACGTAGGTTCTGCATCAAGGTCTCTTCCGGACACAAGTTCTTCAGGCAGCTCAAAAGTTGTTTTTTATGCAGAAATTTCAGAAGAGCGCATTGATGAATCAAATGTAATCTGGAACTGCCGTTTTAACGCAAAAACACCTTTTGACGGAAAGATTTATTCAAAACAGGATAAATACGACTCATATTACAAGATTCTTACAAACGCAAAAACTTCAATCGAAGAACTTCTCTTTCCTTTGAGACAGATTGCGGCCAAAGTTCCAGAGGAAACTACTATTACGGCAAATCCCGGAGCCGCCTTCTCTCTTGAAAGCCTTGCAGGCACATGGTCCGGCGAACCTCACACAGACAAAATTGTAATTCTTCGCGGCGGACGTGGTTTTATAATTTATAAAAACGGTGCCACAATGAATATTTCTCTTTCGATTGTAAACGGCAAAGACGGTAAAAAAGAAATCTTAATCAGACAGGTCGGAAAATCAAACGCATCGTTCTATCCGGAGCTTTCCCGTGACACTGCCCTTTCTGCAGCCGCAAGCGCCCCTCCGATTGAATGGAGACTCAACAGCACGGTCGACGGCACACTCACCGGAATCAAAAAGACTCTGATAAAGTCTAATTCAACTCCGGAAACCGTAGAAAGCGGAACTCAGAAAGTAAACTGGATTAAAAAATAGAATTAATTCAGGCCGTCGATTTTAACGGCACCATCGCGGATAAGACTTACTGTTCCATCTTCGTTTACAGCAACAATTGTTGAAGGAACATTGTTCTTTTTATCTCCGTCATCAACAATCAGATCAACTTTAGAACCAAAGGTAGACTTGATGTCTGCAACGTTATTGATAATAGGCTGTCCGCTCAGATTTACACTTGTTGAATAAACTGGCGCACCGCATTTTGCAATGACGGACTGCAGCCATTCATCGCCCGGACAGCGGAAGGCGGTTGTTACAATCTGACCGCCCTTTTCAAATGTGTGAACGATAATTGTCAGGGGTCCCGGCCATTTAGCCAGAAGTTCGTCAGGCACAACATCGCGGGTATATTTTTTAAGATCTTTCGGGCTTGCAAGAAGTTGAATCAATGGTTTTGTTTCGGCACGGCCCTTGATATCGCAGATTTTCTGGTCAGTATGAAATGAATAATGACGCCCGTCTACAATTCCTGAAAAACCATAAACAGTGTCAGTCGGAAGAATTACAACTTTTCCACGTCGAAGATAATCGGCAGCAATACTTGCCGATTCAGAATCAGATTTGCGGCAAATCATATACAGGAACACCCTCCAGGAAAACAGTTTTTTTGTTTCGTCTGAAACGACCGGCCTTAAAATCCTGAACGATCATATACAGATATGCGAACAAAAATACAATGACTCCTACGGATTTTCCCACCCATTCAGGTAAATATTCAGGTTCAACTGCCCTTATAGGAGTACCACAAGTATAAACCGCTCCGTCAGAAAAATAAAGACCATTAATTTTAACAATCTTATCTCCGTCACTGACGTAACCAAGTTTTTTTGCAAGTCCCTGGATTACCGCATTGTCATTTTCCAATGCAGTACATTCAAGACTGAGACTGTCGTGAGTTTTCTGGAGACTTTCTGTTCTGGTACTCAAAATTCTCTTCTGCTCCAGCTGCTGTCTATAAGCAAGAAGACCATCCCTTCCACCCATAAACGAAATTAAAACATAAAAAAATGTACCAGCAGCGGCGGCAACAAGAAACCTATTTTTAATCATTATATTAAATTTTCGGCAGACGGGCCGTTTTTTTTGAGCAGAAAAAACAAAATATTTTTATCATGGACTTTGAAGAAATAACATGATATAATTTGATAATAAATATTTATTTTTTATGTTGAATTTTCAATATTTTGCCGATAATTCAATTATAAAACTAAATATTCTTTTCAAAGGGGAAAAATATGAGCGAATCCGATAAAACAAACGAACTTGACAGTTACGGAGTATGGGTTAAAACCCCACCAAAAACTATAGATTCCTCAACTGATTCTACAGCGACTGAAGAAGATTCATTCAACATCGATACAGATCTGCCTGATTTTTCTGATCTGGATGTAATCGATGATTCTGCAAACATGGCAGACGCTTACGACAATGACGACACTGCCCTTTCCGCTGAAGAACTTTCTGCAATTACACAATCAACTTCAGGAGAAGCAAACGTTTTTGAAGATACTGCAGAAGAAACTCCCGAAACAGAACCGGAAGCTGCAGACGCTCCGACTGATGAAGAAGCAGTTCTTTCCGGACAGGAAGAAGAGATTTCCCTTGATGAATTTATTACAGACGGTGTATTTGAAACAGGTCCTGACGAGGACAAAATAAGAGAAAAAGAAGCAGCCAGGGCAGAAGAAACACCTGCTGAAGAACCTGCAGAAGAAGAAGTTTCACTGGACAGCTTCGGAATGGAAGAAGACAACCTTTCAGAACCTGCTGACAGCCTCGATGAACCTGTTGTAACAGAAGAAGAAAGCACATCTGAATCAAGTTCAGATGATATTTTTGACATTGACCTTTCATTTGACGATGCACCAGCCGCAGACGTTTCTAAATCTGCTGACTTTGCACCGGTTGAAGATACTCCGGTTTCAGAAGAAATCAACGAAGACAATCCTGCCGGAACTGAATCAGTAGACCTGAGTGAATTCGGACTGGATGACTTTAATTCAAGCGATTCTGATTCATCATCTGACTCAGCATCAGACGACGGAATGGAAAGCGTTGACCTTTCAGAGTTTGGAATTGACGATTCTTCAGAAGAAGAAACTCCGACACAGCCGGTTCAGGAAGAAGCAGCTGCTGAAGAAACACCTGCAGAAGCCCCAGCCGAACCGTCCGCAGAAGAAGATGACTTTACAGTTGTTGCAGACGATGATGACGTTCAGCTCGAAGCAGACAGCGTAACGGAAGCAACTCCTGAAGCAAGCTTTACGGCAGACGGAGACGATGACTTTGACGTTGATGCAATCATGGGTGACGTAACAGACGAAAACGGAAACACAGTAAGCATCGGAAGCCAGGAAGACAGCCTCGTACGCGAAGTTGCAGACATTCCGGAAGAAGATGCCGCTCCGGAAATTGTGAGCGAAGAAATCGAAGATCTTTCTGCAAATACAGAAGAAAATTCACTCGATATTGCGGATGAAATTCCTGATACATTTGAAGAAGAAACTTCTGCCCTCCTCGACGACACTCCTGCAGTTCCAGAAACAGCAGACGCAAATGCCGCCGAATTTGCAGAAACAATCAAGGCTCCGATTCTTGAAGAAACAGAAGTTGAAGAAAAACCTTCTACACAGATGACAGCAATCTTTGATCAGATTGTCGGTGAACTTTCTTCATTAAAAACAGAAATTGCTTCACTCAAAACTGACCTTGAAACACTCAAGAACAACAATGCGGTTGCAGCCGCTGCTCCACAGGAAGAAAACACAGGCTTCTTCAGCGGAACAGATGAAGACGATACAATCGCCCTTTCTTCTGATGAACTTGACAACATCCTCAATACAGCAGATGTAACAGAAGCTCCAGCTTCTGATGACATTGCAATGACAGATGATACAGATTCAACAGACGACATTATTCTGCCGGAAAGCAATGATTCTGACGACACTGTTACTGAACGTTCATTTGAAAACAGCGACGAAATCGAACCTGAATCAGAACTTCCTGAAGAAAGCATTCTTGGTTCTGCAGAAACTGATGTAGAAATTCCAGATGAAGACTTCAGCGAAAACTCAGATCTTTCAATGGATTTTGCAAACGAAACTCTTGAAGAGCCGGCTCTCGACGAAATCAACATAGATATGAACGAACCTGAAGCCGAAGCTGAACTTCCTGATGAAATTTCAGTTCCAAAAACTGATGATATTCTCGTTGAATCAAGTTCAACTGATTTGATGGACAGCGTAAGTTCACAGGATGACGACCTTGACATTGCAGACAATCTTGACGATGTTGCAGAAGACAGCCTCGATGCTACAGAAGATTACAACGCAATCAATGCTCCGGAACCAACAATCAACGACACTCTTACAGACGAAAAACTTGATTATCTTGCACAGAGTGCAGAAAACGATATTGCAGAAAAAGAAACTCTCCCGGGCGATTTAAAGACAGAAATCAAATCTGTACTGTCTTATATGGACCAGCTTCTGGAAAACCTTCCGGAAGACAAAATCGCTGAGTTTGCTAAATCAGAACAGTTTGATACTTACAAAAAACTCTTTAAGGAACTGGGATTAGCATAATGGGTCTTCTGAGCCGAATCAATAATCTGGAAAAACAGCCTGAGCCAAAGCCGCAGGTTAAAAAAGAAGGGCTTTTAGCAAAGGCTTCCAGATATGATACAAAAGCTGTAACTTTTGCAGAACTTGCAAAACAAAACAATTTTTATCGCTGCGCATTGTTCACAAATACTGAAGGATTTTATCATGTTCAAAAATCCTTCAATTTTGATCTTGAATCAATCGCTGATTCGGTTTCTACAAAAGACTTCTGGGACGGACTTGATTTAACGGAAGGCGAATGGAAGTCTTTTTCTGAAGAAAGTCTTACACCACTCTATCAGTTGTTTTCTGAACAGATTAAAAACGAAATTGTTTTAGTCAGCATATTAAAAGTCAAGCTTGATAATAACAGCGCATATCTTGTTGTGGTAAACCACGACGGGGAACTGCAGGACGCAACTGCTGTGAGTGACGCTGTCATAAAATCGCTCGATGTTAAAAACCTTCCTTCACATGATATTTCAGACGGATTTGTAATTTCAAGCGCATATTTATTTATAATTTCTGCAAAACTTTCCCTGGAGAATGCTTTCAGTAAATATGATTCTTCGATTTCTGACATATTGACAGACGCCGCAATGGAAGAGATTTTTTACAAAGTCAGCGATCTTTTGTTTAAACCAAACTGCGCCGTTTTAAAGTCAAACTGCGAAATCAAGGCAATTATGTTTTCTAAGGAAGATGTTGACGAAAAACTTCTTCAGTTCCATATCAATTCAAGTCTCCAGGAATTCTTTAACCTCGAAGAAAAGGGCGTTCTCGTTCTTTCGGCAGGGGTATGCCCGAATTCCAAGGGAAGCATCAGTTTCTTAGAACAGGATTAAGCCGTGACTTTTAACTTTGCTCCCGCAAAAAACGGCACATTAACCTGTTCCTGTGACGGCAAATTTTTACATTCAAGTTACAATCCGGAAAACGAAGCAAAATCCTTTGTCCAAAATCTTGAACTTTCTTTCTCCCCTTCAACAGTTTTTATCATCGAAGGCGCCCTATCCTACTGCGTACCTTTTTTGCGTGAACGCTTTCCTGAAGCAAAACTTGTAACAATCCGCCTCTTTAATGAATTTACAGAAACTGACAAAGAATGGGATAAAGTATTTTATTATTCTTCAGGGCAGATTTTTGATGAAGAATTATTCAATTATTTTGGCGAAGAAGAACTTTTAAAATCAGCCTTTTTTACCTGGAAACCTGTTGAACTCAATTTTCCTTCTGTGATTGAAGAAGTTTTTGAATGCATTAAAAAAGCCGTTTCAAAAAGCCGCGATGTTTTATACACAAGATCTTTTTTTGCAAAACGCTGGTTTACAAATTCAATCAATAATATCTGCAGAATCAAAAATACAAACATAATAAATAAAGTCCAGAAAGACATTTTAATCTGCGCATCAGGACCAAGCTTAAAAGAATCAATTGAATACATCAAAAAAAATCAGGAATGTTTTTTTGTCATTGCAGTTTCTTCTGCCGTCAGCGTCCTTGAATACAACGATATCCGTATAGACATGATTTTATCTACAGACGGCGGTTACTGGGCAAAAAAGCATATTGAATTTAATTCAATAAAATCCAATCCTCTCTGGGCTATAACAGACGAAGCGGCGTGCCCTTCCGATGTCTTTAAAAAAAGACCTGTAATGCTTTTAATTTACCCCGAAAGCCTGGGACAAAAACTTTTTGACGCCCTTAAAATTCCATACCATTCTGCTAAGAGAAACGGTACTGTAAGCGGCACCGCCCTGGACCTTGCGCTTAATTTAACCGATAAAAACATTTATTTTTGCGGCCTTGATTTACAGCAAAACATCTCATACCAGCATACTCAGCCTAACAAACTTGAACTGGAAAGTCAGAATAAAGATAAAAAACTTTCAAATAAAGAAACCAGAATTACGCGCTCACGATTTGGCTCAGACGGCTCACTTTCATTGTACAGAAACTGGTTCAAAACACTTCCGGAAAACATTACAAAGAGATTTTTCCGCGTGACAGGTGACAATTCAATAACCGGAAATATTGCACCGGTAAAAGACATTTTCTGGGATAAAATAAATACCTGCCTGTCCAGTTTTATTCCTGAAATTCAAACTAAAAAAATTGAATTAAACAAATCTGACATTTTAAACGCCGTAAAAAAACTTTCACAAACCAGCGACTTTGAAAAAGAACTTTTTCCACTGGATACTATTCTGAGAGACAGAAGTATTGATTCAGCTGAAAAAGAAAAAATACAACAAAACATAAATGACAAAAAACAAAAACTAATAAAAAAGATTGAGGAACGGATAAATGGCTAGCTTTTATACAGAAATCGTTCCTTCAAAAAACGGACTTTCAATTCCAAAAGTAAACCAGATTGCCCTCCACTCAATGTATTCGCCTGAAAAAGAAGCAGAAAGTTTTGCAAACAATTATGATGACAAACTTTCTTTTTTTATCGTCGGCGGACTTGGAGGCGGTTATCATATCGCTTCTTTATTGAATAAAAATCCGGACCGCAAAATTATTGTTGTAGAAAACTCAGGCGAAGACTTTGATTTTCTTCTTAAAATTGAACAATGTAAAAAACTTTCACAAAACCCTAATGTAATTTTCTGCACGATAGAAAACCTTTTTGAAACAATTATAAACAACTTTATTGCACCGGTTTATTCAACAATTAATCTTGTCTTTTTGCGTTCCTGGCAGAACATTTTTGCACAGAGCGCAGGAGCAATCGATACAATCGTAAAAAAAGCAGTTAAAACTGTAATGGCAGATTACTCCGTTCAACGCGCTTTTGGTAAAATCTGGCAGAAAAACATTATCAAAAACCTGGCTTCTTCCAGATACTTAAAAAGTTTTTGCCTAAATGATTTTGCAGATATTTCAAAAAAATGCGCAGTAATTGCGGCAGGGCCAACGCTCGACAAGGCTGTAAATGAGCTCAAATCAAATAATTATTTTATCATTGCAACTGATACAACCTTTCCGGTTCTTTTGCAAAACGGTATTAATCCAAACATAGTTGTAAGCCTCGACGGTCAGTCAGTTTCGAGAAATCACTTTTTACAAAACTTGACGCCAGACAACAACACTATTTTTGCTTTTGATCTATGCTGTGATCACAGTCCGGTAAAAAAAATTATTGAATCAGGAAGCAGATTTTTCTTTTTTACAAGCAATCACCCGCTTGCCCAGCTTGCAAACCTCTTTCAAAACGCATTTATTCCTCTCCAGAGCGGAACAGGAACAGTAACCATTGCCGCATGCGACCTTGCATACAAACTTGGTTTTACAGATATAAGCTTTTTTGGAGCAGATTTCAGTTATCTTGACGGAAAGCCCTACGCCCGGGGAACCTACCTTGATAAACTCTATTCAATAAATCAGACAAAAATTCAAAACAAAGAAACAAATTACTGCCGGCTGATGTTCCGAACTCCTCTGGTCGAACTTAAAAAGGGTCAGTTTACAAACGAAATCCTGGATTCATATAAAAAGAGCATTGAAATTTATTTACAAAACCCGTCTTCAAAAGAGGAAATAAATATTAAATCATTTGATTATGAAGGGTTCATAAAACACCTGGAGGAATTGTTGAATTCGCTGGATAAAGATTTATTTGAGGCGATAAAAAATCCCCAGAGTTATGTACTTTTACCGCTTATGGCCTGGTATCAGAAAAATGCTTCTGTAACACAAAGTTATGAACTTGCACTGATAAAAACTCTGGGGTATACTAAAATATCATGACAAAGAGAAGTTTTAATATAGTATCAGTTTTAATCGGCGCAGTTTTATTGATTTCGGTTATTTATTTTGTTACCGGAATTATTACAGATAAAAAAGCCGGCCCGTCACAGGCTCAGGTTTTATTTGATTCACTTTCTAAAAAGACAGAAATCATTGCAAATAAATACGATTATAATTCAAACGCTTTTGCTGATTCATTTATGCAGGCCGTAAAAGATTTTGACGACTACGCAAGCCTCGAACTCATTATGAACGGCAAGACACTCTACTCTTATCCTGCAACTAAAGCAAACACAATTGACACCCAGAATTACACAAAGGATTTTACAAAAAGCTTTAACCTCAATAACGGCAACAACCTTGTTATTAAAGCACAGATTTATACTGTAAAACCTTCTTCACTTTTCTATCATGCACGAACCGCATTCATTCTGATTTTTATTGCAACACTCATTGCAATTCTTATTTTGATTTTCGCAAAGCCGGAAGTTTCAAATTCAAAAGACAAAGTAATCAGATTTGACCACAAAGACAGTTTTGACGACAATCCGTTCCGCACAGACAATGTGGCATCCGATTCTGTATCAGAAGACACTCCGATTGAAGAAGATACTACAATAGATGAACTCCAGGAAGAAATCACTTCTCCTTCAGATTTCCTTTCAAACGAAGAAGAAACTTCCCTCAACTTCTCGGACAACGAAGTATATTCTGCAGAAGAGGCTGAAGAAAGCGACGTTACAGATGCAGAATCTCAAAGTGAACCTGTAATTACAGCCACAATCAGCGCAGAAGAAGCCCTTCTCCCGGCACTCGAAGAAGAACTTATCCACAGTGCAAGCCAGGAACAGGATCTGTCACTTATCATCGTCCGTATCGCAGGAATTCCAAACGATAATCCGGACTCAGCACAGGCGGCCTGCATTAAAAACTGTGTAAATGAACGCGGCTCTGCTTACCGTTACGGAAACGATGCCTACGCACTTTTAATCAAGGCTCTTAAACTCGATGATGCATTACAGGATGCAGAAAGCCTTCTGGAGCGTCTTGCGGCAAGTTTGCGTGACCAGGGACTGCCGGCAATTACAATCGGTATTTCTTCAAGAACAGAACGCTTAATCAGCGCCGACAGACTTTTGACAGAAGCATCAGAAGCACAGAAACACGCTTCTGACGATATGACAAGCCCGATCATTGCGTTCCGTGTTAATCCGGAAAAATACCGCAATTTTATTCTGAATAACTAGAATTATTGAATTGAATAATCGAATTGCCTGATTCTATTCTTTTTTGCCAAGATTTGAATCAGGATTGTCGATTTGAGAATTTATTGAATCAGAAAGAGTTTTTATCTCTGTACAATCCGGGAATTTTTCTATAAGGATTTTGAGATTCGTTTCTGCATCTTCCACTCGCCCGATAAAAATCAAAACATTTATGTAATTTACCAGAACTGCACTGTCTTCAGGAAATTCCTGCATCAAAACTTCATAGGATTTAAGGGCCTTTTCGGTATCTCCGCTCATTCCCTGGATATAAGCCAGGGACAGTTTTATTTCTTTATTTTCAGGATCAAGCTTGAGGAGATTTTCGTAGGCTTCTGTTGCATTTTTATAGTCTTTTGCAAGAGCATAGCAGCGCGCCATTTTATAATAAGCAGACAGTCTGAGCGACTTGTTTTTCATGGCGTATTTATAATACTCTGCTGCCTTGTTGTATTTTTTTAAGTCCGCATAGCCCTCGGCAATTGTAAAATACTCGGAAGCGATATTTTTTGTGATAATTGCACTTTCCCCCGGAACTTTAAAAGCATTGCTTGTCTGACACCCGGTAATTACCAGGAATGAGGCAAAAGCCATTAAGCTGAGAAAAGAGAAAAAAACTTTTTTAACTGGAGTATTTTTATTAGTCAAGGACTGTTGCCTCAATTTTTGCAAGCTGGTTTCTGTACAATTCGCTGATGCTGGCACCGTAGTCAGCAATCAGGCGTATAATATTACGAGGATTGTTTTTCTTGTCACATCCGTTAAGGCGGTCACCCGCATCACCAAGACCCGGCATAATGTAAGCCTTGCTGTTCAATACAGGATCGAGCCAGAGTGTATAACATGTACAGTTTTCGAGAGCACGTGTAACACGGAGACTTCCTTTGAGTGCACTGATTACGTTAAAGAACTTGATTGATTTTGGTCTTACACCGTTGGCCTGAAGATATTTTACAACAGTAACAAGAGAACCGCCTGTTGCGTTCATCGGGTCTGCAAAAATCAAATCCTTTCCGTCCAGTTCTTCAAGGTTGAAGAATGATTTTTTAAGGTCAAGGATGTATTCCATATTCGACTCATTTTTTGAGTCGTCACGGTTGATTTTGAACAGGGCAAAAGGTGTTACATATTTGTGGCTTGAATACTCTTCAATTTCCTTTGACATAATGATGCTTGGAAGCAATGCGCCGCGGAGCATTACACACATAACTGAGTTTTCAATTTTGTGATCGATGTCAGGGATTTTGTGCACGGCATAATTCTGCACGGGAATATTTACCGGAGTTTTTACAACGATATGACCTTTTTTGTCTTCATGCTGGTCAGTATATGCAAGTCGGAACAGCATTTCGTATGCGCGCTGAACATAATAAATAAATTCCTGGTGACCGGTTTCGATGTCACGGAGTTTTGAAATTACACGGCTTGCTTCCGCGTGGCTTCCTTCTTCTGTTTCAAAAGAGAAAACCTTGATATTCGGATGCTCTGCACAGATTCTCTGGAGTTCATGACCCATTTTGTCAAAACTCTGAACGATTTTATCATTATCCTGAGCTTCAAAATGTTTTAACGTATCATCATACATTGTTTTAAGAAGGTTGATATCTTCAACATCTTTTGGTGTAAGATAACCGTCCAGATCTTCTGCTTTAAGAATAATTTTTTCGTTGCTGTGCATGGTTGTCTCCTTTTATCTTGTCATCAATTTGATTAATTTATTCCATGTTAATGAAATATCAGTAATTATAATTTTTGAACCTGCTGTCTGCTGAATCTTGGCCGGAACAGGAAAAAGTGCCAGCTTGAGCATTGCACAAACTGCCTTTGCTGTTGCAGGGTTTGCAAGTTCAAGTTCCAGGCGTAGTGCAAAGGTATTTGCCTTTTTTGAATTAGTCAGGCTTCCGCACAGGGATGTTAAACCCATGTTTGAAACTTTTCCTAAAAAGACAGATACAAAAGCTGCCGGATTATTCGAATAGAATTTAATTTCGTTCTGAGGACAATCTGTTAAAAAATTATAGACCAGTTCTGAAATATTATGAGAGTTAGCGGCCTCAAGATTTTCTGATAAAACCTTAATCTGCCCTTCATAACGGACAAGCATTGATTCAGTATTTTGAGAAATGCCGAGAATTGAATTATCCGGACTTGTTACCTGAATTTTTTGTCTCGCGTTATCATAAACCGGATATGGAACTGCTGTAGCAGTCGAATGCCCTGGAGTAAAACCGTTCTTTTCTGAAAGAGCAGATTTTATTCCGATTGAAGGATAAGAGCCCTTGAGTGCAATCTGATAAGAGCCGTTACCGCCAGACGCAGAAACTGCCACATTCTGAGTTCTCGTGATTACCTTACTGGCATCATCTTTATTGATTCCGGCAAACTGCTCAAAAGCGTATGCCAGAAATTCCTGATTAGATTCAACAGGAATATAAATAAGCATTGGAGAATCAGGATCGATTAAATCAAGACTCTCCACATTGCTTACCTGTGGTGCACTTTTACATGAAAACAAAAGAGTAAAAAATAAAATAGCCTCTGCCAGAAAAAAAGCTCTGGCACAGAAAATTTTAGATTTTTTCAATAGCAAAACTCCACTGTTTGTCGTCTGCATCAATTGTTGCAGGAGAGTTGATTGAATCAGACCATTCCTGTTTTTTTGTAAGGGTTGAATTCTTAATCAAATCACCAAACATTTCGAATGCGGACTTTAAGTCATCATCTCCAGAAACCTGGAGTGCAATACTGTCAAGAACTGTAAGTCCCTTCTCTTTACGAAGGTTCTGGATACCGCGGATAAGATCGCGTACGTAACCTTCTTTTTTGAGTTCGTCAGTTACTTTTGTATCAAGACCGATTGTGATTGTACCGTCGTTAAGAACCTTGAGGTTTTCTTTTTCTGTACGTTCAACAATAATCTTGTCTGTATTGAGTTCAACTTTCTGACCATCAACATCGATTGTCACGGCTTTACCGCTCAAAATGTCTGAAATACTGCTTCCATCGAGTGCAGAAATTACACCGGCCGCAAGCTTCATCTTAGGACCGAGTTCTTTACCGAGTGTGCGGAAGTTTGCTTTTGCAGAATAAGAAACAAGTTCATCTTCGCGTTCGTGGAAAATAACCTTTTTAACGTTGAGTTCTTCTGCAATTGTATCCTGCATGTTTTCGAGAACCCTGCGTTCAGCCGCATCGCGGGTAACGAGTTCTGCGGCAGCAAGAGGCTGACGGTTTTTGAGGTTGAACTGGTTACGGAGGCTGTGTCCCATAGAAACTGCTTTCTGAACAACTGCCATCTTGAATTCAAGTTCTTCATCGCGTACGTTTTTGTTGTATGCCGGGAAGTCGCAGAGGTGAACTGACAATTTGTCGTTGTCAAGTTTGAGATTCTGCCACAACTCTTCTGCAAGGAACGGAATAAACGGTGCTGCACAAAGGGAGAATGTCTTTAATGCGCAGTACAATGATTCAAATGCCTGGATTTTATCCTGTCTGTCATTGTCCTTTGCAAAACGTTTGCGTGAACGACGGATATACCAGTTGTTAAGCTGATCGATAAAGTTTACGAGCGGATCAATTGCCGAACTCAAATCGTAATCATCGAGAGCATTTGAAATATCCTGAATCATCTTCTGGCTTACAGACAGAATCCATCTGTCCATAGGGTTTGCAGGAAGTTCTTTGTCAAATGCATGACCTGTGCAGACATAGCCGTCGAGGTTTGCATAGCTGATAAAGAAGTTATAGCCTGACCAGAGAGGAATGATAATATTCTTGAGGACTTCGCGTACACCGTTGTCGCTGTAACGGAGGTCATCTGCCTTTACAACAGCCGAGTGTGTAAGGAAGAGACGGATTGCATCGGCACCAAACTTATTGATTGCTTCTACAGGGTCCGTGTAGTTCTTCAGAGACTTTGACATTTTGCGTCCGTCTTCAGCAAGAACGAGACCGTTTACGATACAATTCTTGAATGCAGGTTTATCAAAAAGTTCTGCGGCAAGAATTGTAAGTGTGTAGAACCATCCGCGAGTCTGGTCCAGACCTTCAGAAATAAAGTCTGCCGGGAAGTGTTTTTCAAAGTATTCTTTGTTTTCAAACGGATAGTGGTTCTGAGCGTATGGCATGGAACCGGATTCAAACCAGCAGTCAAAGACTTCCGGAATTCGGTGCATTGTGCCACCGCACTTACATTTGATTGTTACTTTGTCTACATACTGTTTATGAAGGTCCTGCAGGTCTACACCGCTCTTTTCCTTGAGTTCTGCGCGGCTTCCGATACAGAGTTTCTCTCCGCAGTCATCACATCTCCAGATTGGAATCGGGTTACCCCAGTAGCGGTTACGGCTGATTGCCCAGTCGCGGCTTCCTGCAAGCCATTTACCAAAGCGGCCTTCCTTGATGTGGGCCGGCTGCCATTTAATCTGGCTGTTTGCCTTTAAGAGAGAATCATGCTGGTCAGCAACTTTAACAAACCATGAACCGATTCCGCGGTAGATGAGCGGTGAACCACATCTCCAGCAGTGAGGGTACTGGTGCTTTACAGCTTCTTTTTTAACAAGTTTACCTTCTTTCTTGAGGCGGTCCATAATGTCTTTATCAGCGTCCTTTACAAATACACCCTGGTAATCAGACACTTCTTTTGTAAATCGGCATTCTGCATCAATCGGTTCAACAAAAGGAACACCCGAACCTGCAAATACCTTGCTGTCGTCTTCACCGAAGGCAGGAGCGATATGAACGATACCTGTACCATCTTCTGTAGAAACGTAGTCAGCATTGAACATACGGAATGCACCCCGTTCGCATTTCTGGCCTGATTCCTTTTCGCACTCTGCAGCGTCCTTAAGATGTGCAAAGTACGGGAAAAGAGGTTCGTATTCGGCACCGATGAATTCCTTACCGGTGTGTTTCCAGATAATCTGGTAGTCTTCGGCATTTTTGTAGTAAGAAGAAAGACGGCTTTCTGCGAGAATGTAGAAATCACCGCTTTCTTTATCAAGAATCTTTACATATTCAATTTCCGGACCCATACAGAGACCGAGGTTTGAAGGCAATGTCCATGGAGTTGTTGTCCATGCGAGGAAGTAAGTTTTTCCGTTTGTAAGGTCAGGATCTTTTACCCCTTCCGGAGCCTTTGTTACCTTAAAGCGGATTGTAACGGCCGGGTCCTGTTTTTCTTTATAGCCCTGTGCAAGTTCATGAGTTGAAAGTACAGTTGCACAGCGCGGACAGTAAGGAAGGATGTATTTTCCTTCGTAGATGAGTCCTTTGTCCCAGAGTGATTTTGCTACCCACCAGATGGTTTCCATAAAGTCAGGGTTCATTGTTTTGTAGTCGTTGTCAAAATCAACCCAGCGTCCCATACGTGTGATTGTCTTGCGCCATTCACTTGTGTATTTGAGAACTGAAGCACGGCATTTTTCGTTAAAGTTAGCAACACCGTATGCTTCGATTTCGTGTTTTGAGTTAATACCGAGTTCTTTTTCAATGAGGTTTTCTACAGGAAGACCGTGGCAGTCCCATCCGAATCTGCGTTCAACACGCTTACCTTTCATTGTCTGATAGCGTGGAATAATATCTTTAATTGTTGAAGGAATAAAATGTCCAAAGTGAGGAAGTCCTGTTGCAAACGGCGGGCCGTCAAAGAAAATAAATTCTTCGGCACCTGAACGCTGGTCAACAGACTTTTTAAATACATCGTTCTTTTCCCAGAATTTTAAGATTTCTTCTTCCTGTTTAGGAAAGTCTGGTTTTGGATCAACTGGATTATACATAAAGACCTCTTGTAAAAATGAACTTCTTGTATTAATAGGAAATTCTTAAATTGCATAAAAATTATAGCGCAAATCACATATTTATTCCATATATATGACAAAATCAAAGGGAGAGAATTAATAAAAAAAATTGTTAAATACTATTTGCTTAAAAGCCTGAAACACTTAAGTTCAGGATTGTAAACTACACCAATATCATCGTCTTCTGTAGGGGCACGGCCTGCAATAAAGAATTTTTCAATAAGCTTAATGTAATAGGCTGCAACTTTATCATCAGGCCTTGCTTTTAAAAGCTCATTAAACTTATCAAGAGCGCTCTGATAGCGGGCATTGTCAAATTCCTTCATTGCTTCTTCCCAGCCGTCTATATAGGCAGCAAGGCTTCCGTCATCATTTTCTTTAAGGCCCATTGGTTCATAAAGAAGAATCGGAGTATTAACATTAACAACCTGAACTTTATCAAGCCTTCTGCAGAGTACATCAGGACTCAGCTGACTGCGGCTTGCCTGGCTGATAAGAATTCCATAGGTAGAATACTGTTTATTGACACCTTCAAGACGGGCGGCAAGGTTAACATTGTTACCCATCATAGTGTAATTCTTTTTATTTTCGCTTCCCATGTAGCCTGCAATCATCTCGCCGGAATTGATACCGATACGGGTAAATATTTCCTTGCCGTTTTGAACCATTGTAGTAAAAGCTGAATAGAGGTTATCGTCCATATAATCAGGCCTTGGCTTAGAAGCAATGAACTTAATTTCTTCATTCATTACTTTTTCTGCAGCCTTCATTTTTATGGCAGCCTTTACAGCGCGGTTGGCATGGTCACTCATTCTTAAAGGGGCACCTACAAGGGCAATGATCGCATCCCCTTCGTATTTGTCAATTGTTCCGCCCTCGCCCATAATAATATCAGACATTTTTGTAAGATAATAATTTAAGAGGGCAACGAGCTGGGAAGCAGAAAGCAGTTCACTGAAAGAAGAAAACTTTTGAATATCAGTAAAAATTGCTGTCATTTCTACACTGTCACCACCGAGTTTAAAACTGTCAGGATTTGCAACAATCTGATTTACAATGTCTTTAGAAAGACACTGGCTGAATGCATTTGTAATAATCTTTTTATCTTTGGATGCACTTAAAAAGCCAATCAAAATTGTAGAAATATAGACCAGAACTACAGACACCATAGGAACGCCTGCAGGAAGATAAGTGCAGGTAAAAACAAAAATAGAAAGAAGAATTAAAAATCCAAGGGCAATTATTATAAAGCCCAAAAGAACTTTACTGCCGGTTCCCTTAAGTCTGTTTGTTAAGAACACTAAAAGATAAGACAGTAAAAGAGCAAAAATTAAAGAATAATAAAAAGGGGTCTGACCGATAAAATCCTGATTTAAAACCTGATTTGCAAACGAATAATGCAGGCCAGGAAGCGGATACTGGGCTTCGTAAAGGTTAACGCCATAATCGGAAGTACTTGTAGCACAGGTTCCGACAATACAAAGGGCAGAAGCAAGTCTTTCCTTAAGGTCAGAGTAAAGGGAAGTATATTCTTCGATATACTCATCTTCTCCGTCTTCAGCCATATATTTTCTAAGCTGAACCAGGCGGTAGATATCTCCTATAGAAAGATAATTGTAATCGTTAAAGAGCATCTTAGGATACTTAATGATTACACTGCCGTCATCCGTTCTTGGAATTACTATATCTTTACGGCTACCGTCAGAAAGTAAAGCATCCTGAAGAATTATTTTTCTCTTTTCTGCAATAATCTTCGGATTGCCAAGCTTTTTTAAGAGGGCCGGCATAGTAAGCTGCAGATAATAGTTACCGTCAAATTTTACGATAGGATTAACCCTGCGGTAATAATTATCTGAATCAGGGTCTGCATTTACAAAACCTGCAGCCTGGGCGTGTTCAAGAAAATCTGGAATAGTAACAAGAACACCCGTATATTCACGGGTATTTGCATCCAGAGAATAATCAATGTTTTTTGCAAGACCTTTTTGATCCATTACTTCTTTTTCGTAATCGTCAATGTCGGTAAAATAATCAAAAGTGAAGTTAAGATAGGTAATATCAGAAGATGCAAGGGCAGCAGCCATAACTTCATCCGGATAAAATGGTTCAAACTTATCGTTTACGGCTGCTCCGGAATTATCGATAAAACTTAAATCGAATACAACAGATTCAGTTCCAAGTTCCTGCATCATTGTAATGCAGTCAGCATACACATCCCTGGTAAAAGGAAAACTTCCTATTGTATCGATTGCATAATCATCAATACCGACAAGAATTACATCCTGACGGAGTTCTGTGGCCGGAAGCATCTTCTGAAACAAATCGGAAAATCTTGCATTAAGATTTGTAAAAAGCAGAAGAGAACTCAGGGCCACACATAAAAGAGGTATAAGGAAGGAAAAGATCCTGCGTTTATTCATCCAGCTCGCCTTCGGCCATTACATCAGAAGCGCGTGAGGCAGCTGTTGCAGTTCCCTTTCCTTTTTTAGCAAGTGAGCCGTTAAGGCCATTTTTGCTTTCAATCATGTCGGCAACAGAAGCTTTGACTGGGGTACGCAGGGTTACAATCTTGCCTTCAGCTGTAAGAAGAACAAGCTTGGAATTAACGCTAATATTTACTATAGTTGCATCGGAAACAGTCATGCCCGGGGTAAGAGGAACTTTTTTACCCTTTTCTTCAACGCTGGATACCTTTCCTACAACTGTCTTTACTTCGTAATTATCTGCAAAAAGTAAAGCTCCCGCAAACAAAGTTATTGCTAAAAGCAATGATTTTTTCATAAAAAACCTCCACGACTTGAATATATCAAAATATTATAACACGTTCTTCAGCAAATTTCAAAGACACACCCTGCACTCACAATCCGGCACATTGCATTACGGTGAAGGACATTCATAACAATATATTCCAAAAACTTTAAAATTAAATGAATAAAAATTCTTTTTTTAAGAATTTAATAAAAAAAATTCAAAATTTTTATCACTAAAATCTCCAAATTCAATTGAATTAAAGTTTTGTTAGTTATAATATTTTGTAATTGAATAAAAATCTATAAGAGTGAGAGTTTAATGAAACACAAAACACTATTTTTATTTATCTCTATAATCAGCCTTGTCTTTCTTTCATGTTCAGAAGATACGGAATCTTCTGCAGACGCTGCCTCTTACACAGTAACATTCGCGGAAGATGGCGGACTTATTCCCAGCCAGACGATTAAGGAAGGAGAATGTGTAGAAAAACCCCTCCTTACTCCTTCTAAAACAGGTTATACTTTTACGGGCTGGTATTACACAGATTCCTCCGGAAAAGAAAGTGAATATCCTTTTTCCATTGCAGTAACTTCTGATTTAACCATAAGGGCAAAATATACGGTTAATTCTTACATAATAGAATTTGATTCCAACGGAGCCTTAAACAACACCGGCAGCATGGGATCAATTATATGTGATTACGGTCTTGAATACAGTCTGCCGGAAAATACCTTTACCAGCGCCGGAGCATCTTTTCTGGGATGGGCCCAGACAGCTGAAAGCAGCGAAATTCTCTATACAGATGGTCAAACAGTTAAAAATCTTTCTAGCAAAGATAATGATAGAATTATACTTTATGCTATATGGCAGTTTTCAGATTATCATATTATAACTTACGAACTGAGTGGCGGAGAAAACAGTTCAAATAATAAAAGAAAATTTCTTGAATCTCAAGTTGTAGACATTTATGAACCAGACGCTGCCCCTGCCGGCTACAAATTTGACGGCTGGTATACAGATCCTGATTATAGCATCGAAAGCAGAACAACAGGCTGGCAGCCGGGAACTTACACAGACGATATAACCCTTTATGCCAAATGGCAGGCCCTGACCTATACAGTTACCCTTAACGACCGAGGCAGCACTTCTCAGGTAACAGTAGCCTACGATGATTACCTTGCAGACATAAGCGTTCCCGAACTTACAGGAGCTACTTTCGGTGGTTACTACAGCCAGCCCTACGGCGAAGGAAGCATGTACATTAACTCTGCGGGAAAAGGCATTGCAAAGTGGTCGCAGACTGAGGAATGTACACTTTACGCCCTCTGGACTTATGAAATCGAATACGATTATTCATATGTTTCTTCTGCAGCCAGCTATTTTAATACAAACCCTTCATCCTATACCGGTGCCAGAGAAATTACACTTTCTGCCCTAACTATGGCTAACGGCTGGCAGTTTGACAACTGGATAGATGAAAATGACCTGCCTGTAACAAAAATCGAAGCGGGATCCAGTGGTAAAAGAACTTTCTCAGCCAGAGTTTCCATGGTAAATTACAGCATTACCTATAATATGAACGGTGGCAGCTGGGTTAGCGGATACACCCCTCTTTACACTTTTAAAATAACAAGTGATGAAATCCAGCTTCCTTTAAAATTTGACATTTCAAGGGACGGATATACCTTTGACGGCTGGTACACAAGTGAAGATTTTTCTGAAACCAGCAAAATAGAAACAATAGCAAGTGGTACCTGTGAAGACTTTGTCCTATGGGCAAAATGGACAGAAGCAACAGAATAATTAAAGAATATAGGAGGCGTGACATGCAGATTTTGCCGTCGGCAAAACTGCGATATCGTGCCTCCTGCACGACCGCTAACGCGGAGTTTTATAGGGAGTAGACTATGAAAAAGTTTTTTAAAAATCTTGCAACAGCAGCATTAATAGGTCTGGCATTTAATTTTGCAGCCTGTAAGGACGAATCTGAAGACTCGGGCATCACTGTTTACTATAGCGTTGTCTTTAATTCCAACGGGGGAACTTCTGTAACCACTCAAAAAATTGCAGCCGGCAAAACTGCCACAGAGCCGGAAAATCCTGTAAAAAATGATGACAGCGGCCAGAATTACTTTGGCGGCTGGTATACAGATTCAGCTTTAAGCAGCAAATTCGATTTTTCAAGTCCCATAACTACGAATACTATCCTTTATGCCCGCTGGCTTAATGTTCCGGAAGGTTCTTTCCTGGTAACTTTTGAATCAAACTGCGATACAGATATAGAAAACCAGATTGTAGAAGAAGGCAAATGTGCAAGTAAACCTGAAGAAGCACTTACAAAAGACGGCTATGCCTTTTGCCACTGGCAGCTTTCAGGAAGCGATGAAGAATTTGATTTTGAAAACACTGCAATTACAGCCACTACAGAGTTAGAAGCAAAGTGGAATCATAGCGGCATTTATGAAGCGAATTTTGAAGACTCTTCCCTTTACTGCATGAATGTATATGAGTCCCTGGAAGCAGACAGCGAAAGCGGTGCCTGGTAGGAAGGTGATTATGAAGAAGTCTTCCCTTATTTTTACCCTCCTGCTCCTTGCTTCCCTGCCCTTACAGGCCTTGGATCTGGATGGCAGTGGAACCGAAGCCGCCCCTTTTAAAATTACCAATGCTGATGACTGGTCTACTTTTGCAAGCAATGTAAACAGCGGCATTAATGCTGATTCTTACTACGTGCTGACCGATGACATAGAAGTTTCAACTATGGCGGGATTACAATCATACCCTTTTAAGGGGAATTTTAACGGCAGGGGACATACCATTACTATTAATATCGAAACAAGCAGCGATGTTTCTGGGCCTTTCCGTTATGTAGAGGCTGCTACAATAGTAAATACAACAGTAACTGGTACAATTTCAACCAGTAAGATGAATGCGGGCGGATTTATCGGTAGGGCAATAAACAGCGGTACGAGTTACCTTATGAATTGCGTAAGCGATGTTACAATTAGCAGTACAGTATCTGGAGACGGCTCCCACGGCGGTTTTATTGGAGTAGAAGAAGGGTCAGCACAAGTATATTTTACAGACTGCGCCTTTACAGGAAGTTTACTGGGCTCTTCTACTACCTGCTGCGGTGGTTATGTTGGCTGGAGATCCGGTACCTGCTACTATGATTCCTGTCTTTTTGCTCCCTCAAAAGTTACTTTTAACACCTATGACTCCTATACCTTTACCCGGCGAAACTCCACCTCTATAAAAAACTGCTATTACACACAGGCTTATGGAACCACAGAAGGGGAAGATGCCTCCGGGATGACAAATGAAGCACTTTTAGAGAAGCTGGGTGATAACTGGGAAATAAGAGGTTCTAATGTTCTGCCAATACAGGGAGAAAATCTGATTACCTCTGCCTTAGTCTCTGGCATACAGTTTTTTTACTCCTACAGCGGAAGCAATCTTTTACCAGAATATACTGTAACAATTTCGGGCAGCAGCCTTACAAAGGGCAGTGATTTTACAGAAACTATTATGGACCATGAAGGAAATACTGTGACTGCCATGATAGAAAAAGACCATTACACCCTCGTTTTAAAGGGGGCTGGAGAGTATTATGGTGTAAAAAAAATCACGGTATATGTAACTTTTGTGGGGAGCGGTACCGCAGACAATCCTTATGAAATTGAAAGTATGCAGGACTGGAATGACTTTACTTACCTTTACAAATATTACTATTCTGCTTATGACAAAGATACAGATGGTCTAATTCATTTTCAGCTCACTAAGGACATAGATTTTGGCAGCGATTCTAATAATTTTACCAACATCACCACTTTTTATGACTATTTTGACGGGAAAGACCATACCCTTAGTGGAATAATTTATGGCACTCCGATTTTCGATACAGTTTCTGTAGGTGCCAAAATACAAAATCTTAGAATAGATAATACAACAATTGACCATGATCGCGAAGGCGGAAGCATTGCAGGAATCAATAATGGCAGCATTGTCAATTGCCATGTAAGCGATTCTGTTTATGTTTATGGCAATAATTCAATGCAAGGCGATGAGGCTTCTGCTACAAACTTATGTCATGGAGGCATTGCCGGCAGAAACAAAGGTACTGTAAGCGGCTGTACATCCGCTGCAACAGTCTTTGCAAAAAATGCCGGAAATTACTACTACGGGGGAATTGCAGGCTATAATAGTGGAACAATAGAATACTGTTTTTACAATGGTCCCAGGGTCTGGGCTCCTGACGATTATGGTGCAATTTCAGGTAATTCAGGCGGCACAATTACACTCTGCCTATATAATAGCAGTGATACAAATCTGGATGACAAAGGTGGAGGGGGTAGCAAAGCCTATCAGCTTACTAACAACAGCTCTTACTTTTCATTTCACCCTGATAACATGACATCTTACGGTGTAGTAAAGTCTGCATCAGGCATTCTTATTGTAGACGATACAATTTATGCCCCCAGTGGACAGACCTTATCAATTAAATTTGACCACAAAGGAAGCTCTTATAGCACTTCCCTTATATGCTACTATAAATACAAACTTGATGGTACAAAAAAATCAGGCCAATGTAATATTAGTGATGAAGCTGTTTCTTTTGAAATGCCTGCTGCCGATACAGCTTTATATCCGCTATATGAATGGAATGGAAGCGGAACAGAGGAAGCCCCCTATGAAATTTCTACTTTCGAGCAAATGGGATTTTTAGCAACCCTGGTTAACAATCTTGGAAAAACATATTCAGGCTCTTATTTTATACTTGAAGATAACCTTGAAATGGAATCCAGCGAAAACAATTACACTGCCATAGGCGGTTATTACGATGGAGCTCTATGGGAATTTTGCGGAACTTTTGACGGTAACAACAAGACATTATCAGGAATCAACATCAGCAAAAGCGGAAGCAGTGACTCAGACAAGTATCAGGGGCTCTTCGGAATAATCGGAAGCGGCGGTTCTGTAAAAAACCTTACTCTAGAAAACAGTTCAATAAATGCCTACTTTGCAGCAGGTGGAATCGCAGGCCTTAACTCAGGCAGTATTGAAAACTGTAATGTAAAAAGCGGTGTAAAAATATCTTCTGACACCTACTCTTCCTGCTATGGAGGAATTGCAGGTTATAATTACGGCAGTATTGCTTCCTGCACATCAGGAGCCACCGTGTCAAATACTACTGCCGCAGGGGGAATTGCAGGCTATAACAAGGAAGGAAGCCTTTCTGACTGCCTTTACATTGCCTCAGGCTCTTCTTCCATAACATGTTCAAGTTACGGGGGAAGCATAATCGGCCATGATATAAATGGAACTTTAAGCAGCAATTTCTACATAAAATCAAATAAAAAAGGAATCGGCCAGGCCTCATCAGCTACGGACTATGCTCAAGCCTGTCAGGCATATGCCATTAACAGTGATGTTGGGGATATTTCATTTACAGAAACTTCAGAAGGATTTACCTATAACTCAGGCCTTTATGCAGCCAGTGGCAGCAGTATTTCAATCAGCGGCAATCTTGAAGCTTCAGCAAGTAAAGTCTTAGCCCTGTACTCTGAAAATAATGAAAGTTTCGCCTTTGAAAGCCAGGCTGATGGACTTTATTCTTTCACCATGCCTGCCTACGATGTTTTTGTAACAAATCTGGCAAGGGTAGATTTTAACACTATGGGAGGCTCTTCCATAGACAGTCAGTTCATTAAGCCAGGCCAAAAAGCCACCCCTACAGAAAGCCCGCTTATTTCAGGTGGCCTGGTATTTGAAAGCTGGTACACAGATTCAAGTTTTGCAGAAGTTTTCGACTTTAATACAGAAATAAATGAAAATCTTACCCTGTACGCAAAATATGTAGAAGGAATTAACATAAGTGCAAAAGAAGACCCCTATACCAGCGGCACTTATTACACGACTTTCTATTCTTCTTCCAAAAACTACAAGGCAGATTCTAATACAGAAGTCTATTATGTAAGTGATTTTTCTGAGAATAAAGCCTTTATCGAAAAAGAAGAAAGCAAAATCATAAATGCCGGTAAGGGGGTAATTTTAAAAAGCACTTCTTCTACA
>JAEEGH010007349.1_pt1 | contig 26571 bp, 14 predicted proteins | sample 9134181 | NCBI WGS metagenome assembly JAEEGH01 (sample SAMN16246544, study PRJNA631951) | gut metagenome | biome: gut microbiome; feature: rumen; material: DP-attached | host: Bos | place: Iran: Karaj | collected 2018-10 | reverse complement strand
GAGGAGACGGAGAAGTTCTGCATCGACATGTTCAACGAGATGTATGAGAACCGGGACGAGAACTTCGGCAACGCCCGTGACGTGCGCAACATCTTCGAGCGGGCCGTGACCAACCAGGCCAACCGGCTGGCCGCCAGGGAAAAGCCCACGAAGGACGACCTCATGAAGCTCATCAAGGACGATATCGTGGGACCCGAGGACGGGGAAAAGGCGGAAGCGGACGGGGAAAAAGACGAAGAAAAAAGCGAATAAGCCCTTCACCGGCCGGGCGGCAGAGAGCCGCCCGGCCGTTTTTCGCCGTCATACTACCACAGTAGTATTGACAAGCGCATACTACTCTGGTAGTATGGCATTGGTATCGCAGCAGCAATATTTGAAAGGGAAGCCTTGCATTATGGAAATCAGACTGCAGGATTCGGAATTGAAGGTCATGAACGTCCTCTGGCGGGAGGGCGAGGCAACGGCGAAGCACGTCGCCGAGGTCCTGAAGGAGGAGACGGGGTGGAACGTGAACACCACCTACACGCTCCTGAAGCGCTGCATCGAAAAGGGGGCCGCAGAGCGCTCGGAGCCGGGCTTCCTCTGCCGTCCCCTGATCCCCAAGGAGGAGGTGCAGCGCGCCGAGACGGACCGGCTCATCGACAAGATCTTCGACGGCTCGGCAGACAAGCTGTTTGCCGCCCTGCTGGGGCGGCAAAAGCTGCCCCGGGAGGAGATCGAGAAGCTGAAGGCAATCATCGGAGAATTGGAGTGACCCATGAATCTGCTGCAAATGAGCGTTTCCGGCGCATTGCTGATCCTGCTGGTCTTTCTGGTGCGGCTGGCGGCTCTGCGAGCCGTACCCAAACGCACCTTCCTGTTCCTGTGGGCGCTGGTGCTGGCGCGGCTGCTGGTCCCCTTCCCGCCGGTCCTGCCCCTGCCCTCCCTGCTGCCCGCGGAATTCCTGCGCTCGGGCACGGCGGCGACGGCTGCGCCGCCTCCGGCCTCGGAAGTTCAGCCCGCCCCCATCCCCACGGCGGGCAGAGAAGACCTGCCGCCTGCACCCGCGGCGAACCCCGGCGGCACCCCAGCGGCCATGCCCGCCGTGACGGCCATGCCCGCCGCGACGGCCGCGCCGGCGCAGCCGCAGGGCACGATCTCCGCTGCGCCCGTCCTTCCTACGACGGAGACGACGGCGCGAATGGCCAGGCTGGAGCAGGCGGCGCTGATCGTCTGGCTGTTGGGGATGTGTATAACGGCGGCGGTATTCGCCATCCTTTATATCCTGAATTACCGGCGCTTCCGCCGGGCGGCGCCGCTGGAAGGTCCGGCGGCGGAAGCCTGGCTGGCCGCCCACCCCGCGAAGCGAAAGCTCGCTCTGCGCAGCCTGCCCGCGCTGGCTTCTCCCCTCACCTACGGCATCCTGCGCCCGGTGATCCTGCTGCCGGAGGGGCTGGACCCGGCGTCGGAGGAGGCGGCCTACGCCCTGGAGCACGAATATGTCCACGCCCGGCGGCTGGACGCCCTCTGGAAGCTGCTGCTGGCCGCAGCCGCGGCGGCGCACTGGTTCAACCCCTTCGTCTGGCTCATGTGGTTCCTGGCCGGCCGGGACCTGGAACTGAGCTGCGACGAGGAGGTGCTGCGCCGCTATGGCACGGAGCGGCGGGGCGGCTATGCCCGCGCTCTGCTGGCGATGGAGGAGAAGCGGAGCCTTCTCCCCCCGCTCCACTCCGGCTTCGGGGCCGGCGCGACGAAGGAACGCATCCTTGCCATCATGAAATATAAGAAAGCCACCCTGCTCAGCATTGCCCTGGCCGCGGTCCTGGTCGCGGCCCTGGCGGCCTGCGCCCTGGGCGGGCGGAAAGCCGATGCCCGGGGGCTTAGTGCGCCGGGTGCAGACCTCACCGTGGGCCCCGTCTCCTGGGGCATGCGCGCAGAGGATGCCCGGAAAGCTCTGAAGGGCGCAAAGGAGGAAGCAGACGGCAGCCTCCGCCTGGAAGCGGACTTCTGCGGCGTCCCCGCGGTCCTCCGCTGGAGCTTTGCCGGAGAGGAAGGCGCGGGCTTCCTCAACAGCATCGAGATCCGCTTTGCCGACGGGGACGGAACGCGGCGGAAGGCGATCACTCAGGCCCTGGAGGAAGTCTGGGGGGCGCGCATCGACTATCTTCCCGCTATCTATACCTTCGAGCCCGGCCCGGACAGCACGGAGCTCGCCCCGGAGGAATACCGGTACTGGCGCACGGAGGATTTCTCCGACGAATGGCACTGGAAAAGCGGCGTCACCGCCCGCTTCCGAAGCGACACGGAGGAGCCCACGCTGTGCATCGACGCATCGGGCCGGAATCTGGCGGAGGGCAGGCCAGTCGCCATCCCCCAAAGCCTGGAGACCCAACAGGAGGTCGCCTATCTGCTCCATATGGTCCAGGGCGTCCGTCCCTCCGCTCGGACCTGGGCGCCGTGGCACATGTTCGGCCACGACACCATCCGAGAGGATTATTACCGACTCCATATCTATACACAGGACGATCTGGACTTTGCCCGGCGCTGCTTCGCCCCCTATCCCTGGGTCACCCTGGAGTTTCTGGGGGACCAGTACGAGCCCGCCGATATCTCCCATATCCTGCTGGATGGGTCTCTGACGCCGGTGAACGCCGCGGTCCCCCGGGAGCGCCTGGCGGAAAACCTCACAGCTGTCTTTGTGAACCGGACGGAGGAGCGCGTCACCCTGCCCATGCCCACCCTGATCTACGCGGAGCGCCCGGAGGGCTGGGTGCAGCCAAAGTGCATCGAATACGGCTTTGTCGACTTCATCGCGGAGGTCGTGGAACCCGGCGCATCCATCACCCTGAACTGGGAATATGCCCTGAGTCAGAGCGGCTATGACTTTGTCCCGGGCCGCTATCTCCTGGCCGTCCGCGCCGACGGCAGCGGCGGAAGGCAGCTCTACGGCGCCATGGTGACGATCACGGAGGAGGGGGCAGTCCCGGCAGGAACCGGCGAAACCGTGCTTTACCGCAATGGCGCTTTCCTCCTCCCCGTGCCGGAGGAATACGACGCCCTCCTGACGGTGGAGACCCCGGAGGACGACGCCAGGGGGACGCTGTTCAACGTGACGGAAATCGCCTCCCGGGAAGCGGGACAGAAGCTGCACCCCGGCGAGGACTGGGGCGACGGCTGGCTTTTCGGCATCCGCCGGGTCAGCCGGGAGGAGCTGGGAGCGCTGCTCTCCCGGGATATGACCGGCATGGACGTTTTTGCAAAGGACCTTTCGGGGAACTATTACCTCTGCACCCATCCCTCGGACGTGCGCTTCGTGCCGGAGAGCGGAGAAAGCTCCGAAGAGGGCTGGCAGCAGTGGATGACTCTGTGCGCCTGGATCGACCGGGCCTTGGCGGATTTCATCGAGATGAATCCCGGCGTCTTCGCCGAGACCCGCAGCCAGACGGAGGCGGACGTGCTCCTTGCCCGGGCCCGCTATCGCGGGGAAGAGCCGGTCGCCGTCTCCCGGGGCGAAGAGACCTATGACGCCAGGGGCTTCGACGGCTGGGAGACCGCAGCGGAGGGGCTGGTATGGAATGCGGACTTCACCCTGCTGGACAGCGCGACCGCGCCGGAGGGCGAGCCGGTGGTCCTCAGCTTTGCCGTCGGCCCGCCCTATGAGCTTCGCTTCTGGCCGGGGAGCGACCTGGCAGCCCTGGACGACGGCCGGAATGAAAGCAAATGGTACCGGGGGACCCTGCGCGCTTCCGGCGGGGAGACCGTGGGGGACCTGGCCCTGGGCTGGTTCGAGGCGGCGGCAGGCAGGACGACCCCCGCCATGGTGAACCATCTGTCCGGCGGCTTCACGCTCCCCGTCCCGGAGGAATACGACGGCCTTCTGACGGTGGAGACGCCGGAGGACGGCGGCATCCTGTTCACCCTGACGGAAACCGCCTCCCGGGAGGCGGGTCAAAAGCTCCGCCCCGGACAGAAGACCGACGACGGCCTGATCGCGAGCATCGGACGCGTGGACGAGGAGACCCTCGGGCACATGCTCACGGGGCAGCTGCCGGGACAGGTGTTCGCCAGGGAGGAGGGCGGGGACTATCTGGTGCTCTGGCTCCCCCCGGACGGCTCCCACTATGTGCCGGAGGAGGGGGACAGCGCCGGAACGGACAGCGCGCATTACCGGGCGTGGCAGGCGCTGTGGGACTGGGTCTGGCAGGATACGGACAGCTTCCTGGCCGCCATTCTGGAGGCAAACCCCGGGCTCACCGCCTGCCGGCGCTCCTACACAAGCGTGGATAGGTTCCTGGCAAGGACGCTCTATGAGCCCGACAGAGGGTTCACCCTGCGCATCGGCGACCGGGAGGGCGTCTCCCCCCTGGGGACGGAAAGGGCCCTGGCCTTCGCCCATGAGCTGGTGTGGAATTACGGCGCGGAGGAAGGGGGACGCATCCCCATGGGAAGCGGCGTGACCTCCCTCACCCTGACGGACCCTGCGTCGGGAAAAGAACTCACCTTCTTTATGGACAGCGATATGGTGATGGAGACCTCCGGCAGCGGAAATACCCGTTACTACCGCATGGCCGCCCTGGACGGGAGCCGCCAGGCGGTGGGCAACGTCGTCTTCGACTGGTACTGGAACGCCGCGCTGACTCAGCCCGGCGGAGAGACCGTATCCTTCCTGAACGGCTCCTATATCCTCTCCCTCCCCGCACAGTTCGCGGAGGACCTGATCGTGGAAGCCCCGGAGAGCGGCAGCGTCCTGTTCCGGGTGTGGGAGAAAGCTTCCCACGGGCGGTGGGAGGCACGGGGCGCCCGCGAGGGCGACGAAAGGAACGGCTGGCTGTTCACCCTCCAGCGGCTGAATGAGGGCGACTGGGGCCGGTGGCTCGCCGAGACTACAGGCGGCGCTTTCACCTTCGCCAGAGAGGACGACGGACACTATTATAATTATGAATATCCCCTTTGGGAGACCTTCGCCCCGGAGGGAGAGGACGTGGCCGCGGAACGCGCCGGGGACGCCTATTTCCGGTGGATGGCCGTGCGCCGCGCCGTGGGAAGCGAGGATACCGCCGAGGGCTTCATCCGGGACAACGTTTCCCAGGGTCTGGCTTCCTACCGCATCTCTTTGGCGGATGATTTCCTCGCCGAAATCTTCAGCGGCGTTCCCGCCGCGGTCCGCCGCCCGGGGGGCGAGGGCTTCGATCCCATGGCGAAGGAATCCTCCGCCCGGCCTCTGCGCAGTCTGCTGTTCCGCATAGACTACCGGGAAACGGAAGCCTTTGCGCCGCCCCCGGCGGAGGAGGCCGTCATTTTCGAGACGGCGGACGGGAGGCTCTCCCTCTGGCCGGGAAGCGACCTGGCAGTGCTGGAGCGATGGGGCATGACATTTTATTACATCGGCGAAGCCTGGCTTGCGGGCTCGCAGCTGCGCCCCGGCGACCTGGCTCTGGAATGCCTGAAGGCCGCGGCGGACGTCTTCCCGGACGCCTGGGCGGAGATCGACTATTGCAGTCTGGAGGAGCTGCTGGAGAGCTCCACGGACGTGCTGGCCGCCCGGTGCACCCGGGAGGCCGTGCGCGCCGGCGACGGCTGGGATTACGGCTTCACCGTGCTCCGCGCCTTGAAGGGGACCACCGGCGAAGGGGAGCTCACGGTCCACGCCCCGGCCCAGCGGGTGGGCGCGACGGAGCATTCCGGCAGCTTTTTCGCAGGCGATCCGGATTTCCGCGCGGGAGAGGAATATCTTCTGGTGCTGGAGCGGCAGCGCTCCGTGTTCTTCCCCGCGGACCGTTACTTCGCCTATCTTGATATCCTCCTTCCCCTGACGGGGGACCAGGCGGCAAGCATGTATGACGAGCCTCTGGAAAAGCACAGCGCCCACCTCCGCTCCGACAGCACGGGGGAAACGATCCTCCGCTATGTTCAGGACGTGATCGCGGGTTTCGCGCAGGAAAGCCCGGAATTCTACGGGACGGACTACATCGAAGCTTCCTCCCTGGAGGAAGCCAGGGAAGCGGCGGAATTCATCCTCCGCGTGGAGCCCACGCGGCTGGACGCCGCTGCCGGCGACCGGGAGCTCCTCAGCTGCCGGCTGCTGGAGACGGTGAAGGGCGACCTGGGCTTCCTGACGGCAAAGGGCGAAAACCAGCCCGAGCCGAACGTCTTTCTTGTATTCTTCCCCGGCGTTCTGGAGCTCGGGCGGGAATACTATGTCTGCGTCAATCAGGTGAGTCCGCCCAACGGCATCCTGTTCGTCCCCGTCTCCAAAGAGCATTGCTTCTACCGGTAGGGGGCGGTACGGCGCCGCCTCCCGTCACGGCATGCGTCGGATCACAAATAATCCTTGCGTTTCGGGGAAAGACAGAGTAATATATTATAATTGTCAAGATTACTTTTTCCGAAAAGGAGTGGTCATACATGCCGCAGGATTACAAGGCGACGCTGAACATGCCCAAGACCGACTTTCCCATGAAGGCGGGTCTCAGCCAGCGGGAGCCCGGCTGGCTGGAAAGCTGGAAGGAAAAGGACATTTACGGCGGCCTCCAGAAGCGCGGAGAAAATAAGCCCCGCTTCATCCTCCACGACGGCCCCCCCTTCTCCAACGGCAAGATCCACATGGGCACCGCCCTGAACAAATGCCTCAAGGACTTCATCAACCGCTACAAGGCCATGACGGGCTGGCACGTGAGCTATACCCCCGGCTGGGACAACCACGGCATGCCCATCGAAAGCGCCATCATCAAGCAGCAGAAGCTGAACCGCAAGCAGATGTCCATTCCCGAATTCCGGGACGCCTGCCACGAATTCGCCCAGAACTATGTGGACATCCAGATGGAGCAGTTCAAGCGCCTGGGTGTGCTGGCCGACTGGGACCATCCCTACCGCACCATGGACCCCAAGTTCGAGGCGGAGGAAGTGAAGGTCTTCGGCCAGATGTACGAAAAGGGCTACATCTATAAGGGCAAGAAGCCCGTCTACTGGTGCCCCAAGGACGAGACGGCCCTGGCGGAGGCGGAGATCGAATACGCCGAGGACCCCTGCCGCTCCATCTTCGTGAAGTTCGCCGTGAAGGACTGCCATGGCAAGCTGGCCCAATATGAGAACATCTACTTCGTCATCTGGACCACCACCACCTGGACCATCCCGGGCAACCTGGCCATCTGCCTCAACGCCGGGCTGGACTATGTGATCGCCCGCAACCCCGCGAACGGGGAAATCTATATCCTTGCCAAGGAGCTCAAAAAGAGCGTGGAGGAAGCCTGCAGCCTGCCGGAGCTGGAGGTGCTGGAGACCCGGAAGGGCGCCGATTTCGAGCTGATGACGGCGCAGCATCCCCTGTATGACCGCCAGAGCGTGATCCTCTGCGGCGACCACGTCACCCTGGACGCCGGCACCGGCTGCGTCCATACCGCGCCGGGCCACGGCCAGGACGACTATGAGATCTGCCGGAAATACGACGCCAGCGGCAAAACGGAGATCGGCATCCTGGTGCCCGTGGACGACCGGGGCAGGATGAACGAGCTGGCGGGGAAATACGAGGGCCTCACCACGGACGAGGCCAACGAGGTCATCTTCGAGGACCTGAAGGCCTGCTCCGCGCTGCTGGGCAGCAAGGAAATCCTCCACCAGTACGCCCACTGCTGGCGCTGCAAGAACCCCATCCTCTACCGGGCCACCGACCAGTGGTTCTGCTCCGTGGACGCCTTCAAGGAGGCGGCAGTGGAGGCGGCAAACAGCGTGAAGTGGCTGCCGGAATGGGGCAAGGGCCGCATGGAGGGCATGATCCGGGAGCGGGCCGACTGGTGCATCTCCCGCCAGCGCCACTGGGGCCTGCCCATCCCCGTGTTCTACTGCGACAGCTGCCATAAGCCCGTCTGCACCCCCGAGACCATCGCCAGGGTCTCCGAGGAATTCAAGGCCGCCGGCTCCAACGTCTGGTTCCTGAAGGACGCCGCCGACCTGCTGCCCGCGGGCTTCACCTGCCCCATCTGCGGCGAGGGGAAGACCTTCACCAAGGAGACCGACACCCTGGACGGCTGGTTCGATTCCGGCAGCACCCATGTGGCCTCCATGGCCCTGGACAGCCCCGGCGTCTGGCCCGCGGACCTCTATCTGGAGGGGGGCGACCAATATCGCGGCTGGTTCCAGTCCAGCCTGCTCACCGCTGTGGCCACCAAGGGACAGGCCCCCTACCGCCAGGTCCTCACCCACGGCTGGACCGTGGACGGCCAGGGCAGGGCCATGCACAAGTCCCTGGGCAACACCGTCGCCCCTGACGAGCTGATCCCCAAATACGGCGCGGAGCTGCTGCGTCTCTGGGCCGCCTCCGCCGACTACCGGCTGGATATGCGCTGCTCCGACCCCATCTTCAAGCAGCTCAGCGACAAATACCTCAAAATCCGCAACACCGCCCGCTATATCCTGGGCAATCTGGACGGCTTCGACCCTGAAACGGGGCTGCTGCCCTATGAGGAGCTGGAGAGCCTGGACCGCTGGGCCCTGAGCCGCCTGAACGCCCTCATCGAGCGCTGCCGGGAGGCCTACGATAACTATGAATTCTTCGCCGTGACCTATGCCATCCACAATTTCTGCGTCACGGACATGTCCAACTTCTATCTGGACATCATCAAGGACCGGCTCTACTGCGAGGCAAGGGACGGAAAGCTGCGCCGCAGCGCCCAGACCGCCATCTGGCACATTCTGGACGCCATGACCCGGCTGCTGGCCCCCATCCTCAGCTTCACGGCAGAGGAGATCTGGGGCTTCCTGCCTCACCGGGAGCGGGACGACGCCGAGAGCGTCATGTATAACGACATGCCGGAGGCCGACGACGCCCGGAAGCTCTCCGACGGGGAAGCCGAAAAGTGGGAAACCGTCATGAAGGTGCGCTCCGACGTGCTGAAGGCCCTGGAGCTTGCCCGCGGGGAAAAGATCATCGGCAAGCCCCTGGACGCGGAGGTCACGCTCCGCCTGGGAGACGCCCTGCCGCCGGAGGCCCTGGCGGACGTCGACCTGAAAACCGTCTGCATCGTCTCCAAGGTGACGGTGCTGCCCGACTTCGCCGAGGGGCTGGAGAAGGGCGCCGCCGCCGGCATCCAGGTGGAGGTGCAGGCTTCCCAAGCGCCCAAGTGCGAGCGCTGCTGGGCTCATGACGAGCATGTGGGCGAAAACCCGGATCATCCCGGCCTCTGCCCGAGGTGCGCGGGCGTTATCAAAGGATAATCAGATTTCAGATTACTCTGCGGCAGCGGCTCATTTGCCGCTGCCGCAATTGAAAGGTCAGAAGCTTATGCCCTATGTCCTTCTCAGCGCCCTGATCGTAGTCCTGGATCAGTGGTACAAGGGGTTCATTTCCCGGCAGCTGGTGCGGGTGGGTTCCTCCGCCGCGTTCCTGCCGGGCGTCCTGCAGCTGACGCTGGTGCACAACTACGGCGCCAGCTGGGGCATCCTTGCGGGCAAAACCACCCTGCTGCTGGCGGTGACGGCCCTTGTGTGCGCGGCGATCCTCTGCGTCATCCTGCTGGGAAAGCCCGCAGCGGTCCTGGGCAGGATCAGCCTTGCCTTCATCCTGGGCGGCGCGGTGGGCAACGCGCTCGACCGCTTCCTGCAGGGCTATGTGATCGACATGTTCGAGACGCAGTTCATGGATTTCCCCGTCTTCAACGTGGCCGACTGCTTCATCACCGTGGGGGCGGTGCTGATGTGCCTCTGGGTGCTGGGGGACGAGAAGAAGAACCGCCTGGAACGGCAGGAGGCCAGCCGCCGGCGCTGGGAAAAGAGCCGGGAGGCTGCAAAAAAGGACGCCGCCCTGGCGGAACAGACCCGCCGGGAATTTGACGAAAATGACGACGTATCTGACCGCTGAGGCGGAGGACGCCGGGGCGCGGCTGGACGCCTTTCTGGCGGACAGTCTGGAGGACATGAGCCGCAGCCGGGCCCAGCAGCTCATCGAAGAAGGACTGGTGACCCTGGAGGGCGCGGCGGTGAAGAAGAACCGCCGGGTCAGCCCCGGGGAGCGCTACCGGGCGGAGGTGCCGGAGCCGGAAGCTCTGGAGCTGACGCCGGAGGACATTCCCCTGGATATCGTCTATGAGGACGCCGACCTGATCGTGCTCAACAAGCCCAAGGGCCTGGTGGTGCACCCCGCGCCGGGGCATCCCTCCGGCACGCTGGTGAACGCCCTTTTGTGGCACTGCGGCGACACGCTTTCCGGCATCGGCGGGGTGAGCCGCCCCGGCATCGTCCACCGGCTGGATATGGACACCTCCGGCCTGATGCTCTGCGCCAAGAACGACCGGGCCCACCGGCTCCTCTCGGCCCAGCTCAGTGACCGCAGCCTCAGCCGGGAATACGAGGCCATCCTGCGGGGCACCCCCCGGGAGGCGGAGGGAACCGTGGACGCCCCCATCGGCCGCAGCCCCAGGGACTGGAAGAAGATGGCGGTGACGGCCCAGGGCTCCCGCCGGGCGGTGACCCGATACCGGGTGCTGGAAGCCTACCCCGGCTACAGCTATGTCCGCTGCGCCCTGGAGACGGGGCGCACCCATCAGATCCGGGTCCACATGGCCTATATCGGCCATCCCGTGGCGGGGGACCCCCTCTACGGGGGCGGCAAGCCGGAGCTGGGACTCACCAGCCAGTGCCTCCACGCCCGCAGCATCCGCTTCATCCACCCCTCCACAGGGGAGGTCATGTCCTTCGACAGCGAGCTGCCGGAGGAATTCACGCGGGCGCTTGCAATTCTTCGCGGGCGCTGACGCCCTCCCGCCGGGGGATGCGGATGGTCAGCACCAGCTCGCTGTCCGTGTCGGCGCGCTCGCACACCGCCCGGACCCCGCTGCGGTTCATCAGGCTCAGGCCCCTCGTCACCGTGTTGAGGAAGATGCGCACATCCTTCAGCACCACGACGGGGGCTTTTCGTTTCTTCTTCTGCATCGCCTCCGCGCCGCGGCGCAGGAGGCTTTCCACGTATTCCTCCGTCTTCGCCACGGTGAGGTCGCCGGCAATGACGGCCTCCAGGGCCGCCCACTGGGCTTCCGGCGTTTCCAGCCGCAGCAGGGCTCTTGCGTGGCGCTCCGTATAGCCCGCGCTGCGGAGCTTTTCCAGCAGCTCCGGGGGCAGCTTCAGAATGCGCAGCTTGTTCGCCACGGCGGACTGGGATTTTGAGACGCAGCGGGCGGCCTCCTCCTGGCTCATGCTGTAGGTGCGAATGAGGCTCCGCAGGCCCTCCGCCTCCTCGATGAAATCCAGGTCCTTCCTTTGCAGGTTTTCCACCAGGGCCAGCAGGCCGGACTGCTCCGCGTCCACATTCAGCAGGAGGCAGGGCACGGTCTCCATGCCCGCCAGCATCGCGGCCCGCAGCCGCCGTTCCCCCGCCACCAGCTCGAAATTGGTGGGTCCCGTCTTCCGCACGGTCAGGGGCTGGAGGATGCCGTAGAGCCGGATGCTCTCCCCCAGCTCCCGCAGCTCCTCCGCAGCAAATTGCCGCCGGGGCTGGTGGGGATTGGGCTTGATGGCTCCCACGGGCAGGCTCACGATCTTGCGGCTGTCCAAAAGCGACGGTGTTTTCATGGGAAATCCCTCCTTTCCCGTCAAGCTTACCCATTTCCCGCGAAAAAGGAACGCGAAAGCTGTCGGGAAAGCGGCAGAGCAGGTAATATTTTCCATTGGATGGCACAGACAGCATCGGCGCCTGCGTTTTTCCTCTATTTTGGAACTTCCGGCGGGAAACAAGCGTCTAACAGGCATTACAAATCAAAAGGAGGAGCCGGGATGAAACGGTGGATCGTACGATTGTGCCTGCTGGTCCTGGGTCTGCTGGCCGCCTGCGGGGGCACGGCGGAGGCTTCCCCCGGCGGCGATGCCCGAGAAGCGTTCGCGTTTGTGCTGGGCGACCTCACACTGACCCTTCCTGAGACAGCAGAGAAGCCCCGCTGGTCCGGGCTGAAGGGTGGCGTCGCACAGGCAGAGTTCTGTTGGGGCGGGGAAAACTATGTCTATCGGGTGAAGAAGTCCCCGAGGGCGGACAATCTCTCCGACATACCCGAGACGCCCTACGATGGCCCGGAGGGCGGCGAGCCGGCGGCAAATGCCACCCGCTGCGTCGTTGAAGATGGGTCCAAAGGCTTCATCGCCTGGAATGTCCGCGGGCACGCCTTCACCCTCTCCATGGAAGCTAACGCAAGCGACCGCAAGCTGCTTGCCCTGTACCGTCTTCTCCTGGATGAGCTTCTTTCGGACTGCTCCCAGCCGCCGCTGCTTTCGGTCCGCTGCGGTGATCGGGACATTCCGGCAGTCCGGACCGTCTGCGCCTGGAAGCGCAGGAAAAACCTCGGCGACGGCGGCAAATCCCTCGTTCTCACCGACGAAATCCACCCGCTGCAAATGCTGGACGAGGAAGGCCGCGTCCGCCTGACGCCCCTCCCGGTCCCGCCGGGGTCCGGGATCGAGCTGAACTTCCGGCGGACGCCCGACGAGCTTGCCGTCCGCTGCTGGCCCGAGGAAGCGGCCCGCGCCGTTTTTGAGGACCCGGACCTGTTCTCCGCTTATGAGGAGCAGGGAACGGCGCTGATCGTGACGGAGGGCCGCGTCGATCCGCCGGGGCCGGGCAATTATATCTACGAGGTCCGCGCCGAATGGTCCGACGACAGCGGATACGGCGGCACGGCCAGTTACGGATTCTATACTGCAGGCGGTCAGGCAGAGTAGAGCAGAAAACACCCCGGGGCGAGTCCCCGGGGTGTTTTCTGAAAGGAGGATGAAACGAATCTCAAGCCGGTTGCTTGGAGGCGGTAAGCTTTTTGATGACGAACAGGACCAACACCGTCAGCACCACGCCGATGGGCAGGCAAATGGCCACGCTCTGGATGAAGCCCGCCAGGATGAAGCAGACGAAGCTGATGGCCGCCACGGTGATGGCATAGGGCAGCTGGGAAGAAACGTGGGTCACATGCTCCACCTGCGCGCCCGCCGAGGCCATGATGGTGGTGTCGGAGATGGGGGAGCAGTGGTCGCCGCAGACGGCGCCCGCGCAGCAGGCGGAAATGCCGATGATCATCAGGGGGCTTTCCGCCGGGAAGATGGCGGTGACGATGGGGATCAGGATGCCGAAGGTGCCCCAGCTGGTGCCGGAGGCGAAGGCCAGCACGCAGGCCACGGCAAAGATGATGGCCGGCAGCATCTTATACAGGCCGGAGGCCGCGCCCTCCATCAGGTCGTGGACGAAGACGCTGAGGCCAAGGTAGCTGTTGGTCATGGTCTTCAGGGAGATCGCCAGGCTCAGGATCAGGATGGGGGCCACCATGGCGTTGAAGCCCTTGGGGATGCACTCCATGGCCTGCTTGAAGGTGACCACCCGGCGGCAGAGCAGGTAGATGACGACGATGATCAGGCTGATGATCGCGCCCCAGGGCAGACCCACATAGCTGTCCGTGTTGCCGAAAGCGCCGATGAAGTCGCCGCCCAGGCCGGTGTCGCCCCACCAGTCGGTGCCGAAGAAGCCGCCCACATAGAGCATGCCGAGGGTGCAGAAAACGATCAGGACCACCACGGGAAGGACCAGGTCCAGCACCCGGCCCTTGGGATTGCCCTGTTCCTCCTCCTTGGCGTCGAGGCCGGTGTCCTCTCCGTCCCTGGCCCGCTTCTCATAGGCGATCATGGGGCCGTAGTCGAATTTCATCAGGATGATGACGATGATGAAGACGAAGGTCAGCAGAGAATAGAAGTTGTAGGGAATGGCCTTGATGAACAGCTGGATGCCGGTGATGCCGGTGTCCAGGCCCTCCGCCGTGCCGGCGACCGCCGCGGCCCAGGAGGACACGGGGGCGATCATGCAGACCGGGGCGGCAGTGGCGTCGATCAGATAGGCCAGCTTCTGACGGCTCAGCTTGTGGCTGTCCGTCACGGGGCGCATGACGCTGCCCACGGTGAGACAGTTGAAGTAGTCGTCGATGAAGATCAGCACGCCCAGGATGAAGGTGGCGAGAGAAGCCCCCGCGCGGGTCTTGATGTTCTTCTCCGCCCAGCGGCCGAAGGCGGCCGAGCCGCCCGCCGCATTCACCAATGCCACCAGGATGCCCAGCAGCACCAGGAACAGGAAGATGCCCGCATTGTCCGCCAGGGCGGTGATGAGGCCGTCGCTGATGACCAGGTCCACGGTCTTCACCGGGGCGAAATCCGCTGCGAACAGCGCGCCCAGCACCACGCCCACAAAGAGCGCGCTGTAGGCCTCCTTGGTGATCAGCGCCAGGACGATGGCGACCAGGGGCGGGATCAGGGCCCAGAAGGTTCCGAACATGCGGGGCCCGTCCCCTTCTCCGTCGGCGGCCAGCACGCTCACGGTCAGGAGCCCGCAGAGCAGCACCACCAGCAGAAGGATGCGCAGGATGCGCCTTGTCTTTTTCATATTGTCCCCTCCTATTTTCCCGGCCCGGAAAAGCAAAACGCCATGAGACTGACGCTGCCTCATGACGGGGGACGCGGCGGCTCCTGGCTCGCCGGGGCCTTCGGCACGGACAGCGCTCCGCATGCGGGTGGGCCGCCCGTCGCCCATGCATCGCATGGGTCCTGCGGCGCTCCCCAGCGGCAGTCCGCCGGATGTTCTCCGGCGGCCCGGGCGGCGGAACACGGGCCTTTCCGTCCCCTCGGCGGTCTCCCCTTTCGCTCCCCCTCTGCCCGGAGGGTTCCCGGAAGCTACTCATGTCGGCCGCGCCTCTATCCAGACCTGTGGAATATGGCACTATCATAAGCTAATGCGCTAAATTTGTCAAGTTTCGGCAGGGAATGTTTAGAAGAAAATGGAGGGAAAGGCAAAGGGCAGTCTTTATGTCCGCCACATACCAGGATAAAACATCCCTTTGTCTGCTGATGAAAGGTTTTGCTACCATTATCCGGGGAAACATGATAGAATCAGAAAAACATCAGTGATAAGGAGCATACGCCATGAATCAGCAGATGCCGCCCCTGGCCGTGGAGCCCCTGGACCGGGAATGGGGCGTGGGGGTCAGCGGCCTGACGAAGGAGCCCTCCCCCTTCCCCCGCATCAACCGGATGCTGGAATGGGTGAACAATCTGGACTCCACCGCCGACGATCAGCGGGCAAGGATCGTCACCGAATGCTACGGCAAATACGCCGCCTATACCCCCGCCCTCCGCTGGGCCCTGACCCTGCGGGAGCTGTATGAAAAGGTGGATATCCACATCTGGCCGGAGGAGCTGATCGTGGGCGAGCTGGCGGCGAAGCCCAACAGCGCCCCCCTCTACCCGGAATTCAGCGTGGACTGGCTGGCGGACGAATTTCTCTACCGGCCCATGGAGGAGCGCACGAATGACCGCTATGTGATCTCCGAGGAGGTCAAGCGCACGGTCTTCGACCTGCTGCAGCCCTTCTGGAAGGGGAAGACCGTCTCCGAGGCCATCATCGCCGACTACACGGAAAAGGAAAAGCAGGGCAACCACCTGGGCAAGGGCGTGGTGCTGGACGGGCTTTACGTCTATGCCGGGGTGGGCCATGTCTGCGCCGACTATGCCAAGCTCTTCCGCCTGGGCTGGAAGGGCATCCGGGCCCAGGTCCGGGAAAAGCTGGCGGCCCTGGACACGTCGGACCCGGAGGACACGAAGAAGCGGGACTTCTACCTGGCGGAGGACGTGGCCCTGGACGGGGCGAGCACCTATATCCGCCGCTACGGGGAGCTGGCGGCGCGCATGGCCGCGGAGGAACAGGACATACAGCGCCGGAAGGAGCTGGAGCGGGTCAGCGCCAACTGCCTCTGGGTGGCGGAAAACCCGCCCCGGGATTTCTGGGAGGCCATCCAGCTCTGGCATATCGCCACCAATATGATCATCATCGAAAGTAACGGCCACAGCGTCACCTACGGGCGCTTCGACCAGCTCTTTTACCCCTTCTACAAGAAGGATACGGAGACCGGGAACCTCAGCCGGGAGCTGATGCAGGAGCTGATCGAGCACGCCTTTGTGAAGATGCACCAGCTGCGCAAGATCCGGGACACGGGGGCCATCATCTTCTCCAGCGGCACCATCATGGGCGGCACGGCCCTGGACGTGGGAGGCGTGGACGCCGAGGGAAACGACGCCGTCAACGACCTGAGCTATATGGTGCTGGACGCCCACGCCCACACCCGCATCCCCAACCCCTGGATGGGGGTGCGCCTCAGCGAAAAGAACCCCAAAGCCTTCTGGGAAAAGACCTTCAACGTCATCCGCATCGGCACCGGGGAGCCCAAAATCTTCAACGACGACATGATGATCAAGGCCCTCATGAATTACGGTAAGCCCATCGAAGTCGCCCGGCAGTACGTGGGGGTAGGGTGCGTGGAGCCCTGCATCCCCGGCAAGACCTACGGCTGGCACGACTCCGCCTCCTTCAATCTGGCGAAGGTGCTGCAGCTGGCCATCAACGGCGGAAGATGCATCGACTGCTCCGAAAGCTGCCCCTACCACGGCAAATGCACGGGCCTGGGGCCGGACACCGGCAGCCTGGCAACGGCGGAGAGCTTTGCGGACGTGGTCGCCTCCTTCAAGGCGCAGATGAAATACTGGTGCGACCTGATGATCTCCTGCATCAACAAGATCGACCTTGCCCAGCAGCGCCTCAAGCCCCTGCCCTATCTGAGCCTGCTCATGGACGACTGCATCGAAAAGGGGCTGGACATCACCGCCGGCGGGGCCAGATACAACCACAGCGGGCCGCAGGCCGTGGGCCTGGGCACCACTGCGGACAGCCTCAGCAGCATCAAGCAGCTGGTTTTCGACGAAAAGAAGGTCACGGGCGCGGAGCTGCTGGAAGCGCTCCGGAAGGACTGGGCAGGATATGAGACCCTCTATGCCTATGTCAACAGTCCCAAGGTCCACCACTACGGCAACGACGACGACTACGCCGACGAGCTGGCGAAGCTGGTGATCTCCGAATACTGCGCGAATGTGGAGCACCGGCCGACCCCCCACGGAGGCGAATACATGCCGGGGGTCTACAGCGTCACCAACAACGTGATGCACGGTTCCGTGGACGCCGCCACCCCCGATGGGCGCAGGGCGTATGAGCCGGTGAGCGACTGTATGGGCCCCGTCCACACCCGCGCAGCCAGCCACGACGTCAGCGGCCCCACGGCGGTGGCCTCCAGCGTGGCAAAAATGGACCATGCAAGGATCGGCAACGGCATCATCCTCAATTGGAAGTTCTCCCCCGGCACCGTGGCCGGTCCGGAGGGACGGGAAAAGCTGATCGCCCTCATGAAGACCTATTTTGCCCAGGGAGGCATGCAGAGCCAGTTTTCCATCGTGGGAAGGGACACGCTGCTGGCCGCCCAGGCAAAGCCAGCGGATTACAAGGGTCTGCTGGTGCGCATCGCGGGTTACAGCGCCTATTTCGTGGAGCTGAGCGAAGGCCTGCAGAACGACCTGATCGGAAGAACGGAGTTTTGAGTTTTGAGATATCCCGCCGCCGGGGCGCAGAAGCGCTCCGGCGGCTCCTTTTTGCAAAAAAGTTGGGGGTATCGTGAAAAAAGGCTTGACTGTAAAGTTGGTTCATGCTTTAGAATCGGAATGTGGCGGTGGGGCGAAGGGATGGGAAAACGCCGTCAGCCCGGTTTTTCCGGCGCTTTGCGCCGGCGCCTGCTTCGCGGGCAGCCCTCATCCGTCGCCTGCGGCGACAGCTTCCCCCCCAGGGGAAGCCGGGGTGCTTGCCGCTGCCCTGCCCCGTTTTGCCGTTATACCCGGTTGATCGTTTTTCCGTTTCCGCCGCAACGGCTGTCCGACGGACGGCGTCGACGCACACGGGACCGTGCGCATTCCGTGCGGATGCGACACACTCCGGCGAATAAGGGCGGGCCAGATACCAAAACGGAGCCCGGTGGCTCCGTTTTGGAGAGGACGTTTCGCCGGAATCTTCGAGCATTCGCGCGGGACATTCTCCGCGCGGATGCGACACATTCCGGCGAATAAGGACGAAAGGAGTGTCCGGCATGAAGATCAGCGAGCTGGAGCAGGCTTCGGGACTGCCCCGGGCCAGCATCCGCTTTTATGAAAAGGAAGGTCTGCTGGAGCCGGAGCGGCGGGAGAACGGCTACCGGGAATACTCGGAGGCGGACCTGGAGACGCTGAAAAAGGTCCTGCTGCTGCGTTCCCTGCAGGTGCCCCTGAAGGACATCCGCGCCCTGCAGGCCGGGGAGGACAGCCTGGGGGCGGTGCTGGACCGGCAGACGGCGGTGCTGGAAAGCGGGCGGGACGAGCTGGACAAGGCGCTGCGCCTCTGCCGGGCGCTGCGGGAGGCAAAGGTGGATTACCGGGACCTGCCCGCTCAGGAATATCTGGATTCCTTCGATCGGGAACCGCAGGCAGCCGTGGCGAAGGAGGACCGCATCCCCCGCCTCCAGGCGCCCGTGCGCCGCTTCTTCGCCCGGGAGCTGGATCTTTTCCTCTATATTGCCCTCTGGATCTCCCTTCTGGCCCTGGCAGGGGGCGTGGGCGTGCGCGGCCACAGCGGATTTGTGCGCATCCTGGATATCGCCGTGCCTCTGGTGATGATGCTCCTTCTGGAACCGCTGATGCTGCACTTTTGGGGGACGACCCCCGGCAAGTGGGTGCTGGGCCTGGGGGTGACGGACCCGGAGGGCGGGCGCCTGCGTTATACGGACGGCCTCAGCCGCACGGGGCGGGTGATCGTCCGGGGCATGGGGCTGCACCTTCCCTTCATCGAACTTATCCGCTTTTGGAAAAGCTACCGCGCCTGCGACAGCGGGGAGGAGCTTCCCTGGGAGGAGGAAAGCCAGCTGATCCTCCGGGACGAAAAGCCCTGGCGGATCGGGGCATACGCCGCGCTGACCGCCGCGATCTGCGGGCTGCTGGGCCTCTCCTTCGCCTTGGCCGGGATGCCCCTGCACCGGGGCGAACTCACGGTGGCGGAGTTCAGCGACAATTTCAACCGTCTGGCCCGCTTTCACGGCTGCAGCTTCAGCTACGGCGGCCATGAAGCGGTGCTGGATAAAAACGGTCTCTGGACGAAGCGCGACGGGAGCGAAAACATTTTTGTCCTGGATATCCTGGACGGGGGACCCGCCCCGATCCTGTCCTTCCGAGAGGATGGCGCCGGGGTGGCGGAGGTGTCCTTCCGCTATGAATGCATTAGCCCGGTCCCCTCCTCCTGTCAGGACGAAATGACCCTGAGCGCCCTCTCCTTCGCCTGCGCGCAAAAGGGCTTCGGCCTCTTTTCCCGTGCCAGAAAGGAGCTGCTGGCCGTCATCCGGGACCATCCCTTCGAGAGCTTCCGCTTCGAGCATGGCGGGATCGAAGCGGTCTGCGAGGTGGCGTATTCCGGCTACCGGCGGATCCGAAGCGATTCCCTTTTCGCCGATTTCCAGGAAACGGAGGCGCGCAGCTATGCCATGGAATTTACCATCCGACGCTCTGCATAGAATCACCGCCGGGACGCGAAATCGCGTCCCGGCGGCTCTTTTTGTACGAATCAGTAATTCCCGATATACTTCTGGACTTCCCAGGAGCTGACGCGGGTGCGGTATTCCTCCCACTCCGTCTCCTTACCGTTGAGGTACTGGCGGTAGACGTGGTCCCCCAGGGTCTTGCGGATCAGAGGATCGGCCTTGAAGGCGGCGATGGCCTCCTCCAGGCTGCCGGGGAGATTGCGGATGCCCTTCTCCTCCCGCTGGCGCTTGGTCATGCCGTAGATGTTCTCCGCCACCTCCGCGGGGGGCTCCAGCTTCCGCTCCACCCCGTCCAGCCCCGCGGCCAGGCAGAGGGCCAGGCTGAGATAGGGGTTGCAGGCGGGGTCGGGGCTGCGCAGCTCCACCCGGGTGCTCTTGCCCCGGGCCGCGGGGACGCGCACCAGGGCGCTGCGGTTCTGGGTGCTCCAGGCCAGGTAGCAGGGGGCTTCGAAACCGGGCACCAGGCGCTTGTAGGAATTGACCAGGGGATTCGTCACGGCGCACATGGCCGGGACATGCTCCAGCAGGCCGCCGATGAAATGCCGGGCGGTGTCGGAGAGCTTCTGGGGGGCGGCGGGGTCGAAGAAGACGTTTTCCCCGTCCTTGAACAGGGACATGTTGGTGTGCATGCCGCTGCCCGCCATACCGAAGATCGGCTTGGGCATGAAGGTGGCGTGGAAGCCGTTGAGGCCCGCCACGGTCTTCACCGCCAGCTTGAAGGTGAGGATATCGTCCGCCGCCTCCAGGGCTTCGGCATATTTGAAGTCGATCTCATGCTGCCCGTGGCCGCACTCGTGATGGCTGGCCTCGATCTCGAAGCCCAGCTCCTCCAGGGTCAGGCAGATTTCGCTCCTGGTCTTCTCCCCGTTGTCCAGGGGCCCCATGTCAAAATAGGCACCCTCGTCGTTGGGCTCCAGGGTGGGACGGCCCTTTTCATCGGTCTTGAACAGGTAGAATTCGCACTCGGGACCCACGTTGAAGGTGTAGCCCAGTTCGGCGGCCTTTGCCAGCTGCTGCTTCAAAACAAAGCGGGGGTCCCCCACGAAGGGCGTCCCGTCGGGATTGTGCACGTCGCAGATGAGCCGGGCCACGGCCCCCAGGCCCCGGTCCCAGGGCAGAAGCTGAAAGGTCTCCGGGTCGGGCCAGAGATACTGGTCGCTCTCATGGATGCGGACGAAGCCCTCGATGGAAGAACCGTCAAAGGCGATCTGGTTGTCCATGGCCTTCTCGATCTGAGAGGCGGTGATGGCCACGTTCTTCAGCTGCCCGAAGATGTCCGTGACCTGCAGGCGGATGAAGCGCACATTCTGCTCCCGCACCACGCGGATGATCTCGTTTCGGTCCATTGTCCGGCCTCCTCTGTTGGATAAAAGACAGTATATCATAAGCGGAGAAAAAAGGAAGCCCCATTTTCGCGGGACACAAAGGGTGCATTTTCGCAGGACGCAAAGGGTGCATTTTCGCAGGACGCAAAGGGTGCATTTTCGCAGGACGCAAAGGGTGCATTTTCGCAGGACGCAAAGGGTGCGTTGCAGTTAGCAACGCACCCAGTGATATGCCCGCTTCGCGGGCGTGATATCCCGCTTCGCGGGGTGATATACGGCCTGAGGCCGTGTGATATCGTGCCCTTTGGGCACGGTTAAGGTATCCCCTCCGGGGATGATTGGAATTTACGGCCAGTGTGGCTTTATTCGCTGGCAACCCCGTTTGCTCGTTCTTTATCTCACTTCGCCAGCTGCCGGCAGAGGAACAGCACCACGTCGCAGCGGGGGCAGTCCACCTTCGGCGCGACCTCGATCTCCAGCCCGTCCAGCAGCCCGGCGCCCTTGGCCCAGGCTTCCGCCACCGCATACCAGCCGTCGTCGCCGACGCCCATGGTCCGGTAGAGGAAGGTGAGGATGTGGGCCGTGGAGCAGGTCTGGTTCGGCGTGAAATGGGTGGCGTCCGTGCCGATGGTGATGCCCTTTTCATTCGCCCAGAGGACGGCCTTGTAGTAATACTTGCTCTCCGTCACGTCCTCAAAGGGATTCTCCGCGGTTTCCGGCTCCGGGCAGCCCATGGCGCGCCAGAGGAAGGTCACGGCCTGGCCGCGGGTGACGGTGTTGGCGGGGCCGAAATGGGTGGCGTCCATGCCGTTGGTCACCTGGGGCTCCGCGTAGTAAGCCCACAGCACCGCGTCATAGAAGTAATCTGTCTCCTGAACATCATCGAAGGGATTGACCAGGACGGCTTCCTTGTCCTTCCACTGCGCCTTCACGGCGACGTCGCCGGTGATCTCGACCTCGGAGCCGGGGCCGCCCAGGTCCCAGGCATCGAATTGTTTGCCCTCCGGGGCATCGAAGGTGCAGTCCGGCAGGGCGAGGGTCTTGCCTTTTTCCACCTGGATGTCTGCCATTTCGCCACTGCCGCCGTTTGCATCAAAGCTGACGGTCCAGCATTCCGCGGGCTTGTCCTTCCACTGCGCCTTCACGGCGGTGTCGCCGGTGATCTCGACCTCGGAGCCGGGGCCGCCCAGGTCCCAGGCAGCGAATTCCTTGCCCTCGGGGGCGGTGAAGGTGCAGTCCGGCAGGGCGAGGGTCTTGCCCTTTTCCACCTGGATGTCTGCCATTTCGCCGCTGCCGCCGTTTGCATCAAAGCTGACGGTCCAGCATTCCGCGGGCTTGTCCTTCCAGAGGGCTTGGATCGTCAGGTCCCCGCCGATGAAGAATTCCGACCCGGCCTCGCCCTGATCCCACTTTTCGAATTCCTTGCCCTCCGGGGCTTCAAACAGGCACTCCGGCAGGGCATAGGACGTGCCGTCCTCCACCTTGACCGGTTCCATTTCGCCGCTGCCGCCGTTCGCGTCAAAGCTGATGGTCCAGTAGACCTTGTCCTTCCAGAGTGCGGTGATCAACGTATCCGTGTCGATCTCGATCTCTTTCCCGGCTTCGCCCAGGTCCCAGCGCTCGAATTCCTGGCCCTCCGGCGGGGTGAAGCTGCACTCCGGCAGGGTGTACTTTTCGCCCTTTTCCACCTTGACCGACGCCATCTCGCCGCTGCCTTCGCTAGCCCAGAAGCTGACGATCCAGTATCTGTCCCGCCATTTGGCTTGGATCGTCCAATTGTCGGCGATATCCACCTCTTCGCCGGGCAGGCCCAAGCTCCACGAATCGAACACCTGATCCTCCGGCGGGGTGAAGCTGCACTCCGGCAGGATGTACTTTTCGCCCCGCTTCACCTCATCTGCAGGCATTTCGCCGCTGCCGCCGCCGGCTTCAAAGCTGATGACCCAAACGAGCTCCGGGAAAATGAACTTCATGCTCTCATAATAAGCAGGAGCCAGCTCGGCCTTGAGGCAATCCAGCGCTGCCTCATTCAGGCTCATGGCCCACTCGCCCTCGATGGAGCGGGTGTCCAGCAGCTTGATGTATTCCTTGCTGAGGTCCCCCTCGGTGGGGCCGATGCGGATATCCTCCGTGCCGTCCTTGTCCAAATCGTAGTAGCACTCCAGCAGAACCACGCGCTCCGTGATCAGCCCCGCTTCTCCCAGAGCCCGCAGGGTAGCCCTTTCCGCGGTATAGTCGCCGATGCCGGCGCCCGTGGTCAGGTCAAAGACGCCCTCGGCGGTCACGCTGGGATGCCAGGAGGAAACGCTGAAAGTCTTCGCGACGGTCCGCTCCCGTCCGTCCGCAGTCACGGCGGCTTCTTCGCCGTTGATGCGGAACACGGCGTCATCCGCAAACACATAGGACATCTCCGGCGCCAGGGTGAATTTCAGGGTGTAGGTCTTCCCGTCCTCGAAATCGAAGTGGTAAATATCGTTTCCTTCTCCGTCGTACCACACCGCAGTCACGAGCTCATAGTGCCCGTCCTCCGGCACTTCCGCCCAATCCACGGCCTCAAGGCCCACGTCCACCGGCGCTGTATAGGTCAGGTCGACCTCATGGATCTCCTCGGCGTCCTTCACCGGGCCGCTCGCCCGAACGGTGACAAAGTCGCCGTGATCCTCCACAAGGCCGCAGTCCACGCCGTTCAGCGTGGCGGTGGCGGTGGCGGACAGGGTGTGGCCCTCGGCGGGGTAGACGTCGATTTCGATATTGTATTCGTGGCCCTTCGTGAGGATATCCTCGCTGGTGATGAAGTGAAGCCACTCAATGTCGAACCACTGGGTTTCCTCCACCCAGTAATTCGCATCCGGCTCCGTCCAGGCATAGTTGTTGGGGTGTTCCCCGTAAGCCTGCACGGCGGTAAAGAGCGTGAGACTGTCGATGGGTTCGGGAACGGTCCAGGTAAAGTCCAGCTCTGCGGCGTCGTCCCCGAGGATGCGGATGGCGGAGGGATGCATGCCCCTGCCCAGCCAGTCCGGATTGAGATTGCAGTTTTCCTCCGGAAGGTCCTCGGCGGTGAACTTCGCGTAATCCTTCGCCTTGAGGGACACGGTCAGGGTATAGGTTTCCCCCGCCAGGAAGGAGTCCGCAGCGGTCAGGAGCATGTCGCTGCTGTCATACCAGGCCGCCTGGTCGATGGTATAGGGGTAATGATAGGGGCAATCCACGGTTTCATCGATGTGTTTGCCGTAGAGCGGCGCAGTCGCCGTCAGTTCCACCTTTTCGACGGGGGTCAGCGGTGCCGTGGGGGGATAGGTCTTCTTGATGGTCAGGACCCAGGGCTGCACCGGGTCCCAGCTTTCGACCTCCACCGGCTCCTGCATGAGGGTGAACTGGGTGAGATCGCCGAAGACATAACCGCTCACGAGGATCAGCTTGATATGGGCCGTGTACTCCGTTTCCGGCTTCATGAGCTCCTCGGCGGCGACGGTACAGGTCACGTCGGCTTCATTCACATAGGTCCAGGTCGTTTCCGCAGAATAGACGTGCAGGGAACTCCAGGGCGTGGAGTAGCTGTACTCATCCTTGGCCGCGTAGGCTTCGCCGGGGGTATAGCCGGTTTCGGGCGCACGCAGCACCAGATTGAACGGTTCGATCTCCGTGTCCGCCAGCGCCGTCATGGGCAGCAGGCAGGTCAGCATGACCGCGGCAAGGAGCATTGTCAGGATCCGCTTTTTCATGGCGATTGCTTCCTCTCTTATGATTTTTCGTCCGCCGGGGCGCTTGGGTTCCCGGCATGCCGGTCACGGATATTATAGCGAACAGGGCTTCTCTTTGCAACGTCCTTTTTGGCACATGCCGACTGTCAGCCGCCGTGCCGGACGGCAGGACGCAAAAACGGATTGCAACCGATATACCCGTCTGTTATAATAGGCGCGTTACAAGATATGTGAGCAAAGAAGGCTTTCGCGCTTCATGAAATTTCACTTCATCGTCAGGGACAAGGCCTTTTATCGGAAGGTGCTGCACATCGCCATCCCCATCGCCCTGCAGAGCCTCATCACCATCGGCGTCAACATGATGGATACGGTCATGCTGGGCAGCATGGGAGAGACCCAGCTTTCCGCCTCCTCCCTTGCCAACCAGTTCGTTCAGGTTTTTCAGATCTTCTGCATGGGGCTGGGCATGGGCGCCAGCGTATTGATCGCCCGCTTCTGGGGCATGGGGGACAAGGAGAATCTCCGCAAAAGCATCACCCTCATGCTCCGCCTGACGCTGCTGCTGGGCACGCTCTTCACTCTGGCAACGATCCTTGTGCCCCGGAGCATCATGCGGCTGTACACGCCGGACCCGGGGATCATCGACGCCGGGAGAAGGTATATGCGATGGATCGTCGCCTGCTACTATTTCCAGGGTCTTGCCCTGACCTTGACGCTGGTGCTGCGCAACGTGGGACTGATGAAGATCCCCCTCTACACCTCCATCGGGGCTTTCTTCGTCAACATTTTCTTCAATTGGGTCTTCATCTTCGGCAAGCTGGGCATGCCGAGAATGGAGATCGAGGGGGCCGCCCTGGGCACCCTCATCTCCCGGGCATTTGAGTTTTCCATTATCGGCGGCTACTTCTTCCTGAAAGACAAAAGCATCGGCTACCGGATCCGGCACATCTTCCTGAAATGCGCCGACCTGGTAGGGGACTATATCAAAATCAGCATCCCCGTGCTGATCTCCGACGGGCTCCTGGCCCTGGGCAACAACGCCGTGGGCATGGTCTTCGGGCGGCTGGGGGAAAATTTCGTTTCCGCCCAGGCCATCACCGCTGTGGTCCAGTCCTGCAGCACCGTGGTGATCCAGGGGGTGGCGCAGGCGGCGACCATCGTCACCGGCAACACCCTCGGCCAGGGCGACGTGGCGCGCACCCAGCGGCAGGGAGAGGCCTTCATCGGTCTGGGCATGGCCCTGGGGCTCCTGGCGGGGGGCATCATTCTGGCCATCGGCCACCCCGTGGTGGATTTCTACAAGCTCACGGAGGACACCAACCGAATCGCCTATTCCCTCATGTACGCCCAGGCTTTCATTGTATTCTTCCAGGCCACCAACAACGTCATGACCAAAGGCGTGCTGCGTGGCGGCGGAGACACCCGCTTTCTCATGGTGGCGGACATTCTGTTCCTCTGGATCGCCTCCATCCCCTTGGGCTGGCTGGCCGGTCTCGTGTGGCGCCTCCCCCCCTTCTGGACCTACTGCTGCATCCGCATCGACAACGTGATCAAGGCCGTGTGGTGCATCTTCCGCCTGCGCAGCGGCAAATGGATCAAGAGGGTCAGCCATGTGGAGAAACTGGAGCTGAAGAAAAGCTGAACCTGTGATTATGATGAAATAACATAGAAAAGGAGACTGAGCATCATGGCAAACTATCTGTTCAAGGGTCTGTGCCACGTGGGCATCATGACCGACAACGCGGAGGAAAGCGTCAAGTGGTACTGCGAAAAGCTGGGCTTCCGCCCCTGGTATGCGGGCAAGATGGGCCCCATGCCCCTCACCTTCGTGGAGGGCTACGGCCTGGTGATCGAGTTCATCGCTGCCGGGAAAATGGCCCCCGGCGGCCCCATCGCCCACATCGCCCTGGAGGTCATCAACATCGAGGACGCGGTGGCGGACCTGCGGGCCAAGGGCGTGAACGTGCCCGACCCCGGCTGCGCGCCCGATTTCTTCCCCTCCGGCATGAAGAACGTGTTCTTCACCGGCCCCAACGGGGAGACCCTGGAATACGTGGAATACGCGAAATAAACCATCCGAAGCGGTCCGGGCGGCTCTGCCGCCCAGACCGCGAATTCAGGAGG
>JAEEGH010007344.1_pt1 | contig 26578 bp, 18 predicted proteins | sample 9134181 | NCBI WGS metagenome assembly JAEEGH01 (sample SAMN16246544, study PRJNA631951) | gut metagenome | biome: gut microbiome; feature: rumen; material: DP-attached | host: Bos | place: Iran: Karaj | collected 2018-10 | reverse complement strand
GAGGTTTTGAGTATTGCACTGACACCCGATTTCAATGCGCGGCAGTGCGGCACTGCGGCAGCGCGGCATTGGTAAAATCGATACCGCGGCAACCTGATTATTATATTATATATAATTATTATATATTGTAATATATAATAATTTAAAATAGATATATATTCCTCTTCTTTCATTCCTTAACACTCCATAAGTCAGATCGCCATTCACAGAAATAATTAAAACTCTAATGCCGCGCTGCCGCACTGCCGCACTGCCGCGCCTTGTTGTCCAATCGCACTAAATGTATAAAAAACGCTTGGTTTTGGGTTGAGATTAGGATAATAATTGTTCTTTTCTTATCGTGTGATAAAATAATTCTTGAAATGTTTGCACGCTTCAGAATTTATTCGTAACTTTGCACTCGTAGCGGAAAGGATCCGCTTAGCAGAAGAAGCGTTATGCTCCAAACTTGCGAGTGAGTTATGAGACTATTCCTATCTTTAGTTTTCTTGATATTGACAGTCTGTGCTAAAGCAGGATTCGTCAACAAAGAGCAGGCACGGGCCAAGGCACATCATTTCCTTATGGAGAAGGGCCTCAACAGACAGTTAATGGGTGCGGAAACACGCACCACTGCTGCCAGAAGCCGTGGTATGGCATTACCTGATTACTATTACGTATTCAATGCTGAGGGAGAACAGGGGTTCGTGATTGTGAGTGCTGATGATCGAACGCCAGAGATTCTTGGCTATTGTTCTGAAGGATCCTTTGATGTCGATGAAATCCCGTCGAATATGGCTGCATGGCTTCAGGGATATGAAGATCAGATCAAGTATCTTCAGGAAAACGACAATCAAACCGTGATGACTCGTTCATATGGGGAGTCAAGGCCTGCGGTTGCACCTTTGATAAAAACCACATGGTCTCAGAGAACTCCCTATAATAATGACTTACCTTTATATGATGGTCGAAGATGTATCACGGGGTGTACGGCTACAGCCTTGGCTCAAGTGATGTATTATTATCAATACCCTACAGGCAAAACGACAGAGATACCAGGCTATACGACAAAAAAGAATCATATAAGTGTACAAAAATTACCTGCCACTACCTTCAATTGGTCGCAGATGGCTCTTTCCTATACAGGCTATACGACACCGACGCAGAATGCTGCTGTGGCTCACTTGATGGAGTATTGTTCTAAAGCCGTTCAGGCAGATCTTGACCCAAGTAGTACTGCTGCTCCCATATCTTTACAAAAGGAATCACTCCAAAGTTATTTCGGATACAAGAAAGGGATCAAAATGAAAGAAAGAAGTTCAATGAGTAGCACACAATGGTCACAAATGCTATATGAAGAAGTTGCAGCAGGCCGTCCTGTGCTCCATTGTGGATTTAACTCATCCTTTTCAGTTGGACATGCTTTTGTACTTGACGGCTACGATGGTAATGGCATGTTTCACTTCAATTGGGGTTGGGGTGGTTATTGTGATGGATTCTATAAAATAGAAGCATTGACCCCTGGCGGATATGATTTCAGCCCCTATCAGTGGGCGGCATATGGCATTGAGCCACCAAGCAATGTACCAATATATTACGATGATTTCACAGTTTCGGGTATTCATTATCACATTGGGTCGGATGGCAAAGCTGAAGTGACAGGAATCAATGCCAATACGAGATATGTAGACATTCCCCAGAATGTAACCTATGGGGGTAAGACCTATCGGGTGAGTTCTATTGGTAAAAATGCCTTTGAAGGACGAAGTGATATCACGTATTTGTCGATACCGTCGTCTATTGATGCTATTGGTAAATATGCCTTTAGAGACTGTGGCAGCAGCATGACAGTGAATATCGCAGATCCTGAAGCTTGGTGTGAGATGGTCTTGGATAATGAACATGCCAGTCCGCTTTCCAGTGCAGGGAAAGTGCTCGTAAATGGAGGAGAGACGAAAAGCATGGTGATTCCCAATTCTGTTAGTACTATTGGCCGGTTTACGTTCTATCAGTGTCGTACTATCACGTCGCTATCGATTCCAAGTAGTGTGAAATACATCGGCAGTTCAGCCTTTGAAGACTGTAAAGGATTGACGAGCATAACGCTGAATGATGGTCTTGAATATATCGGCGGTTCGACTTTCGAAGGTTGTAGTAGCTTGACGAAAATAACCATTCCGAGCACGGTTGAACGTATAGCGCTTAATGCCTTTAAGAATTGTAGCAAGCTGACATCAGTCGTCTCTGAAATAAGTGATCCATTTGAAATTGATGATAACGTGTTCGAGGGCCTCCCAACTTCGGTAGTCCTCACCGTGCCTGCAGGCAAGAAGTCTGTTTATCAATCAACGGCAGGATGGAAACAATTCAAAAATATCGTTGAATCCGGAGGTGTTGTTCCTGGAGTTCAATTTGTTCAAAGTTGCATCCATTATCAAATAAAGGATGATGGTGACGCAGAAGTGATTGCGGTTGATGCTAACACGAAAAATGTGGACATTCCCAAAAAGGTGACTTATGGTGGTAAGACCTATCGGGTGTCCTCCATCGGGGAACGTGCGTTTAAAGGCCATAGTGATATCAACTATCTGTCGATACCATCTACGATTAAGTCTATTGGTAAATACGCTTTTGCTGACTGTGGTAGCAGTATGACGGTGAATATTGCAGATTTGGCAGCTTGGTGCGAGATGAAACTGGGTAATGAACACGCCAGCCCTCTCTCAAGTGCAGGAAAGGTACTTGTGTGTGATATCGAGACCACAACTATCAACATACCCAATACTGTCACTTCTATTGGTAAGTTTACATTTTATCAGTGCAGGAAAATCAAGTCTTTGTCGATTCCTGGTTGTGTAAATAAAATTGGCGGCTCGGCCTTCGAGGATTGCACGGGACTCACCAGTCTGAGTTTGTCATACGGCATCGTTTCTATCGGTGGTTCTTCTTTTGAGGGCTGTACGGGTCTGAAAGAGGTGTCTATACCTGGCTCGATTAATGTTATTTCGATTAATGCCTTTAAGAATTGTAGAAACCTGATTTCTGTTGTCTCTGAGATAGAGTACCCTTCATCTATTGATAACAATGTGTTTGAAGGTATTTCAGCTTCAGCTGTCCTCAAGGTTCCAAAAGGAACGAAATCCGTCTATCGCTCATTGTCAGGATGGGACCAGTTTGCTAAAGTTGTTGAGTCTGGAGTTGCGGATGTGGATTTTTCCTCTAAAGGCATTAATTACAGAAAGACATCAGGTAATGAGGTAGAGGTAGCCTCGGCAGATGATAATGTGGTTGAGATAGTAATACCGGAGACAATCGTTAATGGAGGGGTGACCTATCGTGTGACGGCTATTGGCGAGAGAGCTTTTGATGGACGCTGTGACATCAGCTATCTGTCTATTCCTGCCAGCATAACTTCAATTGGCAAATATGCGTTTATTGATTGTGGCAGCAATGTCAAGGTTAACATTTCAAGCATAGAGGCTTGGTGTAAGGTGAAGCTTGGCAATGAATATTCAAGCCCGCTGTCTTGCGCAAAGGCATTTTATTCGGGAGGCAAAGAAATAAAGGACCTTGTTATTCCTAATGGGGTAGAGTCCATTTCTAATTTCGTATTCTACCAGTGCAAGAGCATCACATCACTCAATATTCCTAGTAGTGTGAAGACTATTGGCAGCTCTGCCTTTGAAGACTGTACAGGCCTGACATCTTTATATCTGTCTGAGGGGTTAGAGAAAATTGGCGGCTCTTCTTTCGAGGGATGCGCAGGTCTTTCGGCTATTATTCTTCCAAGTAGTATGATGTCTATCGCCATCAACGCTTTCAAGAATTGTCGCGGTCTGTCCTCTATTAAATCGTTTAATAGCGACCCCCCATCGTGTAACAATCCCTTTTATAATGTTAATAAAGAACAGTGTACTTTGTGGGTCCCTATAGGCAGTATTGCGGCGTACAAGGGAGCTGATGGATGGAAGGACTATATGATAATCAAGGAAATCACAGATGGTGATGCTAACGATGACGGCGAAGTGAACGATGCTGATGTGGATGCCGTCGCCAGCTATATCATGGGTCAGTCTCCGACAGGTTTCAACAAGGAGAAAGCCGATATGAATCATGACGGCGAGGTGAACGCAGTAGATCTCGTGGAGATTGTGAAGATTGTTAATGGCAAAAAGTGATTGTTAATTAAAATTTTGCTTATAATCCTTGTACGTTTCAGAATTATTTCGTATCTTTGCACTAATTATTGAATTAATAACTTAAAAAATTAAAATTATGAAGAAACTATTACTTTTACTATTAGTGGCGTTCTTGCCAATGATGGCAAGTGCCCAAGACTACATTCTCAACGGTATCGTCTATGAAATAGGCGGTAATGGCGCTGAGGTAATGGGAATTGAGTCGGGGGTAACAGAAGTCGATATCCCAAGCAGTATTGAAGCCTGGGATCAGAAGTTCCATGTCACCACCATCCGGGCAAATGCCTTTGAGGGCCATAGTGACATCACATATCTGTCGATACCATATTCCATCAAGTCTATCGGTGCAGATGCTTTTAAGAACTGTGGCAGCCATATTACGGTGAATATCGCCGATCCGGAGTCTTGGTGCCAGATGAAACTGGCCAATGAGCACTCCAGCCCCCTGTCAAGTGCTGGTAAGATGCTGGTACACGATAAAGAGACCACGACAATTGACATTCCTGAGACTGTTACTTCGATTAGTGCCTTCACATTCTACCAGTGCAGTTGTCTCAAGACACTGAATATCCCAAGTTCAGTGACATCCATCAGCAGTTCTGCCTTTGAGGATTGTGACTATCTTACATCTGTGAATTTGAGTGATGGTTTGCAGAAGATAGGAGGCTCTGCCTTTGAGGGATGTAAGAGTCTGACAACGATTACAATTCCCAGCACAGTGAATGCCGTCAAGGTGAACGCTTTCAAGAACTGTACGGGGCTTCAGAATGTGTATTGCGAAGCAACGAGTGTTCCGGAAGCTGACGCTACATCATTTGTAGGCCTTCCCTCTAATGCAACGCTGAGAGTTCCTAAAGGTACCAAAGACAAGTACATGGCAGCAGAAGGCTGGAATACTTTCCCGAATATCGTGGAAATGGGGGAGGTTGTAGAACATCTTTATTTCGAAACACCCAACGCCGATGGTGTCACCATCTATTATAGTGGTGTAAAGGGCAATACGGAAGTTGAAGTCACTTATAAAGGTGATGATGATCCGCTTGATTTCTATGGTTATTATGAGGGCAGGATAGTTATCCCTGAAACTGTCGAATATAAAGGAAAGACCTATAAAGTGACAGGTATTAATCACGATACTTTCAATCAATGTCCCAACGTGACCTCCGTCGTCATCCCCAACAGTGTGACTACTATTGGTGAGAGAGCGTTCATAGCTTGCAGCAAGATGTATTCCATTGTCATTCCCAAGAACGTGACTAGCATTGAGGAAAGGGCGTTCTATGGTTGCAAGATGCTGACCCACGTTGTCTCTGAGATAGAGAATCCGTTTAGCATAGACGATAATGTGTTTGAAGGAATTTCCTCCAATCCAACCTTGATAGTACCTAAGGGAACCAGAAGCAAGTACAAGGCAGCAAACGGCTGGAAGAAGTTCCCGAACATCGTGGAAGGAACAAAATATATCACGTACTATGGCTTTGAGAAAGCCAACGCCGATGGTGTAACCATCTATTATAGATGGGCAAACTGGGGAACGGAAGTTGAAGTCTCTTGCAAAGGTGATGATTCGCTTGATTTCCTTGATGAATATACGGGCAATGTCGTTATCCCCGAGTCGGTGGATTACGATGGAAAGACATTTAGCGTGACAGGTATTGATATGGAAGCTTTCAATCTATGCACTGGACTGACTTCCGTCACCATTCCTAAGAGCGTGACTACGATTGGTGAGAGAGCGTTCATGGGCTGTACCGGGCTGGCCACCGTCATTTCTATGATTGAGAAACCGTTTGCGATAGACAAGAATGTGTTTGACCACATTCCTTCTAATGCAACGTTGATGGTTCCTTATGGTACCAAAGCCAAGTATCAGGCAACTGAGGGATGGAACCAGTTTAAAAACATTATTGAAGATGGTGGTGAGGGTTCTGAGTTTGAGATAGATGGAATCCGTTATTCTGTAGGTGTGGACAATATCGTTGCCATTATTTCTTGTGATACAAAATTAACTGGTGATCTCGTGATTCCCAACGAGGTGAAATATCATGGGACAACATACACGGTAAACGGTATTGGCTGGGGAGCATTCTTAGGCTGTACCGGCATTAAATCCGTCACTATCTCCGAAGGTGTGAAATGGATTCACGGCAGAGCATTCGCTGATTGCAGCAACCTGACCTCCTTAACGATTCCGAGCAGTTTAGGACATATTGGCGATTGTGCATTTGAAGGATGCAGCAAATTATCCAAAGTCTACATTTCGAATTTGGCAGCATTCTTAGATATTGAATTTGAAGTTGATGAGGGACCTTACAGCAATCCTTTGTATTATGCTCAGTACCTTTTCCTGAATGGAAAAGAAATAAAGGATATAGTAATCCCCAACACAATAAAAAAGATTAGAACGAATGCATTCGGCGGCTTCAAATCCCTGAACTCTGTCACTATCCCCAACAGTGTGACCTCTATCGGAGCCTTCGCCTTCATGAATTGTACCAGCCTGGCCATCGTCATTTCTGAGATAGAGGAACCGTTTGTGATAGACGAGACTGTGTTCAGCAACATTCCTTCTGATGCAACGCTGATAGTTCCTAAGGATACCAAAGCCAAGTATCAGGTTACTGAGGGATGGAGTCAGTTTAAAAACATCATTGAAGATGGTGGTGAAGGTTCTGAGTTTGAGATAGATGGAATTCGTTATTCTGTAGGTAAGGACAATACCGTTACCATTATATCTTGTGATACAAAGCCTACTGGTGATCTCGTGATTCCCAACGAGGTGGAATATAAGGGGACAACATACACAGTAGACGCCGTTGGCTTGAGTGCATTCTCAGACTGTACCGGCATAGAATCCGTCACTATCTCCGAAGGTGTGACATTGATTGACGATAGAGCATTCGCTGGTTGCAGCAACCTGACCTCCTTAAAGATTCCGAGCAGTTTGGAAAATATTGATGATTGTGCCTTTGAAGGATGCAGCAAATTGACCAATGTTTATATTTCGGATTTGACAGCATTCTTAGAAATTGAATTTGAAGTTAAAGAAGGACTTTTCAGTAATCCTTTGTTTTATGCTCAGCACCTTTTCCTGGATGGAGAAATAAGGGATATAGTAATCCCCAACACAGTAAAAAAGATTAAAACGAATGCATTTGGCGGCTTCAAATCCCTGAACTCTGTCACCATCCCCAACAGCGTGACCTCTATCGGCGATTATGCCTTCTCAGGTTGTAGCGGCCTGACTTCTCTGACGTTACATGAAGATTTGGAGTCTATAGGAGCCTTCGCCTTCACGAACTGCACAGGTTTGAATAAAGTGTTTTGTCTTGCAGAGGATGCTCCTACAATGGCCGACAATGCCTTCGACGGTGTCTGGGATACGGTCACTCTGCTCGTGCATTATGCGAACGAAGATGCTTACAAGCAGACTTCTCCCTGGGATAAATTCAGCAACATTACCCATCTGCCCATCATTGTCTATATGATCGATGGCGAGGTTTATGACAGGGTAGAGTTGTCATACGGCGCCGAGATTGTACCGCCTGTGGTAGAACAGCGCGAGGGCTATGAATTCGCATGGGGTGATTATCCGGAGACCATGCCAGACGAGGATGTCATTATTGAGGGCTCGTATGTTGCTACAGCTATCAACGGTGTTAAGGCTGAGGCCACTGACGCCAGCATCTACAGTATCAACGGTTGCCGGACATCGAAGCTCCAGCGCGGCTTGAACATCATCCGCCAGTCTGACGGTAAAGTCAGGAAAGTGCTGGTAAGATAGTCGCAAAGACCAGATAACTTCAATCACAGGGACAGATTCCTGATTCAATAAGAATCACCTGTCCCTGTGATTCTTTTCCTAATAAATGGCATAAAATCATCGGATTCTGACGAATAATTGATGATATATGCATGAGTGTCAGTAAAAAGTTGTATCTTTGCAGCATAAATTAAGGTAATTGCCGTAGTAATCATCATAGGATATGCTCTTTAATTCGATAGAGTTCCTGGTGTTTCTGCCGATAGTGTTTGTGCTTTATTGGTTTGTGTTCCGGAAGCGCGAGTGGCAGAATCTGCTGATTGTAACGGCCAGCTATGTGTTTTATGGCTGGTGGGACTGGCGTTTCCTGTTCTTGATTGCGTTTACGTCGCTGTGCAGTTTCTTCAGTGGGGTGCTGATAGAGCGGATAGAGAGGGGGATCAGACCACCCCTAACAGAAGATTGCTCCATGAAGACGCAATCGCCTACTCAGGAGGGAAAGCTGAGGCGGAAGCAGCGAATGGTTTGTGCCGTGAATCTGATCGTGAACTTCCTGATTTTAGGGGTATTCAAGTATTACAATTTCTTCGCAGACAGTCTGGCGCAACTCATTTGGGGGCTGTTCCATTACCAGTTGGACTGGGTGACGCTGAATGTGATCCTGCCCGTCGGCATCAGCTTCTATACATTCCAGGCACTCAGCTACACAATTGACGTGTATCGGAAAGATGTGCCTGTGACCAGGAATATCGTTGAGTTCTGCGCGTTTATCAGCTTCTTCCCGCAGTTGGTGGCTGGTCCTATCGAGAGGGCCAAGAATCTGTTGCCGCAATTCCAGTGTGACCGTCATTTCGACTATGTGCAGGCTGTGGACGGCTGTCGACAGATGCTGTGGGGATTCTTCAAGAAGGTGGTCATCGCCGACAGCTGTGCGGCGAACCTTAATCCGCTTTGGGATTCGTATGCCGACTATTCTGGAGTCAACCTTTGGCTTCTGGCTTTCCTGTTTACCTTCCAGATTTACTGCGATTTCTCTGGTTACAGTGATATCGCCATCGGCTGTTCACGTCTGTTCGGTATCCGTCTGTTGAGCAACTTCAATTATCCTTACCTGTCGAGGTCGATACCTGAGTTCTGGCGGCGATGGCATATCTCGCTGATGACATGGTTCCGTGACTATGTCTATATCCCCCTTGGCGGCAGCCGTTGTGCTCAGTGGAAGGTCATCAGGAATACGTTCATCGTGTTTGGTGTCAGTGGCCTGTGGCATGGAGCTAACTGGACGTTCGTGTGCTGGGGCTTGTATCATGGCGCGCTGATAGTGATATACAAACTGCTGCACATCAATACCAAGGACAAGGATATCCTGGCTGCAGGGCGATGGCTGCCAACTGTTAAAGATATGTGTAGAGTGGTGGTGACGTTTGGTCTGGCTGTTGTCGGATGGGTCATCTTCCGTGCTGAGAATATCTCTCAGGCATGGGACTTCGTGTCGCGTATGTTCCTGACTGTCTTTGATGATTTCCACTTCCGTCTGGGAAGTGTCAATACTTTTGTGGCTGTCCTGTTGCTGATGATTTTGGAGTATCTTCAGCGCGATAAGGTACATGTACTCCAGTTCTCAGACAACAGGCTGTTCCGTTATGCGACTGTCCGCTGGACGGTTTATCTGACGCTGTTTGCCTTTATCTTTTATTTCTTCTTTAATAATGAGAGTCAGGAGTTTATTTATTTCCAATTCTGAGGCAATGGTGAAAAGGTGAAAAAATGAATAAGACAGAACGATACGATATCCGCCGCTTTGGAGTAAGACTGGGAATATTCCTTTTGCTGGTCTCTGCCATCATAAGCTTTAGTTGTATATGTCTTTATAAAGCGGGGGAATTCGGCTCTTTTTCGTCTTTTATCCGTCCTTTGCAGCAGGATCAGTTGTTCGGACTCGGATATAGTTACTATGACAAGGCCTATAAGTTCCATATGACCAATGAGGTGCATCGTCCGCAAGTGCTGGCCTTAGGTTCTTCCAGGATTATGCAGGTAAAGCGTCCGGTGGTCAATCGCGACTACTCTTTCTACAATGCAGGCGGAGCTATCCAGAACGCTCGTGAATTGGTATTGTTCATTGATAAGCTCGATGACAGTCCGAAACTCATACTTCTCAATCTCGATCAGTGGTGGTTTAATAAGGCTAATCTGGAGGCGGATCGGCCATTTTCTGCGTCTGTCTATGATGACCAGAAGAACCTGGATTTTTCCAAACGTGGGCAGTTCGTCTGTGATTTCTATTCGGATCTTGTGAAGGGTAAGATCGATCTTGTGAAGCTCTTTACTTCTAATCATATCGGCCTTAATGCGATTTGTAATGAGAATGGCTTTGCGGCTGACGGATCCAGATATCAGGGAGATATGATCAAGGCGCCGGAGCTACAGGATGACTATAATTTCAAGAATGTGCTCGGTAGAATACGCGATGGCATTAATCATTTCCAGTATGGGGATTGTCCTGACAGTTCAATGGTCAGCGTAGTTGATGACTTTTTGGGTAAGTGCGTTGCTCGAAAGATCAAGGTAGTTGCTTTTTTGCCACCGTTTGCACCTTATGTTTACAAACGGATGCAGGAAACGGGCAAGTACGGCTATTTGTCGCAATTGTACGACATGCTGCTGCCTGTGTTTGACAGGCATGAGGGCTGTTCTTTATATGATTATACAGATGTGACTGATACTGGGGCACATAACTATGACTTTGATGACGGCTTCCACGGTTCGGAAATCATCTATAACGGAATGATCCGTCAGATGGTCCGTCAGGACAGCACCCTTGCACCTTTCTTTGTCTCAGAGCAAGAGATGGAAAGGTTAGACTCTATCTATATTTCAAAGAATATTCATTATCATTCGTTATAATTATGAGATACGTTATTGCTCCTATTTTCCTTTTGTCGTTTTCTGTGTCTGAGATAAAGGCACAGGTAGATTCAACATTCCAAATCTATTTATGTTTTGGTCAATCGAACATGGAAGGTGATGCGCCTCCTGAGAGCGTAGACAAGAAATATGTTGACCCGCGATTTCTGGTATTGGCTACGGATGCTACCAACCAAGAACGAACCATGGGACAGTGGTATCCCGCTTATCCTCCTATAGTCGGTTTAGGGAAGCTCTGTCCAATCGACTACTTTGGTCGTACCATGGTTGCTGCTTTGCCTGATGGTCATAAAATCGGAGTTGTTCCTGTTGCTTCAGGTGGTGTAGATCTCAGGGCCTTTTTCCCCCAAAATGGGGAGGATTACATTCCTTATAAAGAAGCCCCCAAAGTCGCGAAGTATGACTGCAAGTTGTACAAACGGCTTGTAGATATGGCAAAGATTGCGCAAAAAAAAGGAGTGATTAAGGGCATTCTCCTGCATCAGGGAGAATCGAATTGCGGAGAAAATAAATGGCCGGGATGGGTTAAAACAATATACGACAGTCTTATCTCAGATCTTGGCCTTAATGCTGCTGAAGTGCCCTTGTTGGTTGGTGAACTTGTCGGCGAAGTGGAAGGTGGTGGATGTTGGGAACACAATGTGCAGATTGCAAAAGTACCGACAGTCATCCCAACAGCCCATGTGATTAGTTCTGCCGGCTGTCCAGGCAGTTATTACCATTTTACCGCGTTGGGATACCGCATCTTGGGCAAGCGCTATGCCATTAAGATGTTGGAACTGTTGGGCTATCCGGCCCATAAGGATGCCAACTATCAGTTGCATGAAAGTGTTCGGAAGTTCTATAAGGCCACCTCTCTTGGATCCTATAATAACATCAATCTTCAATCAGGTGATACATATTCTATTCCTGTGACCGCCTGTTTTGCGGATGGACATTCTGAGGATGTCACAGCACAGGCCGTTGTGACCAAGATTGGCACAGGCCTGACAGTCAACGGTAATAAGATAAAAGCCACCACAAGTGAAAGATCGTTTGTGACAGTCAGTTATACGGATTTTACAGGCGAAACGCTCAGAGAATCGTTCTATGTGAACAAGTCCGGATCACGATCAGGCATGATTTCCGATGTGGAGAATCGTATCATGAGTGGCGATAATAAGGTCAGTGTTGCAGATATTGTTCGTATAATAAAGGATTAATAGTAACATATTATCTTCTTCTGACGCGGAGGGTTTCCACGATGCGGCTCATCTGATTGGGGATACGGATCTGCTGGGGACACTTGGGCAGGCACTCTTCACAGTCCTGGCAGGCACGGGCCCATGTCTCGGCATTCGGCAAGGCCTTGCGATAACCCTCGATGAACTGTTGCTGGCGCTCGGCATAGTCGGCATCAGTGGGAGCAGGCAGGGGCAGCAGGTGATTGTTGACAGCCTCATTGTAGTAGGCGAAGTTGCCTGGGATGTTGACACCGTAAGGACACGGCATGCAGTATTCGCAAGTGGTGCAGGGGATGGTCGGGAAGCCTGACATCTGGTCGGCAATGTCGGCGAGGAGTGTGTTCTCTGCATCAGTGCAGACCTCGAGTGGCGAGAAAGTGGCGACATTCTCTTGCAGGTGTTCCATCTGGTTCATACCACTGAGCACGGTGAGGATGTTGGAATGGGAACCTACCCAGCGGAAGGCCCAGCGAGCGGTACTGTCGTCAGGGCGACGGGCTTTCAGCTGATTCTCCAGTTCCTGGGCCATGCGTCCGAAAGCTCCACCACGCAGCGGCTCCATGACAACGTTCTGGATGCCGAGTTTCTCACATTTATTATATAAGTATTCTGCGTCGGCATCCTTCCTCCATCCGTTTGTGTTGAGCGAGGCGTGCCGCCAGTCGAGGAAGTTCATCTGTATCTGCACGAAGTCCCAGTGGTAATCGTCGTTGTGGTCGAGCAGCCAGTCGAAGGCACTCACGTCACCGTGGTAGGAGAATCCGAGGTGGCGGATGCGACCTGCCTCGCGCTCCTTCATCAGGAAGTCGAGCAGTCCGTTGTCGAGGAATCGTCCATGCAGGGCATCCACACCTCCGCCGCCGATGCTGTGCAGCAGGTAGTAGTCGATATGGTCTACCTTTAATCGCTGGAATGACTGATAATACATGCGCTGTGCATCTTCAAAGTTCCAGAGATTGTTTCGCTGGTTCGACATCTTCGTGGCCACGAAATATTTGTCGCGTGGATGGCGGCTGAGGGCATTGCCAGTGAGTACCTCCGACTGTCCGCCCATGTACATCGGTGCCGTGTCGAAGTAGTTCACGCCGTGCTCAATGGCGTAATCCACCAATTGATTCACCTCGTCTTGATCGTTAGGCAACCGCATCATGCCGAAGCCGAGCAGAGATACTTGTTTGCCGGAGCCGTGCTGTACGCGGTAGGTCATGCGATTATCGGCCGTCGTTTCTTTATTCTCGCCCTGTGCCAGGGCAGAAAGGGGTTCCAGGGCTATCATTCCGATGGCCGAGCCAGTGCCGATGCCGAGTCTCTTGAGAAACTCGCGCCGATTCATGTTGGGGCTGTCTTTTTCCTTCATATTTTTAGTCTTGTTGGTCTTGTGGGTGCAAAGATACAATAAAAAAACCACATCTGCAAGAGATGTGGTTTTAAATGATATTAAATGTGTTGCTTAGAATGCGTAGGCAATACCGAGTGAGAGGACAGGATTGTTAACCATCTTGACGCCGTCCTTCTTGCCATACTGGTAAACGGCGTCTAAATATAATTTGACATTCTCGGTAAGGAAGTATTCTGCACCGGCACCACCGCCAAAGACAAAGGTAGATGTTCCATCCCCATATTCAGGGCTAAAGCCGAAAACGCCAAAAGTAACAAGAGGATAAACTCTGAACATGTCTGTCACGGGAATGACATACTGGATATTGGCATTAGCATTCCAAGCAGAGACATAGTCCTTTTTGAGATAGTACTTGAAGTTGGCCTCAACACGGAAGTCCTCAATAAACTCATACTGAAGCTTGACACCAGGAGCCATACGACTATCGTCGCTGTCAATAAGATAGTTGAAGTCAACACCAATGGCAAACTTCCCGTCCTGAGCAAATGCGCCGACGCTCATGAGCATCATGGCAGCAATCATCATTAATTTCTTCATAATTTTTTCCTTTTTGTGTTATTAAAATAATTATGTTGTCCTTAGACGGTGCAAATTTACAAAATAGTTTTAAGATTTGCAAGTAAAATTGAAAGTATTTTTAATTAATTTTACTTAAAACGTGATATATCTCAATTATTCACGTTCATCTTTTTAATCTTCCAGCCGATGGCAGCGATAAAGATGCTCATCAGCGGTGAAAGCAGGTTGAAGAAGCAATAGGGAAGATAAGTGAGGGTGGGAACACCCAGCACCGTGGACTGTGTCATGCCGCAGGTGTTCCAGGGGATGAGCACAGAGGTTACGGTGGCCGCATCCTCCGTCGTGCGGCTCAGAAGCCGTGATTCGTAGCCCTCCTGCTTATATACCTCTTTATATATATCTGCGTTGAGGACAATGGAGATGAATTGGTCGCCAGTGGTGATGTTGAGGAAGATGCCAGTGCCGACAGTGGACGACACGAGGCTGATGCGGTTGCGTATGAAACGGATGACCACCTTCGTGATGCTCTCGATCATACGGCTGGCCACCATCGCCGCACCAAAGCACATAGCACAGAGGATGAGCCAGATGGTGTTGAGCATACCTGCCATACCACTGGTGGAGATCAGTTCGTTGAGTGAGGCGTTGCCAGTATCAACGGCCGTTGCTCCGAAATAGGTGATAGCCAGACCACGGGTAAGCAAAGCTGCCGAAGCGTCGTCTCCTTCGCCTGCTATCTCGCAGAGAATATGCGGTTGGAGGATGAGGGCCACGATGCCTGCCATCACAGATGAGGCGAAGAGCACGATGAGCGACGGCACCCGACGGGCGATGAGCACACCCGTCAGCAGGGGCACCAACAGTGTCCATAGTGAGATATTGAAGGTTTTCGACAGTCCCTCCGTATATTGGCTGACCTCCACCTCCGTACTGGCTTCGCCGTCCAGTCCTGAGATGAAGAAGATGGTGATGGTGATGAGGAAGGTGGGCATCGTGGTGAACATCATATAACGGATGTGGACGAAGAGATCGGTGCCTGTGGCAGACGAGGCAAGGATGGTGGTATCGCTCAGAGGTGACATCTTATCGCCGAAGTAGGCGCCGGAGATGATGGCTCCTGCCGTCCATGCCTCGGAAATACCTAAGGCGTGGCCGATGCCCAACAGAGCGACACCGATGGTGGCGATGGTGGTCCATGAACTGCCTGAAAGTAGCGACACAAGGGCACAGATGATGCACGATGACACTAAGAAGAACTGTGGCGACATGATCTGCACCCCATAATATATTAAGGTGGGAACGATGCCGCTGACCATCCACGAACCAGCCAACATACCTACACAGAGCAAGATGAGCAAAGTGATACTTACCTCGCCGATGGTCGCCTTGATCTGCTTCTCGAACGTGTGCCATGGCGTTTTGTAAATGGCCATCGAGAGGCTGACGCAGACGGCCATACCCATGAGAAGGGCTATCTGACTGCCGCCGCTGAGGGAGTCGCTGCCGAAGAGCGAAATGGCAATGGCCAGGAGTCCGATGAGCACCGCTACGGGGATGATGGCGATAAGTGGATGAGGTTTTTTCTCCATAATCGTTGCAAAAGTACAAAAATAATTCATAATTCATAACGTAAAATGCATAATATTTTGTATTTTTGCAGCGGAATTAGAAGTTTTTGTATGACAAAGGAAGAATTTCAGGCTTTACAAGAGAAGTATGCCAAGCAGATAGAGGAGATCAGACTTGCCGCCCACGAGTTGCATCAGAGTGTCAATGAGACCTATGGCGACGAGTTGCCATATGGTTTCCATCTGGACATGGTGGTCGAGGGTGTCTGTTGCTACGGCCATCTGGTGTGTGTCTGTGAGGAAGATGTGCTGCCAATCTTCTTTGGTGCCTTTTACCACGACAGCATCGAGGATGCACGCCTGACCTACAACGATGTGATGCGGGCAGCCCGTCAGTGGATGTCGGAGGAACAGGCGCTGATGGGGACGGAGATTGTCTATGCCCTGACCAACGACAAGGGCCGTACCCGTTCCGAGCGGGCAGGGGAGAAGTACTATCAGGGTATACGTGAGACGCCATACGCCCCGTTTGTGAAGCTCTGTGACCGTTTGGCCAACGTGACTTACTCTTGTTCGATAGACAGCGGCAGGGACGGCAATCGGATGAGGGAGGTCTATAAGCATGAAATGGGCGGGTTCCTGCCTGCTATCAATTCACATAGCAACGATCCTCGTTTCCAGATACCATTTGAGGTCATCGTGGCATTGTCGGAGATTCTGATAGACGAGGTGGACCGTGATGAAGTCCGCAAACAATGGGGCGAATTGTATAAAATGTAAGCGAAATCGCAAATTTTCTTGCAAAATATTTGTTTGTTTCGCAGAAATGATGTACTTTTGCAGCCGATAAGACAAAAACGAAAAGAATATGTCACTGTTGAACGCTTACTTTTACGGCTTTTACTTTTACTTTGCAGGGAACTGTGAAGCGGAAGGCCGTAAGTAAAATTAAAGAATTAAAAAATTGAAGAATTAAAATAAGGCTCCGCTTCACAACCAAGTGAAAGCGGAGTTTTTATTTAAAGGTGAAAAGGTAAAAAAGTAAAAAGGTGAAATAATAAGATATGAAGAGAATTGCCATACAAGGACTGATCGGGTCGTTCCACGACATCGCGGCACACCTGTATTTCGAGGGGGAGCAGATACAGTTGATATGTTGTTCTACCTTTGAACAGGTCTTCGACAGCATCAAGCAGGATCCCACAGCCATCGGTATGCTCGCCATCGAGAATACCATCGCAGGCTCGTTGCTCCATAATTATGAACTGTTGCGTGATTCTGGTACGACGGTGGTGGGCGAGCATAAGCTGCACATTACCCACAGCATCTGTTGTCTGCCTGAGGATGACTGGGACACCATCACGGAGGTCCATTCCCATCCCGTGGCCCTGATGCAGTGTCGTCAGTTCCTGGCGCAGCATCCGCAATTGAAGAATGTGGAGGCAGAGGATACGGCAGGTTCGGCAAAGATGATAGCCGAGGGCCAGCATCGTGGTTGGGCGGCCATCTGTCATGCTGAGGCTGCCAGACTCTACGGTCTGAAGGTGCTTGAGGATCATATTGAAGACAACAAACACAACTTCACCCGTTTCCTTGTGGTCAGCAATCCCAACAAGGCCGATATGTTGCGTCCGTTGACGGAGACGAACAAGTCGAGCATCGTCTTTTCTCTTCCCCACGAGGAAGGAAGCCTCTCTCATGTGCTGGCGATCCTCTCGTTCTATAAGATCAACCTCACGAAGATTCAGTCGTTGCCGATTATCGGCCGGGAGTGGGAGTACTTGTTCTACGTCGATGTGATGTACGACGACCTCACCCGCTATCGCCAGTCGATAGATGCGATTATACCACTGACAAAGGATTTGAAGATTCTTGGAGAGTACAAGGACGGAAAGCAGACAAACTAATGAAATCATAAAGTTCAAAGTATATGATACAACCAGCAGACAGGCTCAGTTTAGTGAGCGAATACTATTTCAGTAGGAAACTGAAGGAAGTGGCACAGATGAATGCCGAAGGCAAGGATATTATCAGCCTCGCTATCGGTAGCCCCGATATGCCGCCGTCGGAGCAGACCATCGAAAAACTCTGTGAGGTGGCGCATCAGTCCAATGCCCACGGTTATCAGCCCACGATGGGAACGCCAGAACTTCGAGAGGCGATGGCCGGTTTCTATAAGCGCTGGTATAATGTGGATCTCGATGCTAAGACGGAGATCCTGCCGTTGATAGGTTCCAAGGAAGGCATCCTGCATGTCACCCTCGCTTTCGTGAACCCTGGCGATGAGGTGCTGGTGCCCAATCCCGGCTATCCCACCTATACTTCGCTCAGTAAGATCCTGGGTGCAAAGATTGTGAACTACAATCTGCGGGAGGATAACGCCTGGCAGCCCGACTTCAACGAACTCGAACAGATGGATCTGTCGAAGGTAAAATTGATGTGGACGAACTATCCCAATATGCCGACGGGAGGCCGTGCCCAGCGTCAGACTTATGAGCGGCTTGTGGCCTTTGCCAAGGAGCATGACATCGTCGTGGTGAACGACAACCCTTATTCCTTCATTCTCGGCGAGGAACACCTTTCAATCCTGCAGATTCCTGGAGCTAAGGACTGCTGCATCGAGTTCAATTCGATGTCGAAGAGTCACAATATGCCAGGCTGGCGTGTAGGTCTCTGTGCTACCAATGCGGAGTTTATCTCGTGGATTCTCAAAGTACAGTCGAACATCGAGAGCGGCACCTTCCGGGGCATCCAACTCGCTGCTGCTGAGGCTTACAAGAATGATGATGCTTGGCATCGTGAGTATAATATCAATACTTATGCTCGTCGTCGTGAGTGGGCTGAGCAGATCATGGATGTCTTGGGCTGCACCTACGACAAGAGCCAGGTGGGTATGTTCCTCTGGGGCAAGATACCTGAGCAATACGCCGATGTCGAAGATCTGACGGAGCGCGTCCTCCACGAAGCCCGTGTATTCATCACTCCTGGCTTCATCTTCGGCTCCAACGGCCAGCGCTACATCCGCATCTCCCTCTGCGCCAAAGAGGAAAAGATCCAGCAGGCATTAGAAAGAATTAAAAAAGCAATATAATTATGGAACTTGAATTAGCACCACTGAACTTACCGAGTGACAATGAACGTCCCTTCGTCATTGCAGGCCCTTGTTCTGCAGAGACAGAGGAACAAGTGATGACCACAGCCCGCGAACTGGCGATGAAAGGCTGCCACAACTTCCGTGCCGGTGTGTGGAAACCCCGTACAAAACCAGGTGGCTTCGAAGGCCACGGAGAGCCGGCCCTCGCTTGGCTTGCCCAGGTGAAGAAAGAGACGAAGATGCTCGTCTCTACCGAGGTGGCCACACCTGATCATGTTGAATTGGCCCTGAAGTATGGCATCGACATTCTCTGGATTGGTGCCCGTACTTCTGCCAACCCCTTCGCTATGCAGGCTATTGCCGATTCTCTGAAGGGTGTGGATGTGCCCGTATTCGTGAAGAACCCTGTGAATCCTGACATCGAACTCTGGATTGGAGCCTTGGAGCGTATCAACCAGGCCGGTATCAAGCGTCTGGGTGCCATCCATCGCGGCTTCTCCAGCTACGAGCAGAAGATCTACCGTAATGCGCCGATGTGGCAGATTCCCATCGAACTGCGCCGTCGTATCCCTGAACTGCCGCTGATCAGCGATCCTTCGCACATCGGAGGTCGTCGTGAACTGATTGCGCCGCTTTGTCAGCAGGCAATGGACCTGGGCTTCGACGGCCTGATCATCGAGAGCCACTGTGATCCAGACAAGGCGTGGAGCGACGCCAAGCAGCAGGTGACACCTGATGTGCTCGACTATATCCTGTCGCTGCTCGTTATCCGTGATGAGCATACGATGGTGGAAGGCATCTCTCAGTTGCGTAAGCAGATCGATGAACTCGACAACCAGTTGATGGATCTTTTGGCTAAGCGCATGAAGGTATGCCGTGAGATTGGCCAGTACAAGAAGGAGCACAACATGACCGTCTTGCAGGCCAATCGTTACAATGAGATTCTGAACAAGCGTGGTGCACAGGGTTCGCTCTGCGGTATGGATCCTGAGTTTGTCGCCCACGTCTTTGAGAATATCCACGAAGAGTCCGTCCGTCAGCAGATGGAGATTATTAATAAGTAATATGAAGATTCTTGTTATGGGTGCAGGCAAGATGGGAAGTTTCTTCATCGACCTGCTGAGTTTTGAGCATGAGGTGGCAGTCTTCGAACGCGATCCAATGAGGATGCGTTTCACTTACAACTGTCAGCGCTTCACCTCTTATGATGAGATCCGTGAGTTCAAGCCTGAGCTGCTGATCAATGCCGTCACGTTGAAATATACCATTCCCGTGTTTAAGGAAGTAATCCCTTACCTCCCCAAGGAGTGTATCATCAGCGATATTGCCTCTGTGAAGACGGACTTGAAGGAGTTCTATGAGTCGACGGGCATGCGCTATGTCTCTACCCATCCGATGTTTGGTCCGACGTTCGCTAACCTCCAGCAACTCTCTGAGGAGAACGCTATCATCATCAGCGAGGGCGACTATATGGGACGCATCTTCTTCAAGGACCTCTATCAGAAACTGGGACTCAATATCTATGAGTACACTTTCGAGGAGCACGATAAGACGGTGGCTTACTCGCTGTCTATCCCCTTCGTTTCGACCTTCGTCTTTGCGGCAGTCATGAAGCATCAGGATGCGCCTGGTACCACCTTCAAGCGTCACATGCGGATTGCCAAGGGCGTGCTGAACGAGGATGATTATCTCTTGCAGGAAATCCTCTTTAATCCTTATACCCACGACCAGGTCAGTCAGATCCGTACAGAGCTGAAGGAACTTTTAGAGATCATCGACAACAAGGATGCTCAGGGTATGAAGGGCTATCTGACGAAGATCCGCAATAACGTCAAACGCGACATAGAAATCAAGCAGTAATGATTATTTTGGCACGGATTTCACGGCTCTCTTTGAGAGACACTGCTTCTGGGGTATGATGATAAAGCCGTGTTAATCCGTGTAATCCGTGCCTAATATAGTATGAGGTATCATCTTGTAGCTTTTATAACGGTGGCTATCTGGGGCAGCACCTTTGTCTTTACGAAGATGCTGCTTCAGGCTGGCCTCTCCCCAGCGCAGATCTTCACCCTCCGCTTCATCATCGCCTACATCCTATTGCTGGCCTTCGCCTTTCTGCGTGACAAGGTAACTTCTTCCCCTCCTAAGTTAGGAGGGGTTAGGGGTGGTCTGAACAATCGCAAACAAGAGGCTGATCAGACCCCCTCTGGCTCCCCCTTCTCAGGGGGAGAAAAAGAATCCTCTTTCCGCTGGTTCTGCCGCTCCTGGCAGGATGAGCTCCTGATGATCGCTCTCGGCATCACGGGCGGCTCCGTGTATTTCTTGGCAGAGAACGCGGCCATGCTCTTTACCACTGCCACAAACACCTCACTCATCGTCTGCTCCTGTCCACTCTTCGCGATGCTGCTCTTTGCTGTGTTCTTCCGCCAGTCTGAGAAGATCACGCGCATCCAGGCTCTTGGCTCGCTGGTGGCCTTTCTGGGTATGGCCGTTGTCGTGCTCAATGGTCACTTCGTGCTCCATCTCTCACCCCTTGGCGACCTGTTGGCCTTTGGTGCCTGTCTCTGCTGGGCAGTCTATAGCCTGTTGATGAAGGCTGCGGTGAGTAGTTATTCCTCGCTCTTCATCACTCGCAAGGTGTTCATCTACGGTCTCCTCACAATTATACCTTATTATATATTAGTACCCTCCGATGCCGGCATCTTCTTTTCTTCACCTTTTCACGTTTTCACTCTTTCAACCATTCTGAATCTTCTCTTCCTGGGAGTCGTCGCCTCGATGCTTTGTTACCTCATTTGGAACTGGGTCATCGGCAAGCTCGGTCCTGTCATCGCCACAAACTGGGTTTACTTCAATCCTATCACCACCATCCTCTTCGCCTGGTGGCTGCTCGACGAGAAGATCACCATTTGGTTCCTCCTCGGCTCCGCTCTCATCCTCCTTGGAATGTACCTCGCCGACAAGAAACTATAAACTTATAAACGATAAACAAAAAATTGGCGTTTTTCTTTGTCCTTTGGATATTTTTGCCTATTTTTGCACCATCAAACCAATTAAATAGTAGAATTATGGGTATTATTCTTTCACTCCTTCTTGGATGTTTGGCTGGCTTCTGCGCCGGCAAGTTGATGAAAGGTGGCGGCTACGGCCTCATCATGAATTGTATATTGGGTCTCTTTGGTGGTGTCCTCGGCGGCTGGCTCTTTGATATGCTCGGCATCTCCTGGGGCGGCCTTCTCGGTCAGCTCGGCACAGCCATCATCGGTGCCGTCGTCATCCTCTGGATCGCCTCGCTGATCAAGAAGTAATACTTTCTCTCATGAGGCAGATCCGGTGAGTCATTGAGAGATCTGATACAGTCTCTGTCACATATTGGTGATGGAGGCTTTTTTATGGCAAAAATGTGCATGTGAAATTGTGTTCATATAATTTTGTTCAAAAGTACATTAAGCCTCCATAAATATAGTTAACTTGTTGAATAATAGGATATTAGGCTATGGATGCTTGTTGTTTTAGCCTTCATATAGCCTCCATTTTTTTACTTAGATTAAGAATATTATTGACGTTTTGAATGAGTTTTTGATAATTAGGATTGGCATAAACAATAGGAGTTTGTCATAGTTTACCCTGTCAGAACTATCAGTTTAGACAAGGTAAACTGTCAGTTTAGACTGGGTAAACTAACAGTCCAAGCCGTTTGTACTATTGACAAACTGCCTTATTATCAGTAGTTTACAATGAATTTTGCTCAATTTTAGTGCTAATTTTGTCTGATTTTGAGAATTTGTGGAGGCTTAATGGAGGCTTAAACAAGTAGCCTCCATAGTCTAATTCATTGATAACCAATAATATATATATATCTATGGAGGCTTAATGTTCTTTTTGCAATTTTCTTTCAATGCCAAATTCTATCGGCTATCACATGAAAGTAAAAATTGACGACATAATGAACAATTATTCGAAATAAGTGGATGGCATCTTTTCGTTTATTTTTTGCAGATGCCTGAAAATCGAGACGAAAATAATCGGCTGATTACTTGGCGCATTCATTTCTTTTTCATATCTTTGCACTCGGTAATCTCGCCACATCAATCGAAATAATATAGTTTTAAGGATTTCGTGGAACAAAAGATAGATTTAGAAAGATTTACCTTGACCGTGTGCGAGATAGCACGACGGGCAGGGGCATATATTAGGGAGGAACGCAGTAAGTTCTCCCTGGAGAGCGTGGAGCGGAAACATGCCCACGACTATGTGTCGTATGTCGATAAAGGATCGGAACGGCTGATAGTCAGTGCGTTGCGGGAACTGTTGCCTGAGGCTGGATTTATTACGGAGGAGGGGACGGCTGATATCGAAGGTACGACTGATTTCGAAGGTACGACTGATTTCGAGGGTACGACTGATTTCGAGGGTACGACTGATTTCGAAGGTACGGGGGTGCGGGGGTGCGGTGGCGCGAGAAATGACTGTGGCAGTAGTAATCTCGTACCCTCGTACCCCCGCACCACCGCGCCCCCCCTTCTTTGGGTGGTGGATCCGCTGGATGGTACGACGAACTTCATTCATCAGTATGCGCCGTATGCTGTGAGCATCGCCCTGCTGCAGGGTAGGGAGGTGCTGATAGGTGTGGTCTATGAGATCTGTGCCGATGAGTGCTTCTATGCCTGGAAGGGCGGTGGAGCGTTTGTGTCGAGGAGTGAGGAGTGTGGAGTGAGGAGTGAGGCGTGTGGAGTGAGGAGTGAACGGCTGCATGTCAGCAGTCAGAAGATTCAGGATGCGCTGCTCTGTCTGCAACTGCCTTACAACAGCGAAGCCTATAAGCCGACGATCAAGCGTTTGATAGATACATTCTATGGTAATGTGGGGAGTATCCGCATGTGTGGCTCTGCCGCAATGGCTCTCTGCTATGTCGCAGCAGGTCGCCTCGACGGCTATGCCGAGCAGTATATCGGCCAGTGGGACTACATGGCTGGCAGTCTGATTGTGATGGAGGCAGGCGGCACGGTCACCGACTATTCCGGTTCTTCCGATTTCACCCAGGGCAACAGCGTCGTCGCCACCAACGGCATCATCCAGCAAGACTTGCTAACGGTCGTCAAATCAGCATGAAAAGGCTTCTGATGGGCTTGCTGCTGAGTCTGACTGTGCTGAATGCCGGTGCTCAGCAGACTGCATCCGACGAGGTGAATCGGTTGCAGGCCAGGATGTATAAACTCTATAGTGGCTATGATTACGATGAGTTCATCAGCGTCACCGACAGTCTGAAAGTGGCTGCAGAGGAGGCTGGCGACGATCGTATGTTCTACCGTGCCTGGGCGAACCAGGTGCTCTTCTCCAGTAATCGGCAGCGGCGCAGCAGGGCCATGCAGATTGCCAAGGAGATGCAGGAACATGCCGTCAAGCAGGGCAACAAGTGGGGCATCTATAACGGACTCCACGTGGCGGCCTATGCCCATGAGCAAATGCAGAATCGTGAGGAGGCCATCAAGGGATTCAAGAAGGCTGTCAACTACCTGCATGAATACCTGCCCAATGAGAGTGCGGCTTCCAGCCTGATAGAACTGGCGAAGATCTCTTATTTGCGAAGCCAAATGGAGAGCGCTATCCAATACGCTGAGCAGGCTATCCGTGAGCCTCAGTTGAATGCACTACACCGCCTGAATGCCTACTCTCTGATGTGTCTGTCGGCTGCCGATAGTGCCGCATACCGCCCCAAGAACAGTGACTTCAGGACAGACTTCAACCGCTTTTATGCAGAGCGGGAGAAGGTAAAAGAGGCCTATGGACGAGATGACATCTATGGCCAGAGGGTAGAGATACTAAAATGTATCCTTAACCGCCAATTCGACGAGGCTCTGCAAATTGCCTCCTCCATCCGTTCGCCGTTGACGCGCTACAATCTTGAGCGTCAAATCTATTTTCAGCAGAAGAACTACGAGAAGGCCTTCATGAAGCTGATTGCCTACATGAAAAATAAAGACTCCGTCAGCGAGGCGCGCAATTCGCATCTGCTGCTGGAGATGATCGCCTCGATGGATGTGGGGCGCCTGGAGAACGAACAGAAGGAACTGAAACTGCGCAACCAGGCACTACAGTTGGAGAACCTGGCCAGCGACTTGGAGCAGGAGCGGCTGGAGGAAGAGGCGCTGCAGCTGAACTTGAAGAACAAGGAGGTGGAGCTGCAGAATGCCGCCGTCAGGCTGCAGAACGACAGCCTCGACAAGCATAACAAGAACCTGCAGATCAGCGAATACGAGTCGAAGATGGCAGCGCAGGAACAGGCCGCTCGGGCTCGCAGGATCTTCACCACGTCGGTCATCGCCATCGCTGCACTCATCATCCTGGCTCTCGCCTTCATCCTTTGGCGTAGGAACTTGAATGCCCGCCGGCTGAGGCGCATGAACGAACAACTGCAGGAGGCCAACACGAACCTGAAGACGGCCTACGACCAGTTGGAGGAGGCGACGACGGCTAAGGAGCGTATAGAGAGTGAACTGCGCATCGCAAGGGATATACAGATGGGGATGGTGCCAAGCCAGTTCCCTCAGCACCGTCATTTCGACATCTATGGCATGCTGAAGCCGGCCAAGGAGGTGGGAGGCGACCTCTACGACTTCTTCATCCAGAACAACAAGCTCTATTTCTGTATTGGCGATGTCAGCGGCAAGGGCATACCGGCCTCACTCTTCATGTCGGTGATTGTCAACCTGTTCCGCATGGTGGCCAAGGAGGGATTCCCACCGGAATATATTGCCACACGGCTTAACGAGACCGTGTCGGAGAATAATGAAAATGGCATGTTCTGCACCATGTTCATCGGAGAGATCGACGTGCAAAGCGGCAAGCTCCTGTACTGTAATGCCGGTCACAATCCACCAGTGATGATGGCCCGCAAACTGAACAGCACCACTCCCACAGCCCCCGTATTCGTAGAAATGGAGGCGAATGCTCCCATCGGCTTGTGGCCGAACTTGGTGTTCAAAGGCGAGGTCATCGAGCATATCAAGGGCAGTCCTCTGTTCCTGTATACCGACGGCCTGTCGGAGGCAGAGGATGTTGAGCAGTTGCAGTTTGGCGATGACCGTATCCTCGATGTCATTGCCAGCCAGCCCTTTACGGGAGCCAGGCAGCTGGTGGAACGTTTGTCGGAGAGCGTCAGGCAGCATGTGGGCGATGCCCCGCAGAGCGACGACCTCACGATGCTCTGCATCATGTGCAGTTAAGACCGGTGCCTCAAACGATGCACGTTCTGGGATACCCGGAGAGCCATACTCCTGATCGGGCAACTCATCGAATGATTATGTAGATTATCTCCAAGGATAATATGAGAACCCTATTGTCAGGGCCCTGTTCTTAAACGACTGTCTCAAGAGAAACGGCGCTCCATCCTGTTGGCCTGCAATGTCGTGGAAGTCGGCAGACAGATGGCAGCGCTTCCCTAAATCCTTGCCCATCTTTACTGAAGCGTAGAGATGGGCATCTTGGTCGATGGCATCGTTCTTGCTGTTATAGATCAAAACGGATGACAGTCTGAACCCTTTGCCTAACAGAAGTATAGGGGCGAGCTTCAGGGTGAAAAACGTAGCGTTGACGGGATCGTCGTAGCTGATGTGATGGTGGTGTACGTTCGCTCCTGCAGTCAGCCGGAAGTCTCCTTGATGCCAGGTGACGGATGTCCCCAGACTAATCAGCGTCTCGTTAGGCGTCAGCAAGTCTGAGAGCAGCGTGTGTGTCACACTGCCCATGGCCAGGAGCCGGTCTGTCTGATAGGTATAGCGTGCCTCTGACCGCCAGGCGAGGTTTGTCTTATAGTCCGTTGTATGCCGAAGGAAACCATTCTCGGGATATGCATGGAAGTCGCTGGCGAGGGGATTGAAGAACGAGCGGCTGAAGATGCCTTGTA
>JAEEGH010007343.1_pt1 | contig 26579 bp, 25 predicted proteins | sample 9134181 | NCBI WGS metagenome assembly JAEEGH01 (sample SAMN16246544, study PRJNA631951) | gut metagenome | biome: gut microbiome; feature: rumen; material: DP-attached | host: Bos | place: Iran: Karaj | collected 2018-10 | reverse complement strand
TCGCCGAGCTTGCCGATGTACATACCCGGACGTTCGCGGATATGTTCGTTCCATTCCAGTGTTCTAATGCTGTCTTCGGTATACTTTGCTGCTGCCATAGTAATTAGAAACTCACAAAAAGAAGTAAATGATTTTTAGACGATACAAAGATAAACATTTTTTTTGACATTTTTGTGACATAGCCGTTTTTAGGCCCCCTTTATTTTGCTATTGTTGGCTCATGCTTATACGAACAAATTTGGAAAAAATCTTTTTCGCCATACTTTTGGCATTCCTCTGCATCACAATCGGTAAGGATTGGTACGATTTCTATACATGCGGCGCAGTGGGGCAGTGCATTTCTGCGGCAGGGCAGATGCAGTATATTACGAAGTTTGTCATGTCGTCGTGCCTGACTATTCTTGCCTATCTTATGGCGAATAGGGCCTTTTGTGCTCGCGATGGACGTTTTCTACGCCTAGCTTTCTGCTTCTCGCTACTGGCTGATTTCGGCTTCAGCGTGTTCAATATCATTTTCTCCGATAACGGGTCTTTGAGTACGGTACTCGGCATAGGCTTTTTCATGGTGTTCCAGACGATTCTCATTTACAGGCATACCCGTCGAGACGAACAAGACAAGAGTTTCCCGAAGGTGTTCTGGATTATCGTTGCCCTCGCGGCTCTTTTTGCCGGACTCGCTGTCGCAGGAATCATCGGCGCTATTGTTGCCGAAGTGCTTGTCTATGGCGGTTTTGTTATCACCTCGATGGTTGTCGGTATTCTGGCTCCCCGTAAGGCCTATTTCCCAAAGAAGAACGCTCTCTTTATCCGCTGGGGTGTAGTAGCTTTCTTTATAGGGGATGTTCTTGTCGGTTTGTCGATGCTTTCTGGTGAAGACCATAGTGCACTTCAGCTGATTTCGTGCATTGCGAATAATATGATCTGGCTAGCTTATGTTCCTGCTCAGTTGATGTTGATTCGCGGAGCCGCCAAAGAATAGTTTTTTCTATTTTTGGGTGCGTGATAGAATCCCTTTCAGAATTTATTACGTTTGCCCGTAGCGAAACGCTCAACCTCTTCAGCAAGGCTGAAGGGGGCGCTTTGCATGTAAACGGGGCGACGGTTCCGGCAGCTGCCATGATGGTGGCCTCCCGCTTCCTCAAAAAGCCGAACCCGATTCTGGTGGTGGCCAAGGATTACAAGAGTGCCGAGAACTGGGTCGAAAATCTGGAAGGGTTGCTGGGCGAAGAATTTGTCCGGTTTTTCCCGTCGATTGGCTTGAAACCTTACGAAAAGAAGGTGCCGTTCGAAGGCGTTGTCGAAGAACGTCTCAAGTTTTTCCGCGATATAGAGGGCTCGAATCCGTTTGTGACGGTATGTCCGCTGGATTCGTTCCTGATGCGGCTTCCGGCACCGCATACGGTGATGAAGGATTGCCTTGAACTCAAGGTGGGCGGTGTTGCCGAGCCTTCGTCGCTTCGCCCCTGGTTCCTGGATCACGGATTCGTGGAACAGCCGGTTGTGTCGGGTGTGGGGGAGTTCTCCATTCGCGGTTGCATTGTCGACGTGAACTGCCTTCTGTATCCGCACCCGATTCGTATCGAGTTCTTTGGCGACGAGATTGAATCGATTCGTAGCTTTGACATTTTCTCGCAGCGTTCCGTAGAGACCATGAAGTCGGTGAAACTTTTCCCGATGGGCGAATTTACGGTCAAGGAACACGAGGCGGCGTGCTACAACGGCGACCTTTCGGGGCTCTGGTGGCACCGCGGGCGTTACCAGACGCTCAATTCCAGCCTGCTCGACTATTTGCCGAAGGCTTCGCTGGTTTTCGAGGAATTGTCGCTCCTTTCTGAAAATGCGGCAAAGTATTATGTGAACTGCGAGAATACCTTCAGGGAAGTTCGCGAAGTCGATACCGAGGCTGTGGACCCGGCACATACCTGGTTCAAGATGGGCGAGCTTTCGCGCCAGTTTGTGGGCCGTACCTCGATGGATGTTTCCCGCGTGCAGCTCAATGATGGCAATAGTCATGAGCTAAATTGCAAACCGCAAGATTTCTCGTCGAACGGGACCGATTCCGTGGCCAAGGAAATCGAGGAATTTGCCGCCCGCGGCGGAACCGTTTACGTGGTCGCCCCGACGGCGGGTGCGCTTGGGCGCATCAAGCAGATGCTCGAGGGCTTGCCGGTCGAAGACTACATTGTCGGCAATATGTCCGAAGGTTTCTGGCTCGAAGACGACGGAATCGCCTTCCTGACCGAGACGCGCATTTTCAATCGCCATTCGAACAAGACCCGCAAGCGTAAAATTGCGGGCTCCGTTTCGAGTGCCCTGATGATAGAATCGCTGAACCGCGGCGATTTCGTTTCGCACGAAGATCACGGCGTGGGCAAGTACTTGGGGCTTGTGCGTGTGAACGTGAATGGCGGTATGGTGGACTGTGCCTTGCTGGAATACGCCGGCGGAGACAAACTCAAGTTCCCTGTAGCGGACTTGCAGAAGATTGAACGCCTCGACACGCAAGAAACCCCTCCCAAGTTGGATAAATTGGGCGGCAAGGCCTGGGAAAACCTCAAGGAACGCGTCAAGAAAAAGGTCATTCAGATTGCGCGCGAACTGGTGGAACTTTACGCCAAGCGCGAACTGGTGGAAGGCTTTGATTTTCCGCCCGATGGCAAGCTGCAGAAAGAATTTGAAGACGCCTTTGAATACGACCCGACACCCGACCAGGTGAAGGCTACCGAAGATATCAAACGGGATATGGAATCGCGCCGCCCGATGGACCGCCTGATTTGTGGCGACGTGGGCTTTGGTAAGACCGAAGTCGCCATGCGTGCGGCGTTCAAGTGCGTGGTGAGCAAGAAGCAGGTGGTGCTCCTGGTGCCGACGACGATTTTGGCGGCCCAGCACTATGAAAACTTCATGGACCGTTTTGCAGGTTTCGGCGTGAATATCGCGCTGGTGAACCGCTACAAGAGCGCCAAGGAAAAGAAGGAAATCTTCAAGCAGGTGAGCGAAGGCAAGGTCGACATCTTGGTCGGTACGCACAGCCTGCTTTCGGAGAAAAACCAGTTCAAGGATTTGGGCCTTCTGATTATTGACGAAGAACAAAAGTTCGGCGTGAAGCAGAAGGAAAAACTACGTGAAATGCGCCTTGCGGTCGATACGCTCAGTATGAGTGCGACTCCGATTCCGCGCTCGCTGCACCTGAGCATGACGGGCGTTCGCGATATTTCGTTGATTAATACGCCGCCCATGAACCGCCTGCCGGTTGAAACCAAACTCATGAAGCGCGATGACATGGTCATCAAGCAGGCGATTGAAGACGAACTGGCTCGCGGTGGTCAGGTGTTCATTGTGAACGACCGCGTTCAAAGCATTTACGAATTGGCGGACGATATCGAACAGCTCGTGCCCGAAGCGCACATCGGTATTGCGCACGGACAGATGAACGACCGCGACCTCGAAAATGCGATGGAAGCCTTTATCTCCCGCAAGTTTGATATCCTCGTCAGTACGAGCATTATCGAATCGGGCCTGGATGTCCCGAATGCGAATACGATCATCATCATGAACGCGCATCACTTTGGCATTAGCCAGCTTTACCAGATGCGTGGGCGAGTGGGCCGCAGCAGCGTGCTCGCGAAGGCGCTCTTGGTGATTCCGTCGCAGCATGATATTTCAGCAGAGTCGATGCGTCGCCTTAAAGCTCTGGAACAGTTTACCGATTTGGGTAGCGGTTATCAGCTGGCCATGCGTGACTTGGAAATCCGCGGGGCGGGCAACTTGCTTGGTCAGGAACAGCACGGCTTTATTGCCGAAGTCGGCTTTGAAACTTATGTGCGCCTAGTGCGCGAGGCGGTTGAACAGCTGCGCGGCGGCCCGTCCGAAAAGCCGATTCAACCCCGTGTGGAACTCGGCGTAGACGCTTACTTGCCCGAAGACTACATTCAGGATGGCCTCACTCGAATTTCGATGTACCAGCGTATTTCTCGCGTAACGCATACCGACGAAATCGCAGGGTTAACGCAGGAACTCGCGGATCGTTTCGGGCCTGTGCCCGAAGCCGCCAAGATGTTGCTGCTGGTGACCGAAATAGGCATCTTGGCGGGGCGGCTCCGCATTCAAGGGCTTGTGCAGCGCAAGGGAATGCTCGCGGCGACTTTTGTGGAATTCCCGCCGCCCGATCCGCGAATCATCAGCGAAATGTATGCGAATACGCAGTTCCCCATGCGCATCATGGGCGGCTCGCCGCTGCAAGTCGTGATTGAACTCGGTAAGGGAAATGCGGTGGAACTCGCCGAAAAGGCTCTCAAGGAATTCCGCGCCTTTGCGGTGATTAAGGCCGATTCGACGGTGGTGAAAAACTTGAATTCTTCTGCCGCGCCATCCGCTGACAGTTAGTTTATTTCTTGAGTAAACGGCTCGTTTCTTCGAGATGCTCCATCAGTGCATCTGCGATTTTCTCGACGGATTCGTTCTTGAGCAGGTTGGTCGCGATAAAGGTTTCGTCGGCGTCCGTCTCGAAACGAATCTGTTCTTCCGGAATCTGCGGAATGGCATCGAGAGTCGCTTTCTTGTGGAAGGAATCCTGGTGCAGCGAGAAAATCGGATTCAGCCCCTGTGCGGAGCGGACAACTGAAATGTCTCCGCCGAACCGGTGGAAAATCGCGTGAATCTTCGGGGCGCGTTTCCGCGTCTTGATGTTCGACTTTTTACCGGGGTAGCCGCTTTCGTTCAGAATCTTGATGATGCGTCCGTAGTCGCCGACACAGTGGATTTGCAAATCGCGGTTATAGTCGCGGGCGAGTTCCACTTGGCGCCGGAAAGCCAATTCCTGAAGCCCCGGTTTCCCGTTGTCATCGGCATACCCTTCGTAGCGCTTGTCGAGTCCGCATTCGCCTACCCCCGCTTCAGGGTAGTTTCCTAGGAGCGATTCCAGACGCTCCCAGTCGGCCTCGGTAACGTTACCGACAACCATCGGGTGAATCCCGTAGCTGCGGGTGGAACCTTCGAAAAGCCTTTCGTCCATCTTCTGTAGAATTTCCCATTCCCGTGGCTCGCAGGCGACCGCATTGAAATGAAAACCTCGCTTCAGGAGAGTCCTTGCGAGTTGTTCCGGGTTCGTAATTCTAGCCAAATGAAGATGGAAATCGTTCATACCCTTAATATATACTGGAAAAAAGCGCTTTTATACAGATAAATGCAAAAAACTTCTTGTTTTTTTGATAAAAAAAGCCTAATTTAAGGACATAGTGTATTTTTGCGTTAAAAAAGGAGTTTTTATGCGCGATCTTTTGGAAAAAGCCTTGAATAAGGGTCTAGGTGTTTCTTTTACGACCGAAGGTGGTTTTGACGTTATCCGCATTACCAAGGGGGCCGATGTCGTTGCGTCCTGCAGCCTCGGTTCGGCCGATTTCCGCACCAGCGTCGAAGACTCCCTGCAGTCACTTCTGCTCGACCTGGAACGTAAAGGAATTTAGTTCAGAGTTCGGAATTTGCCAAAAAAGACTCGCTTTTCTGCGAGTCTTTTTGTTTTATAGAGTATAGCCAGCTCGGTATTTTTAGTTAATTCTGCCGACCAGGTTACCCGAGATCATGTAGTCCTTGGTGCTGCCGTAGCTGTGGAAACCGGCAGACAGGCTGAAGCGGTCGGTGAAAGCCTTTTCGAGGTAGATAGCTCCCAGGACGTCCTTCACATGCTTGGCTTCGAAGTTCACGAAGTCCTTGTGTTCGTGACGGTCGCCGACATATTCAGCTTCGATGATGATGCGGTCAACCACCGGAGTGTAGAAGGCGAGACCACCGGTCACCGGAATCACCAGGTCGTCGGCCATGTCCATCAGGGCAGCTTCGGCGAAGAGGTTCACTGCGTTCGTGCCGAGCGGGAGGTTAGCCTTCAAGGAAGCGTTGTGCTTGATGTCGGCCTTGCTGTCGTAAACGGCGTCGAACAGGTTGCTACGGTAGGCGAGCTGGACCTTCAGTGCGGAGATACCGGCGAGGTCATGGAAGTTGAATGCGGCGCGGATGTCGCCCTTGTCCAGGTTTTCAGACTTGCTGATCAAGGAAATGTAGGCGGACATGTTGTCGCTCGGAATGAAACCGAACTGCAACTGGTTTTCAGGAGCCTGAGTGGAGAGGAATCCGTTCAGGTAACCGTCAATGTAGCCACCGAAGTAGTCACCGCTCTTGTCGGTGTTGTCCCAACGACCGACTTTGAAGGTGAACAGGTCAGTTTCCTGCATGGCCCATGCTTCGTCCAGCGAGAAGTAGTCGTCGGTGTACTGGCGGGTGCCATTGCGAAGCTGTTCCTTCTTCACGTCCTTGTCCTTGTTGCCGTCGGCGGGTCTCAGGTCGCCGGGGTAGAAGGCGACTGCGATCTTGCCCTTGAAGTCATCGGCTTCGGCGAGCACTGCAAAGTTGGCTTCACCATTCCAGGTTTCGAGGTTGTCGCTCATTTCGTCGTCTTCGCTAGTCCAAAGGACCTTGCCAGCTTCCAATTCGAAGTCGGCGTTGATGTCGAAGTTGATCTGGTTCACCGACATCACGGCGTTTTCGATCATTTTTTTCTTCTTGCGCTTTTTCTTCTTGGCGGGCTTCTTTTCGGGTTCCGCGGCGGCTACTTCAGCAGGGGCCTTTTCTTCAGCCTTTTCTTCGACCTTTGCTTCGGTCTTGGCTTCTGCCTTGGGTTCTTCCTTGGCGACTTCGGCGGGGGCGGCTTCAGCTACCGGTGCTGTGGCCTGTTCGGCCGGCTGTTCCGCTACGGGTTCTGCCTTGGCTTCTTCTTTGGCCGGGGCTTCAGCGGGAGCAGCTGCTTCTGCTGCCGGAGCGGGTGCTTCTGCTGGGGCTGCAGCGGCTTCAGCAGCGGGTGCTGCGGCCGGGGCTGCGGCGGGAGCTGCAGCCGGGGCTTCTTTTGCCGGAGCTGCTGCGGGGGCGGCTGCTTCAGGGGCGGCAAAGACTGCTGCGGCCATGATGCAGGAGGCGATAAACATTTTCTTCATATAAGGAACTCCTTTATATATTCCACGGGAATAATTTTAGTAAAATTATCTTTCACTTGTTGTTTCCTGTGATAATTTTAGATTAAAAAGTTAATTTTACTGCCACAAGAGGTTTATTTTGAAAAAAATTCTTATTTCCGTTATTTATTTGGCTCTTTTCGCATCGATCTCTTTCGCCCAGGAATCGCTGAGCGTTTATAAGAAAAACAGGGGGCAGATTGACGAAAACACCCCCGTAGGCTCGCTTCTGTTTACCGACTATATCAAGGAACTCCCGATTCCGATGGATTCCGTCAAGAAGGTGACCGTCGTCAAGGAAAAGGTCGTCGTCAAGGATAAGAAGGGCAATGTCAAGAAGGACAAGAAAGGAAATCCCAAGACCAAGATGCAGCGCAAGCGTGTGGTGACCTGGGAAAAGGTTCAGCCTTCGGAACCGCCGCGTTTCGTGCCAATCCAGTGCAAGTTGGGCGAAGTCTGGGTCAAGCGTGCCGATCTGGCCCGTTTCAAGCAAGCCTCCTTGGACTTGAGTGGCGAGTACGCCTCCTCAACCGGAAGCGTTATCCTGAAAAAGTCTCCGACCAACCCGCGCTATTTCTCGTTCACCATCCAGAATGGTCCGTTTGGCGGTCGTGCCGAGCTCGAAGCGAGCAACGTGGAACTGCGTGAATCTAACGGCCATGCCCGCCTGACATATACCGAAGACGGCTGTACCGTCGATATCGCCATCGCCGACCGCAAGGTGCGCGTGGCGCAGAGGGGCTGCTCCGAATACAACGTCGGCAACTACAAGCTCGAAGGTGAATATAACACCTATAAAGGGAACCGCCGTGTCGTCGAGACCTTCAATATGCCCGAACAGAGCTTCAAGTACAAGAAGTACCTGTGGTGCGGGAGCGGCTTCGACAGCTGCGAAAAAGTCAAGGACGACAACGGTACCGTGACCATCACCTGGAGTAAGGACGGCAATGGATTTATCGAACGCGCCGCCGGTGAAGATTCCCATATTTACAGGCCGTTCGAACACGTGATTCCGCACAAGCGCGACTTCTATAATGGCGAAAAGCCCTTGGCCATCAAGACCAAGCGTACCGATATGGCGGGCGAGTGGATGATCTGGTATTTCTATCCGCAGGCGCAGCGTTTCAAGATGGTGCGAGCCGGCATGCGCGAAGATACCGCCTATATGGAAATCTATGAATAAGGTGCTTGAACAGTCCCGGATGATGTTCCTGGATTCGGGCGTCCTGGTGCGTCTGCTGCAGATGCATCCGGATTACTATCCCGTGATTTCGGCGGTGCTGGATAGCGCCTACGAAAAGAATGCGACGATTCTCGTTTCGCAAATTACTTTGTTTGAACTTTCGCGTAAGGCGTATGCTGCGGGCGAGGGAGTCCTTGCGAGGCAGTACCGGGAATTTTTTGAACATTCACGGAATGTCAAGTCCTGCGATATCAATAGCGAAATTGCGGTCAAGGCTGCCGAAATCCTGAACCAGTCCGCAAAGAACGGCAATGCCCTTTCAACGGAAGAGTCCCTTCGCCTTGCGACGGCGTTCGTCTGCGGTGCAGACTGCTTCTTGACCGATCAGGGCAAGTTCCACGACCTGACGGATGTCCCGGTCGTGACTCTCGATGAAATTATCTAAATGAAGTAGAGCGGGACGCCTAGCAGGATTCCCGCATAAATGCCGCCCAAAAGGTCATCTGCCATTACGCCCCATGCACCGGGAAATTTTTCAAACCGGTGGATTCCGAGCGGCTTGAGAATGTCGAAAAAGCGGAATAGCGCAAAGCCGATGATTAAAATCCACGGCGCGCTGATAATCCTGCCGGGTTCGACGAAGGCGAATGTCATGAAGATTCCGCAGACTTCGTCTATTACGATCCAGCCTGGGTCTTCGGTACCCGTATCTTTCATCGCCTTTTTCACGAACGGAATCGCGGCGAAGAACACGATGGTTGCGGCTATAAAAAACAGTGGCCAAAATCCGGAATGGACTGCGAGTAGTGCCATTGGGTAGGCGACAACGGTTGCCGCGAGGCTTCCCATGGTGCCTGGAGCTTTGGGCGACATGCCCGAACCGAAGAACGTTGTGACGAGAGTAGACAACAAATCGGTGCCCCGCCACTGGTGGGGCACGCGTTTCTTGCCGTACTTTTCTTTAAGTTCCTCGCGGTTCACGAGAAATTAGTTGTCCTCATATTCGGAGCTGCCCCAGCCGTCGAGGTCGCCCGCGGCACGGCCCAGCGTAGCGCCGCCGAGAATTTCGTCGATACCCTTGTCTTCGGAATCGTCTTCCTCTTCTTCGAAGATGGAGGATTCTTCCAATTCGAGGTCTTCGTTCGGAATAATCGGATCGTCGTCAAGGTTGTTCTTGCTCTTTTTTCCTGCCATATTTTCTCCTTGGTAAAGGCGTTTCGTAATCTTTATCGCTATGATATAAAAATTTTTCTAAAAAAGGAGATTTTTTTTTGAAAAAAATCATTTTTTTTGTTTTTTTTTAGAAAAAGTTGTCTAAAATGTGTTTTTTGAAGGGTGTCGAGGGCTTCCGGGGCAATAAATTCTATTTTTGGGGGCGATGAAAGCGATTTTGATCATTGCGCACCACTGCATTTTGCCGGGGGCATATAAGGGGTTTGAAGAGATTCTTGACCGGCTGCATCACGATATGCCGGGTACCCGCGTGGCCAGTACGAGCCTTCTGGACCTCGAAAACGACCTTCGTACACTCCTGCGCGAAGACGTGGAGTCCGTGACGCTGTTGCCTTACCTGCTTTTGAACGGTCAGCATACCAAGAATGACGTGCCCAAGGTAGTGGCCCGCTTGCAGGCGGAATTCCCGGAAATTCCGATAACCCTGTTGCCCTGTCTCGGCGACTGGAAAGAATTTGCAGGCATGGTCGTCTCTGGAATCCGCCACGCCCAGAAAGAAAATAAAAAAGTGCACGACCAGAACGGCTTGGCAAAGTCAGACAATCTGTCTGACACACTGAATGTCGTTGCGAGCCCTGTAGGGGCGAAACAATCTATTTCGTCAAATTCAAATTTTTTCTCCATCGAGCTGAACCTTGAAGGCAAGAATGTGCTTGTGGTTGGTGGTGGCCGTATCGCACTGCGTAAGGTGAAAACGCTTTTGCCCACGGGCGCCCGTATTACTGTGGTCGCCCCGCAGTTCGACCCCGAATTTGAGTCGCTTCAGTTCGCCGATAAGGTGGCGGAGTTAAGCCGAAGGGCCGAGTCGGCGTCAATAACGTTGAAAACTCGCCCCTACGAGCCTTTGGACCTTCGCGGAATTTTTATGGTGTTTATCTGCACCGACCAGCCCACGGTCAATGCCCAGGTGTCTAACGATGCCCATGCCCGTCGCATTCTGGTGAATAATGCGTGTGACTACCTTGACGGTGACTTTATCGTGCCTGCCCGTATGGATTTCGGCGAAAATATTGCAGTGACGGTTTCTACCCAGGGGCGTGCCCCGTCGCTCGCCAAGAAGCTCAAGCAGAAAATTCAGGCCGAGTGGGCCGAAGGCCTCGAACAGGTCGAAAAAGAATTCTACGAATCGTGATTAGAGTCACGTATTCCAAGTTGGAATAAAGGCCCGTGTGCTTTTTTCTTTAGAAAAGTATATTTTTCGGAAGAAAATTGTAATAAAGGAGTCTCCTATGAAAAAAACACTCGTTTTCGGTCTTGCCTTGGCTATGGGAATGTTGGTCGGTTGTGGCGACGATTCATCGAGCAGTCCGTCTGGAGCTGATGCAACAACGGAGTCCAGTTCGTCTATAGATTCTGCGGACATAAGTAGCAGTTCCGGAGATAAAAAGGATGCAACTCCTGATGAAGATATCAGTAGTTCTAGCGGCGAAGAGTCGGGTGATGAGACCACCAAGGTTTCGGCGTTTTTTCCAGAAGGTTTTGATGCTGATAAGGTAGTTGCCTGGTATGCAACTGATGAACAGCGTGTTTCAGATAAAGGGCAGACCAAGATGATGGTGGATGCCGTCTACCTGTTCAAGGACGGTTCCTTTATTGTCACCGAACAAAAGGTGAAGGAAAAGAATAACATTTCCACATTTGAAAACGCGGTTGTTGCAGAGGGAACCTGGACTGGCTCGACGGACTCGTTCAAGGAAGGCTCGTTGACGATTGTCCTTATGGGAAATGATATTCCTCTCGACATTCATGAAGGAAAATTCTCGATTAGTCCGTTTGGTGTAGACGATTATGAATTCACGTTGGTCGAATCGGGTGTGCCAGAGGCAAGCCCCGTTACCGAGGAACCGAAATCTGATTCGGACGACAAGGAAGATCCCAACGGAACGGCAGAACAGTTGGCATGGGCGAAATCGATGATCGCTCGTTCAACGGAGTCTGCTTCGAAGGTGGCTACGTTTGAAATTTCGGAACCGACCTGGGAAAGACTGAATACGAAGAGTGAAACCTACAATGCGACCTTTACGATCAAGGTAACCTTGAGTGAAGGTGAATTCATTACCGAAGATTTGGATTATCCGACCCTTGCGATAGGGCAGTATCCAGTGCACGCGATTGATTCGGAAAAAGACAAACTCCCGGAGCAATGGAATAATAATAAATGGGAGATTAAGGATGCCAAGGTGGTCGGGAATACGATGACGGCTACGATGACGGAGAAAATCGATAACCTGAAGGTGGGACGCGCCTATGTCTTTGTCTCGACAAATAACGGTATGGATTCATCGATTGAATATAGCGAAGCGTTCTTCATTGTTCCGCCAAGCTACCAAGGTGATTTGTAGTTGAATCTTTTGGTCCCCATAGCGGGACCTTTTTTGTTATATTGAATAAGGAACTTAAAACAAGAGACTAAAAATGATTATTCGTCCACGCCGCTTACGCAAGAATGAAACGATCCGCAATATGGTTGCGGAAACCGCAGTGAACCCAGATTCTCTCGTCTACCCGATGTTCGTGGTAGAGGGGGAGGGCGTCAAGGAAGAAATCCCGTCGATGCCGGGACAGTTCCGTTTCTCGATTGATGAAATTCTGAAGGAACTCGAAAGTTGCGTGGCGCTTGGACTCAAGTCGATTCTCTTGTTCGGAATTCCGAGTTTTAAGGATGAAATCGCTTCGTCCGCTTACGATGACGACGGAATTGTGCAGCGTGCGGTGCGTTCCATCAAGGCGAAGTTCCCGGAACTGTTCGTGATTACCGATGTGTGCCTTTGCGAATACATGAGTCATGGCCATTGCGGTATCGTCAAGGAAAATGGCGATGTGGATAACGATCCGACGCTTGAACTTTTGGCGAAGACCGCTCTTTCGCATGCGGACGCCGGTGCCGACATGGTGGCGCCGTCGGATATGATGGATGGCCGTGTGGCGGCGATTCGTGCAAAACTCGACGAAAAGGGTTTTACGAATGTGCCGATTATGGCTTACAGTGCAAAGTTCGCGAGTGCCTACTATGGACCGTTCCGCGACGCGGCGGATTCCGCTCCGCATTTCGGCAACCGCCGGAGTTACCAGATGGATGTGCGCAACGGTCGCGAAGCCCTGCATGAGGTGGAACTGGATCTTGAAGAAGGAGCCGATATCGTGATGGTGAAGCCGGGACTCGCTTTCCTCGATGTCCTGCGTCAGACGGCTGACATGAGCAATGTTCCTGTAGCCGTGTACAACGTCAGTGGCGAGTATTCGATGGTAAAGGCTGCTGCAAAAATGGGCTGGATTGACGAAAAAGCCATCATCCGCGAGAACTTGATTGCCATGAAGCGTGCCGGTGCCGATATCATCATCACTTACCACGCCAAGGAAGCGCTGGAACGGGGCCTGCTGAAATAGAGTGTCTTCTCCGCATGGGGTATACATTTGTTCTTAATTGTGTTGGTAAATTAATTTTTACCACTTTGTCTGTAAAAATAAAGTATATTTGCAGTGCTTTTAAAGATAAAAGTTAAACTCAATGGAGAACAAAATGAAAAAGTTCATGATGATTGCCGCTCTCGGCATGGCAGCCCTCTTCACCGCTTGTGGCGATGATTCCTCTTCTAACGCATCCTCTAATGGTGGTAGCTCCAAGACCCAGCTCGATGGTAAGGCTGTTGTTTCTTGCGACGTGGTTAGGAACATTGCTGGTATTGAAAGCCACTCTTGCCATGCTATCGCCGCTGATGACGCTGGCGTTGATGCATTCTTGGCCAAGTGCGGCGCTAACAACGAATTCGACAAGGCAGTCTATACTCCGGGTCAGGGTTGCACGGGAGCCGTGCTCGCTTGCGATACGCCGGCTGGTGGCCAGGTGGAATACTTCTACGATGATGCTTCCGCCCATGTTGGTTGCGAAACGGCTAGCCCGCACGCATTCTAATCAATGTTAAATTACATTCGTGTATTTTTCTGAGGAAATCCGGCCTTCGGGTCGGATTTTCTATTTTTGGTGGCATGAACCATTCTTTAAGTGAAAAACTTTTTGCAGAAGCCAAGGGCTTGATGCCCGGTGGCGTGAACAGCCCGGTGCGTGCGTACGGTAATGTGGGGGCGACGCCTCCGTTTATTGCCCGTGCGAAGGGAAGCCATATCTACGATGTGGATGGCAACGACTATATCGACTACGTGGGTAGCTGGGGCCCGATGCTTTTGGGGCATGCGCATGATTCTGTAATCAAGGCGGTTTCGGAAACGGCGCAGAACGGACTCAGCTTCGGCGCTCCGTGCGGCTTGGAATCGGAACTTGCGAAGCTCGTGATGAGCCTTGTTCCGAGCGTCGAGATGATCCGTATGGTGAACAGCGGTACCGAGGCGACGATGAGCGCTATTCGTGCGGCTCGCGGTTTTACCGGTCGCGACAAGATCGTGAAATTTGAAGGTTGCTACCACGGCCATAGCGACAGCCTGCTCATCAAGGCGGGTTCGGGCATGCTCACGACGGGCAAGCCGAGCAGCAAGGGCGTGCCTGCTGACCTCGCCAAGTACACGCTCACGCTCCAGTACAACGATGTGGCGGGCGTGAAGGAACTTTTCGATAAGATAGGCGACGAAATTGCTGGCGTCATCGTGGAACCGGTGGCGGGGAACATGGGTGTCGTGCCCGCAAAGCCCGAGTTCCTGAAGACGCTTTCCGAAGAAACCAAGAAGCATGGCGCACTCCTGATCGTCGATGAAGTCATGACGGGATTTCGCGTGGATGTCCATTGCGCGCAGGGGTTCTATGGAATCAAGCCGGACCTGACGACTTTCGGAAAAATTATCGGCGGTGGAATGCCGGTAGGCGCCTATGGCGGTCGCCTCGATGTGATGCAACAGATTGCCCCTCTCGGTGGAATCTACCAGGCGGGTACGCTTTCGGGCAATCCGGTCGCGATGGCGGCGGGGCTTGCCACGATGCGCGAACTTTCGGCGCATCCGGAGCTGTACGCGCATGCCGAAGCGATGACGAAGCGCCTGATTGCGGGCCTTCTGGATGCGGCCAAGGCGGCAGGAATTCCGCTTGCTGCCAATCAGGTGGGCTCCATGGGTTGTATCTTCTTTACCGAAGGGCCTGTGGAATGCTTTGCCGATGTGCAGAAGTCCGACCTGGAACTTTTCCGTAGGTACTTCCTCGGAATGCTCGATGAAGGTATCTACCTCGCGCCGAGCCAGTTCGAAGCCATTTTTGTGAGTGCCGCCCATACGGAAAATGACATTGACCGTACCGTCGAAGCGGCCCGCAAGGTGTTCAAGGGACTTTAGAAGAGGCTTGGACAAGGGTGTAAAAAAAATCTGAAATTTTTTGAGAAAATCCCTTGACAACCGCTTTGGATAATTCTATAATTGTGCGCGTCCAAGCGACAATGGATGATTAGCTCAGTTGGTAGAGCAGCTGACTCTTAATCAGCGGGTCGCAGGTTCGACCCCTGCATCATCCACTAAAAACCGTCTCCACCCCGAGGCGGTTTTTTATTTTTGCGACGAACTTGCAATATAGTGGGTTCAATGGGATGTTTTGCAAGGGGTATTCTTTCTATTTTTAGCGCACTAAATTGAGGTTTTAAATGATCGTATCTTGGATGACCACCAACAAGTGTAACCTGACCTGCAAGCACTGCTACCAGGATGCAGGCGAAAATAAGGCTGCTGAACTCACAACGGCAGAAGCCCTCAAGCTGATTGACGAAATCGCGAAGGCGGGGTTCAAGATTATGATCTTTAGCGGTGGCGAGCCGATGACACGCCCGGACATTGTGGAACTGGTGGCTCATGCCTCGAGCAAGGGACTTCGTCCGGTATTCGGCACGAATGGCACGCTCATTACGCACGACTTGGCCTTTGAACTCAAGAAGGCGGGTGCCATGGCGATGGGGATCAGCATCGACAGTATCGATCACGATCGTCATAATGATTTCCGCGGCCTTCCGAACGCCTTCGAACTTACGATGATGGGTATCGAAAACTGCAAGGCGGCAGGACTCCCGTTCCAGATTCACACGACCATCATGGACTGGAACCAGAACGAAATTTTCGACATCATGGACTGGGTCAAGGAAATCGGCGCGGTGAATCACCAGATTTTCTTCCTCATCCCCGTGGGTCGCGGCAAGGAAATTGAAGGCCATGCGCTGCGCGTCGCTGAATACGAAGGACTTCTCCGCAAGATTATGGAAAAGAGCCGCACGCTCGGCATTCCCGTGAAGCCCACCTGCGCCCCGCAGTTCCTGCGCATTGCAGACCAGCTCGACATCAAGACCCGTTACAGCCGCGGATGTCTTGCGGGTCTCAGCTACTGCATTGTAAGCCCCATCGGCAAGGTGCGCCCCTGCGCCTACATGATGGAAGAGGCGGGCGACGTGCACGATACTCCGTTCGACGAAATTTGGGCGAACGCCGAGGTGTTCAAGAAGCTCCGCACCAAGGCTTATTCCGGTGCCTGTGGCAAGTGCAAGTTCAACGACCGCTGCGGCGGTTGCCGCGCCCGTGCCGCCTATTACCACGACGGCGACTACATGCAAGAAGACTCCTACTGCGCGTACGGAAGAGGGCTTTAATAGTTCAGAGTTCGGAATTCAGAATTCAGAGATGAAATATGAAATGTGAAGATTTAATAGAAAAAAACAACTCCGAACTCCGACCTCCGAATTCCGAATTAGACGAAAAATACATGCGCATGGCGCTCCGCGAGGCGGAAAAGGCTTTCGACGAGAAGGAAATTCCCATCGGTTGCGTTATCGTGAAAGATGGGGTAGTCATCGGTAAAGGCCACAACCAGATCGAGATGCTCAAGGACGCCACCGCCCATGCTGAAATTTTGTCCATCGGAACTGCCGCGAGCAGCCTCGAAAACTGGCGTCTGGACGGTTGTACTTTGTATGTAACTCTGGAGCCTTGCCCGATGTGCGCTGGTGCCATTCTCAATAGCCGAGTTTCCCGCGTGGTCTACGGTTCCCCGGATACCCGCTTTGGCGGCTGCGGCACGACCATCGACGTGATTACGGGCAATGCCCTCAAGCGCGATGTCGAAGTGGTGGGCGGAGTACTTGCCGATGAATGCCTGGGCCTTTTGAAGGCTTTTTTCCAGAAAATGCGCCTTGAAAAAGGGGATAGCGGCAACAAAGGGGGAAAATTAATTCAGAATTCAGATTTGTGAATTCGGGATTATTTTAACCCAGAACCTTGTTTTTTTGGATTGTTCTGGAACGTGAACTCCAGATTCCGAAATCCTAGTTGTTTTAACTCTGAAATCCGAATTCTGAATTCCGAATTACTATATTCATAGTATGAATTTCTTTAAGTTATTTGCGAGCTCTGCAGCTCTGTTTGCTCTTTGTGCCTGTGATGGGAATGAATTCGTTCTTGCGTTTAACACCCAGAATGTCCCCCCGCAGACGTATTACCTTGAAACATCCCTGAACGCGATTCTTCCGGCGACGGATTCCGTTTCGGCTACGCCCGAAGCGATGAACACGCATCTGAATGTTCGTGCGACGAATTCTCTCCTGACGGCCTACGATGACGGCTCCGCCAAGTTCCAGCTGAAGATCGATTCTGTGGACTATAAGTCCGACAAACGCTCTGTCGAGGAATTCCGCAGCATGGAACGCTATATGTCTACGGAACATTTCCAGTTCAAGATGGCGAAGGACGGCTCCGTGCGCGATCCTTTCATCGAAGATTCCGTGATGCTCGGAACCGAAGCCCTTGACCTGATTCGTATTTTCCTGAAGGTGCAGCCCTTGCTGCCGGGAAAGGCCGTTCGTCTTGGCGAAACCTGGGAACGTCCTGTTGAAATTCCTGGCGCATCGGGTAAGACGGTGGTGTATAAGTCGTTTACGCTCGAAGATCAGTATGTCCATGACGGTGTCCAGATGGCAAAGATCGGGATGAACCTCAAGTATAAGGAAATCCCCGATTCAACCTCCGACCTCCGTATGGAAAGCAAGGGCTTTATCGTGGGAACCGGCTCGATTCTTTTCGATATGACGCACGGTGCAATCTCCAGCGTCAAGATGGAACTGACGGGTGACCTGAGTGTCAATGATATTGTGGCAGACAATGTCATTCCCGATATGCATGTGATTCAGAAAATCAAGCTGAGGAGTGAATTTTGATTTCTCGTTTTAAGAAATGGTCGGGAGTGTTGATTTCGACTCTGCTGTTTGCCGGTGCGACGGTGGCAGGGGAGATGCCTTTTCCGCCGATTGAAAACGGAAAGGTGAAACTGGTGGTGGCGGATAGCCCTTACCTGCTGGAACAGGGCGCTGTCTTTTCGGCTAAGGACACTTTGGAAATCGAACCGGGCGTGACCGTGCTCATGGGCGAATATGCTAAGCTCATGTTCCGTGGCGCCGTCAAGATTATTGGTACAGAAGCTGCTCCGGTAGTTTTCAGGAGCGCTGATTCCGTGAAGAGCTGGAACGGTGTACATTTCGTTTCGGCGAACCGTCCTTTTGAAATCAAGAACCTCGTTATTGAAAATGCTTTCCGCAACACGGTGTTTCGTTCGAAGGGTATTTTCGAAAATGTCAAGTTTGTGAACAACTACTATGGCCTGTGGATTGATGATGTTCCAGAAGTTTTCCTGGCACATTGTGAATTTGTTCGTAACCGCTATGCGCTTTCGGTGCGTGCAGGACAGGTCATGTCGACGGAAACGGTTATTTCCAATAACGTGTACGGCCTGTACCTGGAACCTGGTGGAAAGTTCGATGGCGACAAGGGCCTGATCAAGGACAATCTTGAAGCCGACGTGCGCAACGAAGCCGAGGAAATGGCCGCTCAGGGCAAGCGTGTCAACCGCAATATCTGGCACCGCATAGAAACCGCTTTCTAAGGAGTCTGAGTGCAAGAAGCGTTCCGCAGGTCCATTCGAAAGATGACGGGCAACAGTGTCCGTCTTTCGGTGCGTCCGAACCGCTCGACGATGATCGCGACACTTTCGCAGTCAATGATGGTGACATGGTCTATCGTGCTGCACGAACACTTGGATGCCATGCTGAACGACCCGGCGGTCAATGTCGGTACTTCGGAGCTGATTTCCTTTAGCGAGACGGCCTGGAAATTGGCGGATTCCAGCTTCCCGCAGATTATCGCAGATGCCAATAAGCTTTATGACGAATTCCGCACCAAGTGGATGCAGCGTTTTTCGACGGACGAAGTGATGCGCCTCCTTTTGGAAGGTGGCGACTTCCTGCATCACGACGAAGAAAAGGGCTGGGCGTTGACTGTCAAGAACAACAAGCAGGATATCAACGCTTTCTATTCGGCGACGATTCACCTGCTGGTAAGCGACGCCGAACCGTTGTTCGTCCGCATGCACGGCCGTGTGATGCAGCTCCAGGAAAAGCTCTGCAAGTACTGGCACTCCGAAAGTGCCGTGGATGCGGTTTCCAAACTGCTTCCCAGTTTGGAAGCGTCGCTCCGCGACAAGGAAAATGCCATGGTGGTGTCGTTGCGTAGCTCGCTGAATAGCCTCGCGAAGAAGCGTTTCGCGGCTGCCTTCAATACGAAGGGGGCGCCCCATTATTACAGTTCGGCGTCTTCGTGCGCCCGTAATGTTTGTCGCTTCTGGAATCCGCATTACGCCTACGAAAATGCGTTTCTCGCGTTTACCGATGATTTTTGTGATTACGCCCGCGGGCTCACCATCCAGATTATTGAATGGTACCAGAGCAAGTGGGCCTTGTTCCTGCGCGGATTCTCGCGCGGTCAGTTGAATTTATTCGAAACAACAGCCTTGAAGAAGGCTTAAGGATGCAGGTATAAAATGAAAAATGCATTTCAGATGATTTTAGCGCTTACCGTGGTCGGGCTTATTGCCTTGATGGCGGCCGCTTTTTATTTCGGCGCCCCGTTGTTCGGCTGGGTTATCATGGTGGCTATCTTTGCCGTGTTCATCGGCGAACAGCTGGTGGCTCTCAAGACGGTCAAGCTGGTAGCAGCCGAAAACGAAATCCTTGAAACCTGCAAGAATCGTGGCGGTTATGTCTCGGGCGACGGTGTCGTTGCCAAGCGCATAGCCCTGGCCAAGAGCCTGCTCGCCAAGAAAATCCGCCTCGACTCCTCGATGGCCTACGAAGTCCTTTCGAATAGCGTTGGCATAGCCGTTCCGCGTAGCGCCAGCGGCTCGGTCATCCTGCTCGGCCTTATGGGAACCTTCTTCGGTTTGATGTATTCCGTGGCCACGGCGGGTGGTGCTATTGACAATTCTACGACGCAGGGAACGCTCGATACGATTCAGCTTTTGTTCCAGAACATGAAGGGTATTTTCGGCACTAGCCTTTGTGGTTTGTTTGCGGCCCTTATCTTGAATGCGAGCCGCAATATGATGATTGCCTCTCGCGATGAATTTGTGGCCCGCCTCGATGCCTACACGCTTGATCTGCAGGGCGATAGCGAGACGGAAGAGAGCGAAGAAGTTCGTGCGAAGAATGAACTGGAGCGTCTCTTTGATTCTGTCGAAAAGAATCTGTCTACGGTGGCATCTTCTGTAAAGGAAGGGCTTTCTGGCGTTGTTGCGATGGTGGGCGAGGAACTAGCCTCGACGACTGCCAAGCTGAACGAATCCTTGGCTTCCGCAGTTGCAGGAATGAATAAGTCCGTCGAAAATTTGGGTGCTTCTGTGAGCGGTTCGCTTTCGGGTGCGTTTACTCCGATGGAACAGAATGTCAAGACACTTTCTGCTTCCGTGGAATCGATCCCGGCTAAGCTTGATGAAAAATTGAATGGAATTTCTGCTACGCTGAACGGCGGTCTCGAAGGTATTTCTTCTGGAGTCAAGTCTTCTCTGGAAGGCGTTTCGGGTAACGTCGAATCTGCTCTTGCGAAGGTGGCTTCCGATGTGAAGGCTGGCCTTGACGGCGTTGCCGCCGCGACGGCCCAGGCGATGGAAGGTTCGACGAAGGATATCGCTTCTGCTGTTTCGGAACAGGTCAAGCAGTCGAACGAACAGTGGAATTCCTTCATGGAACGCCTCGCCGCCGAAACGACGGCTAATGTGGATTCCCAGAAAGAAGGTCTCGAAACGCTCAAGAATGTGGCTCTTCAGGTGGCCGAAAAGGCCCAAGCGGGTTCCGCAGAACTTTCTCAGTCCGTTGCCGAAAAACTCTCGACCCTTTCTTCCGATATCCTCGGCGCCTTCCAGAAACTTTCCGAAACTTCTGCCGTGCTGCTTGAAGCCCAGAAGGCTCTCACCGAAAGCATCGACAATCGCGTGGTCAAGGAAAAGGAAGCGACGGACGCCTTGGGTGGAAACATCGTGGAAACCGCAGAACTGATGCGCGTGAACCAGTCCGAACTCAGCGCAAACCTCGAAATGCTGCGTGCTGGCCTCGAGACGATTCTCGAAAAGCTTTCGGGCGATACCGCAGAACGCGAAGAGGAAGAAAGCTTCGTGGAACATCTCAACCAGTCTCTCGAAGCCTTCCACGAACGCGCCAGCGAAGTGCTTATGGAAAACGCCGTCAAGACGCAGGAAATCTTGCTCGAGGTGCTGGAGCAGACGCAGCGCAGTTCGTCTGTTGCTCCCGCAGAACAGCCTAAGGTCGAGGGCTAACGGATGCGCTTGAAAAGAGACGAAAACAGCAATCCCTGGATGGCCTACACGGACTTGGGCGTAGCCCTTGTCTCGTTGTTCATCCTTGCGTTTGTGGCGATGGCGACCCTTAAGGAGCAGAAGGCCGAAGACCTTACGCGTACCGAAGAGGAAGTCCTCAGTTGCCAAGAAGAAATGCGCAAGATAGCGGCAGAACGCAATGCGCTTTTGTCCAAGAGCCTGCAGACTTCAATCGAAGCTGGCCTTATCGCGCTTGAAGACGGCAAGATTCAGATTCAGGCTTCTTTCCTTTTCCCGATTAACGGCGCCGATCTCACCAAGGAAGGCGAGGGCGTGATTCGCGGCATCAGCAAGGGCCTTCTGGAAGCGCTTGATTCTACCGACGTGATTATGGTGAGCGGCTTTACCGACGATACTCCGGTGAAGTCCAAGACTTACACCAACTGGAATTTGTCGACCGAACGTGCAGTGAACGTGGTGAAGACCCTGATTGCGCAGGGATTCCCGCCGGACAGGCTCTTTGCCGCGGGCTTTGGTGAACACATGCCCAAGTACCCGAACGACAGCGAAGAACACCGTCGTCTGAACCGTCGCGTAGAAATCGGCGTCACCCCGCTGCAGAAGATGGAGAATAAGTAATTCGGAAGTCAGAATAATCTCGACGAAGCCGCCTGATAAGAAACTCTGAAAGCAGAATTCCGAACTCAGTATTAAATTATGCAAGAACGCTTGGAAAACATTCGCCAAAGTATCGATGCTATCCGCAAGAGCGGAAAGCTGCCGCATTGGCGTATGGTCTATGCAGATAATCTTTTTAACCGCGCCGGAGAATATTTGGCGGTCGATAGATTGCCGGAAGCCTCGATGGTGGCCGATAAGCTAGAACGCTGGATCAAGACGCATACTCCCCGCGTGGATGCGACGGACCGTTTTGCCGAAAATCCGATGGTCATCTGGAACAGCGACATGCTACTTGCCATGTCGGCGAAACTCAAGCAGACGCTTTCGCAAAAGATGTTGCTTGTTCCGGCGACCGAAAGGGAATCGACTCTTCGCAGGCTGAGTGTAGTCGAGGCGTGGATTCGCGAAGGTCAGCTCCTGCAGGCTCATGATGAACTTTTGTCGCTCCGTACCGCGCTGATTGCCCGATTGAGGCGTAGCCTGCGTGCCCGTCTCGTGGCTACGGATCTTTATCGTGGAACGGCCTCCGTTCCGGCTGGGAGCCTGGTGGGTCCCTACAATGCCCTGCACACCTTGGAAGAGACCTTCCATGTGGTAGGCGAGCGCGATCCAATCTGGATAGAGGACTTCCTCGAAATCTATAACGACCTGTTCCGTATCGTGGAACGTCTCGTCCCCCAAGAAAAAAAATAGAGCTTGCGCTCTATTTTTTTTGAATTATGAATTTCAAAATTCATAATTAAGATTTTAAATAATTGCGGCAAAGCCGCCTGAAAGAAACTCTGAACTCCGAATTTATTAGAATCCGATACTCAGCTGGCCCATGTAGATGCGTTCTTCGTCCTGGCCGGTGTAGTAACCGAGTTCTTCTGCCCAGGTGGCGAATTCGACTGAAACGAAACGCAAAACTTCGAGACCGAAACCGGCTGCGGGGTAGCCGCCCTTGAATCCGCCGGAAAGGCGTAAAGCGAGGAATCGAATGGCGTTGTTGTATCCGGGCCACGCAAGCAGCGTCTGTTCCACTTCCATACCGAAGTTGATGTGCGAGAGGAACTTGTAGTTGTTCTGCCCGTTGATCGCGTCGGCATAGTCGAAGGCGATGTTGAACTTACGGCCAAAACCCGTATTCTTGTTGAAGAATCGCGGGCTATAGTTGATACCGGCGGTGATGTTCGGAGTAATCTTGTCTCCGGCGAGTTCCTTGAAATAGATGTCGCGGACGGAAAGGCCGAGGCGGACTTCGCGGGCGACCTGGTAAAGCATGCCGAGATCGATTGCAAAGGACATTGAGCTGAATTCGAACAGTTCGTCGGCGACGTCGTGATAGCGGTCTTCCAGGGTGTCCTGGATGTTGTCGTAGTTGGCCATAGTAATCTGGACACTTTCGACCTTGTGACGCTTGGCGAACTTGATGCCGATACCGGCAGAGAATTCATCGGTAAAACCGTAAGCGGTACCGACCTGAGCCACACCATCTACATAGAATGTGTCAACGACAATCTGGGGGACGATCAGGCCCGCGTCCATGTAAGGGGCTACGTTTCCGTCGATCCAGATGGCGCCACCGAAATTATGGAAAGCCATTTCGGCATCCATCTTGATTTTCATGGACAGGTACTTGTGGTCGTATTCATTCATCTTGTGGATGAGTTCGGGGTGCGCTGAAAGGGAATCCAAAAGGACATTGGATTCTTTCAATCCATTCTCCTTGGCGACCTCGCTGGCGCGGCTATAGATTTTCTGGACATCCTTTGCCACGTTGTAGGTGGAGAAGTAAGTTTCGAAGGGACCTGCACCGCCGAGGTTCAAGCGCATGTCGCCGAGGTTGCGCGGGTAGTAGCCCTGTTCGGGGCGTTCCTCGTAATTGCCCAGGCGATTAATCTGGTTCAGGCCGGCGTAGTTGAAGTAGATGGCTTCCTTGTCGTCGACCAAGGCAACGTGGGCGTTACCCATGGCTTCCGCGCGTAGTGATCTATGCGTCGGGGCCTTGATTGCAAAGGAGGTTACTGTCAAAACAAGAATCAAAAATACAAGGAGCTTTTTCATTATTTAGTCCTCCCATCAAACCATTTCTTGAATGAGTCTTCATCGTAGTTGACCCAGCAACCGCCGACCATCGTCTTGCGGTCTTCGAGGCTGTAGGTGGGATTGTCTTTGTTGGTATCGTTTGCGATGAGCTGTTTTCTTGCTTTCAGGCCTTCGACGCCCCCTTCCATGTTCCAGGGAAGGTCCTTAGAGAAAACGAGACGGTGGTCGTTGTGTGCGACGCGGTCCCTATAGTTCCCGTAGATAAATGCCCATTCGCGGTCCAGTTCGTCGTAGTCGTCCGCTACGGTTTTGCCGTTCATGTCGATGTCGACGTTCCTGTATTTTTCGTTGGGACCGGCAGACTTGATGACGCGTAGATCCTTGATAGCCATCTTCTTTTGAGCAATATTCTTCATGATCGTTGCTTCGTCATAATGGATTTCATTGGTCTTGTCGCTGATGTCTTCGTCGATTTCTCCGTCTCCGTCGTTGTCTTCACCGTCGTAGAGTTCCTCGTCAATGCAGCCGTCGCCGTCGTCATCGATGATATTGCTATAGCCAAGCTGGCCGATAATGATGTTCAGAGTCTTGGATTGTTGAGGAGCGTCGTCTTCGGATGCTTCCGTTTCCTGGGCAAGGGCGGAACACATTCCCTTAACAGCGTCGTTCTTGGCCTCTTTGGTCAGGTAACCCGCTTCGTTGCCAAAACCCTGGAGGTAGTCTTCGAAGAGCGAGGTCATACTTTCGGGGTTAGCTTCGCAGGTGTTAAAAACTTCGTGGAATGTTTCCACGGTTTCGTTGGGATCGTTCTTGAAGTCGTTAAGAATGGTCTGCATGCTGCAGGTGCTATTGCTGAGTTCGGCTCTTGTGCTCTTGTCGGCGCATTCCAGGGGCATCTTGGTCTTGAGCACGAGCATGGTCTTTAACATCTGGATAACCATGTAACCATCGGCGATATACTTGTAAGTGACTTTGCCGTCGGTCTTGCCATTCTTGTCGCGTTCAATAAATTGTGTGGCGATAGAGTTGACCGTATCGATAGTGGTTCTAAGGGTGTTGGCGACGGAATCGGGAAGGTCGGCGAACGGTACGGTCTTGTCGCCGGCTTCTCGGTTCGTGTTGACATACTTGAGCAGGGAAAATACGTTCGTTTCGGCCGTCGTGTTCAGCTTGCGGTTCAGGATGGATTTCATGAGGCCGAGCCACGCCTCGGAGTGCGCAGAGTCTGCGGCGATGGCCTTGTTGAAGTACGTTTCGGCTTCGCTATATTCGTTATTTCGGAACTTGATATAACCTTCATAGGTGAGAGCATCTGCATCATCGTTTTTGATGTTTACACTTTCGGTAGGGTTGAAAATGTTGCATCCTACGACGGTTAAACAGGCCGCAAGGGCTGCTGTCCATAAAAATTTGGATTTAAGTACGTTTTTCATTACATTATTCCCATTTAGCTAAAAAGATAACTTTATTCTTACAAAAATGAAATTTCATTCTGTTTTTTTTGAGAGAAATTGTGATAATTATCGTTTTTTGTGGCTTTTTTGCCGTTTATTTCGCTTGATATCAAAAATATCTATCTTTATAGCATGACTGCGTATCGCGAGTATTTTCCCACCAAGGCGTTTCGGATTGCTGAAATGCGCTTGTCTTCGCTTCTGGGGCGCGAACGCGACCGTTTGGATGCCCTAGCGGCAGACTTGGGTAGGGAATATGCGATAGGTCCAGACAACCTGGTGGAACAGCTTCCGCTTATTCGCGATTTTACAAGGGAATACCATCGTCTTTTTTCAGAGTATCTTGAGGCCGTTTTGCCGCAGCAGCCGCGACCGATCCAATGTAGGCCCGCTTGCGGAAATTGCTGCCATCATTACCCCATGTCGGTGGAGCCTTTTGAACTTCTGACTCTATATGGCGACCTCCGGGGGCGGAATGACCTGCTCGATATTATGGAGGCCTGCCAGGTGCGTTCGTCTCTCTTTAGCAGGATGTTTGAATCGCGTAGAACGGAAGCCGAGAATGGTAAAATCGAGGGTGGCGAAAGTCGGACGGCCCAAATGGATTTGGACGATTACGCCGAAGACAAGGCCTTGCACGATTATTTTGCGGCATGGAACCCGTGCCCGTTCTCGGACAAGAAAGGCGATTGTACGGTGTATCCGTTGCGTCCGGTGTCTTGCCGCATGTATTTTAGCGAGACGGACCCAAAGTTCTGCACACCGGAGCATTTGCAGACTCCCGAAAACGATAGCTACATTGTTTACTTGCCGGATAGCATCGAAGATGCCGTGTACGGAATCTCGGAACATTATTCGTTGCTGGATTTGCCCGAAAGCTACTTTGGCGGACTCTTGGCCGTGAACCGCTTTGAAGGTCTGATTGGCGAAAAATGAATTTGTTCGGAATGCAACTTGACCTGTTCGGGAACAATACCGATGCTCCCAAGGAACCGGCGAAGCCGAAAGTGCCGGCTTCGGTTTCGCAGAATGGCTTGGTGCATTTCAAGTACAATACGCAACTCAAGAAGAGCATCCGCTGCAAGGGGGGAGTGCTGTTTGGCCACCCCGAAGTGATTTTGCCCGCCTACATGAAAGATCCTGAGTTTGCGCCAGCGCGAGAATTGGCTGCCGAGTGGGCAGAACATGCCATCAAACGCAAGACGGCGAAGAATAAGGCGGTAATCAAGGACTTGGTGAGCCGTTTTTGGACGCTGGTAGAACAGATTCTTGCAGACCGTGGCGATGAGTCGCTTTCGAGTAAGGGGCGCCTTCCGCCTATAAAGCCGCAGGGCAAGTATCATAACTTGAACGATGTGCTTGCCGCAATCAACAGTACGTATTTTGAAGACAAATTAACTTGCCGTATTACGTGGAGCAATCGTGTGGGC
>JAEEGH010007342.1_pt1 | contig 26580 bp, 16 predicted proteins | sample 9134181 | NCBI WGS metagenome assembly JAEEGH01 (sample SAMN16246544, study PRJNA631951) | gut metagenome | biome: gut microbiome; feature: rumen; material: DP-attached | host: Bos | place: Iran: Karaj | collected 2018-10 | reverse complement strand
CGTTCCTTCCGGAAACGCAGCTCAGGATAAAGAATACCACAGGTGTGCATTTCGACTATGCGTGCGAGAGGGTATGCAGGCTCATCCAGCAGGTAAGGACAGAGAATCATATCGCTGATAAGGAGGCCACGCAGCGTAAGGTACATACCATCTTGCAGAATCTGCACGATGACCGTAAGAGCAAGCTGGACTGCTATACCTACAGAGGCCAGAAGGTCTCCGCCTATGTCAATCCGGAATGGGTCTCCTGGGTGGAGATGGTCTTCCTTCAGGAAGTGTACAGAGAGAGCTTCAGCGAGTCTCTGGCCAGAGCCAATGTAGAGTCTATCTACGGCCGCATCAAGCTTGATTTATACCAAAGAATGAACGGCGTATGAAGAAACTAGTAATCATCTTGGGCACAGCCCATCTTATCACGACTCCAGGCAAGTGCTCTCCGGACGGCCAATTCAGGGAGCCCGTATGGTCTAGGGAGATAGTTGACCGCTTGGAAGCAGAGCTGAAAGCCAGGGGCTATATGGTCTTCATGGACTACAAGCCGCTGGAGCCTAACTTTCAGATGAAGTCCAATATGTGGCGCACCGAACAGTCCAGGGAGCTCCGTTACAGGGTGAACTTTGTCAACGACATCTGCCGCCAGTACGGCGCACAGAACTGCGTCTACCTTAGCATCCACAACAACGCCTGCCCTCCGAATGACGGGCAGTGGCACAAAGCCACGGGGTTCAGCATCTGGGTTGCCCATGCGGCCAGTGCCAAGAGCAAGAGGCTTGCACAACTCATCTATGACGAGGCAGCAGCGGCCGGCCTTGCCGGAAATAGGAGCGTTCCGGCCAACCGCTACTGGGTGGCCGACTTCTATGTGCTGAAGAATACAGCTTGCCCTGCCATCCTCTCAGAGAACCTGTTCCAGGATAACAAGAGCGATGTGGCCATCCTTCAGAGCGAACTGGGCAAAGATCTTCTGGTCAACGCCCATCTGCACGGAATTGAGAACTTTGCAAAAGAATACGGTTATGGTGAATAGATATCTGATAGGGGCTTGCCTGCTGTTGCTCCTAGTCTCCTCGATCATGGCAGGCGTAACTCATAAGCAGGCGCAGGAGCTTCAGCGCATCCGGACTAACCAGAGCATCCTGATTAGCCGTCTGCAGGACTCCCTGCACACCTACAAGACCAAGAGCAACGACTATGCGGCCAGCGTCCAGATCCTGACGCTCTCCAAGGCGGAGCTGGAGAAGAACTACAGCATCCTCGCCGCAGAAATCAAGGATTTCGGCATCAAGCTGAAGAGGGTAGAGGCGGCAGCGGCCACCTCTACCTCCACGAACGTGCAAATTGTGACTCAGGTCAGAGACAGCATCATCTATGTCAGGGATTCTTCCGGAATCGTCCGGCCCGATTCCCTGCAGAAGATATCCTGGTCAGATCCGTGGATAGACCTGCAGGGAGAAATTCGCAACCGACAGCTCACGGCAGACATACAGAGCCGAGACACGCTCATCCAGGTTATCCACAGAGTGCCGAAGAAGTTCCTCTTTTTCCGCTGGGGCACGAAGGAGCTCCGGCAAGAAATCAAGACTAGCAATCCGCACTCCAGGATTACCTATACGGAGTCAATCCGGGTGAAGTGATCATTCCGTGAAGCTTCTGGCCTGCGTTCGGATCTGCTCCTGAACATCCATCTTCTTCTGAATATATATGGATGTGATGGCCAGGGATGAGTGGTCCGCCTGACCTTGTACAAGAGGCAGTGCGAGATATCCTGCCATATCTGTCATGCCGGTATCTTTTAGGCTATAGAATTGTTTGTCCAGCCCCCACCCTAGTTTCTTCCTGACATAGTCGTTCCAGTATCTAGCCAAATATCTCGATATGCACTGTGTCTTCCCTGGCCGGAAGAGCCATTCATTTGTCCAGGAGAAGAGATAGTCTTCAGGATCCGCTCCGGAAAGCGGCAATTTCTTAAAGAAAGGCATAGCGGCATCTGGAATAGTTCTGACGGAATCTTTATCGTTCTTCGCTATTGTCCCAGGGACGAACACGAATTGCTTGTTCAAGTTGAGATGTTTAACCTGCAGCAACACGATTTCTTTCGGCCGCATGAAGCAGTAGTAGCACAGCAGGCATATACACAGGTAGTTATTATTCTCATTCCGCAGCAAGTCGAAAAGAGCCTTTCTATCATCTCTGGTTAAAGTAGTGCGTATTTTCTGAAGAATTTTCTTAGGATATCGTTTGAATCCCAGGAAAGGATTCCGCTTGGCATATTTGTATTCGATGAACCAGTTCCACAAAGTCTTCAATCTCCTCAGGTAGTTGTTGTATGTCTGCGGCCCGATATTGGAGAGTTTCAGAGATTCCATCATCTCTGCGGCAATATCTTCCGAGAACTGGTTTACCGGAAGTTCAGGTGTAAGATGAAAATCGGCCAGAAAATTTCTAAGAAATTTCGCCAGGCTGCGATATTCCCTCATAGAGTTTTCTTCTGAATCTTTGCCTTTGATCTTCAGGTAGTCATCTAACGCAACCGTCAGTGGCGTGAAGGTTTTTCGTTCATTTCCGGAAATCAGAGGATTCCATCCGGATTCCAGCTTATCGTTGAGCTGTCTCATCATATCACGAGCCAGCTGTCTTCGTTGGCCCTTATTCTTAATACGGTTGAATTTGATGCGGATACGCTGTAGTTCATCTGTGAGAGGGTTGACTACATAGTAGACGATGTACCACACCTTACCCTCTACTAATCTAGGAGGGTAGAATGCTGGCCTGTAAACGCTTTCCCTTTGCGTGCGTGTGAGAGGTTGGATTCTAGGCATTTTTTTTTCTTGGGCCGGAGGATCTCCAGTCCAAGAAAAAGTGTCCCGTTTCTGTCCCGTTTTATCGGGCCTGTCTTTGTAACTGCCTATATTTAATGCAATTACATTATTTTTGTGGAGGTGAGCGGAGTCGAACCGCTGTCCAACCAGACCACCAACCGGTTTTCTACGTGCGTATCTTCGGTTTGTTTTTCGTCTGAAGACTGCCCCGAAGCGGGCAATTCCGCAGCTTATCCTTTAAAACTTAAGAAGGCTTAAAGGAGTCACCCTCCGCATTCTTCTTTAGATGATACCCCATATGCCAGATCCAAGAAGACGGAAAACACCTGGCGGGATACTCGTCCGAGGCACCTTGTGCCTCAAGGATTAAGCGTGTCAGCTTGGCTGATTACGCAGCGAGTCTAACATTAGTGTTGCCAATTAATGGCTGAAAGTCATTGATTAACGAGCGCGGCTCCCAACGCTCGGCACGCTTGCCGACCAATTAATCTGATGTCAAAACCAGAACACCCCCGGCAAAATTGGGACGCAAATATACTAATTTTATTCAGAAGCCTCGTCTATAAGATAGAGAAGGTTCTTGAATGTGATTCCGCTGTGCTCGCTCAAGCCTATCTCGCAAGTGCGGCTGGTGGCATAGCCTTCAGTGCAGCCTTCAACCTGGTTCTTCAGATCTCTCAGGCCCCAGTCGTTGAGCTCAGGAGTGAAGAATCCCTTGTCGCCGGCAAATCCGCAGCAGTTGGTATCCATTACCTTTACCTTCTTTGCGCACTGCTTTGCAATTTCAACGATAGTTGTATCCACTCCAAGCTTTTTGGAGGTGCAGACTGCAAATACTGCGACGCTGCGGTCCAGCTTGGTTATGTCGAGGTTAGGCATAAGGTAGAGCTTTGCAAACTCGGCTGGCTCGTAGAGAGTTAGCTTGTCTCCAAAGTTGGATTTCATAGTGTAGAGGCAAGGCGTCATATCGCAGACAATAGGAAGCTTTCCGCCTTCGGATACAAGGGTGAGCTCTTCCAGGAGATTGTCGCTGAGTAATTTGCCTGCCTTTACATATCCCTTGCTGGAGAAGGCCATTCCGCAGCAGAGTTTCTTCAGGTGAGCCGGATACACCACATCGTAGCCTGCTTTGCGGATGAGCTTGTCCATCAGCTTGGTAAGAGACAGGGCGTCTTTATAGTCCTTGCTGTTTCCCATTGAGCGGGTAAGGCAGCTCGGGAAGTAAACCACTTTGCCCTTCGGATTCTCAACGCCAGGTCTTGTGCCATCCAGTATTGCCTTGGAAATCTTGCGGTTGCCTTTAGGGAAGCTTGGATTCCACTTAGGTATCAGCCCGCAGGTGCACCATCTTGCCGCTTGAGCCAGAGGCTTCATAACGGTCTTTCCTACAGTCCTGCGAATAACATAAGACGTATTCCACGCGGCTCTCATTCCCCATACGGCCCTGTCCCAGTGAGCTGCCAGGCCAGCGGCCTTGTCTTCCTGCTTAGCGCTATGATGCTGGTGGCGGAGTTCTTTGGTAAGCTTTCCGTTGTCCACCTTTACAGGGCAGGCAACTGCGCAGAGGCTGTCCGTAGCACAGGTCTCATCTCCCAAATACTTGTATTCCTTATTCATTATGGCAAGGTCCGCAGGATTGCTTCCAGTCTTTTCCAGACGTGTCATTTCCCTGAAAGACACCACTCTCTGCCTTGGAGAGAAGGTCAGGCCTTCGCTCACGCAGTTCTTTTCGCAGAAGCCGCATTCCATGCAGCGGTCTATCTCCGGACTGGTCTGAGGGCAAGGTTTAAGGTTCTTGATATGAGCCTGTGGATCAGAATTCAGTATTACACCAGGGTTAAGGATGCCCTTAGGGTCTAAAAGCTGCTTGATCTCCTTCATAAGGGAGTAGGCCTGCTGTCCCCATTCCATTTCCACGAACGGAGCCATATTCCTTCCTGTTCCGTGCTCGGCCTTTAGGGAGCCGTCGTACTTGCTTACCACCAGGTTGCAGACATCGTCCATAAAATGCGCGTACTTGGCCACTTCCTCCTGGTTCTGGAAATCCTGGTTGAACATAAAGTGGAGGTTTCCGGCCAGAGCGTGACCAAAGATCACGGCATCTGAATAGCCGTCTTTGTCAAAGACTGCTCTCAGGTCTGTAACTGCCTCTGCCAGACGCGGTACCGGGAAGCATACATCTTCTATTATGGCGGTGGTTCCGGCCTTTCTCATTCCTGCAACAGTAGGAAGGCATTCCTTTCTGACTTTCCAAAGCGTGGCCCTTTCCTTGTCGTCCATCGTAAAGGAATAAGGCAGTACGGTCTGGAACGGCGCAAGAGCATCGGTGACCCTCTTTACCTTTCCCTGCAAAGATGGCCTGTCCTCTTCTGTGATTTCCACCAGCAGGCCGCAGGCTCCGTCTGGAAGGCTCTTGAGGTATTCCGGAACGCCGTCTGCGTTTTCAACGCTTCTAATAGACGAGCGGTCTATCAGTTCCACTGCGCTTACAGGCATCTGGGTAAGAGTCTGAACCGCGCTGCAGGCTTCTCTGATTGTAGGGAAAATCACCAGGGCCAGAGCCTTGAACTTGTTGTCATCCACCGTGTTGTAGGTAACGCTTGAAATAAATGCCAAGGTTCCTTCGCTTCCTATGATAAGGTGCTTGAGTATGTCTATTCCGTCTTTGTAGTCTACAAAGGCGTTGAGGCTGTAGCCAGTGGTGTTCTTGATCTTGTATTTGCGCTCAATCCTTTCTTTCAGTACCGGATCAGCATCTATCCTCTTTGCAATATTTTCCAGCCCTTCAACAATATGGGCGTGGGTTTTCCTGAACCTTGTAACTGATGATACGTCAGCCGTATCCAGATCTGTGCCGTCAGGAAGGATTATGTTTATGTCAGCAATTGTCTTGTACGAATTCTGGCTTACTCCGCAGCACATTCCGCTGGCGTTGTTGGCGGCTATTCCTCCAATCATCGCTGAGTCTATTGATGCCGGGTCCGGCCCGATCTTCTTGCCGAAGCGTGTCAGCAGGCGGTTTGCCATAGCTCCCCTTATTCCCGGATCCAGACGTATCTGCTCTCCCCTTACGGAAATGCTATAGTGCCTGAAGCCGTGGGTGCATATAATCAGGACTGAATCTGAAATAGACTGGCCGCTTAGCGATGTTCCTGCTGCCCTGAAGGTTACAGGAATATCCATCTTGTGGGCCTCCATCAGAATCTGCCTTACTTCTGTAGATGAATAGGCCCTAACCACCAGCTTAGGCACAAGACGGTAGAAAGACGCGTCTGTACCGAATGCCAGAGTTGTCAGCGGATCGTGGAACATCCTGTCCTTAGGGATGAACTTCAACAGCCTGTCATAGAATTCTTTGTACTTACCTGTAAGCATATTATTTCTGTTTTTTTAACATCACTTCAAGAGTCTGGGCAAGATTGTCTGCTGATACGCTTTTTGAAACAATTGTTCCATCGCTGTCCACAACCAGTATCATCGGAACAGCTTCCACATAGTATTTGCCTTCCAGCTCACTTATATTGTCTTTGGCGTAGAGTTGCCTGAATTCCAGCTTTTTGTCCAGTATAAACTTCCTGAAGGCATCGGTGTCTTTGCCCGCGTAAACGCCTGTAAAGCTTGCCTTCTTGCCGTATTCCTTCCAGGCAGCCAGCATGGCCGGCAGGGTTTCCTTGCATATTTCGCAGCCCGTACGGTAAAAGTACAGCACTTTAACTTTTCCGTCGGAAGGAATCATATCTGCCGGATTTCCGCCTATGTCGTAAAGCGATATGTTCTCCGCCTTGCTGCCAGGCGCATTCATCTTGAATGAGCGGACTGCGCTAGCTACGCTTTCGGCAAAAACAGTGTCTTCCCACTTCTGGGGCATATCAGTTACATACTTTTCTCCCAGATACATAGCGGTTTCTGTATTAGGCGCATAGCCGCAGAAGAAAAGATAGGTGAACGCTTGCCTCATCAGCCGTGAGAAAGCTTCTGAAGACTGTACTCCCTGTGCAATCTTATCCACTGCGTCTTTCCTGGCTTCCAGATCCAGCATAGCATCCGGAGCAAGGGCCTCCGATGGGAAGATTTGAGACAGGTATTCGTAGGCCTTGGCATCTTCTGATGCCTGTTCCTTAAGCATTTGAGAAAGAGTTGGGGTTAGGATGCCTCTTCCCCTTATCCTAAGGCTTTCGTCCAGAAGGAACATCTTTGGCGTGCTCACAATCCCGTAATCTACAGGAAATTTGCTTTCCCTTTCCAGGTCTGCGAGATGAAGCCAGCTTACATACGGATTATCTGTAGAGAAATGTTTTGCTATATAATCCTTCCAGGCAGCTTTTTCTGTTCCGGTATAGACTGCCGCTATGTTAAGCGGAAAAACCTGCCAGGAATCAGTCAATGAAACCAGCCTCGGAGTTTCTTCCTTGCAGTAGTTGCAGTCATCTGAATAAAAGTAGATTATGGAATATGCTCCCATCATCTCCCTTATGCTGTGAGCCACTCCTGCCGTGTCTTTCAGGTTTAACTCCGGTGCCTTATCTCCAACCAGAGTGCCCTTGTTTACGGTAACATACCAGGCTGCTTCAGCCCTGTCTTTTTCAGAAACAGCATCGTTACCAAGTATGTATTTTTCAGCAGCATAGACCGCGCTGCCTTCACATCCCATCACAATGGAAGAAGAATATCTTCTGAAACAGGCCAATGCCGTGGCCGCCCTCATCTTTGGATCTGTCAGGTAGCGGTTTTCCATCAGATAATCTATAGCCATGTTCCTGACGCTCTCCTTGGAAAACTTGAACTTGTCCAGGAAAGAGTTTATCTCGCCCTTAGTTAACGAGGTATAAAGAAGCCTCTCATCAGCAATCAACGGCAATTGTTCACTCTTTTCGGAGGTAAAGCCATTAAGAGCCATTTCCAGCAAGGTGCAGGTCAGAGAACCTGGAGCGTCTTTTTCTGCCTGGAACTGCATCCGTTTAAGTACAACCTTGTCTCCACCAGGGTAAAGGACATCGGTTGCATAATCTGCGGCAAGGGCTTCAGAACTGTCTTTGCTCATAGACATATTCTTGAACGTGAGGTAGTTCTGATAATCAAGATAAGTGATATTCTCTTTGCCGAAGACAGATTTGGTTCCGTCTGTTTCCCAGATGTAAAAAGGTCTGACTATAGAAAGGCGGTGCCGGAAAGTAATGGAGAAGCTGTCTCCCTCTGCAGAAGAATAAAAGAAACTGAAAAGAGGGCCTTCGCTGTCGCATACATCGTATTGTCCTGCGGTAAAGACATCGTTTTGAGAAACTTTAGTATCAATGGCAAATGAAGGACCGTAAAATACCGCTTTTTTGCGGTTCAATTCTGCAGAGTCTATCAGTATTGTTTCCCGGGTAGAGAGATTGTGCTTTCTTAAATATAGAATAGAGCCTTTGAATGCGCGGTCTGCATTTTTGCTCAGCCTTCCGCATCTTACCGTAATTTTGTATGTACCGGAAGGAGACTGGGCTATTAAGGGACTCGCTGAAAATGCAAACAGAAAGACGGCTGTTAGCCATCTGAGAAACCTCGGAGCTGATTTTCGCTTTCCTGATTTCATTTCTTTAGTTCTTTCTTGGCCTTGATATATTTCTTGATGTCAACTCCGGCTGGCATAAATGGAGTTGCGTCTCCGTTGTGGATGAGAAGGTCTCTTACAACGGTGGAGGAGATGAAGGAATACTCGTGGCTGGCCTGGACGTAAACAGTTACAATATCTGGGTCCAGCACCCTGTTGGCCTGTGCAATAACTCCCTCAAACTCAAAGTCTGTGGTGGTTCTAAGGCCTCTGACTATGAAGTTTACGCCAAGCTTGTGGCAGAGGTCTATGGTAAGCTGCTTGTAGCAGCACACATCCACTCTCTCTCCGTAAGGCTTTATGGCGTCTTTAATGATCTTGATCCTGATATCTACAGGGAAGAAGCCGGTTGTCTTGTTGCTGTTGTAGCCGACTGCAACTATCACTTTGTCAAATAGTTTGAGAGCCGAATCCAGAACGTCCAGATGGCCGGCGGTAAAAGGATCGAAAGATCCCGGAAATATTGCTGTGCGCATAGTTTCTCTTGTTTACACTTAACAAAATGTAAATTTAAGAAAAAAAGTTATGGGATTGCCTAACGGCTCCAGTCTATAGGAGAAAGGCCGTGGCTCTGAAGATAATTGTTGCACTTTGAAAAATGGCGGCATCCGAAGAAAGCGCCCCCGGCAAGTGGAGAAGGATGAGCGGCCTCCAGAACAAGATGCTTGGACGTATCTATCAAGGTCTTCTTGCTCCTTGCAAAATTGCCCCAAAGCATAAAGACAACCCCTTCCTTATTGTCTGATATTGCTTTGATTACGCTGTCTGTAAATGTGGTCCAGCCAATTTTGCTGTGAGAAGCGGCGGCATAGGCCCTCACGGTAAGGATAGCGTTCAGAAGAAAGACTCCCTGTTTTGCCCAGCCGGTGAGGTTTCCGTTTTTCCCTGCCATTGAAATACCGAGGTCGGATTCTATTTCCTTGTAGATATTCTTCAGCGATGGGGGCAGAGCAACTCCGTCAGGAACAGAGAAGCTCAAGCCGTGAGCCTGGCCTGGGTTGTGGTAGGGGTCCTGGCCCAGGATTACAACCTTTACATCGTTGAAGGGAGTAAGGGCAAACGCGTTGAAAATAAGGGATCCAGGAGGGTATATCACGGCTCCGGAATCTTTTTCCTTATGAAGGTATGCGGCAAGAGACCTGAAATAGTCTTTGCTGAACTCATCGCTTAGTATTCTCTTCCACTGCTCTTCTATCTTGACATCCATTTCTATTCCTGGAAAATGAATTTTAAAACCTCATCTATTGTCTTGACATACTTGAACTTGAGGCCTTTTATGTAAATAGGCTTTATCTCGGCGATGTCTTTGCGGTTTTCCTGGCTGAGGATGATGGTTGTAACCCCGGCACGCTTGGCGGCCAGAATCTTTTCCTTGATACCACCTACAGGGAGAACCTTGCCCCTCAATGTCATTTCTCCTGTCATCGCGATTTTGCTCTTTACCTTCTTCTGCATCAGGGCTGAGGCCATTGCGCTGACCATTGTTATGCCGGCAGAAGGGCCGTCCTTTGGAATGGCTCCCTCCGGCACGTGAACGTGAAGGTCGAATTTCTTGAACTGCTGAGTGGTCATACCCAGTATCTTAGGATTGGCCTTCAGCCACTGGTAAGCGATAGTGGCGGATTCTTTCATCACGTCTCCCAAATTGCCTGTGGTCGAGAGCATACCCTTGCCTTCGCTGCGGATGCACTCAACGAAGAGGATCTCTCCGCCCATTTCAGTCCAGGCCAGGCCGGTTACCACGCCAGGAGCCTCGTTGTCTTTCTGAAGCTCGTGCTGGTTGGTTGGAAGGCCCAGGATTTCTTTCACGTCCTTGACGGTAATCTTCTCTGGAACCTTCTCGTCCATAGCCACTTTCATAGCCTGGTGGCGGGCAATCTTGGCTATCTGCTTGTCCAGCTGCCTGACTCCGCTCTCGCGGGTATATTCGTCTATGATTTCGTTTATAGCATCCTCTCCCAGACCTAGCTGTCCCTTCTTCAGGCCGTGCTCTTTCATCTGCTTTGGAACAAGATATCCCGTGGCTATATGGAGCTTTTCTTCTGCCAGATAGCCGGAAAGCGGAATCATCTCCATTCTGTCTTTCAGAGCCGGCTGGATGGTTGCGGCGGTATTGGCGGTTGTGATGAACAATACTCTGGAAAGGTCATAGTCTATGTCCAGATAGTTGTCGTGGAATGTTGTATTCTGTTCAGGGTCAAGCACTTCCAGAAGGGCGGAAGAAGGGTCTCCGTGATAGTCATTGGAGACTTTGTCTATCTCGTCCAGCACAATCACAGGGTTGGACGATCCGGCACGGTTGATGGCCTGCATAATTCGGCCGGCCATTGCGCCAATGTATGTCTTGCGGTGGCCCCTTATCTCAGACTCGTCGTGAAGTCCGCCCAGGGAAATCCTCTGGTATTTTCTTCCAAGGGCTCTAGCCACGGACTTTCCAAGAGAAGTCTTTCCGGTGCCTGGAGGCCCGTAAAGGCATATGATAGGGGATTTCATATTGCCCCTAAGTTTCAGGACGGCAAGGAATTCCACAATCCTCTCCTTAATCTTGTCCAGACCGTAATGGTCCTCGTCTAGAACCTTGCGGGCGTGTTTGAGGTCAAGATTGTCTTTGGTGGTTTGGTTCCACGGAAGGCCAACCAAAAACTCCAGATAATTGAGTTCCACATTGTAGTCAGGAGTGTTAGGGTTCATTTTCTCCAGACGGCCTATGCAGCGCTCAAACTCTTTCTTGGCATATTCCGGCCAGTCCTTGCCAGCGGCCTTCTTGGCAAGATCTGAAACGTCTTTGGAATTGCCGCTCATTCCGAGCTCTTCCTGTATGGTTTTCAGCTGGTTGTTGAGGTAATACTCCCTCTGCTGCTGGTCCATCTCGCTCTTGACTTTCTGCTGGATGTCATCTTTGATCTTGAGTATCTCAATCTGCTTGCTCAGAACAGCCAGAAGCTTGTAGGCGCGTTGCTTTATGTCGCTCTCCATCAGCAGCTTGATCTTGTCAGCCACAACCTCGTTGTCCAGGGTAGATGATATGAAATTCACCAGGAACTCAAAAGAATCTATGTTCTTGATGGCGAACTCGCTTTCAGAGGCAAAAACGGAAGAATACTTGACCACCTTCAGAGCGGATTCCTTTATGGAGTCTGAAAGGGCCTTGATGTCCCTGTCATCTTTGGACGGGAAAATATCGGCGATGTTCTCAATCTTTCCTATCAGATAAGGATCCTCAGCGATTATCTGCTCTATGCGGAAACGGCGAACGCCCTGAAGGACAGCCGTAAGGGCTCCGTCTGGCATCTCTATCAACTTGAGTATCCTGGCACTGCAACCGGTCTCGTATAGGTCTGCAAGGCGAGGATCTTCTTTATGCACATCTATCTGGGTTGCGGTACCTATGATTCTGGTAGTCTTGTACATAGACCTTACCAGTTTCACGGATTTGTCTCTTCCTATGGTAACTGGAAGGATAGTGCCCGGGAAAAGCACGGAATCCCTCATAGCCAGAATAGGGAGCGTCTGCGGAACCTCTATCTTGTCTGTCTTGGCATTTGCTTCTATGCTCATAACGGGGAGTATGTTAATGTCTCCCTCCATCTGGTTAAGCAGCTTGTCGTCAAAAAACTTCATAAAATCTCCTTTCTATATCTATTTGCTGTTGTGTCAAAATGTCAGTAAAACCCCTCTCCCGGAATGTGTCCTTTCGGGTAAAGAGGTGAATTTCAACATCCGGATATAGTATATGTCAAGCATTGTGCCAAAGGGAAAATTGGCAGAAATGGCAGAAAAACAGCCCTTTTTTCCAAAAAACCGCCCTAAAATGCTCAATTCTAAAGAATTTTTTAAAAATCTTTTTGCAGGAAAGAAAAAAAAATCTATTTTTGCGCCACAAATATTCACCAATTAATTTCATTTAGAATTATGACTAAATCTGACATTATCAACGAGGTTGCTAAGCAGACTGGCTTAGAGAAAGTAACCGTAGCCCGCGTTGTTGAAGGCTTCATGGCAGCCGTTAAGGGTTTCCTTGCAAAGGGTAAGAACGTTTATCTTCGTGGCTTTGGCTCATTCGTAATCAAGAAGAGAGCAAAGAAGACTGCAAGAAACATTTCTAAGAACACTACAATGGTTATCCCTGCTCACAACATTCCAGCTTTTAAGCCTGCAAAGGTTTTCATGAGCGGTGTAAAGGGCGGTAGAAAATAATTATTATGCCAAGCGGAAAGAAAAGAAAAGGACACAAGATGGCCACCCATAAGCGCAAAAAGCGTCTGCGCAAGAACAGACACAAGAAGCGCAAATAAGGCATCTTGTCTTGACGATAATCTAAAGCAGGGGTTTCTCTGCTTTAGATTATTTTTTTAGAGAGATGGAGAAGGATTTGATTATCGACGTAAGCCCTGCGCAGGTGACAATAGCCCTGCTTGAGGACCATCGGCTGATGGAAATCAACAAGGAACAGAATACCTCGGCGCAGAGCATTGGTGTCGGTGATGTCTATCTGGGAAAAGTCAAGAAGGTTATGCCGGCTCTAAACGCCGCATTCGTGGATATCGGTGACAACAAAGACGCGTTCATCCACTATCTTGACCTCGGCCTGAATTTCAAGGCATTTGACTATTTCACCAAGCAGATCAACACCCAGAAAGATCTTCAGACCTTCTACTCCAAAGTCAGAATCGGTCCAATACTCGAAAAAGAGGGCAGGATCGACGAAGTTCTCTCGCCGGGCCAGCAAATTGTCGTACAGATAGTTAAAGAGCCTATTTCCACCAAAGGCTCAAGGCTTACGGCAGAGATTTCCATAGCAGGAAGAAATATTGTCCTGCTTCCTTTTGCAGATAAGGTAAGCATATCGCAGAAGATCTCCTCCAAGGAGGAGAAGAGGCGTCTGGAACGCCTGGTGCAGAGTATTCTGCCTAAGAATTACGGAGCCATTATCAGAACCGCGGCCGAAGGAAAGAAGGCTGCCGTTCTGGATGCAGAGCTCAGTTCATTGATAGAAAAATGGGAAGGAGGTTGCCGCAAGCTTCAGAATAGCCGTCCGCCGCAGCTCCTTTTCACAGAGAACAGCAAGACCACCACAATCCTCAGAGACCTTCTGAACGACACCTTCTCTTCCATAGAGGTTAACGATGAGTCAACCTTCTATGAGATAAGAGATTACATCAGAACCATCGCTCCCGAGAAAGAGAAGATCGTAAAGCTCTACAAGGGAGAGACGCCTATACTTGACGCTTTCGACGTCACAAGGCAAATCAAGGGTTCGTTCGGAAAAGTGGTTCCCCTCAAGAAGGGAGCGTACCTTATTATAGAACACACTGAGGCATTGAATGTTGTTGATGTCAACAGTGGCACCCGCGTCAAGAAAGGCGTGGAGCAGGAGGAGAACACCTTTGAAGTCAATACTCACGCCGCAGACGAGATTGCCCGCCAGATGAGGCTCAGAGACTTGGGCGGAATCGTCATCATAGACTTCATAGACATGGACAACGGTGATAACCGCAACAAGCTCTACAAGCATATGCAAGAGCTGATGCAGGCAGACAGGGCCAAGCATAACATATTGCCTCTGACCAAGTTTGGCCTAATGCAGATTACCCGCCAGAGGGTCCGTCCGGCAACCGAGATCAAGGTTAACGAGACTTGTCCAATGTGCCACGGCACGGGCGAGATTGCTCCTAGCCTGATAGCAGACGAGGCTCTTGAAAGACAGCTGGCGTATTACACCAAGGAAAGGAAGATTTTCTCTTTCATCCTCACGCTGAACCCTCTGTTCGAAGCTTATCTTACTAAACGAAAGGGACTGTTCCACAGTATCATAAAGGACTGGTGCAGGAAATACTCCTGTACCATCAAGACCAAGATTGATACGGATCTGCCGCTTTTGGACGCCCACTGGAGCGACCGCTCTGGCAATCCTCTGGATCAGGAGTAGAAATTCTCGGCGACTATTGTTGATGCGGCCTCTAGAACAAAGAGCGCCGCATCTTCTTTTTTATCTCTTTAAGGGTAAGATTCCCAATGCTGCCAATGTGGGTATGGTGCAAAGATTCGACATTCATCCTTTCTTTTGGAAAGTCAAAGGTACCTTCTGCAACCTCCTTTCCCACAGCCTTGTAGGCTTGCCTGAAAGGTTCTCCGGCTATGACTCTGCTGTTGACTTCCTCCACGGTAAAGAGCGGTTTGTATAGCGGGTTCTTGAAAATCTCTGTATTGACTTTCATATTGGAAAGCATCAGGCAGGCCATCTGAAGGCAGTCGTGAGTCTTTTCCAGTGCAGGGAAGATGATTTCCTTAAGCAGCTGATAATCTCTATGATAGCCGTGCGGAAGATTGGCAGTTAGCATTGCAGTCTGGCTATAGCAGGAAGAAATGATATTGCAGTTTCCCCTGATAATTTCCCACACGTCCGGATTCTTCTTGTGAGGCATTATGCTGCTGCCGGTAGTAAGTTCGTCTGCAAAGCTGATGAAGGAGAAGTTGGGGCAGGAGAACAAGCAGCAATCCTGGGCCAGCTTGTTTAGTGTTCCAGCAATTTGACCAATGGCGGCGGCTATGGCTCTTTCAGTTTTTCCACGTCCCATTTGAGCCGCTATTGAGTTGAAACTCAATGCACTGAATCCAAGAAGCTCAGTGGTAAGCTTTCTGTCCAGCGGGAATGAATTGCCGTATCCGGCGGCGCTTCCCAGAGGATTCTGGTCTGCTATCCTGTAGGCTGCTTCCAGCATAATCATATCATCTGCCAGAGATTCAGCATAAGCTCCCAGCCACAGCCCAAATGAAGACGGCATTGCAATCTGGTAATGGGTATATCCTGGCATCAAGACATTCTTGTATTTGGCGCTGAGCCTGGCAAGCAGATTGAAAAGGGCCAGAACTTCGTCTCTGGTCTTTTGGCATTCATCTTTGAAGAAAAGCTTAAGGTCCAGAGCCACTTGGTCGTTTCTGCTTCTTCCCGAATGAATCTTTTTGCCTATGTCTCCAAGTTTTTCTGTAAGAAGCAGTTCCACTTGTGAATGAATGTCTTCCACGTCATTTTCAAGACGGAATTCTCCTTTTTCTATCCTATTGAGAATTTCGTCAAGGGCATCGCTGAGCTTAGCAGTTTCTTCAGTGGAGAGGAGCCCGATTTTCTTCAGCATTGCTGCGTGGGCCTTGCTTCCTGTCACGTCCCATTTTGCGAGCCTAAGGTCCAGTTCCCTGTCTTTTCCAACGGTGAAAGATTCTGCTTTAGAGTTGAATGCGCCGCCTTTGTCCCAAAGTGTTGCCATAGTGTCAAGTCTATAAGATTTTGCTGATAAGTTTTGTGAAACCTTCTATTCCATCCGCGATTTCGGATTTTGTTATGTATTCGTCTGCCTTGTGGCTTCTTGAACTGTCTCCCGGACCTATTTTAACTGCCGGAATGTCTACACGTGCCCAATCTGATGAAGTAGGGGAGATAAAGGTCTCAATGCCAATATTTTGCAAGGCTTCCAATAGTAGTCCTGCCGGAGTGACGCGGCATCTGTGGCTAAGGTTTCTTGGCTTGAGGGTGCTTGCTGTCTTTGCGGAAAGCATCTTAAATATTTCCTCTGGAGTGTACTTGTCGTTGAACCTTATGTCCACGACAAAACTGCAGCTCTCCGGAACAATATTATGAGCGCTTCCAGCATTTATCTGTGTTACTGCCAGATGCGTAGGTCCTGTAATCTCGGATTTCCTCCTGAAGGAGAACTTTTTTAACGTCTCGATGTCTTTAAGGGCATTGTAAATTGCATTGTCCGGATTTGGATGTGCTGCGTGAGACCGTATTCCAATAGACAGTCCGTCCAGAACGAGAAGGCCCTTTTCTCCAACAGCCGCTTTCATACCAGTAGGCTCTCCAATCAAGGCATAATCCGGCATAGGTATATCCTTTTGGTTTTCAATATATTCCAAGACCGCAGGCATTCCGTCTTTTCCTCCGTTTTCCTCTTCGCAGACAAGGGTCAGAATCAGCTGGCAGGCGTTATTCTTCTTTGCCTGGCAGACAAAAGCCTCCAGAAGGCAGACAACAGATCCACCGTCGTCGTTTGTCCCTAGACCGTATAGCCTATTCCCTTTCCAGACAGGAGAATAGGGGTCTAGTTTGTATTTGTCCGCCGGCTTTACGGTGTCTATATGGGCGCAGAGCAGAACGGTTTTCTTTCCCTGTGCAGGGCAGAAAAGAATAATGTTGTTCTTTACTCGGGCGGTTTTTACCTTGTCTTCAAGTCCTTCATCCTTCAGGATAGATGCAATTTTCTCCTTCAAAAAGCTGCTTCTTGCTTCCTCTTTTCCTGAAGGAGCCGATATCGAAATCATTTCTTCCAGAAGAGACAAGGCTCTGGAAACCTGTTCTTTGCCTTTCATTTGAGTTTTTCGTCGCTGAGACTGTAGTAAATCTTAAGAGGATTGGAGAGCACCTTGGTGAAACCGATTATGTCCTGGGCGGTGAAAGATCTGTTGTCTTCTCCGTAGGCGCCGAATTTGGAATTCATCAGGTCGTAAGGGCTTTTACATCCGAGGATTTGGAAACAATATGGGCGGAGCTTGACATAGACGGTTCCAGTCACTTTCTTCTGGGTGCTTTCCAGAAAAGCTTCCATATCCCTGGCGGTAGGGTCTAGATACTGGGCCTCATGCATCAGTTGCCCATAATATGCTGAAATATGGTCTTTCCAGTTGAGCTGGCCTTTGACCAGAACGTGCTTTTCCAGAAGATGGTGAGCCTTGATGATTATTAATGGGGCGGCGGCTTCGAATCCTACTCTGCCTTTTATTCCGATTATGGTGTCTCCAATGTGGATATCTCTGCCAATGCCGTATTTGTTTGCAACTGAGGCAATTTTGCGTATGACTTCAACCGGGCTCATCTTTTTTCCGTTAAAGGCGCAAGGCTCTCCCTTAAGAAAATCTATGCTGATGACTTTTTCCTCTGTTTCCGAAGCGTGGTGAGGGTAAGCCTCTTCAGGCAGCCAACCGTCAGAATGAAGAGTTTCCGTGCCGCCGATGCTGGTTCCCCAAATTCCCTGGTTTATGGAATACTTGCTCTTCTCCCAGGAAAAATTGAAACCCTTGGCCTTCAGGTAATCTATCTCGAACTTTCTCTGGAAATTATTATCTCTGACCGGTGCAACTATCTTTATATCAGGCGCCAGTACATCAAAAATCAAATCAAATCTTACTTGATCGTTTCCCGCACCAGTGCTTCCGTGGGCAACAGCTCCGGCTTTTTTTTGCCGGGCAATCCTCAAAACTTCCATGCCCTGGAAGAATCTTTCGCTGCTGACGCTAAGCGGATAGGTGGCGTTTTTCAAAATATTTCCAAAAATCAGGTACTTTATACCTTTATTATAATACTCATCAACGATATTGGAGCAGGTATGGGTTTTTGCGCCCAGCTCCAGCGCTTTTTTGCGGATGCTTTCTTCTTCCTTTGGAGAAAAGCCTCCGGTATTCACGAATGCAGTGTGGACTTCATAGCCTTGTTCAATTAGCCAAGGAACGCAGAAAGACGTGTCGAGTCCTCCGCTGAATGCCAGTACTATCTTCTTTTTCATTGGTTTATGTTATTTAACAGTTTTCATTTCTTTTCTTCCTTATGGTCTTTGGGATCATAAAGCAGGGCGGTGCAAAGGCAAATCTTGCAGTCGTTGCGCTGCAGGATGTCGTAGTTAGGGCACCCGTAGCAACCCTCCCAGAATTCCTTGTCGTCTGTAAGCAGAGCAAAAGACACGGGTTTGAATCCCAGTTCTGTATTTATCTTCATTACAGACAGTTGGGTGGTAATGCTGAATATCTTGGCATAGGGATACATTTCTTTAGACAGCTCGAATATCCTTTTCTTGATCTGTCTGGCAAGTCCTTTTCTGCGATAGGGCTCGGCGACTATAAGCCCGGAGTTTGCCACAAATTTTGTGTGGCTCCAAGTCTCTATGTATGAGAAACCTGCAAGCTCTCCGCTCTCATCTATGGCGATAATTGCCTTGTGGTTTTCCATTTTGTCCTGGATGTATTCCGGGGTTCTTATGGCAAGCACAGTCCCTCTTTCCTTGGAAGATCCCTCCATCATTTCAACTATTTTCCCAATGTACTTGAAATGGCTTTCGTCTGCTACTGTAATATTGACTTTCATTTTTTATGTGGTAAGGTTATACTACGGTTATACTATACGTAATAGACTGCGATCTATTGTATTAGCTCAATGACAAAATATGAGCAAAGTTGGGTTTGAAAGAAACGCACCTCTCGCCGGCACTGTGAAACGTGACCTAAACGGGGTGCTTAGGATCGGACTCTAAAAGGAAATCTTACAGAATGAAATATGAATTTTTTTTCAGTCACGATGCAAATGTATAAAAATATCTTTACGATGCACTACACAAGGGATTATTTTTGTCTCAAAAGTGTAAGTTTTCCCCTTAAATGAAATTTTTTGGAAAATTTTTTGCAAAAAGATTTGGAGGTAACGAAAAAGTGTTTACCTTTGCAGCCCGTTTCGCCCCAAACGGCGTACGGAGTTCATTGACACATTGAAGACAAGCAGCAAACCTTTAAAAGGTTTTCCAAAAGGAAAAAAGAGCGTCAGATTCTTTTGAGAGTCTTACGGGCCAGGCTAGAAACATAAAACATTATACAATGAAGAGTTTGATCCTGGCTCAGGATGAACGCTAGCGGCAGGCTTAACACATGCAAGTCGAGGGGCAGCGGGTGTAGCAATACATGCCGGCGACCGGCGCAAGGGTGCGTAACGCGTGAGCAACATGCCCGTCACAGGGGGATAATCCATGGAAACGTGGTCTAACACCGCATAAATTATAGGAAGGACATCCTTTTTATAAGAAATTCGCAAGAAGGTGACGGATTGGCTCGCGTAACATTAGCCAGTTGGTAGGGTAACGGCCTACCAAAGCGACGATGTTTAGGGGTCCTGAGAGGGAGGTCCCCCACACTGGAACTGAGACACGGTCCAGACTCCTACGGGAGGCAGCAGTGAGGAATATTGGACAATGGATGGAAATCTGATCCAGCCATGCCGCGTGCGGGATGACGGCCCTATGGGTTGTAAACCGCTTTTGCAGTGGAGCAATAAGGTGTACGCGTACACCGATGAGAGTACTCTGCGAATAAGCATCGGCTAACTCCGTGCCAGCAGCCGCGGTAATACGGAGGATGCAAGCGTTATCCGGATTTATTGGGTTTAAAGGGTGCGTAGGCGGGAAGTCAAGTCTGTGGTGAAAAGTCCGGGCCTAACCTGGATCGTGCCATGGAAACTGTCTTTCTTGAATAGTGGTGCCGTTGGCGGAATGTGAAGTGTAGCGGTGAAATGCTTAGATATTACACAGAACACCGATTGCGAAAGCAGCTGACGAACCACCGATTGACGCTGATGCACGAAAGTGCGGGTATCGAACAGGATTAGATACCCTGGTAGTCCGCACAGTAAACGATGACAACTGGCTGTTGGCGATATACCGTTCAGTAGCGTAGCGAAAGCGTTAAGTTGTCCACCTGGGGAGTACGACCGCAAGGTTGAAACTCAAAGGAATTGACGGGGGCCCGCACAAGCGGAGGAACATGTGGTTTAATTCGATGATACGCGAGGAACCTTACCCAGGCTCGAACGGTGCAGGAATGACGAAGAGATTCGTCAGCATAGCAATATGTCTGCATCGAGGTGCTGCATGGTTGTCGTCAGCTCGTGCCGTGAGGTGTCGGCTTAAGTGCCATAACGAGCGCAACCCTTGTCGTCAGTTGCCATCAGTTAGAGCTGGGCACTCTGGCGAGACTGCCACCGTAAGGTGCGAGGAAGGTGGGGATGACGTCAAATCAGCACGGCCCTTACGTCTGGGGCGACACACGTGTTACAATGGCAGGTACAGAGGGTAGCCAGGCGGCGACGCCGCGCGAATCCGTAAAAACCTGTCTCAGTTCGGACTGGAGTCTGCAACTCGACTCCACGAAGCTGGATTCGCTAGTAATCGCGCATCAGCCATGGCGCGGTGAATACGTTCCCGGGCCTTGTACACACCGCCCGTCAAGCCATGGAAGCCGGGGGTGCCTGAAGTCCGTGACCGTAAGGAGCGGCCTAAGGCAAAACTGGTGACTGGGGCTAAGTCGTAACAAGGTAGCCGTACCGGAAGGTGTGGCTGGAACACCTCCTTTTTGGAGTCTGTCCGTATGACAGTAAACGAATCGGCTCTTTATGCTGCTGTCTTCAACACTATATTCCACTACGGGGCGAGCCACGGCCCTCCCCGAGAACTGGTGGACCGTTCATTGACATGATGAGAGAAAGACACAATGAGGTTAAGAAACAGATAGTCTGATATTAGAAGAGGGTCTTTTTTTTATTTATAAGACTCGTCCGATATGGGACTGCAGTTTCACTGAAATAACCAGAGCGAATCAGAAATGATTCACCAAGGTAAGACGTAAAAGAAGTTACTTAAGAGCATACGGAGGATGCCTTGGCTTCCATCAGCGATGAAGGACGCGTTAAGCTGCGAAAATCCGCGGGGATCCGCAAAAAGGACTCGATCCGCGGGTGTCCGAATGGGGCAACCCGTTTGGCTGAAGGCCAAACCCATCGCAAGATGAGCGAACGCAGGGAACTGAAACATCTTAGTACCTGCAGGAAAAGAAAGAAAAATCGATTTCCTGAGTAGTGGCGATCGAAAGGGAAATAGCCCAAACCGGAGACGTTTCGGCGTCTTCGGGGTAGTAGGACCGGGCCATGAGAATCAAACCGAGAGAAGAACCGTCTGGAAAGTCGGGCCATAGCGGGTGACAGCCCCGTATTCGAATCCGTTTGAGGATCTACCGGACTCCTGAGTAAGGCGGGACACGAGGAATCCTGTCTGAATCCGCGGGGACCACCCCGCAAGGCTAAATATGGATGGAAGACCGATAGCGAACCAGTACTGCGAAGGAAAGGTGAAAAGCACCGCGGACAGCGGGGTGAAATAGAACCTGAAACCGTATGCTTACAAGCGGTCGGAGCACGCTATGCGTGTGACGGCGTGCCTTTTGGATAATGAGCCTACGAGTTGCTTCTCGGCAGCAAGGTTAAGGACCTGTAGGTCCGGAGCCGAAGCGAAAGCGAGTTGTAAACAAGCGTTAAGTTGCCGGGAGCAGACGCGAAACCTTGTGATCTACCCTTGTCCAGGCTGAAGTCTCCGTAACAGGATATGGAGGGCCGAACCAGTTTCCGTTGAAAAGGATTTGGATGAGGTGAGGGTAGGAGTGAAAGGCCAATCAAACTGGGAGATAGCTCGTACTCCCCGAAATGTTTTTAGGAACAGTCTTGCAGCAGTTTGCATGAGGTAGAGCTACTGATAGGATGCGAGGGCGTCATAGCCAGTCAAATCCTGACAAACTCCGAATGCGTGCAAATGATCTGCGGGAATGAGTCGTTGGGTGCTAATGTCCGGCGGCAAAAGGGAAATAGCCCAGACCATCAGTTAAGGCCCCGAAACGTGTGTTAAGTTAATAGAACGAAGTGCGGGAGCACAGACAGCTAGGATGTTAGCTTGGAAGCAGCTAACCATTTAAAGAGTGCGTAACAGCTCACTAGTCGAGCTCCTGTGCGTGGATAATAATCGGGTATCAAACACACTGCCGAAACTATGGGTTCAGCATTATAAATGTTGAGCGGTAGGGGAGCATTCCGGTCAGCAGCGAAGGAAAGTCGCGAGGCTTTCTGGAGCGTCCGGAAAAGAAGATGTAGGCATAAGTAACGATAATGCGGATGAAAAATCCGCACACCGAAACCCCCAGGTTTCCTGATCAACGTTAATCGGATCAGGGTAAGTCGGGTCCTAAGGCGTAGCCGAGAGGCGAAGCCGATGGCGAAACGGTTAATATTCCGTTACCTGTGGCAGAATCAAAGGAGTGACGGAGTTGTGACACGCGCGCCGGCTGACGGAATAGCCGGTTGAAGGACGTAGGTACAGGCGCAGTTTAAGAGATGGCGCTTGCTGAAATCCGACAGTACGGAGAGCCTTCGGGCGATCCGATAGCCGCGGTAATCATGCTCCCGAGAAAACCTCCGGCGGTCCAGTCTGCCAGAGCCCGTACCGTAAACCGACACAGGTGGGAAGGGAGAGAATCCCGAGGTGCTCGAGTGAATCATGGCTAAGGAATTCGGCAAATTGACCCCGTAACTTCGGGAGAAGGGGACCCTCGCAGAGATGCAGGGCGCAGAGAAATGGTCCAGGCGACTGTTTACCAAAAACACATGGCTTTGCAAAATTTCAAGATGACGCATAAGGCCTGACACCTGCCCGGTGCCGGAAGGTTAAGAGGGGGCGTTAGCATGGAGACTTGTTTGACGTGCGAAGCGCTGAATTGAAGCCCCGGTAAACGGCGGCCGTAACTATAACGGTCCTAAGGTAGCGAAATTCCTTGTCGGGTAAGTTCCGACCTGCACGAATGGTGTAACGATCTGGACACTGTCTCAGCCATGAGCTCGGTGAAATTGTAGTAGCGGTGAAGATGCCGCTTACCCGCAACGGGACGGAAAGACCCCGTGAACCTTTACTGCAGCTTAGCGCTGATTTTGGATAAACGATGTGTAGGATAGGTGGGAGACAGAGAATCGGTCACGCCAGTGATCGTGGAGTCGCCGTTGAAATACCGCCCTTTGTTTATCCGGGATCTAACCTGGTAACAGGGACACCGCTTGGTGGGTAGTTTGACTGGGGTGGTCGCCTCCAAAAGAGTAACGGAGGCTTCCCAAGGTCCGCTCAGCACGAATGGTAACCGTGCGCAGAGTGCAGTGGCATAAGCGGGCTTGACTGCGAGACAAACAAGTCGACCAGGTACGAAAGTAGGGCAAAGTGATCCGGTGGTTCCGCGTGGGTGGGCCATCGCTTACAGGATAAAAGGTACTCCGGGGATAACAGGCTGATCGCTCCCAAGAGCTCAAATCGACGGAGCGGTTTGGCACCTCGATGTCGGCTCGTCACATCCTGGGGCTGGAGCAGGTTCCAAGGGTTCGGCTGTTCGCCGATTAAAGTGGCACGCGAGCTGGGTTCAGAACGTCGTGAGACAGTTCGGTCCCTATCTGTTGTGGGCGTTGGAAATTTGAGGGGGGCTGTCCTTAGTACGAGAGGACCGGGATGGACGCACCTCCAGTGTACCGGTTGTGGCGCCAGCTGCATTGCCGGGTAGCTATGTGCGGTTTAGATAAGCGCTGAAAGCATCTAAGCGCGAAGCTAGCCTCAAGATGAGATTTCCTTACAGGGTCGTGGGAGACTACCACGTTGATAGGATGCAGGTGTAAAGGCAGAAATGTCAAAGCCGAGCATTACTAATAGCCCGAAGACTTCAATACGAAAATTTCAGCCTTATGTGTTTTTCTCTCGGCACTATACGCGTTAAATCGCGATACGATACAATTCAGGTGGTAACAGCAACGGGGATCCACCTCTTCCCATTCCGAACAGAGAAGTTAAGCCCGTTCACGCCTATGATACTGCTATACCAAGTGGGAAAGTGGGTAGCCGCCAACTTCAAAAGCCTTCAGAGCAAGCTCTGGAGGCTTTTTTTTGTTGGCGGCATGCCGCCCATTTTTTACGCCGCTAAAGCGGCGGAAAGCTCCCTCCGGTCGCGCCTTCGGCTTGATTACCTACCGCACGGTGATTTTTAGTATATTTGCGTATATGGGAAACAGGGAGAAAGAAATATACAAGGTAACGCTGGTGGGCGGCGTGGGGAATGTGGCGCTGCTGGCCTTCAAGTTTGTTGCCGGCATTCTAGGACATAGCTCGGCGATGATAGCCGATGCTGTGCACTCCCTTTCGGATTTCATAACAGATATTGTTGTGCTGGTGTTTGTAAACATCAGCGCCAAGCCGCAGGACGAGACTCACGACTACGGACACGGAAAGTACGAGACAGTAGCGTCTTTCCTGATTGGGCTTGCCCTTGCAGGAGCGGCTGCTGGAATCATTATTTCCGGAGGCGGAAAACTCTACGGCTGGATGAAAGGCCAGAGTCTGAAGGCTCCCGGTATGCTCGCTTTGTGGGCTGCCTTGGTTTCCATTGTAGTGAAGGAGGCTCTTTACCGCTATACTGCATACAAAGGCAGAAAGCTTGAGTCACAGGCCGTTGTGGCAAATGCCTGGCATCACCGCAGCGATGCCTTTTCTTCCATTGCAGCGGCAGCGGGTATTGCAGGAGCTATTTTTCTGGGCAGCAATTGGACAATTATGGATCCCATAGCTTCTATAATTGTTGGCATTATGCTGGTTGTGGTTGCTGTCAAGATTCTAAGGAAAAGCATCGGTGAACTTACAGACGAGTCTTTGCAGGAAAACACGGAGAAAGAGATACTTGATATAATTCAGTCTGTTCATGGGGTTTGCCAGCCGCACAACCTTAGAACCAGAAGGATGGGCGGGAGGATTTCTATAGAGGCTCATATCAGGATGGATGGGGGCATTTCTCTGGCAGAAGCTCACGACCTGACATCTGAAATTGAGATTAAACTTAAGGAGAAATTTGGGGCAGATACTCACGTGACTTTGCATATGGAGCCAAAATAATATTATCTTTGTAATACAGGCTAAAAGAAAATAAATGAATTAAATATGAAAAAACTTGTTTTGGTGATAAGTGTTTTGTTCTTGACTTTTGCTTCTGCAGAGGCTCAGGACAATTTGAATCTGCCAGGTTTTCACGACTTGTCTCTTTCAATGGGATATGGTTCAAATTTCCAGTTTATGGATAGTTATACCAAGGTAATAAGTGGCTACCCGAGCTATGAGGCAAAGAATTTCAAGTTCTTTCCTACAGTTACTGCAGAATACGGATACAGGGTAAGCGACAAATTAGCCGTTGGAGCTCTGCTTTCTTTTGATGTGGCGGATTCCAAGATTCTAAATGAAGGAGACTACAACGATACCAAGGCAAGAGATTATTGGTATTCACTTATGCCTCAAGCCAGATATTACTGGCATTCAGACAGAAAGAAGAATCTTTATTCCAAAGTGGCTATAGGACTAAATGCCAGAAGAAACAAATACAAGAATGCAAACGGCATTATTGAGAAGTTCAAAGACTTCAACGTTGCTTGGCAAGTTTCTGCAATAGGATTCGAATACGGAGAGGTTGTGTGCGGATTTGCCGAAGCGGGTTTTGGAGCTCAGGGTTTCATAACCGCTGGAGTGCGAGTGAAGTTTGCGTTCTAATGTTTAAAGCACTGCTTTTGCGGTGCTTTTTTTGTCAATTAAAATAACGATGATATGAAACGATTTTTATTTTTCTCGGCGATTTTAGTCTGTGCCGCATTCTGGGCAGCGTCTTGCGATGAAAACTCAGATGTTCCGGTAACAGGCGTTACTCTTTCCAAGAGTACAGTGTCTATTGTAAAGGGGACAAGCACGACCCTTACAGCAACTGTATTGCCTTCCAATGCTTCCAACCAGGCTGTTATTTGGTATACTACAGATCCTTCTGTAGTTACTGTAGAAGACGGCAAGGTTAATGGCGTTAGCGTTGGAGGCGCTTACGTAATGGTCTTTACGGCAGAAGGCGCCAAAAAGGCTGAGTGCAAGGTCTTTGTGACTCCGGATTTTATCAAGGTCAAATCCGTAAAGCTAGACAAGCCAAGCCTTGAGCTTGTGGAAGAGGAAACTGCAACCCTGACTGCCACAATTGAACCTGACAACGCTACGGACCAGACCGTGACTTGGAGCTCCAGCAACCCTTCAGTTGCAACGGTAGCCGACGGAACGGTTACTGCGGTTGCAGCCGGAGAGGCAAAAATCACTGTTACCACCAATAACGGCGGCTTTACAGCCAGCTGCAATGTAACTGTTGAGCCAAAGGTTATCCACGTTACAAGTGTTACCCTGCTTGAGGTTTCTGCTGAAGGGTACGTAGGACAAACAATAGATCTTCATGCTGTTGTATCTCCTGGTGATGCTACGGACAAGTCCATTACTTGGGAAAGCAGCGCACCTGATATTGCTTCTGTAGAAGCCACCAATGAAACTGATGCAACAGTTAATCTTCTTGCGGAAGGAGAAGTAACGATTACAGTTAAGAGTGTGGACGGGGAACACACTGATACCTGCCCGATTACAATTAAGCCAAAGCCGGGTGTTGAATTTCGCAAGATCTCTCTGGTGAAACGTCCTGATATGCTGGAGCCTAAGAGCGACTTCT
>JAEEGH010007341.1_pt1 | contig 26584 bp, 23 predicted proteins | sample 9134181 | NCBI WGS metagenome assembly JAEEGH01 (sample SAMN16246544, study PRJNA631951) | gut metagenome | biome: gut microbiome; feature: rumen; material: DP-attached | host: Bos | place: Iran: Karaj | collected 2018-10 | reverse complement strand
TCATGCCCCCCTACTGGGATGAGTTTGACCGGGGCGCCTGGTCGGAGGACAAGACCCTGCAGGCCTTTATCTCCGTGGATCCCGGCATTGCGAAGGAACTTCGGGAAGCATACTCCGACATCAGGGAGATGGTAACGAAGCGGGATTATGCCATCCCCTGGATCCGGGAGCTGAAGGCGAAAGGCTACCATGTGTACTGCCTCTCCAATTTCTCCAAGAAGGCTTATGATGAGTGCCGGGAGGCACTGGATTTCCTGGATGAACTGGACGGAGGGATCCTTTCCTACAGAGAGCTTATCGTAAAGCCCAACCCCGCTATCTATAACCTGCTGCTGACCCGCTATGATCTGAAAGCTGACGAGTGTGTCTTTTTTGACGACACGGAGCGGAATGTAAAAGCAGCCATTGAATGCGGGTACCATTCTTTTGTTTTCACCACATTAGAGCAGGCGAAAGCAGACCTTAAGACTTTGGGTGTTGATTGACCGTTATGCGGCCTGCCGAAGCACATCGGCAGGCCGTTTGTTTTCTGATCTGACGGAGGCGCCATGTTTCAGAGCAAACTCTTTAAACGGCTGTTTTTCAGTTACATCCTCATCATCACCGTCAGTATGGTGATGTACTCCGGCTTTCTCTTCCTCCAGAGCAGGAAGGTGAGTCAGGAGCAGTCTGCCCGGATGGACGAGTATGTTCTGAGGGGTGTGTCCGACGAGATGGAGGATCACCTGCAGGGAGCCATGGAGGCGGTGCAGAATCTCCGGTATTCCTCGGTGATGCGGGACCTTTACATGTCCGTGAAGCTGGATCAGACCCTCACTTCTTTTCAGACCTACGCCGTTCAGGAGCAGATGCGAAGCGTCTTCGCCTCTCACAGCAGCGGCATCTACAATATTTCTCTGTTTCTCTACGGCAGCGATGTGGCCTATACAGGAGGCGGTACCATTTTTCTGGATACGCCTTTTCCGTCGGAAGAGTCCCTGGGGGGATCTCTTCCTCTGCTGACGGTGGATACCGCCGCAAACGCGCTGCAGATTTCCGACAATTCCCGCTACATCTATGACAGAACCGATATTCTCTACGCGGACCGTTTTACCTATCAGAACGGCCCGGGCGTGGGCGTGGTCTGCGTGATCATCGATCTGAAGGAGGTGCAGCGCAGCCTTGCGGAGACACTGGGAGAGGATCATGCAGTCCGGATCCTGTATGACGGTAAGGAAATCCTGTCTTTGGGAAATGCAGAAAAAATGCGGATGACCGTGACCTCGGATTCCTTGCACGTGCCGGGGCTTTCCTATGAACTCTACGCAGCTCCCCTCATCACTCTGGAGGAGGGTCTGGCCTTTTGCATCATGTTTTTGCTGATCCTGCTGGTATCCGCAGGCTTCGTGGCTCTGGCATATTTTGAGAGTAAGCGCTACTATCGCCCCATCGGCTATCTGGAGCGCATGGTGTCCGCAGAGCCCGGGGAAAAACCGCAGGAGGAACTGCTGCAGCCGGAGAATTTTTCCCCTTCTCGAAATGACAGAGAGATGGATAGCATCATTGACAGCATCCGAGCTCTCATCGTGGAGAAAAACAGCTACCGTGAGCGGATGGTCACCATCGGCCGCTACGCCGAAACGGGCATGCTCCATTCCATCGTCTCCGGCGGCGAGGGAGGAGAAAAGATCGGTATCCTCTCCAACGAGGAATACCTGAATCTGAAGCATTCCTATTACATCGTCTCTGCAGTAAATTTTGCCTATGATGACAGCACTCCTTTGGAAAAGGACCTCCGGGGAGAACTGGAGCAGGTGTTTAAAAGGGCGGCGGAAGGGTACTCTACCGAGGAAATGCACATCGCCTGGTATTTCCGGGATGTGTGCAACGCTTATCTCATTGTGAACTTCGATGAACTGGAGGACAGCGACGAGCTCTTTTTCGGACTCCACCGGCAGATCGGCGCGGCACTGGCGGACCGGCACATTCTGGTCTCCATGGGCATCGATCAGCGCAGGGACGAGCTGACGGAGCTGAAGGAAGCCTGCGAGTCCGCACTTTCCGCACTGGACGGCGTTCTTCGGGACGGCCGCGGTGAGGTGTTCTTTGCTGAGGAATCGGCGGGAGAGCACATGGACTATTATCTGCCGGAGTCCTTCCGGGAGCGGCTGAAGAGCTGTCTGGAAAAGGGAGACCGGCAGGGAATCCACGACCTGCTTTTCGATATCTATCGGAAAAATCTGAATCTGGATGCCCCGGCGGAGGTGTACCGCTCCCTGCTGGATGAGATCTATCCCGCCATCGTAAAAACCGTCCGGGAAATCTCCGGTCCCTCCATGACCCATCTGAACATCCGCCGTACCGACGGTCTCATGACATTGCAGGAGATCTTCGACTACTATGATGCGGTGCTCATGTCCGTCATCGATCTGACGGAGCAAAGCCGTGCGGCAGGAGGAGAGGAAGAACGGCTGGACGAGGAGATCCTTCGCTATGTGGAGGAGCATTTCTGCGACAGTGAGCTTTCCCTGCAGCAGCTTTCGGACCTTTACGGCGTCAGCAACAAGTACCTGGTTCTGCTCTTTAAGCGCAGATACAATATGACCTACCTGCAATACCTGCAGAACAAACGCATCGCCAAGGCGGCGGAGATGATCCGGCGGTCCGAGCAGCCTCTTTCCGAGATCGGATTTGCGGTGGGGTATCCCAACCAGCTCACCTTCCGCAGAAACTTTAAGGCGGTGATGGGGGTGAACCCCAGCGAATATATCCCGGAGAACTGATTCCGGAAAATATTGATTTTACAAGGCTTTCCGGGGGCGGAAAAATATGAACCCCCGGAAATTTTTGTGTCTGTCCTATGGAAACTTCCTGCCCTATAATGGCATTCGTAGAAGTCAGTTTGATTCCCCACCGGAAAACGGAGAGCAAACGAATGGCAAAAAAGAAGCAGGACAAGTCCATAGGAAAGCAGACGCCTTTCAAAAAGCTTCTGCACAGGGATCGTTACCTTCTGATCATGCTGATCCCTGTGGTCATGTACTATGTGATCTTCTGTTATTTCCCCATGACAGGCATCGTAATGGCCTTCAAGAATTACCGTCTGGGCTCCGGCCTGGCGGGCGTCTACAACAGCCCGAATGTGGGCTTTAAGTGGTTTCAGCAGTTCTTTGGTTCCATATATCTGGGGAGACTGGTGCGCAATACCTTCCTGCTTCAGTTTTTCTCCCTGATCTTCGGATTCCCCATTCCCATTCTCTTTGCCGTTGCGGTGACCCAGGTGTCCCGGAAGGGCCTGCAGAAGGGAATCCAGGTCTGTACTTACCTTCCCTATTTCATTTCCACCGTGGTGGTCTGCGGCATGATCAACAATTTCCTGTCCCCCACCGGCGGTATCATCAACAAGCTTATCAATATGATGGGCTTTGAAAGCATCAACTTCATGAACCTGCCCCAGTGGTTCCGTCCCATCTATGTGATCTCCGGATCCTGGCAGAGCTTCGGCTTTAACTCCATCATTTTCGTTGCCGCCATCATGGGCATTTCTCCCGATCTGTACGAAGCCATGAAGGTGGACGGAGCCAACCGCCGCCAGCTGATCTGGCACCTGGTGCTGCCCTCCATTAAGCCCACCATCATCCTCCTCCTGATCCTCTCCCTGGGTACCATGATGAGCGTGGGCTTTGAGAAAGTATATCTGCTCTACAATACCGCCATTTACGAGACTGCAGACGTCATCCAGACCTACGTGTACCGGCAGGGCATCGAGAGCAGTAACTATAGCTATGCGACGGCAGTGGGACTCTTTAATTCCGTCATCAATTTCGTCATTGTCTTTACCGCAAACCGTATCAGCCGCAAGGTCAGTGATACGGCAATCTGGTAACCCCGGGAGGTCCTATGCGTTTAGGAAAAAAATTTCGGGCAATCAAATATCATCAGGGGCTGGTGGGAGACCTGATCTTTGACCTGGTGATCGGCATTTTTTTGCTGATCGCGGTGGTGGTCTGCGTCTATCCCTTCCTCTATGTGGTGAGTGTGGCCCTTTCCTCCGGGGAAGCGGTCAACAAGGGACTGGTGGTGCTGTTCCCCGTGGACTTCAGCGCCGAAGCACTGAAGACGGTGCTGGGATACAAACAGCTGTGGATCTCCTATGCAAACACCCTCTTTTACACCGTGGTGGGGACCTTCTTCAATGTGGTCTTTACCTGCCTGGCAGCTTATCCCCTTTCCCGGAAAAAATTCGTCTTCCGGAAACAGATGAATTTCCTGCTGGCATTTACCATGTATTTTTCCGGCGGTCTGATCCCCATCTACATCGTTGTCACCAGGCTGGGACTCTACAATTCCCGCTGGGTCATGATCCTGCCGGTGCTGATCTCCGCATACAACGTGATGATCTGTCGTTCCGCCTTCGAGTCCATTTCCGAGGAGCTCTTTGAGGAAGCGGCCATAGAGGGGGCCAACGATTTTTACATTCTGGGAGAGATCGCGGTGCCGTTGATCAAGCCGACCCTGGCAGTGCTGACCCTGTACTATGCTGTGGCCCGCTACAACGATTTCTTCAGTGCGCTGCTCTACATCAGCGATTCGAAAAAGGAGCCGCTGCAGATCTTCCTGCGCCGGATCCTGCTCCAGTCGTCCATGGAGATCATGCAGACCACGAACATCAACATGGGAGCCGTTTCCCAGTCCACCATCCAGGTGCGCTATGTCTGCATCGTGGTTGCTGTGGTGCCCATCATGCTGGTGGTGCCCCTGGTCCAGAAATACCTGGTGCAGGGAACCATGCTGGGTGCCGTAAAAGGCTGATCGCCCGGGTTGAAGTAAGCCCCCGGGCTCGGTATAATTGAACTAAGTTCTGCTGTAAAAAGGAGGATTACCATGAAAAAGAAAGCATTGTCAGTACTTCTTGTGTCTGCCCTGGCGATCGTTTCCCTGGCAGGCTGCGGAGCTTCCGGCAGCGGATCCGGTGCAGGATCCGGCGGTGGATCCGGGAGCAAGGAACCCACCTATTCCGGATCCGGCCCCGTCACCGAAAAAGCCGGTACCCTGAAGATCCTGGCGCAGACTTCCAACTATTCCAACGTGGATATCACCCAGGCGCCCATCGTAAAGAAAGTGTTCGAGGAAGCGAACATCACCCCCGACTGGCAGCTGCTGGATTACAACAGCTATGAGGATGCCATCACGCCCATGCTTTCCGCAGGAAACGTGGATGCGGATATCATCAAGCTTCCCGATAACGATCCCAACCAGACCTATCTGAAGTCCGGTATGTTCGTAGCTCTGGATGAGTATTTTGATTACATGCCGAATTTCTCCAAGTGGCTGAATGACCACCCCGTGCAGAAGGCTGAGCTGACTGCAGAGGACGGCCACATTTACTACGTGCCCGGTGTCAACGTGGCGCATGACTATCAGCCCGTTCTGATGTTCAACCAGGTATGGCTGGACAAGGCAGGTAAGACCGCTCCCGAGACTCTGGATGACTTTACCGAGCTCCTTCGTTACTACAAGGCCAACGATATGAACGGCAACGGAGATGCCGATGATGAGATTCCCATGAGCATCATGGCTGACTTCCTGCCCTACATGTTCGGACCTGCTTTCGGTCTGGATCTGGTCAGCGGCTTCCAGGCAGATGACAACGGTGTCGTTACCTACGCCGCAGCGGATGCCGAAAATTACAAGGCATATCTGCAGTACCTGAACAGCCTCTATGAGGAAGGCCTCCTGGAAGTGGAGTACACCTCCATCGACAGAGACAAGGTCATCGAGCGTATCTCCAACGACCTTACCGGCGTTGCATTCGACTTCAGCTGGGCAATGTCCATGATGTATTCCAACGTGCTGCCTTACTATGACGGCACCGCAGCTACCGCTTTTGTCGGCACCAAGCCTCTGAGCGGCACCCACGAGGGCTTCTATGTAGGCCGTAACTTCCTGTCCGGTATGTTCGGCGTCAACTCCAAGTCCAAGCAGATCGCCCTGGCTTGCAAGTTCCTGGACTATGCTATGAGTGATCACTGCCAGGATTACTATCAGTGGGGCTTCGAGGGTGAGACCTTCACCGTCAATGCTGACGGCAGCCGTTCCTACACCGAGCAGGCACTGGACAACGACTGGCTCCAGGCATTCGGTATCAACCCTGCATTCGTCTTCCCTGCACAGCAGTCTGTAGAGGCAACCGACATTCTGGTGGCCGACTGGCATGCGCTGATCAACGCACAGCAGCGTCAGTATGTGGTGGATCCCTGGCCCATGATCTACTCCACCACCGAGGAGAGTGACACCCTGAACATGTACATGACCGACATCCAGACCAAGGTGAACGAGGATGCTACCGCATTCATCACCGGCACCAAGGACATCGATGCCGAGTTCGATCAGTATGTTTCCGAGCTGAATGCTCTGAACCTTTCCGATCTGGTTTCCATCAAGCAGAAGCAGTACGATCGGTACCTGAAGGCTCTGGGCAACTAAACAGGCTTATTCCACTCCCATAGAGCGGGGCGGGCAGATATCTGTCCGCTCCGCATTTTTTTTGCAACTCCCGCGGCAATCGGCTGCCGCGCTCGATTTCTCCTTCGTTTCGTGCTAAACTGTATCTGACGCGGGAAGGGACCATGCGGCAAAAAACGCAGCTTCCTGCGGAACCGACCTTTAAATGCTTTAGGGTAAATGGGAGAAAGTTATGAGAAAGAGACGGAACGGCACAAAGAAGCTCCTGGCAGCGTTATTGTCCGTGACACTGCTTCTGTCCCTGACGGGATGCGGAAAAAAAGGCGGACAGGAAACGGTTACCGACAGCACTGTCACAAATCAGACGGTGCAGACGGAAAACCCCGTAGCAGAGAGCGAAACTGCGGAAGGTACCGGAACCGCGACGGATGCAGGCGATGCCACAGCGGTATCTACCGGAGAAAAGCCACAGATCGCCATGGAGATCCTGCACCATTATCTGCGGACGCAGGAGGAGTTTACCACCCCGAATGATGAAACTACCCCTTACGCCTATGTGCGGTATCAGACGCTGGAGCTTTCGCAGGAGACTGCGGATGCCTACCCTGAGCTGGCAGCAGCCCTGACGGATTACAATAACGGTGCGAACGAGATGGCCATGAGTACCCTGGTGGACGGTGCCTCCCTGATGGATGAGTATCTGGGGGAAGATGCGACGATGTACGGCTCCAACGAGCGGTGCGACGAACTGTCCATTCGCAGAGCCGACAGCAGATTCTTCAGCTTTGAGGTTTCTTCCGAGAGCTGGTTCAACGGTCCCCACCCCTATACCATGTTCTATTCCTTCAACTACGATCCGCAGACCGGAGAGTTCCTGCGGATTCAGGACGTGGTATCCCATCCGGAGCAGCTGACGGAAATGATCTTCACCCATCTGGAATGGCTGGATGATACCTATGTATTCGAAGAAGAAGAGAACGAGCGGATGAAGGCCCAGATCAAGAACTATCTGGAGGATGGTTCCCTCTGCTGGAGCGTAACCGAGAAGGGTATCTCTGTTACCTTTGACGCCTACGCGCTGCAGTACTACGCTTTCGGCCCCATGTGGTCGGATCTGACTTTTGAGGACTATCCGGACTTGCTTTTGCCTAAGTTCATCTGCGATGAAGAAACAGATCCCATTGAGGATCGTTTTTCCGTAGGAAATGCCCCGGATGAACGCTTCTGGTTGCAGCAGCTGTATACCATGTATGGGAATCCCAACGATCTCTACGATGGCAGCGGAGAATCGGATGAGATTAACTATGTGGTGGAAAATCCCGGCTGGGAGTCTTACATCAGCGATGCTGCGGACAGGTCCAGACCCGATTCCCCCATCAGCTTAAAGCAAACCTCCAAGGAAGCCATGGACTATGCGGAAACCTGGGCTTCGGAGCATGACATCAGCCTGCCCATCACCATTTATCAGTATCCCAACTTTACGGACGGGGTCTATGATTACGAGGTTACAAATGAACCGAACTCCTGCCTCCAGGTGGCGGTATGGGATGCCGTTACGGGAGAGGCCATCGGGACCTTCGATTTTTCCGCATACCTCGATCCCCCCGACACGGATTACAATAACCTGTTCTGGGATGTGGCTGAGACCCAGATCCTGAACTGCAGCGCCATGGAGAATGTTCTCTATGTCACCATCGGCCACAGAACCTATGCTGCGGCGCAGCCTCACAAGGCTTACATCGTTGCGGTGGATATGAGTGACGGCAGCGTTCTCTGGCGGAGCGCGGACCTCCTGTCCAACGCTTACAACATTGTCCTTACCACGGACACCATCCTCTGCGGTTACGGCTTTACCGATGAGCCCGATTACCTCTATATCCTGAGCCGCAGGACCGGTGAGATCTACGATACCTACAAGGTGGACAGCAAGATCGATTACATCATCTTTGATGTGCCCTCCTACACCGTGCGGATCTTCACCTACAACTACACCTATCTCTTTGATATGATCGACAGATAAAGGGTCGGCATGGTTATTCCTTGGAATCCCCGGCTTCCTCCTCCTGTCCGGGCTCCTGCTTCGGCATCACGGGATCGCCGATGGTCTGCTTTCCACGAGTCCTGTCGATGAGGAAAATGGTGATCCAGGTCATCAGCGGGATGGCTACGGTGGCGTAGAGGCAGAGGGCGAAGAGCCTGCTTCCCGCCGTGGGATCATAGATGGCAGCGATGAGAGTGATGAGATACATGGCTACCAGCAGAACGACCACCAGGAGAGCTGCGATGCGCTTCGGCGTCATTTTCCTTGTTTCTTTGGTTCCGTTATTTTCTTTGATTTCCGACATTTTCGTCATTTCTCCTTTAATTCCCTCCGCTCAGTGAGGGGAAATAATACAGATCGCATTCCGGGAAGGACTGTCTTATAAATCCCGACGCCAGCAGATCCGTGCAAAGCTCCGGGAAGAGCCCGGGCTTCAGGATATATGCGGCGTTTGTATCCACGCCCCCCACGGAAGCAAAGGTGATGTTCCGGAAGGATGCGGTGGTGTGATAGGCAAAATCGGAAGGATCCTCGATCTCGTAGGGACTCACTTCCATGGTCAGCAGATACACGATGGGAGGATCGCTGCAGTAGATGGTCTCCGCAGGGGCGCCTGACCGCTGGATAAAGCGGAAGGCAGCAGCGGTATCACTTGCAAAATAGTCCTCTAAGATGCCGGCCTCACGATATGTTCCGAAATAATAGGTCTGAAAACGGATGCCGTAAGCCAGGTACAGGCAGGCGAAACATCCGAAGATGATCATTTTGGTTCTTTGTATGACTTTGAAGCGCTGTTTTTTCTCACCGAAGACCTTCGGGAAGAATTTTTTCATCACCGGTACCGCAATGAGGGGGAGCCCCTCCACCGCTTCCGTGATGAGAAAGACCGCTGCGAAAAAGGCAGGATTTAATGTGTAGGTCAGGGAATTGATACAGCACTCAAAGCCGGTAACCGCCAGAAACCAGAGGGTGATGAGGGGGCGCAGGGGCTGCTTTGCGGGGCTTTTCTTTCCTGATTTCAGATTCTCCAGGAGCCGTAACAGCCCGCGGAAAAATCCCAGGGGCAGCAGGATCAGGGAGGGCTTTAGGAGATTGGGAAAGCCCGGCAGGGAATCAAAACGCAGGTCATCCCCCACCAGAAGGGCATCCTTCATCCGCAGGATCTTCGAAATGGTGGGGAACTCGATCTCCGAGCCGCGGTAGCGGTCCAGTTTTGTAAGTGTAAAGATCCCCAGGTGCATTTCCGGCAGATCTGTCAGGTTGATGATCTGGATCATCATCAGAGGCAGCGCCAGCAAAAAGAGGGGCACCGCCATACAGATCCATCCCTTTAGGGAAAATGCCCGGATCCGCAGGAGATAAATGAGTGCCAGCACCAGGAACAGGGGCAGGATGATATAGGAGAGGGCGTAGGTGTAAAGCAGGATCCCGCCGGTAACGCCTGCCGCAAAATATTGAAAGAGCGCTCGCTTCTGGCCTCGGATGGCGTCCGTCAGCTGATCCAGAAACACCACCGACAGTCCCAGCATCAGGTTGCAGTCGTAAGCAAACCGGGAACTCATGACGAAGTAGGGGCAGATGACGATCAAAAACGCCGTAAAAACGGTATAAAAGGAATCCTTTCCGAAGAGCCTGTCCGACAGTCTTACGCCCGCCGCCCACACCAGGATGGAACCCAGCGCTGCCGGGAGCCGCAGCAGGAATTTGCTGTAGCCGAAGAGCTTGAAAAGTCCTGCGCAGAGGAAAGCGTAGAGGCTGCTCTGGCCGGAACCGTAATTGGTCAGGTACAGGGGCCAGCTTTTCAGGTACCGGTCCACCCCGTAACGTGCCAGGCTCAGGGCATCGTACCCGGCTCCCGCTTCGTCGATGTGGAAGCCTGCGGGAAAGTCCGTGAGCCATGCGAAACGACTCATCAGCAGAGCGAAGAAAAGCACCGTCAAAAGAAGGATTTTGATCTCTTTTTTGTTGGTTGTCACAGAGGGAAATTGATTGTTTCTCATGGGTACATATTATCATATATGTGCAATAACAGACAGAATGTCTGTTATCGGGTAGGAAAAAAGTTTAACCCTTCTAAATTGTGGTATAATGTTATGCGAATTCGACCGATCAGAGGAACTTTTTATGGAAGGCACGATTATCGAATACATCAGGGATTACGGCGGGCAGGATTTTACGGAGCGTCCCTTTTGCGATGTGGATGCCCTGGTGCTGAGCCAGTTCTGCTATTTGAAGTTTGACAGGATCGTACCGGGACCGGATGAGAACCGGGACATCGCCCTGCAGGACCTGCCGGAGAGCCCGGACTACGAATCCCTTTTTTCGGACATTCGCTATGAAAAATCCAATCGTCCCCTGCTGCGGGAACTGCTTCAGAGCAAGCGCTTCGGCGGCATGCGGCTGCGGGGGTATGTGAATCTGGTGGAGACGACGCCTCAGGTGCAGTTTTCCGCCATTACCTTTTTCCCGGAGGGGGCAGACATGTTCGTGGCCTTTCGGGGCACGGACGAAAATATGGTGGGCTGGAAGGAAGACTTCAACATGACCTTCATGGATGAGGTACCGGGCCAGCATCTGTCCGTGGAATACCTGGAAAAAGCAGCCACCTGGAGTAAGGAATCCTTCCTGGTGGGAGGCCATTCCAAAGGTGGGAACCTTTCGGTGTACAGCGCCATGAACTGTTCTCCGGAAACGAGACAGCGGATCCGTAACATTTATTCCATGGACGGGCCGGGCTTCCGGGATGAAGTTCTGGAGGGCAGTGCCTACCTGGAGATCCGGGACCGGATCGTGAAGATCCTTCCGGAGTCCAGCATGGTGGGGATGCTGATGGAGTCGGACTCCAATTACAGCGTCATCAAGAGCAACAGCTTTGGCCTCACCCAGCACAATCCCTACACCTGGATGGTGGAAGGTACGGACTTTGTCCGGCGGGAAAAGGTGGACAGCAGAGTGCTGGCCCTGGACGATGCGGTGAACGACTGGATTCTTGCCCAGGACAATGAGAGCAGAGAGTCCTTTGTGGATGCGGTCTACGGGATCTTTTCCTCCTGCGACGCGGACACGCTCATTGATTTTAACGCCAGCAAGTACCGGAACATGTCCCAGGTCCTTTCCTCCCTGCGGGGACTGGATGAGCAGACGGTAACGCTTCTGCGGCGGATCATCAAAAACCTGATGGAACTGTCAGGTGCCTATATGAAAACGGAACTTTCCGATGAAGCGGCCACTGCCAGAGAGGATTTAAAACGCGGTGTGGAGCGCAGGAAGGAAGAAGTGATCCGGGGCGCGGAACGCAGGAAGGAAGAAGTGATCCGGGAGGCGGAACGGATCCGGGAAGAGCGTTCGGAGAAATCCGAGCGGAAAAAGGAAGAACGGGCGGAGAAAGCAAAGCGCAAAACAAAGCGCAAGGCGAAGGGCGACGCGACAGAGAGCGGCGCAGAACAGAGCGGCACGGAAGAAAGTGCCGGCCCGGAGAAGCAGTAAAGGAACAAAACATTATGGAACGGATTGCGGAAGAATTGATGGCCCAATTGAATGCGGACACAGCCTTCACGATCCGGCTGGGAGGACTGGAGATCCCCGTTGCGGAATCTACCGTCATCAGCTGGGTGGTGATCGGGATCGTGTTGATCCTGTGTCTCATCCTGACGGCCGACCTGAAAGTCAAGAACATCTCCAAACGCCAGGCCCTGGCGGAACTCATCGTCACAAAGCTGCAGGGCATGGTGGAAGGCATGATCGGCGAGGAAGGAAAGGAATATATTCCCTATCTGGTGTCGGTGCTGATCTTCATCGGATTTTCCAACATCATCGGCATCTTCGGGATGAAACCTCCCACCAAGGATATGAACGTCACGGCGGGACTGGCCATCATGAGCATCGTGCTGGTGCAGATCGCTTCGATCCGGAAAAAGCGGGTGAAGGGATGGCTGAAGAGTTTTGCACAGCCCATGGCGGTGGTGGCGCCCATCAACATCCTGGAGCTGGTGATCAAGCCGTTGTCCCTGTGTATGCGACTTTTCGGTAATGTGGTGGGTGCTTTCGTCATCATGGAGCTGCTTAAGACCGTGGTGCCCATCCTGGTGCCGACGGTATTCAGCCTGTATTTTGATCTCTTTGACGGACTGTTGCAGGCATATGTCTTTGTATTTTTGACCAGTATGTACATTCGTGAGGCCGTGGAATAAGCGGACCTCGAAAAATCAATCAAATGGAGGAATGAATTATGGTAGCACTTGGAGCGGGAATTGCGGCACTGTCATGTATCGGAGCAGGTTTGGGACTGGGTATCGCCACCAGCAAGGCTTGTGAAGCCTGCGCGAGACAGCCTGAGGCTGACGGTAAGATCATGCGTCTGCTGCTTCTGGGCGGCGCCCTTGCGGAGGCAACGGCTATTTACGGATTCGTTATCGGTATCCTGATCATTCTGTTTATGGGGGCATAAAACCTATGCTGAGATTTGACATCAACTTATTGTTCACGGTGATCAATGTCCTGATCCTCTTTTTCGTGGTATGGCGTTTTCTCTTAAAGCCCATCAACAAGATCCTGGATCAGCGCAAGGCTGAGGTGGAAAAGCAGTACGCCGATGCGGACGAAGCGAAGGAACTGGCAGAGCGGGCCAAGGAAAGCTATGAGAAGGGCCTTGCGGATATGGGACAGGAGCGTTCCCGCCTCATGAGCGAGAGCCAGGCCAAGGCCAGCAAGGAATACGAGAACATCATCGCCACCGCCCGCAGTGAAGCGGAGACCATCCTCTCCAATGCCCGGATCAACGGCGAAGAGGAAAAGCGCCGCCGCATCAAGCAGGCCAGCGAGGAGATCGCCGTGCTGGTAACGGAGGGTACCGCCAAACTGGTGGCTTCCAAGGACAGCGCGGAGAACGACAAAGAACTGCTGGATGAATTCCTGAGAAGAGCCACGGAGGACAATGCCACGGAGTAACGGCACCCTTCGGAAAGGATATGAATCGTGAGTAAGAAGAAAAAAATACCGGAGGCCGTGCTCTATTATGTGACTCCGCCCACGGAGGAACAGCTGGCGGGAATCCGTGCGTTTGTCAACGAAAAATACGGAGATAAGACCGGTAACGGGCCGGAGATTCCCTTTACCGCGGAGCAGGACACGACCCTTGGAGGCGGATTTATCCTGCAGGTGGGTAATGAAGTCTACAACTGGAGTACCGAAGGCAGAGTCGGTGCTCTGAAGCGTAAGATGGACAGCCTGCGCCGGAAGCTGAGTTATGAGAACAGGGATGTGATCCCCCTGATCCATACCACTATCAGCGAGTTCGAGCTCAGTGCCAAGTTCCGTACCATCGGCATGGTCACCTATGTAGGTGACGGCATCGCTCATATCGAGGGGCTGAATCACTCCAAATACGGAGAGATCATCCTCTTTGAGTGCGGCATTAAGGGCATGGTGCAGAACATCGAGGAAAATTCCATCGGTGTCATCCTCTTCGGTTCCGACAGAGAGGTTCGGGTGGGCTCCAAAGCTGCCAGAACCTACATGAGCGCCGGTATCCCTGTGGGAGACGGCTTCCTGGGCCGTGTGGTAAACGCCCTGGGAGAGCCCATCGACGGAAAAGGCTTCATCGAGGAGGAGGAGTACTTCCCCGTGGAGCAGCCCGCTCCCTCCATCGTGGACAGACAGAGCGTGTCCGTCCCCATGGAGACCGGTATCCTGGCCATCGATTCCATGTTCCCCATCGGCAGAGGCCAGCGTGAGCTTATCATCGGCGACCGCCAGACCGGCAAGACCTCCATCGCCCTGGAGACCATCCTGAACCAGAAGGGGAAGGATGTGATCTGCGTCTATGTGGCCATCGGACAGAAGAATTCCACCGTGGCCAGCCTGGTGAACAATCTGAAAAAGCACGGTGCCATGGACTATACCGTGGTGGTAAGCGCCACCGCATCCGATCCTGCACCCCTGCAATACATCGCACCCTATTCCGGCACCTCCCTTGCGGAGTACTTCATGCATGCCGGCAAGGACGTGCTCATTGTTTATGATGATCTTTCCAAGCACGCGGTGGCTTACCGTATGCTGAGCCTGCTGCTGGAGCGTTCTCCCGGCCGTGAGGCTTATCCCGGAGACGTTTTTTACCTGCATTCCAGACTGCTGGAGCGCAGTGCCAGACTGTCCGATGAACTGGGCGGCGGTTCCATTACGGCCCTTCCCATCATCGAGACCCAGGCGGGAGATGTATCCGCCTATATTCCCACCAACGTGATCTCCATCACCGACGGTCAGATCTACCTGGAGAGCGAGCTCTTTAACCTGGGTACCAGACCTGCCGTGAACGTGGGCCTGTCCGTGTCCCGTGTGGGCGGTGCAGCCCAGACCAAGGCCATGAAAAAGGCTGCGGGCAGCATCCGTATCGATCTGGCCCAGTTCCGCGAGATGGAGGTATTTACACAGTTCTCCTCCAACCTGGATGAGGTGACCAAGAGCCAGCTGGCCCACGGTCGCGTGCTGATGGAGCTCTTAAAGCAGCCCCTGGGCAGACCCCTTTCCATGGCGGAGCAGGTGGTGACTCTGGTGGCCGCCAATGCGCATCTCATGGAGGACATCCCCGTGGAGAAGGTGAAGGCCTTCCAGATGGAAATGCTGGAATTCTTCAATGCCGAGGCGGATTCTGTCATGCACGAGATCACCGTATCCAAAGTACTGAACGAAGAAACAAAAGAGACCATCATTGAAAAAGCAACGGAATTTGCGGAGGCCGTAAAGAAGAGATAAATGGCAACGATGCGTGAACTTTCTGCCCGCATTCGCAGCGTGCAGGATACCATGAAAATTACAAATGCCATGTACATGATCTCCTCCACGAAGCTCCACAAGGCCAGACGGGAGATGGACAACAACTCCCCCTATTTTCTCTCTTTACAGAAAATGCTGGCCCATATTCTGGTGTCCCTGCCGGAGATCGACCATCCCTATCTGGATCTGCGCCCCGAGAAAAAGGGCAAGGACCGGGTCCGTGCCATCGTCGTCATTTCCGGTGACAAGGGCCTGGCGGGAGCTTACAACCACAATGTGCTCCGGCTGGTGGAGAGCATGCTTTCCGGTCCGGAACAGACCTTGCTGTATGTGGTGGGAGAGGTAGGAAGGTCCTATTTTGCTTCCCGCCGGATCCACATGGAGGGACAGTTCCGTTACACTTCCCAGAATCCGACCCTGCACAGGGCCCGGGTCATTTCGGAGAAGCTCCTGGAGGACTTCCGGGAAGGCGCCGTGGACGAGGTGGATCTGGTTTATACCACCATGCCCAATTCCATCACCAGCGTTCCTGCGGTGATGCCCCTCCTGCCCCTGCGGAAAAAAGATGTCCTCAGCAGACTGCCGAAGAACATTAAGATTCCGGAGGAGGAACTGAATTTCCAGCCCTCCCCCCAGAGCATTCTGGACAACATGGTGCCGGATCTGCTGGTGGGCTATGTGTACAGTGCGCTGGTGGATTCCTATTGCAGTGAACAGAACGACCGCATGATGGCCATGGACGCCGCCAACCGGAACGGGCAGGAGATGATCCGCACCCTGTCCATGGAATACAACCGTGTCAGACAATCCGCCATTACCCAGGAGATCACGGAGGTGATCGCCGGAGCGAAGGCGCAGAAGAAAAAGAAAAAGCAAAGGAGGCCCGAGGGTTAAATGACAGTACCGGGAAATGTGGGTACCGGACACATCCTTCAAGTGATGGGACCCGTTGTGGACGTAGAATTTGATGAAGATTGCCTCCCCTATATCCAGGACGCGCTGACCGTCAAAGTGGCCGGGAAGACCCAGGTCATGGAGGTGGCGCAGCAGATCGGAGAAGGTGTGGTGCGCTGCATTATGCTGGGCGCCAGTGAAGGTCTGTACAAGGATATGGAGGTCACTGCTACCGGCAGCGGTATCAAGGTTCCCGTGGGTAAGCAGACCCTGGGACGCCTCTTTAACGTGCTGGGCGAGCCTCTGGACAAGGGAGATGAGCTGGTGGGCACCCGTTGGGAGATCCACAGGCAGGCTCCCAGCTTCGAGGAACAGAGCCCCGTGGTGGAAATGATGGAGACCGGCATCAAGGTCATCGATCTGCTGGCCCCCTACGCCAAGGGCGGTAAGGTAGGCCTCTTTGGCGGCGCAGGTGTGGGAAAAACGGTGCTGATCCAGGAGCTCATCACCAATGTGGCCACGGAGCACGGCGGCTATTCCGTCTTTACCGGCGTGGGAGAGCGTTCCCGCGAGGGTAATGATCTGTGGTGCGAGATGAAGGAGTCCGGTGTCCTGTCCAAGACTGCCCTGGTCTTCGGCCAGATGAACGAGCCCCCCGGAGCGCGTATGCGCGTGGCGGAGACGGGTCTTACCATGGCCGAGTACTTCCGTGACAAAATGGGGCAGGACGTGCTGCTCTTTATCGATAACATTTTCCGTTTCGTTCAGGCGGGCTCCGAAGTATCCGCCCTCCTGGGACGGATGCCTTCCGCCGTGGGCTATCAGCCGACCCTGTCCACGGAGCTGGGCGCATTGCAGGAGCGCATCGCTTCCACCAGACGGGGAAGTATCACCTCCGTTCAGGCAGTGTATGTGCCGGCAGACGATCTGACGGATCCCGCACCTGCCACCACTTTCGCACATCTGGATGCCACCACCGTTCTTTCCCGTAAGATCGTGGAGCAGGGTATCTACCCTGCCGTGGATCCGCTGGAATCCACCTCCAGGATCCTGGAAGCGGACATCGTGGGCGAGGAGCATTACCGTGTGGCACAGAAGGTCCGTGAGACCCTGCAGAACTATAAGGAACTCCAGGACATCATCGCCATCCTGGGTATGGACGAGCTTTCCGAGGAGGACAAGGTGACGGTGTACCGTGCCCGCAAGATCCAGAGATTCCTGTCCCAGCCCTTCCATGTGGCAGAGGTCTACACCGGCGTTCCCGGTGCGTACGTGCCGATCCATCAGACCATCCGGGGCTTCAAGATGATCCTCAGCGGCGAGCTGGACGATCTTCCCGAGGCAGCTTTCTTTAACGTGGGTACCATCGACGATGCCATAGCCAAGGCAGAACGGATGAAGCACCCCGAGGCGGAGCAGAAAGATGAGTGAGCCATTTCACCTGAAAATCTATGCGGCGGACAAAGCATTTTATGACGCGGATGCCGTTTCCGTCACCATCCCCGTTACCGACGGGGGCATGCAGATCCTGGCCCATCACGAGCCTCTGGTGGTGGCTACGGTCACCGGCATCATCAAGGTAGACCCGGGAGACGGGGAGCCTCTGATCGGTATCGCCGGTGTGGGCTTTACGGAGATCACCCGTAACGAGGTGGTGGTGCTGGTGGACAGCATCGAGCGCCCGGAGGAGATCGATGAAGCCAGAGCACGGAACGCCCTGGCAAGAGCCCAGGAGCAGCTCCTGACGGACCAGAGCATCCAGGAATACCGGGTGTCCCAGGCATCCCTGGCCAGAGCCATGCTGCGGCTGTCCATGGCAGGGAAAAACGCAAGGCTTGGCCACAATCTGGATCAGGAGTAGGCTTTTGCGCGGATCTGCGCAGGAGGAAGCGCGATTTTGCATTGAAAAATGCGGCAGCATTTGGTATATTGTTCTTTGTGCGCACGGGGGCAACACCGGCGCTTATCAGGAGGCATGATCGAAAGACTGCCTGAACGGATGGTTTTTCGGATGACGGTCCCCGCCGGGCCGGATCGTCAGCCTCAAAGCAAGTGCCCGGTTGGAGGAAAACATGGGAAATACTACAGAAACCAAGAACACAGGCTGGCGTGCCAATAAGTGGATCCGCGCCGCAATCCCCGCACTGCTGCTTCACTGCAGCATCGGTACCGTGTACTGCTGGTCCATCTTCAGCCAGGAGATCGCAGATTACATCGGCTATACCAAGGGCGCTACCGAGTGGGCATTCAGCTTCGCAATCTTTTTCCTCGGCATGTCTGCCGCATTCCTGGGCAACATCGTTGAGAAGGACATCCACAAGTCCAGCCTCATCGCTACCATCTGCTTCGCAGCAGGTATGGCATTGACCGGATTTTTCATCTACTACGGCGGACAGCACCAGGGCAGCCCCGTGGCACTCATCGGTATCTACTTAAGCTACGGCTTTATCATGGGTATCGGTCTGGGTACCGGCTACCTGTCTCCCGTCAAGACCCTGATGCTCTGGTTCCAGGATCGTAAGGGTCTGGCTACCGGCCTCGCAGTGGCAGGATTCGGTGCGGCGAAGGCCATCGCAAGCCCTATCATGCAGCATATGCTGGACAGCCTGGGCGAGGGCGGCATCTACAAGATGTTCTGGATCCTTGCAGCAGTGTACTTTGTCATGATGTTCGTCGGTCACCTGCTTCTGGCAAAGCCCGCTGACTGGCATGAGCCTCAGAACGATGCCGAGAAGCCCAAGATCATGGATGTATTAAAGACCAAGCCGATCACCAACTACATCGGTATCTGGCTGATGTTCTACATCAACATCACCTGCGGTCTGGCACTGATCTCCCAGGAGAAGATGATCGTTAAGTGTATTGGTCTTGCAGCTTCCGTAGGTATTATTTCTACTGTCTCCGCGATCTTCAATGCGGGCGGCCGTCTTGGCTTCTCCGCATGGGCGGATACCATGAAGGACAGAAATACCATCTACAAGATGATCTTTGTTCTTTCCATCGCATTTACCGCACTTGTCATGATCACCGGCGGTATCAAGAACGGTGAAGGAAACGGATTACTGGTATTCCTCGTGCTTGCACTGATCTTCCTTGTGAACGCAGGTTACGGCGGCGGATTCTCCAACGTTCCCACTTTGCTTTCCGATCACTACGGCATGGGTTCCATCTCCGCCATTCATGGCATTACCCTTTCCGCATGGGCATTTGCGGGACTGACCGGTAACCAGGTTGCGACTTATATCGTGAACCATTCCGGCGAGTGGATCGACCATGACGGCGTCAAGATGAACCCCATCGGGTATCAGAACGTTTTGTACTTCACCATCGTCCTTTACATCATAGCCCTCGTCCTGTGCCTGCTCCTGGTCAAGCCCAGCGGCAAGGCTGCAGAAGCGAAGAAGGGTAACTCCCTGAAGTAATTCTGAGAGCAGGATTTCTACAGAGAATTGATACAGAGAATAAGAGAGCAGCGGATCGAAAGATCCGCTGCTCTTTGATTTGAGGAAAATTCATTCTGCCCAGTTATCTACCTTCAAGCCTTTCACTCTGGCAAACTCACTCACATTATTCGTGACGATCTTCACGCCCAAGGATTTGGCATGCGCGGCGATCATCATGTCCAGCGGACCGATGGGAGTCCCTTTTTTCTCCAGGTCAGCGCGGATCTTGCCGTATTCATCGGCGGCGTTCACATCAAAACTTTTGATCTCGATATTGGCCAGGAGCAGGGACAAGGCAACACGATTTTTCTCTACGGCTGCGCTTTTCTCGACGCCGTACATAAGCTCTGCATAGGTGACGGAAGAGATGCAGACATCCTCCGGGTTGATCTTCTGCAATTTCCGAAATACTTTTTCCGGCTTCTGCTTGATGGCGTAGATGCAGATATTGGTATCAAGCATATATTTCATAAGGATTCTCTCTCCTGACCGGGCTGCCTATTTCTGCCGTCTTCCATGAAGTCATCGGAAAACATGTCGACTGCTTTCATGAAGGAATCCCACTTGCTTGTTTTTGGCATCAGCAGGACGACATCGCCGATGCGGTTGATCAGGACTTCGTCCGAGGAGAAGCGAAACTCCTTTGGCAGGCGGACTGCCTGGCTTCTTCCGTTTTCAAATAATTTTGCTGTCATCATAATTCGCACCTCCTTTCTTAATTTCAATATATATCATGGTATATACCATAGTCAAATAAATAAACTGATAGAAGGTGCTTTCTCCTTTCATTTTTTTGTTCCTGGTTGGGAATCTATGCGGCTCGAAGGAGCCTGAGATGATATACGGCAAGTGCTGATAGATGCATTGCTGCCCCCAGCTTACGTCCGAAACGATGCTCACCTTACAATCCGCAGTATACCATTCCTGAATGAAAAAGCAAGAAGAATATATATAGACGAATCCTTCCGGTTCGGTTCATAATGAGATGGTTGGATTCATACTGAGAAGTGGGGGAGTTTGAGATGGGAAAGATCGATCTGGAAGAGCTGTACGGAGAAATTGCGACTGCCGTAGCGAAGGTGGATTTCAGCATGCTCTGGGAAGGGTTCCGGCCGCTGAAGTTTGCTCTGTATAACGATGAGGAATGTTTCTTTGACGGCAGATATGTGGAAAAGACGGCGGATTTCTGTGCCAATACAGCGATCAAATACGACGGTGATGTGATCGCCATATGGCGCGTGGAAAACCGGTTGGAGACTTCTGTTTTTGCATCAAAGATCATCCATGAGATGTTCCATGCGTTCCAGGAAAAAGAGGGATGGGACTGCTTCCCCAATGAGAAGGAAGCACCGTTCCGGTACGTGTACAGCAAGGAGAATCTGACCCTCAAACTCCGAGAAAACAGGTTACTGCAGGGGCTGTTGGATCGCTTTGATCCGCAGCGTTATGAGGAACTCCTCCGTTGCAGGAAATATCGTAGTGAAAGATTCCCTTACGAATTCCAATATGAGTGTGGGAATGAAGAAATCGAGGGCTCCGCAAACTATGTGGAGTGGCAGGTGTTAAAACAGCTGGACGAGAAGAAGGCTGACGAGCTGGTTGCGGATATGCGAGACTTTATGGTCAGCTCCGAATTCTTTTTCCCTATCCGGATCACCGGGTACTATACCGGCGCATTGATGATCCATGCGATGGTGCAGGCAGGAGAGTACTCCTACGGGGCGAAGGACCGTCCTGTGATCGACAGACTCCTGAAGAAACTTCCTTCTGTGGACAGTATGGATCCGGGGATGGAAGAAGATGTGACAATGATGTCAGAAGCGGTGGATTCCTATCTGTCAGAAACGAAGAGGATTGTAGAGTCTGTTGTCGCTAAGAACAATGTGGTACTTCGTGGCCCGGTTTCGCTTGGCAGTGTGAACATCGGCGACGCGAGATTCTATGAAGGATACCTCACCTCCAGATTCTTTGTGATGTACTTGGAAGAAGGAGAGAAAAAGGTCATCCGTGGGGACTATGTAGTCAAGATGAAGGATGAGGAGACCATAGATACCATTTACAGATGGGATCGTGAATAAATAAGCTTGTTGAGATTGGGCAGCGATTCTCGCTGCCCATTTTTCTATGCTGTGCATTTGTTACTTGTAAGTAATGGAAAAACGTTGTATCATAAAATTGAAATTTAGAATTTCAAAACTGTGAGGAACAAGACGTGATTTATGATTATATCGTTGATAATTTTGTGAACGGAGAACCGATTTTTATCAGTGAACTCCCCGGAGAATCAAAGGATTATCTCCGACAGGAAATGAAGAAACTTGTGGATGATGGGAAGATGGAACGCCTATATAACGGAGTGTACTTTCTCCCTTATCTGACAATCCTTGGCACCAAGGGAAAAGTCTCCATGGATAAGTACATAGAAAAGAAATATCTCACTGTGGACGGTAAGACTGCAGGATATATTACGGGCCTGCAGCTTGCAAATACTTATGGGTTCACTACACAAAGTCCTGCATGTTATGAGGTTTGCAGCAATGAGGCGACGACGAAGCAACGAAAGCAGGAGATTGATGGAAATACCATCGTAGTGTATAAACCTGTTACGGTAGTGACCGATAAGAACAAATCCGCTCTTCAGTTTTTGGATCTGATGACAACGATAGACAAGTATAGCGAAATATCCGGAACAGAACTGACTGCGAAGCTCAGAAAATATATAAAGACAGTGAGATTGGACTTCAAGACGGTGAAGCAGTATCTATCGCTGTACCCGGACAAGGTGTACAGAAATATCTATGAAGGCGGATTGATGAATGAACTGGTATAGTGGACTGTGTATTCTTGCGTGACTGTGGTTTGCCGAAACTAAATTGCCTTTTTGTCAGATAAACTATATAATATATCTGACGAAAGGGTGCTGCCATGAGAGAAAAATATCAAAGTGAAATTGAAAACCGAATAGCTGAATTTGAAATGGGTCATGTTTTTTCCGCAACGGATTTTGCGGATCTGGCTGATACGGACCCCGCCAATAAGGCACTCTCAAGACTATGTGAAGCCGGAAAAATCAGGCGGGTGATGAAAGGCCTATATGACAAACCTATTTATAGCAGTGTGTTAAAAGAATTCAGTTCTCCGGTTATGGATAATGTTGCGAAGGCACTGGCTAGAAGGTACAACTGGACAATCGCCCCTGCCGGAGAGACTGCTTTAAATCTGCTGCATATGTCTACGCAGGTACCTAATACATGGTGTTATATAAGCGATGGACCTTACAGAGATTATGAGATTTCTCCGTATCGAATTGAGTTCAAACACTGCGCCAACAGGGAAATCTCAGGAAAGAGTCAACTCACTGTTATAGTTATCCAGGCAATCAAATATATTGGTAAAGACAATGCTCGGCCGGAAGACATTGAAAGATTGTCACGGGCAATCCCGGTTGAAGAAAAAGATAAAATTTTGAAGGAGTCGATGACTACGACTTCATGGATTTACAGAGTAATTAAGGAGGCTTGTTCGGATTGAACGAGATAGCAAGACTCAGTAAGGACGACAGAATAGTTCTTTTTACTAGAACCGGTGAAAAACTCAATATGCATCCGGCTATCGTAGAAAAAGATTTCTGGGTTTGCTTCATGCTGGATCACTTATTCCACGACGATATGTACAAAAATGCGTTCGTGTTCAAGGGAGGCACCAGCCTTTCTAAGTCATATCGCATCATTGATCGTTTTTCAGAAGATATTGACTTGATTCTGGATTGGAGAAAAGTTATCGGAGATTCTGATCCATGGGGGCATAGAAGCAAAACGAAGCAGGATGTATATAACAAGGAAATTAACATTGCTGCAGCCGATTTTTATGCCAGGGAACTGATGCCGACCCTTAACAGAGAGTTATCGAAAAAACTGGGTGAAGGAGACTGGGTGGAAATTGATCGTAATGATCCCATGGTAGTAAATTTCTTATACGAAAGAAATCTGGATACGGAATACATTATTCCTATGGTTCGCCTGGAAATTGGACCTTTGGCAGAGTGGATGCCTTCCCATATTACTGAGGTGGAATCGTTTGCAGCAGAACAGTACCCGGAAGTCTTCGAAAAGAAATCAACGAAGGTGCTTACCATTGATGCAGAAAGAACGTTTTGGGAGAAACTAACGATTCTTCATAAAATGGCCAATTATCCTAAGGGGAAAAACCTTCCCAGAAGGTATGCCAGACATCTGTACGATGTGTATTGCATGGTCAATAGTCCGATAAAGGATGCGGCTTTTGTCAGAAAAGATTTGCTTGCGAAAGACGTTGAGTTTAAAAAGAAATTCTATTATTCTCAAAGTGCACACTATGAAAGTGCAACGTTGGAGCAGATTTCCCTGGTTCCTGCAGATCATATCATGGACGCTGTTCAAGCTGATTATGCTGCCATGAAGAATATGATATACGGAAAATATCCTTCCTTTGAGGATATTATCATCTGCCTGGAGCAATTGCAGGAGGAAATCCATCGGATAGGCCGGTGAAATACCTTCATAATCGTTCATTCATCACTGTATGAAGCAAATGAAAAAGAAACGCCCCGGGAGCCGGGGCGTTTTGTTACTTCTGTCATTTATTTGCAGACGCCGGTCAGGTGTCCGTTGTATTCTCCAAAGAGAGATTCTTCATTCTTCTTCAGGAACACTGTGACACTATTGTCGGAAAACGCAAATTGCATCCGTACATTTCCCACATACGCGTCGATGATGTGGAAGTAGAGATACAGGGTACCGTCCCCCAGCCAGAGGCCGTTGCCGGAGTAGAACTGGTCATATCCGGGGAAACGTCCCGTGATGTGCCGTCCCATGCCGAAATGCAAAATGCATTCTTCCCCTTTCAGATGGTACCGCAGAGTTCCTGCGTCCCGCTCCCAGGAAAGTTGCAGGTCCGTAAAGCCGAGCGGGTTTTCCTCCAGCGCATAGACTCGGCCCTGCACATAAAGCTGCAGAGGGGAGACCAGTGCGCTTCCCAGATCCCCGATGGGCATGGCCAGATCGTTTTCCTGTAGGGACCGCGCAAGCTTATCAGGAGCCGGTTCCTTCGATCCGATTTCGGGATGCCCGGACGCCGGGGAAGACGCAGCTGAAATGGAGGACTCCGAGCCGACCTTATCCAGTGCCGGCAGCAGGTCTTCCTGCACCGCATCAAAGATGATCTGGTTGCCTCCCGCATATCCGATGGTATCTGCGGTGGTGACCACAATGAGCTCCTGCTCGGGATAGAGCAGGATGAACTGTCCGCCCAGGCCGTAACACATAGGAGTATGCTGCTCCGTAAACCACAGCTGGTAGCCGTATCCGCAGGCTTCTCCCGGGATGGGAGCGGTCATGACAGAGGAGGAGTGCAGGGTCAGCATTTCCCCCAGAAAGTCCCTGCTTAAGAGCTGCTGACCGTCGATCTCTCCTTTCTGCAGCAGGCAGATCCCGAATCGCAGCAGATCCTCAGTGGTTCCTACCCAGCCGCTTCCGCCGATGGGAGAGTCGAAAGGATCCCGCAACACATAACCCCTGGGATCCAGTCCCAGAGGCGCCAGTTTTTCCCGGACATAGGTCAGGAGTTCCTTTCCGGAAAGGCGCTCCACCAGAGCCGCCATCACATGGGCCGCGGAGGTGTCGTAATGGAAGACGGTCCCTGCGGGATGGGTGGGTTTCGTGGTGAAAAAGCTCTCCACCCAATCCGACTCCATGTCAAGCTTGTACGTGGTGTTGGCATGGCAGGTTTTCATCATCAGCATATCCCGGATGGTCATGGCGCGGATGAGAGGATCCGTCTGCTCCGGGCATTTGTCCGGGAAATATTTTACGATGGGGTCATCGAGGCACAGGCGTCCTTCGTCCGCCAGGAGCCCGATCCCTACGCAGGTCAGGGTCTTGGTGATGGAAAACAGCCGGTGCAGGTGCCCCCGCTCTAAGGGAGCATAGGTCGTCTCAAAGGCGAGCCTGCCCTTTCTCCAGAGCAGCAGACTGTGAATGGGAAGGGCCTTCCGCTCAAAGCGGATCAGCATATTGCGGATGGCAGAGGCCGGGATGCCGGCTTCTTCCGGCAGGACAGTTTCGATGTTCATGATTGCTCCTTGATGGTGCCGGTTTTCGGGCGTTGGCCGGCACGCAGCTACGCCAAACATTTTCCCGGCGACAGGTTTTTCGTTACAGAGGTTATTATAGTATACCCGACTGGGATCTGCCAACGGGACCCTCTTTTGCATTCGGGACCGGTATGATATGATAGAAAGCACTTACATATGTATAATCGGAGGAAAGTCGATGTTAATGAAATGGCTTTGCCGCATCTCGGAATGGCTGGCAGGTTCCGCAGTGCTGTTTATCTTGTATGTGAATGTAAAATACGGCCAGAGACACTACTATCTCTACCCCAACGGATGTGCGGTCCCGAACAGCGTCTATGTGGGCTGCTTTCTGGTGGCAGCTGTGTTTTGCATCATCCTCGGATTTTTTCTGGAGAAGAGGAACCGGACGAAGGCGGCTCCCGCCGACGCCCTGCCCGGCATGGATTTTATGTATTCCAGACCGGAAGGCCTGCTAGCCCTCCGGAAGATCCTGATCTATGTGGGTATCTTTCTTTTCGTGATCCAGGTCTGGTATGCGGACGCAGTCTGGTTTGAGACCGGGTGGGATGTGCATGAGGTCCTGACCATGGCTCACTCCCTGGCCTTTGAAGGGGGCAGGATCGGGGATGCCCATTATTTTTCCATGTATCCTAACAACGTGTTTATCACGGGTCTTTTTGCCGGCATCTGGAAGATTGCGGCCCTGTTCGGCCCTGTGGAGGACTGCTTTCCGCTGATCGTTGCGGGATGCCTTCTGGTGAATCTGACGGGCTGGTTCATGGCGGATTCCGTGCGGATGCTTACCGGGCACTGGCTTCCCGTGGTGCTGTCTTATGTCCTGTTTGTGATCCTGTTCGGCGTATCTCACTGGATCACGAT
>JAEEGH010007339.1_pt1 | contig 26589 bp, 24 predicted proteins | sample 9134181 | NCBI WGS metagenome assembly JAEEGH01 (sample SAMN16246544, study PRJNA631951) | gut metagenome | biome: gut microbiome; feature: rumen; material: DP-attached | host: Bos | place: Iran: Karaj | collected 2018-10 | reverse complement strand
CTTTCAAAAGGGACGTACCTTAAAGCTGGCTGACAATTCAGAAAAGAGTGTGGCAAACATGTGGCGGAAGCTTTCCGACGAATACTATGATAATATTGTTGGCGAGTGTTTGCAACAACGGACGGAGCGAAGCTTGTGTGACTGGGCTTACATTCAGCTCACGGAAACCGTTGCCCAGGAATACTGTGGCGGCAAAAACAATGAAGCGATTGTGATGCAGGCCTATTTGCTCACCCAATCGGGCTACCAGATACGATTTGGACGTCTGGATACCAAACTTGTGCTTTTGATTGGGTCTACAGAGGAGATTTTTGGATATGGCTATTTCGAGCAAGCTGGATCAAAGTTTTATGTGTTTGATACCCTGGTCAGCAACAAAAACATGCATGTCTCCAAACAGGCGTTTCCCAATGAGCGTCCGTTCACACTTGCCCTCACTCAACCTAAACTGCCCATCAACCGTACCGAGAAACGCACCATCGAGTCGCGCCACTATCCTGATGTGAAGGTGACTGTGGAGCTCAATGCCAATCTCATCGATTTTTATGACAGCTATCCTCGCAGCTCTATGTGGAGCTATTATGCAAAAGCCTCTTTGAGCGACCAACTAAAAGAGCAGCTTTATCCGATGCTGCGCAAAGCCATTGAAGGGAAACGCGAGTATGATGCTGTCAATATCATTCTCGACTTTATCCAAACTGGGTTCAATTATGAGACTGATCAGCGGCAGTTTGGCTATGAACGTCCCCTTTTCCCCGACGAAACGTTCTACTATCCCTCTTGCGATTGCGAGGACCGCGCCGTTCTCTTTGCTTGTATTGTTCGCGACCTGTTGCAACTTGATGTGGTATTGCTCCATTATCCCGCACATCTTTCGACGGCAGTCCATTTCAACGAGGATTTGGGCGGTACCTTTATTGATGTAGACGGGAAGAACTATCTCGTTTGTGAGCCGACCTACCTCACCGGTGCACCTGCGGGTCGTTGTGGTTACGCGTTCCGTGACAAAAAGCCCATCGTTGTGAAGATTGACGAACTGTATGCTAAATAGACATGACAGTCAAGCAACATATTCCCAACGCCATCACTTGCGGCAATCTCGTCTCTGGTTGCATGTCCATCCTGTTTCTCTCGATGGACATGCCTGTTAAAGCGGCGATTATGATTTTTGTTGCTGGACTCTTTGATTTTCTCGATGGCTTTACGGCACGGCTACTCCACGCCCATTCGCCCATCGGCGCTGACTTGGACTCATTGTCCGATGTGGTTTCGTTTGGTGTGGCTCCAGGGTTCATCATGTATTGGCTGATGAGTCGAGCCGTCGATTTCCCGACCGTCGCACTGTTTGGCGTGAAGTTGTTGCCTTGCTTGGCGTTTCTGTTGCCTGTGTTTTCAGCCATTCGTCTGGCCAAATTCAATATTGACGACACGCAAACAACCACTTTCCGAGGCATTCCCGCCCCCGGCATGGCCATCTTCATTGCTTCTTTGCCCTTGATGCTTGGCCAAGTGGGGCATCTCATAGATGGCAGTCTGGGCTATTGGGCCTGCCTCGGCATCACGATTATCTTTTCCTTTATGATGGTCAGCCGCTTGCGTTTCTTCTCGTTCAAGATGAAGTCTGTGAAATGGAAAGGCAACGAAGTCAAGTGGATTTTCCTGATTATTGCTGTTGTTGGCTTTGCCGTTTTTAGGTTCTTGGCACTGCCTTTTGTGATGATGGTTTATGTTTTGCTGTCAGTTTTCTTTGGAGAGAAAATGGGTTGATAAAACGATTACATCTCCTTTTTATGCAAAATGAAGTTATGCCCCAAATAAACCTGTCGGACATGCTCGTCTTCGGCCAAGGTTTCGGGGGTGCCTGACATGAGTACGGAACCGTCGAAAAGCAAATAGGCACGATCAGTGATGGAGAGCGTTTCGTGAACGTTGTGGTCAGTGATGAGCACACCGATGTTTTTTCTCTTCAATTTGAAAATGATTCTTTGGATATCCTCCACGGCAATAGGGTCGACGCCGGCGAAAGGTTCGTCCAAAAGGATGAAATTGGGATCGATGGCCAAAGCGCGGGCAATCTCAGTACGGCGACGCTCACCGCCTGAAAGCTGTATTCCCTTGCTCTTGCGCACCTTCTGCAAGCCGAACTCGTCGAGTAGCGCTTCCAACTTCTCCTGCTGTTTCTGCTTGTTCAGTCCTCGCTTGAACTGCATGACGGAGATGATGTTGTCCTCGACGCTCATCTGCCTAAACACCGAGGCTTCCTGCGCCAGATAACCAATGCCGATTTGGGCGCGCTTGTACATAGGCAAGTCCGAGATGTCCTTATCGTCAAGAAAGACCTTGCCCGAGTAAGGCTTGATGAGACCCACCACCATATAGAACGTCGTCGTCTTGCCTGCGCCATTAGGTCCGAGCAGGCCCACGATCTCGCCTTGTTCAACTTCGATGTTGACATTGTTGACCACAGTGCGTTGACCGTATTTCTTGACCAAATCTTCAGTTCTCAGCTTCATTTTTAGTTGTTCAGTTATTCAGTTGTTTAGTTGCTACTGGCTACTGGCAGTCTCACCGATTCTTTAGGAGATTGCGGATCAGGTCCGCAATGACGCCAAAGGGGAAGAGGCTGCCAGAGACCATTAAAATATCCCTTCCTTCAATATATCATGCAAATGTATAATTCCCAGATACTTGCCATCCTTGATCACCGGCAATTGCGTGATGCTGTTTTCGCGCATCTTGTGCAAGGCATCGACCACCAAGGCATCTTCGTCGATAGTCTTGGGGTTGGAAGTCATGATTTGCGCGGCTTTCACGTGTTCGATGTCAGTGGTATTCATCAGCATGCGGCGCAAGTCGCCGTCGGTGATGATGCCCAACAGGCGGTCATCCTGCATCACAACGGTGGCACCCAAGCGCTTGTGGGTCATCTCGATGATCACACGGGTGAGGTTGTCGTCGGGACCCACCTCTGGGCGTTCGTTGCGGGTATAGAGGTCTTTCACGCGAAGATAGAGTTGCTTGCCGAGGGCCCCGCCAGGATGGAACTTGGCGAAATCTTCCGTTGAGAAGCCGCGGCACCTCATTAATATAAGCGCCAAGGCATCACCCATGACAAGTTGTGCTGTGGTGCTGCTCGTCGGGGCAAGGCTGCCAGGGATGGCCTCCTCGCCAACCGTCACGTCAAGGACATAGTCGGCCTGCGAAGCAAGATAAGAGTTGCGATTGCCTACGATGGCTACAATCTTGTTGCCGCGCAATTTGATGAGCGGCACCAGCACCTTGATTTCCGGGGTCTCGCCGCTTTTCGAGAGCACGACCACCACATCGCCTTCGCGCACGATGCCTAGATCGCCATGGATGGCATCGGCAGCGTGCATGAAAACCGCCGTAGTACCCGTCGAATTCATCGTGGCCACAATCTTTTGGGCGATGATGGCGCTTTTTCCAATACCTGTGAAGACCAAGTTCCCTTTGTTTTCGAGCAACAGTTCCACCGTTTTTCGGAAATCGTCATCGATTCGCTGCTTCAATCCAATTATCTCATTAGCCTCATTTTCAATAATTTGAGTTGCCAATTCGATAATTATGTCATTTTTTTTCATTTTTTATCGCTTTTTTCTTGCTTCGTATGACCTAAAACCTATAACTTTGTCTTTGCGACAAGAGCACAAACCGGCTCTATACAAAAACGCAGTTTCTTGTAAGAGATTGCAAAATAACGCAAAAAATCGGACAATACCAAAAGAAGGAAATCATGGCAAAAAAAGCAGACCTCGAGATTCACAAGCTACTAAAGAATGTTTTCGGCTTCGACCAATTCAAGGGAAACCAGGAAGAGATCATCAAAAGCATCCTTGGCGGCAACAACACCTTCGTCTTGATGCCGACGGGAGGTGGCAAGTCACTTTGCTACCAACTGCCAGCGCTGATGTCGAAAGGCACGGCCATCGTCGTCTCACCGCTCATCGCCCTGATGAAAAACCAGGTCGACATGATCCGTAACTTTGGCACCGAACTGGGCATCGCCCATGTGATGAACTCATCACTTTCGAAGGCCGAACTGATGGAGGTGAAGGAAGACCTGAAGAGCGGCAAGACCAAACTGCTCTACGTGGCACCTGAATCGCTCACCAAAGACGAGACCGTCGATTTCCTTCGCGGACTGAAGATTTCGTTTGTCGCCATTGATGAGGCGCACTGCATCTCGGAGTGGGGCCATGACTTCCGTCCTGAATACCGCCGCCTGCGTCCCATCATCAATGCCATCGGCGATAACCTGCCCATCATCGCCCTAACGGCCACCGCCACCGTCAAGGTGCAGAACGACATCATGAAGAACCTTGAGATTATGGACGCCAAGGTATTCAAGTCGTCGTTCGACCGCCCGAACCTGTATTACGAAGTACGTCCCAAGACCAAAGACGTCATCAAGGACATCATCAAATACATCAAGCAAAACCCGGGCAAGTCGGGCATCGTGTACTGCCTGAGCCGCAAAAAGGTGGAAGAGTTGGCCGAGACCTTGGCTGTCAACGGCATTCGTGCCCTACCCTACCACGCCGGTCTCGACAGCCAGACCCGTAAGGAGAACCAAGACAAGTTCCTCATGGAGGAAGTCGATGTCATCGTGGCCACCATCGCCTTCGGCATGGGCATCGACAAACCCGATGTGCGCTTCGTCATCCACCACGACATTCCGAAGAGCCTGGAAGGCTACTACCAAGAGACCGGTCGCGCCGGTCGCGACGGCGGCGAAGGCAACTGCATCGCCTTCTACGACTACGAGGACATCCATAAACTCGAAAAGTTCAACAAAGGCAAGAATGTGGCCGAGCAAGAGATCGCCCGCGAATTGCTCAACGAGACGGTAACCTACGCCGAGTCGGCCGTGTGCCGTCACAGGCTCCTACTCCATTATTTCGGTGAAGAATACGAAAAAGAGAACTGCGGTTCGTGCGACAACTGCCGCTCACCCAAGGAGAAATTCGACGGCAAGGAAGACCTCAAACTCGTCCTAGAGGCCGTGGAAGACACCAAGCAACTCTTCAAGACCAAACATATCGCAGAACTGCTCGCTGGCAAACTCACTGGCGACATCAAGGCTGCTAAACAAGAAAACAATGAGTTCTTCGGCGCCGGTGATGAACACGACGAGAAATATTGGACCGCTGTCATCCGCCAGGCCTTGGTCAACAAGTTGCTCTCAAAAGACATCGAGAACTACGGCATCCTGAAGATCACCAAGGATGGCAAGGCCTTCATCAAGAAGCCCTATACCATCATGCTCGTCAAAGACCACGACTACGAGAACTCCGACGAGGACGATCCAGAGGCCATGGCGGCCATGGGCGCCGGCAAGGACGGCGGTGCCGACAAGACCCTCTTCTCCCTACTGAAAGACCTGCGCAAGACCATCGCCAAGCAAAACGGATTGCCGCCTTTCGTCATCTTCCAAGACCCGTCGCTCGAAGACATGGCCATCCAATACCCCATCACCAAGGAGGAGATGACCCAGATCGCGGGTGTCGGTGCAGGCAAGGCCGAGAAGTTCGGTGAACCTTTCATCAAACTCATCAAAGAGTATGTGGAAGAGAACGAAATCACCCGCCCCAACGACATGGTGGTGAAATCGGTGGTCAACAACTCGGCACTCAAGATTGGCATCATCCAGAATATCGACAAGAAGATTCCGCTCGACGACATCGCTTATGGCAAAGGTTTGAGCTTCGACGAGTTGCTCTCCGAAATTGAGAGCATCGTGTCGTCGGGTACGCACCTCGACATCAACTATTTCATCGAGGACTACGTGGACATCTACCATCAAGAAGACATCCTCGAGTATTTCCACGAGGCCGAATCCGACGATGTGCAGACCGCCTTGCGCGAGCTAGGTGAAGACGAATACGAGGAAGAGGAGGTCCGCCTGATGCGTATCAAGTTCCTGTCAGACGTTGGCAACTAATTGCAAATGAAAAGATTACCATTCATTATTTTATTCTTTGTCCTTGCGACCCTCATGGGTTGCAAGGACAAAGGTTTTGTGCCAAGCCGCCTGCTTACGGAGCAAGAGATGATCACCATCATGACCGACGTGCAAATCATCGAGGCCGACATCAACCGCCAGAAAACGCAGGAACGCGATCGCGACCCCAACGACACGACGAAGGTCGTACCGAAAGACTACGTGGCGATTTCGCGGGATTATTACGCCCAACTTTTCGAGCATTATGGCATCACCGACAGCATCTTCGAGCAAAACATGCGGTATTACACCGAGCGTCCCGCAGACTTGGAGCGCATCATGGACTCGGTGTTGCAACGGCTGATGAAGCAACAGGCAAACTAATTATTTGCACGCAGAAATCGCTGAAATGCAAGGTGTTCAACGAAGTTAATCCGCTGAACCTATCTGAAGCAAAGCTATCGTCGCTTTGCGATTCATAAGATTCTGAGAATTCTGCGTGATGCACTTTATTTCTTCAACTCCGACGCAATCAAATCATTTAACCTTTTCGCCGCATCAATGAACATGCTCTCGTCCGTCGGGACAGGCACAGGTTTGGTGTTCAAACGGCTCAAGGTCTCTGCCGAGCAGGCTTCGCGGTCGCCCTTGATTGTAGTGTAGTCATTCTTAAAGGTGGAAGTCACTTCGAAGGGGATGGAGGCTAACAAATGATAACCATAAGCGAAGGATTTGGTGATAACATCGTAATATTTTATACTACCCGTGACGGTTACGGTCTTGTTTTGCGTGTGGTCAGTCACCTCCACAGTCTTGCCACCATTGGCTTCCTTGAAGGTCACCTCATCGAGACGGTCAGGTGTGATTTGAATGTCGCTGATGTATACCAATACCTGGGCATCGTCACTCCTCATACGACCTGAGCGTGTGTCTGAAAACACATTAGCGGGCACTTCACCTGCATCAAAATGTAGCACAGCATCGACGAAATTGCGCAACAGAGGGCGTTCGTCATCGTTGTCAACAGACACCAGCACACGGTTAGCCTGACGCAGCAGGCTTTTCTTCTCCAATTCTGGCAAGTTAGGGTTTTCCATGTTGGTGTGCCACAACTGTTCGATATAACCGTCTGCCTCAAGTGCGTCGGCAGGTGTGCCCGTATCTAGAAGTTGACTAGCTTTAGCCACCAAAAAGGCCTCTGCATGATTGCGGGCGGCCATCATGTCCTCATCAAGGTCAAGTTTCACATAGTTCATGCCGTTTTTGACTTGGGTCGGGAAGCAAGCCAATGCATCGTTGCGGCCTTTCATGCTGCAATAGCGTTGGTAGATTTCGGGCCATACATCGGGTTGTCCCGTGGCTTTCAGAGCCTGGATGCGCTCGTGGTCGGCCTGGTTGGCCTTATGGTAAGAAGCCGCCACATAGTTGATTTGCTTGGCGTTCAAGTCGCCGTCGCAAATATCGGGTGCAACGCGCTGAATGACTTGGTCGTATTCTTGGGCTTCATAGAGTTTCTTGGTCGTGTTGCAGGCGGTGAGCATCGCGCCGAGCAACAAAGCGGGAATCAGTCGGAGGTATTTCATAGGTATTTGTTTTTGTCTTTGTGGTTTCTGACCATGACCATGACCGCTTTCACGGGTATGCTGAAGTTTCAGCCCTTGACCGTAGTGGTCATGGTCATAGTCATAGGCCATAGTGTCATGGTCTATAAAAGAAAAACCACAAATTTCGCTCCAAATTATCCGTTTCCAGCGAAAATCTTTAATTTTGTGGCATCGAAACCTCAATTTTCATGGAAAAAATCAAGCAACTGCAACAGGATTTCGCCGAATTCTTGGCGAAAATCGACTTCGACAAACAACCGAAAGAGTTATACGAACCCATTTCCTATACCCTCCTGCAAAGCGGCAAACGCCTCCGTCCCATGCTCTGCCTTTTGGCCAACGAGCTATTTGATGGCGACGAGCAGCAAGCCCTTTGGCCAGCCTTGGCCTTAGAGACTTTCCACAACTTCACCCTCATCCACGACGACATCATGGACAAGGCGCCACTGCGCCGCGGCAAGGAGACGGTCTACCAGAAATGGAACGCCGACATCGCCATCCTTTCAGGCGACGCCATGCTGGCCCAAGCCTTCCAATATGCGCTGAAACCCGATAAAGGCGCCGAACTCGCCCGACAACTCGGCAAGGTGGCCATCGAAATTTGCGAAGGTCAGCAGATGGACCTCAATTTCGAGACTTTGGGCAATGTGACCATTCCCGAGTACCTGGAGATGATCCGCCTGAAGACCGCCGTCCTCTTGGCCACCGCTTTGCAGATGGGCGCCACGGTGGCGGGAGCAAAAGAGTCCGACATCCGACACCTCTACGACTTCGGCATCAACATGGGCATGAGTTTCCAACTTCAGGACGACATCCTCGACCTCTACAGCGACGTGACCGTATTTGGCAAGCGCCATGGCGGCGACATCGCTGACAACAAGAAGACCTACCTTTACCTGAAGGCGTTGGAGTTAGGTTCGGAACGCGACCGCAAGCGTCTTGAGCAACTCTTCACCCTGCGCATGGACCACGACGAAGAGGAAAAAATCGAAGAAGTGCAAAGCATTTACGACCGTCTGCAGGTGCGCGAAACCGTCGAGCAGGTCATGCTCGACTACGACCACAAGGCCTTCGAGGCTTTAGAGGCCATTGACCTGCCTGAAGAAAGGAAAAAGCACCTTCGCACTTACGCTGAACTGTTGTCGGGAAGGAAAAAATAAGACTGCTTTTTACAACGAAGAATGCGGAATAGTTGGTCGAGCCACTATTCCGCATTCGCGGTTTTACCAATAAGTCAAGACAGAATGTTATTCGGTCTTATTCTTCTTCTCCTCTTTCTTGGTTTCCATCTTTTGCAATGACGCAGACTTCTCCACCTTTGCGCCATCTTTAGCTATTTTCTTCTCGGAGCAGCAACCGCCTTCCTTGCTTTCCTGTTTCTTGCTAGCGCAGCAATCGCCCTTTTTTCCGTCCGACTTCTTGTCGCAGCTTCTTTCCACTTTGCCGTCCATCTTCTTGTTGTCACACCCCTCAACCTTCTTTTCATTCATGCTTTTTTCGCTGCAGCATTCTGCCTTCTTTGGCTCAACGGTCTTTTTGGCGTCAGTAGAAAGCGTAGGCTTGTCTTTCTTCTCCACTGCAACACTCGTCTCTGATTTCTTGTTCTTCATTTCCACATTTTGGGCGGTCGCATCCTGGATGCCCAAGGCACTGATGGCGAAGAATGCCAAAGCGCCGAATAAGATTGATTTCTTCATGTTGATTGTGTTTATATAGTTTACAAAAAGAATAGACATCAAAAACCGTTCCAAAAATTATGGCAAAAACAGGCAACTATCGCCATAACTCAGGAAACGGAAACCGTGACCAAGGGCAAAGCGATAGCAGTCCTTCCAGCGCTCCCCAATAAGGGCAGAAACCAACAGCAGCAACGTGCTTTTGGGCTGGTGGAAATTGGTAATCAAGCCTGTGATGATGCGCATCTTGTAACTCGGTGCTATCATCAGGGCAGTGCTGGCTTCAAGCCTTGTGAGACCGTGCTTGTCCAGGTAAGCCAATATGCATTGCAGTGCCTCTACGGCCGTCAATGGTGTATGCTCTTCGTACGGAAACCATTGCTCCACATGCAAAGGCCGCAAGTCATCCCCTTGTTCCTTCAGCATCAAACCTATCCAATAGAGACTCTCCAAAGTGCGCGTGCTGGTGGTCCCCACTGGAATGACGGGTTTGCCAATTTGACTGATTAGATGCGCTATCAACGACTTGCGAACGACGATGGTTTCCGAATGCATGGCATGTTCGCCGATGGTATCGGTAGAGACTGGTTTGAAAGTGCCCGCACCCACATGTAGCGTGACCTCATCGAAGCCAAAACCTCTGTCACGCAATGCTGCAATTAGTGGTTGCGTGAAATGCAGTCCTGCCGTAGGAGCGGCCACCGAACCGTCGTAACGGGCAAACACAGTCTGATAGCGGTCACGGTCGCTGGGCTCGGCATCGCGGTGCAGGTAAGGCGGCAATGGGATCTCGCCCGCGGCCTCGAGCACAGCAGCAAACGACAGGGTCTCAGGTGTCCACGAGAACTCAATCTCAGAGTATTGGTCGTTGTGGACTAAGCGCTCGGCATACAACGTCACCTTCTCCCCTTTCACCGAAAGTTCCATGGAGAGTCGGCCTTCCTTCCAACGCTTGGCATTGCCGACCAGACATTTCCACCGTACGGGCGAACAGGCCGAAAACGCCATCTGGTAGTCTTGCTCGGGTTCTAGACAAAACACCTCAATGCGCGAACCCGTGGTCTTATGGAACTGAAGCCGCGCACGAATGACCTTGGTCTCGTTGAAGACCAACAAGGCGTCTTTGGGCAGGAAGTCGCCCACATACTTGAATTGCGACTCGCTTATCTCTTTGTCTTTCAGCACCAACAGTTTCGATGCATCGCGCTCCGCCAAAGGATATTTGGCGATGCGGTCATCAGGCAAGGGATAGTCGTAATCCTCAATGGAAATGTTCCTTACATCGTTCATCATTGAAAATTTATGCAAAGGTACGAAATTAATGCCTACTTTTGCGGTCAGAAAAGCAAAACAATGAATGCCCTCCTGCTCAAAATAGAATTGAACCGTGAATTCATGCTGAAGTTCCTGAAATTCGGCGCGGTGGGCCTGTCGGGCGTGTTCGTCAACTTTGGCGTCACATACGTCTGCAAGGAATGGTTCAAGTGGAACAAGTATTTGAGCAATATCTTGGGTTTCGTCTTTGCCGCCACCACCAACTACATCCTCAACCGGGTGTGGACCTTCCAAAGCACCAATCCACAAATCGGGGTGGAATACCTCAAGTATTTCGTCATTGCGCTCATTGGTTTGGGTATCGACACGCTGACGGTTTATTTGCTCAACGGCAAACTAAAATGGAACTTCTACCTCAGCAAGGTGTTTGCCGTGGGTGCCTCAACACTATGGAATTTCTTCGGGAATCTGCTGTTTACGTTTGCGTAATGCTTTAGAAGATTCCCGCTGTGCGGGAATGGAGTTTCGGTTATAGCATTAAAGCGGCGGTATGAGACACCTACAAACCGTAAGCATCACAAACCGCCGCAAGTCAAACCAGGGAAACGAGTTCCATTCCCTTGGGAATCTCCGTTATTTACAAGAACTTATCCAAAAAGATAAATGGCATCAACGACTCGATGCCGTCGAAGGCAAAGACGGGACCCGTCTCGCCTTGGCAAAGCACGCGCAGCGGCTGCTTCGACAACTGTTCCACCTCCACCATCACCTGACGGCAGGCACCGCAAGGGGCGACAGGTTCATCAATGGTTTTGCTGGCCGAATAGGCCGTCACCGCCAAGGCTTGGAAAGGCACATTGGGGAACTTGGCCATGGCTGCGAACATCGCCACACGTTCGGCGCACAAGCCACTGGGATAGGCAGCGTTCTCGATATTGTTGCCCGTCACCACCTCGCCGTTGGCCAACCGCACCGCAGCACCCACGTTGAACTTGGAATAGGGCGCATAGGCATTGCGAGCCGCCTCGTGGGCAAGCCGCAACAACTCGGCATCGCTCGGGTCGAGTTCCTCAAGACGATCGTAAACAGTGTAAGGGCAAATAAAGCGTTCTTTTTTCATGATGGCATCATTTTTCATTCATGATGCTGCAAAGATAAAGAAAAAAAACTTACTGATTGACATCCAAACATCTTTGAGGCTTGGCAAACAGCAACAAGGCCATAAAGAAGGCAAACAGGGTAGTGCCTGCCTGAGTCTCAAGGGTGTCTTCGGGAAACATCGAGAGCAGCATGATACAAAGAAAAACCAAGTACAAATAGGTATGGTTCCTTCGTGACGCAAACCAGGGATAGAACAACACAAAGAGGAAAAACGCCAACCCTACAAGGCCAAAGGCCACAGCGATGGCCAGATATTGATTATGTGCGCGAAAGCGATACTCCTCCTTCAAAGGTGAATGGAGCTCATCATAGGCCCGACGAAACGCCTGTGGAACATCGCCCGTACCCACTCCAAACCACGGATGCTGCCCGATGAGGTGCAACGAAGCCCTCGTGAACTCGATGCGCTGCGAGAGCGAACCGCCATTGGGGTTGTTGTATTTGCGATAAAGGCCATACTCAAACAAAGTCGATGAGAGACGTGCTCGCAAACCTGGATGCAACCAGTTGTTGTAGTTGGCCACACCCCGCTCTATGTTATGGACATCCTCGTCTGTCAAGGCCATTACACCTTGCGCGTCCTTGCGCAGGCCTTTCGAGGTGAGGTAACGCGCCAATGTCGACTCCAACACCATGCCTTCGTTGGTTGAATCGTTTAAAGGAAGCGCGCTACGCTGCTGCCATGCCTCCTGTAGTTCCTTGCGGCAGTAGTAAAGCCCAACATATTTCCCGTCTTCCACGGGGTTATGTATGGTGTCATGCCAATAGTCGTTGCCTTGTGCAGTCTTCTTCTCCAAGGTGGCAAAATCGACAGGTTCCACCTTCAACAAAGGCTTCGCTTCATGCCACACGACCCCAACAGCAGTGAGGACGACCACCAAACCCAATACCGCAATGGCAATGCGCCATCCCCTGCCCTTCTGCCAACGCAGGAAGGCATAGGCAACCGTAACGATAGCCACAGCGACCAGGATCACGTAACCTGAGAGCGATTCGAAGATGTAGATTTGATAAACGAACCACAACAGAAAGAACCATTGAAGGAAACGGTCAACTGCCACTTTTACCCCAAAGGCCGGAACGTTCTTAGACGCCCCTTCGCCCTTCCTATGGTTCGCCATATACCACCCTATGACGGCAATGCAAAAGACCATATTGAGGCAAAAACGAATATGGCTGATGAACCGCGAAATCTCGCGAATATCGTCGTAGTCATGCTTTAGGTAAGTGAAGAAACTGACTTGTGTGGCTACAAAGACCGAAAGCACATAGACAAGCATGACCAAGTTGAAACGCTTGCGATCCAAGGGTTCCATGCTCGACAACACGAAAGGCAAGACCAGAATGGGCAACTTGACGCGAAGGTCCTTCATGGCATACTGGAAATCCGAGGTCCAAAGCAGACCTACGACATGCATGAGGTAGAAGGCGACTAGGAGAACGGCGGCTTTGTTGTGCCAAAAGCGGGAGAGTTTAGACTTAAACCCTCTGCCCTGAGGAGATTGCGGGTCGAACCCGCAATGACGGGCAGAGACAAGGGCATCAACAAGCCAAACGAGGACCAACCAAAACTGCGACATGCCCATCAAAAAGGGCGAGAGCGTGAGACCCACGGCCACCATCATTAAACCTAAAAGATAGGCCTGGTTCAGATAGCGTCGTATGGAAACCTGCCCAGTCATTACTTGCCGCTCAAAATGCTATGGTATTCGTCTTTGCCGTTGGTGTTGAGCAAAATCTCGAAGGCACGTTTCAAGTCAGGGTCGTCGTTCAACGAAGCGATGATACGGCCTTTCTGGTAATAATAGCGGCCCACAATCTCTGAACGCAGCAATTCTTCGATATCCTTGCGGTTGTTGAGCAAATCGTTTTCCTTCTCAGCGGCAAGGTTCTTTTCCAAAAGTTCGAGTTGAGGCTTAATCTTTTCGAGATAGCCTTCTTCCTTGGCGGTCTTCTTCAGTTTCTCGATGGCCTTCTCGCTCTCTGTGGTATAGGCGAAATTCTTGTCTTTCACAAACTTCATGAAGTCTTGATAGGTGGCTTCGTCGATCTGGAACGACTCGGCGGGGGAAATGCTCTTGTGCTCGTGATGGAACTTGTTGGCGTAGTCGAAGATGTAGTTTTTGGCATAGAGATAGGCCGTCACCGTTGCATAGGCATCTCGGTTCACTTTCACGTCGGGCATAATGCCGTGACCTTCATAGACGGTACGTCCGCCAAGGGTCTTGAAAGGCTTTCCAAGGGTGTCGTTCTTCGTTTGGGTGGTGTCTTTCTTGTGCGAGTAGTCAATCTCTTGGATGCAGCGACCACTAGGGATATAGTAATGGGCGACCGTGACCTTCATCTGTGTGTTGTAGCTCAGAGGCAGGATATTCTGGACCAGGCCTTTGCCAAATGTCCTTTGGCCGATAATGACCCCGCGATCGTAGTCTTGGATAGCGCCGGCCACAATCTCGCTGGCCGATGCGCTGTTGCCGTCAACGAGGATTGCCACGGGAATCTCAAGGTCGACAGGTTCGTTGGTGGTGGGATGCACGCTGTTCGATGTGGCCGACTTGCCTTTCATCGAAACCACGGCTTTCCCCTTAGGAATGAATAGGTTGACGATGTCAACCGCCTCGTTCATCAGGCCGCCGCCATTGCCGCGCAAGTCGAGGACGAAACCTTTTAGCGTATGGCTTTTCTTCATCTCCAGCAGTTTTTCCTTCACTTCCTTGCCCGCATCGCGGGTGAATCCGCTCAGCGCAACATAGGCCACACCATTGTCGAACACCGTATAATAAGGGATATTGTCAATCTTCACCTTTTCGCGTTTCAGGTTCATCTCAATCGGCTTGTCTTGGCCATAACGCTTGATCTTCAACTTCACCTCCGTGCCAGGCTGACCCTTGAGCAGGTTGCTGACTTCTTGTGTGTTTTTCTTCTTGCAGTCGACGCCATTCACCTCGAGGATAGCATCGCCAGCGATAAGTCCTGCTTTTTGGGCGGGCCAACCTTCATAAGGATCGGAAATGCGGGTGAACTCGCCATCATATTGGATGAGGGCGCCGATGCCACCGTATTCGCCTGTGGTCATGAACTTGGCGTTCTCGATGTCCGACTCTGGGATGAACACCGTGTAGGGGTCAAGGTCGTCAAGCATGGCCTTGATAGCGGTCTCGTTGAGCTCGCCAGGATTGATTTCGTCAACATAGTTGAGGTTGAGTTCGCGCAGAAGGCTGTTGTAGATGTCGAGACTCTTGGCGATTTCGAAGTTGTTCTGCTTCTCTTGGGCCAGGAGGCCGAGAGGAAGGAGCAGGGCGAGGATGAGGGTGATGGTTATTCTCTTCATTGTTCTTGTATTGTTAGACCCGAAGCTGCGCTACGCTTGCATCGGGGTGTGGTATGTCGTCCTTTCAGGACTTTATGGGACCGGGTCGTAGCCGCTGCCGCCCCATGGATTGCACGAGAGGATGCGCTTGAAGGTAAGCCAACCGCCCTTGAAGAAACCGTATTTCTCGATAGCCTCGATGCCATAGTTTGAGCAAGTGGGCGTATAGCGGCAACTGTTGCCTATGAATGGCGACAGCGTCACCTGATAGATCCGTATCAAGAGAATCAAAAACTTAGCGGGCAGTTTAGCGATGTTTTTCATAGTGTTTGGCAAGCTCTTGAACGGTTTTTTGGGTCTTCTTTGCCATCTCCTCATAGGTATGGATGACGGTAGCCGTATAGACTAACGCTACATCAACCGAAATATTATCTCGTCGGCAGATTTCGTAAAGCGGCGACTTGCTTTTGCGCCAAGCCTCACGGATGAGACGTTTCACGCGGTTGCGCTTGAAGGCGTGGTGAAAGCGTTTCTTGGACACCGACACCAACAGGCGAACCGTTGGCGACCTGCTATCGTCGCGATGGAAGAGATACACGACCCGATAAGGATACACCGAAATGCCCGAACCTCGGTCAAAAAGCGTCTGGATGTCGTTTTCCTTGCAGATGCGCTCGTATTTTGGCAAACCTTCGGGGGCAACCATAGAACAAAACGATTTGGCTTACAACACGTTTTATTTCTTCTTGGTCTTTTTATGGTCGGCAGCCACATATTCTTCGATGGCCATGGTTATGGAAGGGGCCGTTTGCGTGGGAGCACGGAAACTAAGCGTGAAACCTGCATCGACGATAGCTTGGCAAGTGGCATCGCCAAAACCACCGATGGCCACGTCGCCTTGTTGGAAATCGGGGAAGTTCTCCTTCAGCGACTGAATGCCCATAGGGCTGAAGAAAACCAACATGTCGTAGTCATTGATTTTCACCACATCCTTCAGGTCGGCAGGCACGGTGCGGAATATCACGGCCTTAGTGAAATTGAGTTTCGCAGCGGTCAAGAGGTCGATGGTGGCATCAGAACTGATGTCGGAGCAACAATAGAGATACTTCTCGTCCTTGTGCTTCTTCATGATGTCAATCAGGTCGTTCAAAGTCTGGTTGCCATAAAAAACTTTGCGCTTGCGGTATTGCACATAGCGCTGCAGATAATAGGCGGTCGACTCATTGATGCAGAAATACTTCAAGGTTTCAGGGACGGCATAACGCATCTCCTTTGCAATGCGGAAGAAATGGTCGATGGCATTGCGACTGGTGAGGATGATGGCAGTGTATTCAGGGAGTTTGATATGTTCCTGGCGAAGCTCGCTTGCGGTGACATCGTCAAGTTTGATGAACTTCTCAAACGTGAAGTTCACGCCATATTTTTTCATCATGTCGGCAAAGGGGGTTTTCGAAATGTCTGCAGGCTTGGGCTGCGACACCAAAATCGACTTAATCTTCATCTTTTTCTTCTTTTTTAAGAACTAAAAAACACTCAATTTTTCCCACCTCTGAATTGTATAACTCATTAAAATACAGTTCCCTGACTAAAGTATCGCCAGCCTGCGGTCACGAGCGTTGCAACGGGTGCGATTTCGAGGGCGCAAAAATACAAAAAAATATAAAATGCAGGTATCTTTGTTGAAACTCTCGTCTCAATCATCCCGATAACCAGCCGCACTATGGCTGCCAGACCCAATACGCCGACGCCTGCCCACACAAAGTATTTCGAGGGATTGTAGAGCAGCAAAAGCATCAAGGGAACCATGACAATAATGGTAAAAATGGACACTGAGAATTGAACCGTCATCTGTCGGTCGACAGTTTCGTGGGCATCGAAGAGCCAATTGACAAGATGCAGAATGGCAAAACGGAGCAGCACCCATCCCGTCATGCAGGCACAAGCGATGCCGAAGATACGCATTACATTATATGTGGGCACATCGTGCGAGAGGACCACACAGCTCTTCTGCACAAAGAGCGCGATGAGCAGGATGTAACCCAACATGAACGACACACACAGAAAACTGCGTTGCGGGTTCCATTCCCTGAGCAGTTGGTTGGTGTGCGACACCCCTCCCGGAACGCTTAAAACCTGGCGAAACTGGCGGGGATAGAGTTGCTTGTTGAGCACGATAAGCAGCAACAGGAGACCCAACAAGGCCAAATTCCATCCTTGAAGCACCTCATACGACATCCTCGGCAGCGGGATGAGCGTGCCTTGGAACCCCGACGTGATAAAACTAGGCACAACACTGTCGAGCGCCACACTATCGACGGCCTGCACCGTGTCGGCAACTTGCGCCGTGTCAACCGGTTGAACCTTGTCCACATAGGGAGGCGTGTAGAATATGTCGGTAAACTGTGGCATGAAAGGTCATTTTTTCCGCTGCAAAAATAATGGATTATTTGCAAACCGACGCAAAAACTTACTAACTTTGCAACCGAATACCTATAGGCAGGCAGGTCTGCCTGCTACATCTCATCGATTTCAACAATTCAACAATAATCAATCAACAATTAAACAACCGAATATGGATTTAATGCAAGAAATCATTGCCAATGCCCAAGCGAACAAGCAACGCATTGTGCTCCCTGAGGGCGACGAGCCCCGCACCCTGAAAGCCGCCGACCGTCTTTTGGCTGACGGTGTTGCCGACATCATCCTCATCGGTCCCGCCGAAAAAATCAAGGAGATGACCGCTGAGTTTGGTCTCCAGAATATCGGAAAGGCCCGTATCGTTGATCCGAAAAGCAACCCCGACAAGCAGAAATATGCCGACCTGCTCTACGAGCTCCGCAAGGCCAAGGGCATGACGCCTGAACAAGCCAGCGACTTGGCAGAGAACTTCATGTATCTTGGCATCCTGATGGTCAAGGCAGGCGAGGCCGACGGTCTCGTCAGCGGTGCCCGCAGCACCACGGGCGACATGCTCCGTCCCGCCTTGCAGATCATCAAGACCGTGCCTGGCGTGACCTGCGTCAGCGGTGCTTTCACGATGTTCTTGCCCGAGGGATGCCCTTACGGCACAAATGGCCGCATGGTCTTCGCCGACTGCGCTGTCACGCCCATGCCGACGGCCGAGCAACTGGCAGAGATTGCCATCTGCACCGCCGATACCGCCAAGGCCATCGCCAAAATCGACCCAGTCACCGCCATCCTGAGCTTCTCCACCAAGGGCAGTGCCAAGCACGAGGTGGTCGACAAGGTCATCGAAGCCACACGCATCGCCAAGGAGCGCCGTCCCGACCTCGTTCTTGACGGCGAACTGCAGGCCGATGCTGCCATCGTGCCTTCAGTGGGTGCCAGCAAGGCTCCGGGCAGCGATGTCGCCGGCAAGGCCAATACCCTCGTGTTCCCCTGCCTTGAGGTGGGCAACATCGCCTATAAACTCGTCCAGCGCCTGGCCGGTGCCGAAGCCGTCGGTCCCGTGCTGCAAGGCCTCGCCAAACCCTGTAACGACCTCAGCCGCGGCTGTTCCATCGATGATGTCTACAAACTGGTAGCCATCACCTGCAACCAGGCTATCGCACAGAAACAGAAATAATTGTTTGTAGACGCACCGCGTGCGTCCGCCAATCCACAAATTCGATTTGGCGGACGCATTCGATGCGTCCCTACAAACCAATAATTAAACAACAAAACCATCAACAATTAAACATGAAAATATTAGTCCTCAACTGCGGCAGTTCCTCCATCAAATACCAATTGTTGGAAATGGAAAACGCCAATTCATCACGCCTGCTGGCCAAAGGCCTCTTGGAGCGCATCGGTCTTGAAATGGGCGAATTCACCCACAAATACAATGGCGAAAAATACTACGAGCAACTTCCCATCCCGAACCATACCGAAGGCATCAAGTTGGTGCTGAAGGCTTTGGTCGACCCGAAGATGGGCGTCATCAAGGACCTGAAGGAAATCAATGCCGTCGGTCATCGTGTGGCCCACGGTGGTGAGAAGTTCACCAAGAGCGTTCTCATCGACGACCAAGTCATCAAAGGCATCGAAGACCTCTGCGACCTCGCCCCGTTGCACAACCCTGGCAGCCTGCAAGGCATCCATGCCATGGAGGCAGTGCTTCCTGGCATCCCCATGGCCGCCGTGTTCGACACCTCGTTCCACAGCACCATGCCACCTGAGGCCTACCTCTATGCCGTGCCTTACGAATACTACGACAAGTACCGCGTGCGCCGCTATGGCTTCCACGGCACCAGCCATAAGTACGTGGCCGAGAAGGCCGCCACTTTCGTCGGCATGGACTGGAAGAAGTCGAAGATCGTGACTTGCCACCTCGGCAGTGGCGCCTCCATCGCCGCCGTCGAATACGGCAAGTCGGTGGAGACCTCGATGGGCTTCACCCCCGTTGAAGGCCTCGTCATGGGCAGCCGCACTGGCGACCTCGACCTCGGCGCTTTCATGTATATCATGGACAAGGAAGGCTACACGACCAAAGAGATGAACACACTGGTGAACCAGACATCCGGTCTCGTGGGCATCACGGGCGGCAAGCAGGCCATGCGCGACGTGCGTGCCGGCAAGGAAGAAGGTGACGAGCGTTGCACCTACGCCTTCAACATGTTTGCCCACCGCGTGAAGAAGTACATCGGCGGCTACATGGCCGTGATGAACGGCGCCGACCTCATCGTGATGACGGGTGGCATCGGCGAAAACGCCTGGTTCATGCGTGAAGCCATCCTCGAGAACATGGAAGGCCTCGGCATCGAGTACGACCGCCAGATGAACAAGGAAACCATCGGCGACGCCGGCGTGATTTCAACACCCAACTCCAAAGTCAAAGTGGTGGTGTATCCTACCGATGAAGAGTTCGTCATCGCTCAAGACACCTACAACTTGGTGACGAAATAAGTTTCGTGCTTATTCAACAAAAAATGGGAGCGAAGTTTTTTCGCTCCCATTTTTCTTTACTCAGACCAATAATATATCCATCCCCTTTCTGATGGACTCATCGTGTTCATGTCATCCACGTAATTGGGATCTGGCACATACCAGTCAGTCGACTCGAAAAACCGGCGCAGCTTCTCATTCTTAAACACCCGACCACGATAGGCAAAAGGTATGTTCTTCATGATACGGCGTTGGTCGGCATCGAGTTCGTCTTTCAAGTCATTGTCTTTCAACAGGGCGAGGTCACACATCGTTTGCCTTACCAGATCCATGATCTCAGTGGCACCACAACCAGCAAACCCACACGGCAATAAATACAACACAATGGGCTTGCTAATATGCAGTTCGCCATCGGGATGAAAGTTGTCCTTGTGAAAACTAATGCTACCCTTTTGGACATGAAACATCGGCTCATATTGGCGCTCCCATTTTCCAGAAGGCGTGACGCGACCCTTACCGTTGAAGGTCCATTCGTCAACACTGCTGAAGAAGCTTTGATCCATGAAAAACGATTCACGTTCGCCCATGTCGATGTTGAGCGTGAAGTCGTCAATCTGATGGTTGGCCCAGCGATTGGCAGCCGTCAGTATGTAGGAAAAAAAGTATTCCTCACCCACAGAATTAGAGATGTCAAAGTCGTAGGTATGTTGCACAACGTTCAGGCCTTCGCGAAAATGCGCATTAAAATGATACACATAATAGAAAGGATACCCCATCCCCTCATATTCATTCATGGTCTTGATGCATTGCTCGCGCGACAAGTCGGAGAATTGTCCGTTCTTGAAATAGCCATGCATCCTGTAATCCTCTTCATCATACAACACATGCGCCACTTCGTAACGGAGATGTTCTCCATTGATCGTAACGGTAAAGTTGCGGATATGGGGATGATTGGGGAAAACCTCTGTCATATCAACATACGAATCGTAGGGCGGCTCAGCCTCAAAACCGACAAGCAGGTCTTTAGGCTTCGTGGGATTGAAAAACTCATAATAGACCGTCACCTCAAGATGATCATCCACACGGTTGATGGTGAGCACTTCCTTGCGGACACTGATGTCGGTCTCCGTGACAGGAACGAGTTGGTTGCCGCTGGCGTAAAACACGCCGTCGTTGGCCTTCGCTCCGACCATCGAGAGCAGAAGGAAAAGCAAGATGGATAGTTTCTTCACCGTTGTTGTTTTGTTAGGGAACTTCTAAAAACCAAGTTAAAGGAATCTCCAACGGAGCAGTTTTTAGAAGTTCCCGTTAATTATTTAGACCAGAACTCTATCCACTCCCTTTCTTCTTTGCTCATCTTGCTCATGTCGTCAATGTAGTCAGGATTGGGAATGTACCAATCTGTCGACTCGAAGAATTTCTTCAGCCCTTGGTCCTTGAACACATGGCCGCGATAAGCGAATGGAAGATTCTTCATGATGCGTTTATCTTCCTTGGTCAGACCAAAATCTTCGTCTTCAAAGGTCCATAAATTCCATTTGGCATATTGCCGTTTGACAGCATTCATCACGTCCGAAGCATTCCCATCGCCACCCCACAACATCATATTAGGGATAAACTTATAGATTTCCAATTCCCCTTCAGGATGGAAGTTCTTCTTATGATAAGAGATGCCACCTTTCTGCATGTGGAATAAAGGATCATTATTATATAACTCACCTCCGTTCGACTGTCTTCCCACGCCTTTCATGGTCCATTCGCTGGCGCTCTTGAAGAAGGTAGGACGAATGGCAAAAGACTCACATTCACCCATATCGACATTTAATGTAAAGTCATCGATCTGATGGTTGGCCCAGCGGTTGGCGGCGGTCAGCACGTAGTCGAAATCATACTCGGCACCCACATAGGTCGACTCGTCGAAGACATAGGTGTGTTCAACAACGTTGAGGCCTTTCTTGAAGGTGGCATTGAAATGGTAGACGAACAAATACGGGATTCCTTCCGAGAATTCCATCTCGCGTCCCAGCTCAAGCTCGCGTTGCTTCGAGAGCTCGTCGAACTTTCCATTGTGATAATAACCAGCTTCAGTGCTTTCGACATGCGACACCTGATAGTTCAAGCGCTCGCCATTAATGTACACGGTAAAGTCATGCATGTAGGGGTGGTCTACAAGTCTTTTGTATTCCTCTTCAGAAATATCCCAAGCACCGCTGGGCGGCATGGCTTCGAAACCCACCAAAAGCGTTTTTTCATTGCCTGGATTAAAGAACTCGTAATAGACATGGACATGGATCATCTGATCTCGTCTCGTAATGTCAAGCACTTCCTTCTTCACCGAAATCTCGGTCTCGGTAATCGGAATCAGTTGGTTGCCCGACGTGAAGTACACGCCATCGTTGGCTTTCGCTCCAATGAACGAAAGAACCATCAATAAAAGAATGAGTGTTTTTTTCATGTGTAGTAGTGTTGAATGTTTAACTGTTTGATAATTGGCAAAGTTAACCACGGTCATAGTGTGGCATCTCGTCAGGTAGGATAATGGAGAACTCGATGAGTCCACCGACAACTTGCTTGGCGTCGTCTTCATACCATGGTGTCTGGTAGATGAGTTTCTTCTTGCCTTTCTTCGAGATGGTGTAGACATTGGTGGCAGCGTCATCCAAAAGATGTTGTATGATCTGCTGCGAGCGCTCGTTGTGGCATTTCATCAAGTCGCGGCCACGGGCGTCGCCGTTCACCTCAATGGAGCTATCGTTTTGATATAGGATTTCACCGTCTTTGGCGCTGATGGTGATGGCGATGTTCAAGCCTTTGTAATAATCTTTGGTTTCCATTTTGTTTGTTTTTGACGCGGGCCCTTCGACAGGCTCAGGGACCCTGACATGTTGAACTTCGAGACTATTTTTTCGGCAAAGATAGAATTTTTCTAAATTTGCAGCGTTGTTTTTATACAAATGAAGAAACTTTATCGCTATATCACCAAATCATTTATAGGAACCTTCGTCCTCACCTTCTTCATCGTGGTGTTCATCTGGGTGATGCAGTTCGTGTGGCTCTATGTCGATGACTTGGTCGGCAAAGGGCTGGAACTCAAGATTATAGCGGAGCTTCTTTTTTATACCTCCATCACCGCCATCCCCATGTCGCTGCCATTGGCCCTGCTACTGGCCCTGCTGATGTGTTTCGGCAACCTCGGCGAGCACTATGAGCTGGTGGCCATGAAAGCCTCGGGCATCTCGATGTGGCGGGCCATGCGGCCTTTGTTCAACTTCGCATTGGTGCTCAGCGTGCTGGCATTCTTCATCTCGAACAGCCTCATCCCCATCGCCACCCTGAAATGGCGCACCTTGCTCACCGACATACAACGTCAGAAGTTGGCTTTCAATATCAAGGAGGGCGTGTTTTACAAGGACATCGAGAACTACGTCATCTTCGTCGACAAGAAAGGCAAGGACGGCAGCCACATCTATGGCGTGAAGATCTACGACCACAGCGACCACAACGGCTGCTCCAAAATCATCACCGCCGACTCGGGCATGATGTCGATGAGTCCCAACCAGCGCAACATCATCTTCACCCTATACAACGGCCACAACTACACCGACCTCGTCACCGACAACTCAAGGGAGACGCGGCCTTTCGAGCGGATGTCGTTCAAGCAGGAGCAACTCAAGTTCAGCCTCGCCTCGTTCGACATGACGCGGTCGAGCGAGGACATGTACAAGTCGTACCAACAGATGATGAACATACGGCAGCTCTCCACCGCCTTGGACTCGTTAGAGGTGCGCTACGGCAGCAAGCAGCAGGCCTTCACCGATGGCTTCGCGCGACGCTGGGCCAACTACAACAGCCTGCGGACCTCGGAAACACCCATGTCTGCCGCGACCGACACCTGCACCAGGCTTAAGTGGCCTTTGTTGGACAACTTCGAGGGCGAGACCCGTACCCTCCTTGTCAACATGGCCATCGGCAGCGCGCAAAACGCCAAGGACAACGTGGCCTTCAACAAGCTGGACCTCGGGACACAGACCGAGAACATCCACAAGCACAAGAAAGAATGGCATAAGAAGTTCACCCTGAGCATCGCCTGCCTTATCTTCTTCTTCATCGGGGCGCCGTTGGGCAGCATCATCCGCAAGGGCGGATTGGGTCTTCCCGTGGTCGTCTCGGTGCTCTTCTTCGTCGTCTACTACATCATCTCCACCATCGGCGAGCGCATGGCCGTCTTCGGCGACCTCAACATGTTTGTCGGTGTCTGGCTCTCCTCGATTGTGCTGGCACCCGTGGGGCTGTTCCTCACCTTCAAGGCCACCACCGACGCCGCCCTCTTCGACGGCGACAGCTGGAAAAAGTTTTTCCAAAGACTATTTAAACGCCACAAGTCCCCTGAACTCTCGGCCCCTGAGCCTGTCGAAGGGCCGAAATAAAGATAAAACTATGAAGATACTCCTACTCTGCAACAAGCCTCCCTACCCTGCCTCCGAAGGCGGTCCCATGGCGATGAATAGCATCATCACCGGCCTCTTGGAAGCGGGACATCAGGTCAAGATATTAGCCATCAACAACGAGAAGTTCAATGTCAAGGACAGCGACATCCCCGACGACTACCGACAAAAGACCGGCATCGAACTCATCGACGTCGACCTGAGCGTGAAGCCCATGAACGCCTTCCTCAACCTGTTCACCAGAAAATCCTACCATGTGGAGCGCTTTATCTCCGAGGACTTCAAGGCAAAGCTGACCGAAGTGCTTGAAAAAGAGCAATTCGACGTGGTGCAGTTAGAGATGCTCTACATGGCGCCTTATGTGGAGACCATCCGCGAGCATAGCAAAGCCATGATCGTGTTGCGCGCCCACAACGTCGAGCACAAGATCTGGGAACGCATCGCCAAGGAGACCCGATCGCCCTTCAAACGCTGGTATATCAACCACTTGGCCAAGACTCTGAAAGAATACGAGCTCAACGCCTTGGAGACCGTCGACGGCATCGCGGCCATCACGCGCAAAGACGCCGCCTTCTTCCGCAAATACAGTTCCAAGCCCGTCATCGACGTCCCTTACGGCGTCTATCCCGAGGAGTTCACCCCGAAATACGAGATAGAAGGCAAGCCCAAATTCTACCACATCGGCTCCATGAACTGGATGCCCAACGAAGAAGGCATCCGTTGGTTCATCGACGAGGTGTTGCCCAAGACCGTGGAGAAAGTCTACGACTTCGTCTATCACCTCGCCGGCCGCAACATGCCTGAATGGCTCACCACGATGAAAAACCCGCACGTCGATGTCATCGGCGAGGTGCCCGACGCCAAAGAGTTCGTCGCCAACCACGACGTGGCCATCGTGCCCCTGCTCTCGGGTAGCGGCATCCGCATCAAGATCATCGAGTCGATGGCGATGGGCAAGACCGTCATCACCACGCGCGTGGGCGCCGAAGGCATCCTCTACGACGAGGAAGTCAACATCATCATCGCCGAGAACAAGGCCAAGATGGTGGAGGCCATCCGCAGCATCAACGAGAACCCGCAAATCGCTGTCAAGATAGGCCAAGAAGCCCGGAAACTGGTGGAGGCCACCTACGACAACCGCAAGATCATCGCCCGCCTGCTGATGTTTTATGAACAAATCAGACCGGGAAGTAAAATATCGTTTTTATAACTATGGCCTATAGCCAATGGCTTATGGCTCGCTTCAGCAAAAGGCTCAGATATCGCGCTTTGAGTGAAGCGGGCCATGGGCTATAGTCATCTGCCATAGTTACAAAAACATGTTACATAAAGAAAAAACATTATCTTTGTGCCTCAAATCCATCGCTGATGAAGATTTTTGTACTCCTACCACGCATCCCCTTTCCGCTTGAAAAAGGCGACAAGTTGCGGGCTTTCAACCAGATAAAACAACTCGCGAAACACAACGAGATTGTCCTTTGCGCCCTCAATGACAACGCCAAAGTGAACGAGCAGGATGCCTTCCGCGCCTTGCAGCCCTATTGCCAGTCGATCAACTTCATCAAGATCAGCAAGCCGCAAATCCTGTTCGGTATCATCAGGGCTTTCTTGAAAGGATTGCCCATGCAATGCGGGTATTTCTATAACAAAAAAGCCGCCCGTAAGATCGACCAGCTGATTGCAAAGCACCAACCTGAAATGCTTTACGGCCAGCTCCTTCGCGTAGCGGAATACATCCGTCACAAGGACCTGCCGAAAGCCTTGGACTATCAAGACGTCTTCTCCTACGGCATGAAACGACGCCGCGACATCGCCAACTTCCTTACCAGGCCTGTCTATAACATGGAATACAAGCGCCTCTGCCGTTACGAGGCCGCCATCTTCGAAGATTTCAATGTTAAGACCATCATCAGCGAGCCCGACCGCGATCTGATTCCGCATCCCCAAAAAGACGAGATTCTCATCATCCCCAACGGCGTGGATCACGACTTCTTCAAACCGCAGCAGCAAGAGAAAAAATACGACATCGTATTTACCGGCAACATGAGCTATGCCCCCAATGTCAATGCCGTCGATTATCTTGCCAACGAGATTCTTCCACTGGTATGGAAGCGACTCCCAAAAGCCAAGATGTACATCGCCGGCGCTTCCCCCGACCCCAAGGTGAAGAAAGCCGCCTCGGATCGTATCATCATCAGTGGCTGGCTCGACGACATCCGCGACGCTTACGCCCAAAGCCGCGTCTTCATCGCTCCCATGCGCATCGGGACAG
>JAEEGH010007337.1_pt1 | contig 26593 bp, 16 predicted proteins | sample 9134181 | NCBI WGS metagenome assembly JAEEGH01 (sample SAMN16246544, study PRJNA631951) | gut metagenome | biome: gut microbiome; feature: rumen; material: DP-attached | host: Bos | place: Iran: Karaj | collected 2018-10 | reverse complement strand
CGCTACGCGGACGGTACGACGGAAAAGGCGTATATCACGGTGGAAGAGCTGCTGAACGAGGCAGATCCGCAGATGCATGATTTTATCGGAGGGTAAGGACACATGAAACTTGAACTGAAGGACCTGTGCAAAAGCTTCGGCGGCAGGAAGGTGTTGGACGGGATCACCCTGTCCTTTGAGCCGGGGATCTACGCGCTGCTGGGTCCGAACGGGGCCGGCAAGACAACGCTGATCAATATCCTGATGCGCAATCTCCGGGAGGAGAGCGGGTCCATCCGCGTGGACGGGGAGGAACTGGCCAGTTCCACGGGACGGTACAGATCCCGGATCGGTTTCATGCCCCAGCAGCAGCCGCTGCCCGCATATTATCCCGCGGAGCGCTTCCTGTATTATGTGGCGGCACTGAAGGGGCTGGACCGGGGGACGGCGGAAAAGCAGATCCCGGAGGTCCTGCACATGACGAATATGTGGGACCGGCGGAAGGATAAGCTGGGAAAGCTGTCCGGCGGAATGAAGCAGCGGATCCTGATTGCCCAGGCGCTGCTGGGCAGCCCGGAGCTGCTGATCCTGGACGAGCCGACCGCGGGACTGGACCCGAAGGAGCGGGTCCGCATCCGCAACCTGATCTCCCGGATCAGCGCGGACCGGATTGTGCTGATTGCGACCCACCTGGCTTCTGACGTGGAATGCATTGCCACCCGGCTGCTGTTCCTACGGCAGGGGAAGCTGATTGACAACATTTCCCCGGACGAGATGGAGACCCGCCTGAAGGACAAGGTCTATGAATTTTCCGTGGGCTTCGGGGAGGCGGATACCTACCTGGATGACAACCGTGTTTCCGCCATGATGCAGGAAAGCGGCGGGATCCGCGTGCGGATGGTGACGGACACGCCACCGGCGGAGACGGCGGTTGCCGTAACGCCGCACCTGGAGGATATGTATCTTGACCTGTTCAGAAAGGATGTGTGAGTGATGCGCCCGCTTTCTGTGTTTCGCCATGAATGGGGACGCATTTCACGGCAGCGGACCGCTGTGCTGCTGATCCTGCTGGTGGCGGTGCTGACCATACCGCTGTGCGCGATTGTGAACACGGCGAACCGGCTGACCGCCTACGACCGGCTCAGCCGCATGGCGGCGGAATATCCCGAAGCGGAGCGTGAATCCTTCCTGGAGGATTACACGGCGAAGATCGGGATGGAGATGATGATGGAATGGCCGGACGAGGAAACGCGGCAGGCATGCGCCGAACTGGTTTCCGCGGGACGGATCCCGACGGATTTTTACGAGCAGCGGGACTATGAAAAGGAAGCGGCACATGTGCTGCAGGACCTGCAGGGTATCCGGAATTACGCGGACTACCTGGCGGATATCGAGCTGCAGAGCAAAAAAATGAGCCTGCTGACCAAGCTGTCCGCTTCCCGGGACTATAACCAGGCCAATATTGACAAGACAGCCGCGGATTACCGGGCGCTGGAGGATGTCCGGCCGGTGTGGGATACCAATGCCGGGGTGATGCTGTTCCAGCAGACGGTGCCCGGGCTGGGCTGGCTGCTGTGCATCGGCACGCTGCTGCTGGGGCTGGTGGTCTATACGGCGGAGCGGCCCTCCCTGCAGCTGCTGAAAAGCATGAAGAAGGGGACGGCTTCCCTGACGATGTCGAAGCTGCTGACCCTGCTTTTGCTGACGGCCGGGATGACGCTGCTGGCCGCGGCAACGGCACTGCTCTTTTGCGGGATCCTGTACGGATTCGGGGACCTTTCCCGGCCGGTGCAGTCCGTGTTCATGTCCTGCCCGTACCGGATCAGCGTGATGCAGTTCCTGGGCTGCCGGACACTGCTTCTGCTGCTGGTTGAATGCAGGGCTGCCTTTATGGTTTTCCTGCTGTGCATGGTGCTGAGCCGGATGGCTTCCGTGACCTTTGCCGCGATCCTGGCAATCGCGGCCGGCGCGGTGGTCCGGATGGCGGTTTCCGGTTTCAGCCCGCTGGGTTTCCTGCGGACAGGCAGCCTGTTCTGCGGGCTGAGCGGGGAGACGGACCCGGCGGTATACCAGAACGTGAACTGCTTCGGGACACCGGTCCCGCTGATTCGGGTTTACATTGTGATTTCCCTGGTAATGATGCTCCTGGCGGGACTGCTGATCCTGCGGCTATCCTTCCTGATGCCGGCTTCCGGCAGGAAGGTCCGGCTGCGCCGGGCAGGATGCCGGCGGAAAGACGGCGCTGTGCCTGCGGGCCCGCTGGCGTCCCAGCAGACCTGGCGGCACCTGATCGGGCAGCGGGGGATTGCCGTGTGTGTACTGGCACCGCTGCTGGCCGTGATGTGCGTGTTTGTCTTTCCGGAACGCATGAACATTTCGGAATGGTACCTGCGGCCTGTGATTGAAAAGGCGCAGGCGCAGAGCGATCCCGGCGCCTGGCTGGAGGAGGAGCTGGACAAGGCGGGATCTGAAGAAAACCGGAACAGCATGCGGTATTACGCGCTGGAGAACGCGGCGGAGATGTACCGCCGGGCGGAAGAAAACCGGGACCACGGCGCGGAGTTCCTGTTCGGCGGCGGCTATGAGCGGCTGATCGACGGCACTTTCCGGTCCAACGGTTTCCTGGTTATGGCGCTGGCGGTGATCCTGTTCAACGTGCTGACCGCACGGGAGAGCATTGACGGCCTGCTGGACACGATGCCGGAAGGGCTCAGGAAGCGGAAACGGTACACCTTCCTGTGCAGGAGCGCAGTGATTCTGCTGGTTTACCTGACCGCTGTGTGCGCGGAGTTTATCCAGATCGGGAGCGAGTTCTCCCTGCCGTCCCCGATGGCAGGCGCGGTTTCCCTGGAGATCCTGTGGAAATATCCGGCATTCAGCATTGCGGGGATCCTGCTGCTGCTCCAGGCGGCACGGCTGGCCATCCTCTGCCTGGTTTCCCTTGTGCTGACGCGCCTGGGACGGCGGGGACAGATTGTGCAGCTGGCGGTTTCCATGGTGTTTGTGGTGCTGCCGCTGATCCTGCTGCGGATCAACGTGCTGTCCTTCTTCCGGTAAAAGGAGACAAATACAATTCAGATACAAAGAAATCATCCGAAAAAGGCTTCCCGGACGTCTTTTATAACAGACAGGGCGTCCGGGGCTTTGCCGTGCGTGTGAAAACCGGATGGCCGGGATGAATTATGCACAGTGGAAGGACGGGGGAAAGAGAAGTGCCAAAACCGCCCTGAGCGTTGATTTGACAGGGCGGACAGCTTGTATTACAATGTAAAATGTGCATATATGTTGTATGTCACCGAAAATACGTATACAAAATACAAAGAAAAAACTCCGGATAACGAGTACAAACGAATCGCTGAAGCGTCTATATACTATGGGGGCAGTATCTACGGGGGGATTAGGTATGAGAAAACGCATGTTGAGAATCGGAGCTTTCCTGGCCGCACTTGTCATCCTGGCAACGGGAAGCATCGCGCTGGCGGGATCCGATTCGCAATCCAAAGCGTCAGAAACATTTGTAATTAAGAATAAAGTACTGGTGTCCTGCAAGAAGGACGCGGAAAAGCTGACAATTCCGGACGGCGTGAAGGAGATCGGCGAAAAGGCCTTCTACGGCCTGAAGAAGCTGAAAACCGTGACACTGCCGGACTCGGTGCAGAAGATCGGGAAGAAGGCTTTCGCGGAATGCACGAAGCTGGAGAAGGTCAAGATTTCCAAGAACTCCAAGCTGAAGGAAATCGGGAAGCAGGCGTTCCTGAACTGCAGGAAGCTGAACATCAGCTTTGTACCTGAAGGCGTCAAGGTGGCCAACAACGCCTTTGAAGGCGCCGGAACAAAAAAATCCGAGACGGACAAGCCAAAAGTTACATCAAAACCGACACCGAAGACGACACCCAAAACAACGCCCAATCCGGATGTCTGGGTGATCGAGAAGAAAGTGCTGGTGGAATGCAAGAGCGATGCCTCAAAGCTGACGGTTCCGGACGGGGTCAAGGAGATCGGAACCAAGGCTTTCTACGGGCACAAGAACCTGAAAACCATCATCCTGCCGAACTCAGTGCAGAAGATCGGCAACGCGGCCTTCGCGGAATGCGAAAACCTGGAGAAGGTCAAGATTACCAAGAATTCCAAGCTGAATGAGATCGGGAAGCACGCGTTCATGAACTGCCCGAACCTGAACATCTGGTTTGTGCCTGACGGCGTGAAAGTGGCAAAGAACGCCTTTGAAGGGGCCGGCATCAATGTGCCGACACCCACTCCGGAACCGGAAAAGCCGCATTTCGGCGGAGGCGGAGGATCCTCGGGGCCGAAGATCCCCCACAGCCCCGGAACGGCGACACAGGGCCCGGATTACGACCTGCTGGAAGTGCAGGAGCTGACAGAACAGACCGAAGCCATGAACCAGCTGACGCTGGGCGGCGAACTCCTGGCGCTGGTGCTGAACGGGAACGAGGAAGGGGAAGGCGGCAGCAGCTTTACGGTTTCCGGGAAAAGCTGGGAAGAAGGGCAGGAACTGACCGATACGCTGATCCTGACCGCGGAGAACGGTGAGGAACAGAACACCTGGAGCATGAACGGCGAAGTGCTTCGCCGGATGAACAAGAGCGGAATCCGCTACCTGGTGTTCAGAAGCGGGGACCAGATCGCGGTGCTGGAAACGGAAGGCATCCTGGCCGGCTGGAAATATGACGGAATCAAGAGCCGCGGGACGGCAAACCGGCGGTTTACCTATGAGGTAACCATGAACGGTGACCTGCCCGCGCAATGGCAGGTATCCATTGAAGGGGAGATATACGAACTTTCAACGGATGAGCATGCGGGAATTTATATGACCGGGGTTTACAGCGGTTCAGCCGATGTGCTGGACGAGCCTTGTGACAAACTGTTTGTGAAGGATTGAAAGGAGTGGCCGGGATGAAAAAGGTATTCGCGATGCTGATGGTTCTGGTACTGGTGCTGGGCGGGACGGCGATGGCCGAGACGCAGCTGACCTATGACGGAACGGTGGTTGCCGGGAAGACGGAACCGATTACCGTGCCTTTCGGCGGAAAGATCGGAACCCTGTCTGTACGGAAGGGAGATCCTGTCAAGGAAGGCGATGTCCTGGCGACGATCTCGACGACCCTGGAATACGCACCGGTGGAAGGCACCGTGGCCGGCCTGTACGCGCAGGAAGGCGATTCAACAGGAAGCATTACCGAGCGTTACAACGCGGTGCTGTTTATTGAGCCCACCCGCAAGTATACGATCGAGGCGAACAGCGAGAAGGCCTATAACAGCAGCGAGAATTATTTCCTGCACCGGGGCGAGCGGGTTTACATGGCCTGCACCGCGGACGGAACCCACACCGGAACGGGCATCATCACCGACGTGACGGACAACGGATACAACATTGAGGTCACCGGCGGCGAATTTGTCCTGGATGAAAAGGTGGCCATTTACCGCGCTGAAAACCGGGCCAAGGAAAGCCGCCTGGGTTCCGGCAAGGTGAAGCGCGCCACGGCGGTGGCTGTCAAGGGCGGCGAAAGCAGCAGCATCCTGAAGCTGCACGTGAAGAACGGCGACTTTGTGGAGCGCGGCGAAGTGCTCTTTGAGACCGTGGACGGTGTGCTGGACGGTTATTACGCGCCGGACAACAAGATCAAGAGCCCGGTGACGGGTATTGTTTCCGAAGCGGAAAAGAATCCGGGCGAAGCTGTGGGCAAGGGCGACATCCTGATGAAGGTGGTCCCGTCCGACAGCTTCCAGGTGGAATTTGAAGTGCCTGAAGAGGAACTGTTCAGCCTGTCTGAAGGGCAGAGCGTGACCATGGAGCTGCGCTGGGACAACACCGCGGACAAGACCTATTCCGGCAAGATCATCTCCATCTCCCACAAGAGCGAAGATGCCAAGGAAGGCTCCGACAAGAATGTGTACAAGGCCTATGCCTCCTTTGAACCGGATGAACGGATCCGCCTGGGCATGACCATGTATATCTATATCAATGAGCAGGACGAACCGGAAGCTGATGAACCGGCCGCTGCTGAACCGGCGGAGGAAGAACCGGCTGCTGAACCGGCCGAGGAACCTGAAAAATGACCAGACTGAACGGGAAAGCGTTTGTCCTGTGGATCCTGGCAGCGGTGCTGTGTGTGACAGCCTGCGGGCCTGCATACGCGTCAGCCGGGGAACGGGTGCTGGTTCGTGTTTCAGAAGCGGATGACGCGGAGATTACGTGGATCGAAAATGTATGCAGGATGGACGACGGCTTCTGTGTGATCTGCCAGGGGTCGGAAACCAGCATCCTGCGGTATACGGACCTGCAGGGCGAACCGGAGACTTTCGTGTTCCAGCCTGACGGGTCAGAGGAATATATCCCTTCAGGGAAACCGGAAACCGAACCGGCGGAAGAACCCGGGGAAGAGGATGACGAGGAAGAGGACGACGGATTCCTGCTGACTGCCGAATCCCGGAGCACAGAAGAACACATTGGCAGCGAACCGGAAGAGCCGTACGGAGACATCGCGATCGGCGATGCAAGAGGCTGGTTCAGCCTGAACAATAAGCTTTACGTGCTGCAGACCGTCGAGCTCAGCGGAGAAGACTGGATCAAAGTGAAAAGCATCCGGATTATGCACGTCCGGCTGGAAGACGGGACGGCAATCCTGGAGGAAAGCGGCCTGCCGGAACTGGATCCGGAATATGCGGTCCAGACAGCGGAAAACTATGAGTTTTTCTGCGGGCTGGATAAAATGTTTACTGCCGGGGACAGGCTGATCGGACTGGACACAGGGGGTATGCGGCCCCGGCTGCTGATGTTTGACCTGACAGACGGATCATGCAGGGTGGCGGATCTGTATAATTCCACAGACCTGGCAGCAGGCCCGGACGGTTCAGTGCTGATTAACCGCTGCAACGCGGGACTGGGCGGGATCGACGCGGAAATCTGCCGCCTGGATCCGGAAAGCGGGAAAGAAGAACTGCTGGCGGAGATCAAAGGTGCGGGAAGCTATGAGATTAGTCCGTGCTACGACCCGGAAAAGGATATCCTGTATTATGTTGACAAAGGCGAGCTGTGGAAAATGCAGCCGTCTGAGCCGGACAAGGCGGAAGCCCTGAACGAATGCCAGGCATCCGGAAGCAACGCGATGCTCCTGGCGGATGGCACTATCCTGCTGTGGTCCGGCCAGTCCGTGACGCTGCCGGGCACCGATACGGCGCAGCGGGACGCGATCACGCTTCGGATCTGCGACAGCACATACAACAGTGCTGTGAATGAGGCTGTTTTCGCGATGGAGAACGGGCGGGATGACATTTCCGTGGTTCTCCAGAGCAAAGGAAACGCCGGATCGGATCTGCTGAAGGCCATGATGACCCGTGACGCGTATACGGACGTGTATATCCTGCCGTATGACGCCAGCGACTTCAGGGCGCTGCGGAGGCGCCAGTACCTGGCGGACCTGGGCGGGAACAGGGAGATTGCCGAAGCCACCGGCCGGCTGTATCCCTTTGTCCGGGACGCGGTGAAGCAGGACGGAAAGATTATTGCGGTTCCCGTCGGTTTAACGGGGGACGGGATCAGCATCAATTTGCATGCCTGGGAAAAACTGGGAAGAACCGAAGCGGAGCTTCCCGGCACATGGGATCAGTTCCTTGACTGGCTTGATATGCTTCCGGAGAGCCTGAAAGGAACGGATGTAACGGTGGCGGGAACGACGGCGGACCGCCAGGGCTTCCGTGCGGTCCTGATCGGATACCTGGTGGAGATGTACCAGATCAGGATGGAAAAGGAAGGCGGGGATTATTCCTTCAATACACCGATGCTGCGCGGCCTGCTCAGGCGCATTGCGGACCTGGATTATGAAGCGCTGTGCCCGGAAACAGTCAGTGAAACAGCGACTGAAGTTAAAGAAAGCCTGCTGGATGTTGACGGCTTCAAGGGCATTACGGGAGCCGGGCGCAATGTTCCGCTGGCCCTTGCGTTTGAGGAAGGGGAAACGCCGATTATTCCGGTATCACTGTTTGCGGCGTTTGTGAACCCTTATTCCGAGCACCAGGAAGAAGCAAAGGAATTCCTTGCGCTGGTCCTGAAGAAACTGAACCATGCCGGGGAGTATTCCCTGTTTGCAGACAGGACGGAACCGGTCAGGAGCCAGTTTGCCACAGATCCGGAAAACACGGTGGAAACGATCGGGAAGATCCGGACCATGCTGGAAACCGCGGAAGGCGAGGACAGGGAACTGCTGGAGGAAGCGCTTCGCAGGGAGGAAAGGACGCTGGAAGATATCGAGCGCAGCCTGTGGGTGATCAGCGCGGAGGATATCGGACAGTACAGGAAAAGCCAGGAACACTTTGCGATACTGGACAGCTATTTTATCCGCGACCTGGTGGGGACGGGTGAAGACCGGGAAGCGGTGGAAGCGTTCATGCTGCTTTTCTACGGGGATGAAAACGGTGAGATCAATCCGGAAAAGGCACTGGAAATCATTGACAAACAGCTTCGGATGAAGCGGCTGGAAGGAAACTGAATCATCTTTCACCGGCACTGTATCGGCATGATCAGCCCGGCGAAAAATCAAAAACGGAGGAACCTGACGAATGAAGAAACTGAACGCGAAGACGGTTATTCTGTGGATCCTGGCAATGATTCTGTGTATTACAACCTGCGCTCCGGCGTTTGCTTCCACGGGCGACCGTGTACTGCTCCGCATGAAGAACAACGAACAGGGATGGTCTGAGGACAGTATCCGGATGGTGTGGAATTCCCCGGAAGGCATCTGCGTGATGACCGGATGGGATATGAAGGTTATGCGGTTTAAGGATTCCGAGAGTGAACCGGAAACGTTCGAACGGAAATGGCCGGAATATTCCGGCGAGGTGGTAATTGAAGGACTGGAAGGGCTGGAAGGGCTGGAAGGTATTGAGGGCCTGGAAGGCCTTGCGGGCATCCAGGGTATCGAAGGCCTGGAAGGCATAGAGGGCGCTGAAGGAATCCAGGGGCCTGAAACTGCCGGCGCTGAAGGAGCCGATGCACAGGCGGCCCCGGGAACGGTTCCCCTCGTAATCGATGATGAAGAGGAAGAGGACGACGAGGAAGAAAGCTTCCTGTTTGCAAAGACCCGTTCGGAAGACGAAAGCGGCAGCACGGAACCGAAAGATAACGGGTCTGTATCTGATTACTGCAATACCTGGTTCACCTGGAAGGGTGAAGTGTACGGCCTGACGGAGAGGAACAGTTTCGATGAGGAAACCGGCAACGCCCGGGTTGACGCTATTGTGGTGAAGCGCCTGAAGCTGGAAAACGGAGAGTCTTCCCTGGTGGACACCGACCTGCCGGAACTGGACAAGGAATACATGGTCAGCAACTGGGGCGGCGGGGAAAGCCTTGACAGCCTGGACAAGACGTTTACCAGCGGCAACTACCTGCTGGGGTATGACTATTACTCTGATGGAAAACTGCTGTGTTTTGACCTGACTGACGGTTCCTGCAAGAAACTGGAAGTGGCCAACAACGCCACCATTGCCCCCGGCGGTGATGGTTACGTGCTGCTTTGCCGCATTGACCTGTCAGAGGAAAGCGAGAACCGCTACGATATCAAGATCAGCAAAATGAACCCGGCGGACATGAATGAAGAACCGCTGACGGAGGTCAAAGGCTTAACGGAATATCCGGAAACCTTCTGCTATGACGAGGAAAAGAACACACTGTATTATGTGAATGCCGGAGAACTGTGGGCCATGCCGGAACTGGACCAGGAAAAGGCCCAGACGGTAAATGAATGCTCCGAAAGCAACCCGAACCTGATCCTGCTGCCCGACGGCAATATGCTGATCTGGTCCGACCGCACCGTGATGATCCGGAGTACCGATCCGTCACAGCGCGGGGACGGCATCTCACTGCGGGTGTACGATAACTCCTACAGCAGTGAACTGATGAACGAAGCCATTTTTGAAATGAGCAATGCCCGGAATGACGTTTCCGTCATCCTGCAGCAGGACTGGAATACCAGGATTGATATCCTGCAGGCGATGATGAACCATGACGGCAGTACTGACATCTTTATCCTGCCGTATGAAGGAAAGAATTTCCGGGCACTGAAGAACCGCGGCTACATGGCGGACCTGAGTGACAACGCGCAGATTGCTGCCAGCGTGGAACGCATGTATCCTTTCCTGCGGGATGCCATGAAGCAGGACGGAAAGATCATCGCGGTCCCCACTTCCATGAGTTCCCAGGGGATCTGCATCAACATGGAAGCCTGGAAGGAACTGGGCAAAACAGAGGAAGACCTTCCCAAGACCTGGGATCAGTTCTTTGACTGGCTGGAGGAGATGCCGGCCCAGCTGGAAGGCAAGGATTATATCCTGATCAGTGACTATATGGACCGGGCAAACTTCCGCTGGCAGATTATCAGGTCGATTATTGCCCAGTACCAGGTCATGGTGGACAGCAAGGGAACAACGGATTATTCCTATAACACACCGCTGCTGAACGGCCTGCTGAAACGCCTTTCGGAGCTTGACTATGAAAAGATCGGCGTTGTCGAGACCGTTGACTGGGAAGAACTCAACCAAAGGAACGAGTGGCATACAGCGCTGCTTGATCTGTACAGCTACAGCGGATTCGGTTCGTACAACAGTGAAGTTCCGCTCGCCATGAAACTCACCGAGGAAGATGACGCGGTGATTCCGGTCACGCTTTACGCGGCGTTTGTGAATCCCTATTCCGAGCATCAGGACGAGGCGAAGGAACTGCTCGCGATGATGATCAGGAATCAGAGCATTTATACACAGTACTCGATGTTCACAGACAAGACCGAGCCGGTACGGAGTCCGGACGCGGATGAACAGATCAAGAACCATGAAGAATATACTGCAGACCTGAAAAAGCGGATCGAGGACGAGGAGATGCCCGCTGAATTCAGGGCGGAGATGCAGGAAACGCTTGAGTCTGAAGAGAAGAACTGGGAAAAGTACAAGGACAGCTGGCTGTGGATTATCAGCCAGGCGGCCATTGATTCTTACCTGAAGGTTGAGCCCCTTTTCAGGGTGCAGGAATATGACATTTTCACCGACCTGTGGAATAGCGAAGAAGATGAAAACGAATACAAAGCAATCTCAGCTGCCCTCTTCGGATTTACCTACGAGGGAGAAGACGGTAAACCGACGGTTGAGAAGATCAGCATTGAAGAGGCGCTGAAACGGATTGACCAGAAAGTTATGATGAAGCGCAAGGAAGGAAACTGATTTACCTGTGTATTTCCGCGCCGGCAGGCCATTTTGGCCTGTCCGGCGCAATAACTTACGGAGGAATCTGAAACAATGAAGAAACTGAACAGAAAAAATGTGGTCCTGTGGATCCTGTGCGTGATCCTGTGTGTGACGGCCTGCGGACCGGCGTTTGCGTCAGCCGGGGACCGTGTGATCTACCGAAGCGACAGACGAAGGAGGGCAGGACGCGTGGATTGAAGGCGTCTGGAAAAGCGGAGACGGCTTTTATGTGATGCTGAGGGGATGGGATGAGTCCATCCTGCGGTTCAAGGATCTTCAGAGTGAACCGGAGCGGTTTGTGCTGAACAATCCGGCGTATTCCTCCGAAGATGAAGAGACAGAGAGCCCGATTGACGCGGTTGAGACTTCGGAACAGAAGCCTGTCATCCTGGGAATCGGTGATGAAGATGAAGAAGAGGAAGAGGAAGACGACGAGGATGACACCGGTTTCCTGATTGCCCAGCCGTCGAAGGAAAGCACGGATGAAAACCAGACGCCGGAACCGGTTTTATCCGGCTATTTCTATCCGGAATACTGGTTCGAGTGGAAGGGCGAGCTTTATGCCCTGGCTCCGAAAATGGACACTAATGAGACGAGATCCAGGGTGGAGAGCGTGGAAACCCGCCGTGCGAAGCTGGAAAACGGACAGATTATCCTGGAAGACAGCGGCCTGCCGGAATTGAATCCGGAGTACCTGATCGAAAGCTATGACGATTCAGAATACTTTGCAGGAATGTACGGCGGGTTTACTGCCGGCAATTACCTGGTGACAATGAGCTACGGCGCGACACCGAGAGTCGTGATCTTTGACCTGACTGACGGTTCCTGCAGAACTGTTGACTCGACTTTTGAATACAGTATTGAAATTGCGCCGAACGATGACGGTTCCTTCCTGCTTAGCAAAGGAAAGTGGGCACCGGATTACACCACGGCTGACATTGCAGTCAGCAAGGTGAACCTGGAGGACCTGCAGGAAGAGCCGCTGACGGAGATCAAGGGCATGAAGGACAGCCGGCTCAGCCTCTGCTATGACCGGGAGAACAATATCCTGTATTACATCACTGCCGGTGAAATCTGGGCGATGCCGGAGCTGGACCAGGCAAAAGCCCAGGCGGTGAATGAATGCCCGGAGGCGAGCCCCAGCGCAATGCTCCTGCCTGACGGTTATGTGCTGATCTGGTCCAACCGGTCTGTGATGATCAGGAATACCGACCCGACACAGCGTGCCGGCACTACGCTGCGGGTTTTTGACTCCTTTGGCGGCGAACTCCTGAATGAAGCGATCTTCGAGATGAGTAAAAACCGGAGCGACGTTTCCGTGGTCCTGCAGCAGGAATGGGACGGCAAAAAAGATATCCTGCAGGCCATGCTGAACCGTGAAGGGGATATTGATATCTATGTGCTGCGGTATGAAGGAAATGACTTCCGCGCGCTGCGGAACCGCGGCTATATGGCGGACCTGAGTGATAACGCGCAGATTGCCGGATATGTTGACCGGATGTATCCGTGGATCCAGAACGCCGTGAAGAAAGACGGAAAGGTGATTACGGTTCCCCTTTACTTCTATGGGGATTCGCTCAACATCAATACCGCGCAGTGGAAGAAGATCGGCGGAACCGAGGAAGAGCTTCCCAAGACCTGGGACCAGTTCTTTGACTGGCTGGAGACGCTCCCGAAACGGCTGGAGGGGACTGATACCGTCCTGGTGGAAAACTACATGGACAAGGGGTATTTCCGTTCCTCGGTCACCCAGATCATCATGAGCCAGTACCAGACCGTCATGGACAGCAAGGGAGTGGATTATTCCTACAATTCGCCGACGCTGACCAACCTGCTGAAGCGCATTGACACACTGGACTACGAGGCGCTCGGCATTCCGGAAGAGTATGTTTATGATGAAAACAATGAAAGTGAATACGTATGGCATGAACCGCTGCTGAACACTTACGGCTACAACGGATATAACAGTTATGCGGATTATACTCCGCTGGTGCTGGCCCTGAATGACGAGGAGCCCACGGTCATGCCGGTAACGATTTACGGCGCGTTTGTGAATCCTTATTCCGAGCACCAGGAAGAAGCCAAGGAACTGCTTGCGACGATCCTGAAGAAAGAGGATATTTACACGCAGTACGGGTGGTATACTGATAAAACGGAGCCGGTAAAGCGTTCCGACGCGGATGAACTGAAGGAAAGGCATGAGAAGGACCTGGCGGATCTGAAGAAGCAGCTGGCCAAAGCGACAGACGAAACCAGGTCCCAGCTGGAAGAGGCCATCAGCAACGAAGAAAAATACTGGGCAGAAAGCGGTGAACGGGTCACGTGGTCGATCAGCCAGTCGATGATTGACGGCTACCTGAAGCTCAGTCCTTTCTTCCGGGTGCAGGAATACGTCCTGATCGAAGATCTCTGGGATACCGACGATGAGAAGGAACGAGGCAAGATTATGGAAAGCCTCTTCGGGAACTGGTATGTTGAGGAAGACGAAAAGCCTGAGAAGATCAGCCTGGAAGAAGCCCTGAACCTGATTGACCAGAAGATCCATATGAAACGCAAGGAAGGGAACTGATCCTTTTTGTACAAGAAACTGAAACTGGCATGGCCTTTTCTGCTGCCGGGACTGGCGGGCCTGCTGATATTCTATGTCATCCCCTTTGTGGGCGGCATCTGGTTCAGCGTAACAGACGGCAGGGTGGAAAACGCCTTCGTCGGCATTGAGAACTATGTGGCTGTCTGGAACAACGTGATGTTCCAGCAGGGCCTCAGGAACACGATGGAACTGTCCGTGATCTGTGCTCCGCTGCTTTTCATCCTTTCCTTTGTGCTGGCAGCGGGCCTTCACCGGATCCGTCCCGCGGGCGGCTTTTTCCGTTCCAGCGTGCTGATGCCCTACCTGATGCCTTCTTCGGCAATCCTGATCATCTGGCTGCTGTGGTTTGACTACGGCGGCCCGGTGAACCACCTGCTGACGGCGCTGGGCGGAAGCAGGGTGGACTGGCTGACCGGCATTGAGCTTCGTGTGCCGGTTGTGCTGATGTTCCTGTGGAAGAACCTGGGATTCTGCCTGGTGATTTTCCTTTCCGCACTGCAGTCCATTCCGGAATCATTATACGAATACGCGACGCTGGAAGGCGCGTCTTTCATGCGGCAAACCTTCTCAATTACCCTGCCGCTGGTGATCCCGTCCGCCTTCCTGGTGGCGATTATGTGCTTTGTATCCGCCTTCCGGATTTTCAAGGAAATCTATTTCATTGCCGGCGCCTATCCGGCGGAACCGCTGTACACGCTCCAGAATTACATGAGCAACATGTACAACAACCTGAACTACCAGTACGTGACGACGGCAGCCTATATCTTTGCCATCATCGTGTTCGTGCTGTTCGGGCTGCTGTTCCTGAGCCAGCGGAAAGCAATGAAACGGCTGGGAGGTGAATGACAGAATGAGGAATCGAAAAAGCCCCGCGATCTGGGCTGCGCGGATCCTGCTGACACTTCTGGCTATTATCATCCTGCTGCCGATGGTGCAGACATTCCTGTATTCCTTCTCCTCCACCGCGGAAATGGTGACATTCCTGGACGGCCGGGGAAAACGTGATCCGAATGCATGGATGGATACGCACCTGTCACCCGAGCTTTTCTCCCTGGGCCAGTATGAGCAGGTGCTGATCAAGGAAGGTACGATCCTGCATTACTTCATCAACTCTGTGAAATATGCGGTGGCCATCCTGCTGGGACAGACGCTGGTGATTCCCGCACTGGCCTTCGGACTGAGCAAGTTCAAATTCCGCGGGCGGGAAACCATTTTCTTCCTGATCGTGATGCTGATGCTGCTGCCTTTTCAGGTGACGATGGTCCCGAACGTGCTGACCCTGCGTTTCCTGGGGATTGACAAGACAACCTGGGCAGTGATTCTGCCGATGATCTTTGCACCGTTCTTCATTTTCCTGCTGCGCCAGTATATGATCGCACTGCCGGATGAACTGCTGGAAGCAGCCTCCATAGACGGCGCGGGGCCGTTCCGCTCCTTCCTGTGGATTGTGATGCCGGTCTGCCGGCCGGTGCTCGGCGCGGCAGCGGCGCTTTCCTTCGCGGAAAGCTGGAACCTGGTGGAACAGCCGCTGACCTATCTGTCAACCCGGATAGACCTGATGCCGCTGTCCACACAGTTTAACCAGCTGACCAAGAACGCACAGGGATTTGAGTTCGCGGGCGCGGCACTGTACATACTGCCGGCACTGCTGATCTACCTGTTCTTCCAGGAGGACATCCTGGCCGGGATTCAGCTGACAGAAATGAAATAAAAAGGCAAGCCTGATAGGCGGAAAGGTCTGGTTTGGATATGCAATTCAAGAAATTCGCTCTGCGGGGAATGATCATTCTGGCAGTGGTGATTGCACTGTGCGTGCTGTTTTCAGGTACGCTGCGGACGCTGACCACAGCCAAGGTGAGATTCGTGAAGACTTCCATGGGAAAAATTGAGCAGACCATGGAACTGGAAGGCAAGGTTGCGTTCCCGGACCATGAGGTAAGAAAGGTCCGGGTTCCGGAAGGACTGAGCCTGACGGTGGCCAGGGTTCATGTTGCCAACGGGGAAAAGGTGGCCGCGGGAGCACCGCTGCTTTCCCTGGAGGTTACGGATGAGGAATCAAAGCTGGCAGAGCTGCAGAAGGATGTTGACGAAGCCCGGAGTGAACTGGAAGAGTGGGAGCGGAAAAACAGTGATATCCGCCTGAGCCGCAACGAACAGCTCTGGATTGACGCCTATAATGCCGCCCGGGAGGCGGAATCGGCGGAACTGGAGGTCCGGCTTGCCCTGATGGCTGAGCTGGGTGTGTCGAAAACCAGCAAACTGACAGAAAAGACCGTGAGCAAGGGATCCGACATGGCCAAGGAACTCTACGGCCAGTGGCTGAATGCCGTGAAGGAAATGGAAACGGCGCAGCAGAAGCAGGTAAGACTGAACCGGTACGCTGTTGACGACGATCTCTGGAAGACGCTGCAGAGCAAACAGACCTCGCAGAAGAAACAAAAGGATGCCGAAGACAAAATGATCAAGATCAGGCTGCTGGAGAAGCAGGTGGGCCTGATTACGGCACCCCGTGACGGTTATGTGATTGAAGTGAAGGTGGAGAAGGGCAGCACCCTTACAGGAGAAAATGACCTGCTGCTGTTTACCCCGGAAGGCGTTGAACCGGTGATCCGCGCGGAAATCAAGGATGCGGAGAAGCCGGTGCAGAAGGGCGGAGACATTTACATCGTCGTTGATGCAGAGAAGGGCAAACGGATCAAAACAAAGGTCAAGGCAACCGGCGTGACGGAAACGGGCGTACAGTGCGCTGACGCGGAAATCACAAGCGATGTGCTTTATGAGTTTGGCTCTGTCAGCAAAATGCTGAAGAACGAAAGCAGTTTCCGTATGCAGGTGATCAGCAAGGCAAAGCAAAACTCCTGCCTGATTCCGACATCCGCCATAAAGCCGGATGAAAACGGATATTATGTGCTCGTTGCAAATGCAGACAGGAATGCGCTGGGAGAGACCGTGCTCCGGCTGAGCAAGTACCCGGTGCACGTTGTCGGGGAAAATGAAGGCCTGACTGCGGTTGAAGAAGAATCCCTGCACAGCAGCGGAGAAAAAATTGCCTATATGGAAGACCGTCCGATCAAGGCGGGGGATATTGTCATCGAGAGCAAAGGAGCAAAGCGGGAATGAAACGAAAATTTCGGCTTTCATTTGTGCTGATGCTGGGAATTCTCCTGCTGGCGGCGGGACTGATCGGCCTTGCAACGGTGCCGGACCTGCTGCAGTATGTTTATCTTCCGCCTGCGGGCCAGGAATCATCGGCACCGGAAACGTCCGATCCGGAAAGCTCCGCGCCGGCAAGGACCGCGCTGGCGGAATCTCCGCTGAAAAAATATGACAAGGCAATGGAGACCATGAGGACATCGTTTCCCAGCCTGACAATGCACGGCGTGAAGTCTGATGCGAAGCTGACAAACGGCAACGCGATGAAGACTGTGTGCCTGTATTCTGTGGGACCGAACTGGAATGAGGTTTATACCCCGCAGATTGAGCAGGGACGGCCGCTTGTGCGGATGGACGCGGAGAAAGAAAACAACGTTGTTGTGCTGGATGAAGATACGGTCTTCACCCTTTTCGGAAGCGGCACGGATCCCATCGGGAAAACCGTGGAAGTGGACGGACAGAAGATGCAGGTGGTGGGCGTTGCGGCCCACAGCCGGAAGATCGGCGAGCCGCAGGAAAACGCTGCCTGGACGCCGCTGGCCCGGTATGAGGGCAACGACATGATGGTCCTGTCGGTCCCGACAGACTCCATGGATATGTACTCCGTGTTTGACTCCCAGACGAAAGACAACTTCGGCAACGGAACCGTGATCAGCACAATCCGGGAAAAGACCATGGCCATGCTGCCGCTGCTGGTGGTTTTCGTGATCGTGGCAATGTGGCTCATGAAGCGCCTGTTCAGATGGATCGGTGAATACGGAAAGAGCCAGATTGAAAAGGTCCGGGCGGAGAGCAAAAGGCGCTATGCCCTGCAGCTGATTCCCTATGCGGCCGGCCATCTGGCTGTTCCCGCCCTGCTGTGTGTGCTGGCGGTGGCTGCCTGTTACGGGATTGCGGTGCTGGCCATCCATCCCCTGACGATCTTCCCGGAATGGATTCCGGACACACTGGGTGAATATACCTCCTGGATCAACCGGTTCTGGACCCTGGTCGGGCAGGCGGCTGCACCGGTGAACCTGAGGACGCCGGAGCTTGCCCAGATCCAGCTGTGGAAGGGACTGATCCAGTGGGGGACGCTGCTGATCCTGCTGTGGGCGGCGAAAAATGCACTGACCGGTTTCAGAAAACGCAAGGAAGACTGATTCCCCGGGAGAACGGTAAAACGGCCGTTCTCCCGTTTTTTGAATTTTGCGGATTGACAGTGACTTTTACAGCCGTTATTATGGCAGCAGGGACAGTCAAGGGAAATACGAACAGAAAACGAGGTGGTCCGGGGTGAAGATCTTCAGGGGAACTGTATCCGTGATCCTGATCCTGGTCCTGGTTCTTTCCTGCACGGTGCAGGCAGGCGCCGCCAATACGGTGAAGGTGCAGCTGGAGGCGGAATATAAATATACCGAAGCCCGGAACATGCTGAAGCTGATCAACGGCCTCCGCACGGGAGACAAAGCCTGGTACATTTCCAAAAACAACCGGACCCGCGTGAAGGTGAAGGACCTGCAGGAGCTGGAGTACGACTATGCCCTGGAGAAGGTTGCCATGCAGCGGGCCCTGGAGATTGCGGTATATTTCAGCCATACCCGGCCGAACGGCGCTGCCTGGTCTTCCCTGTATCCCAAGGGATACAGTGCACGGGGAGAGAACATCGCCTACGGATTCGGCACGGTGAAATCGGTTTTCAATGCCTTTGCTGAGGAAAAGGAAAACTATGCCGGCCAGGGCCATCGCCGGAACATGCTGAACAAGCGGTATACCCGGGTTGGTGTAGGCGCGGTGCAGGTTGGAAACATCATGTACTGGGTGCAGGAGTTCGGCTGCGGCGGTGCCAAAAACACGGAAGCCAAAAAGCTGAAGACCAAGAAGGTCAGCGTGTCCGAGCGGATCCTGAAGAACTCAGCGTGGAAGGTGCAGGCCGGGGAAAAGATGATGACCGTGGAAGTCGGAACCAGCGAAGCCGTGCCCGTCGTGATGATCGTCAGCAAAAGCGGCGCGCGGATGACGCTGACGGATTGTGCCTGGAAGGCACAGAGCAAGCTGGTCCGTGTGGACAAGAACAAGGTAACAGGCGTCAGAACCGGCAAGGCAAAGCTGACTGCCAAGGCTGCCGGCGTAAACCTGTCGGTGCCGGTATCCATTGTGACATCCAAACCCGCGGCGACACAGTCCAAACCGCAGGAACAGCCGGTGGACACGACCATCATTGATGAATATGAAGCCGCGCTGGGTACGGAATACCTGATTCTGGAACCGGATGACGAATGCTTTGAGACGGACGATGAATACGCTGAAGCGGACGGCGAATACAATGAAGCGGATGACGAGTACACTGAGGCGGATGACTGAAGATAAACAAAAACAGGACCCGGAGAGGGTCCTGTTTTTCTGTGCTGCCGTTATCAGATGCCGATGAGTTCCTGCTTCGCCTTTTCCAGTACAGCAATCACCCGGTCGCACCAGGCGTCGAATTCCGGATCCGGCACCTGGCATTCCGGATGGGCCAGGATATAGTCCAGCGCTTTTCTGACGCCCACATGGAAGGGAACGGCGGTCTTCATGTTGGGCACGGCCCTTTTCAGTTTCCGGTTGTCGAAGACAACGGAGACGGATTTGTCGCCGATCAGGCCGCCTTCGAAATCGTAGCCGCAGGGTTTTCCGGCCGCGGCCAGGAAATCCGCGGAGATGTGGTACGGGATGAGCTTTTTGCCCAGCGCGTCCGCAATGGTCCGGTGGACCTGGTCCCAGGTGAGGGTTTCATCCCCGGTGATCTGGAACGCTTCACCGATGGCGTGGCGGTTTCCCATGAGGCCGGTGAAGCCCCGGGCAAAGTCAGTGTTGAAGGTGAGCGTCCACAGGGAGGAACCGTCGCCCGGAATGATGACGGGCCTGCCTTCCTGTATGCGGCGGATGACCTGCCAGGAGCCTTTGCTGCCGTGGACGGCCACAGGGATGCTGCGCTCGTCATAGGTGTGGCTGGGACGGACGATGGTCACCGGGAAGCCTTCCTCCCGGTGCTTTTTCATCAGGAACTCCTCACAGGCGATCTTGTTGCGGGAATACTCCCAGTAGGGATTCGCCAGGGTGGTTCCTTCGGTAATGACGTAGCCTGCCGCGGGCTTTAGGTAGGCGGAGGCGGAACTGATGTAGATGTACTGGCGGGTTTTGTCCCGGAAGAGGCGCCAGTCCCGTTCCACCTGGTCCGGCGTGAAGCCGATGAACTCGCATACGGTGTCGAAGAACTGCCCTTTGAGCTTTTCCGCCACATCCGCTTCGTCGCTGATGTCCGCGGTGATTGTCCGGACGCCGGCGGGCACGTCCGCAGCGCGCCTGCCCCGGTTCAGGAGCCAGACTTCCCAGTTGGTTTTTTCAGCCAGGCGGCGGACGATGGCCATGCTGATGGTGCCGGTTCCGCCGATGAACAGTGCTTTCATCTATGGGCCTCCTATGTTCTTTTTTTTCGGTTAAGATGGATTAATCATAACATGAGGGAGAGAAGTTGGGAAGGGGATTGTCCCGGAAAAAAGAGTGAAATTTGTTTCTCGTTTTTTTCGTTTTCCCAAAACAATTTTGGGTTTGGGATGCGTCTGTATGGGTGTAAGGGGAAAATAAAAGGAGTTTACCGCTCCCGTCAGCCTGGTACCGGCGGATGTGGAAGCCCCTTCGAAGAATATCACCATCCGAAAAAGAAGGAGACCAAGACAATGAAGAAACTGACAGCACTGCTTGCGGCCCTGATGATTCTCCTTGGCATTCTGTTCAACGGTGCCCTGGCGTCCGATGCATTTGTGGCCTTTGAGCCCTACGACGGCAAGGAGTTTGATAGACCCTCATTCCCGGACCTTTCAGATGAACTGATCCCGATCAACCTCAGCCGCGAAGACCAGGGAATCCGTTTCGAAGTCATAGCCGGTGTGGTGAAGGGAAACAACGCCTGCTTTGAATGTTCAGTACAGGACCTGGAGGGAGACCGGGTTACCAAGTATTCTGTCATGTGTGGCCATATATCCGATAATATCTGGAGTGTTGGTCAATCCAGGCATTATGAGTGGCTGTCTGAGGATGAAGCAAACCATAAGGTAACATTCAGGATCCTGAACAAATACCGCCAGGCACCCGAACCCAAGGATGGCCTGTACGCCATTGAATTTAACCGCATAGAAGACTACCATGGCCTGACGACCGACCTGATTCCCGCGCTTCAGGAATACGGGACAACCTCCGAAGGAATCGATCCTCCGGAAGGGCTGCAGGAGGGGTGGTTCGAAAGTTATTCCGTGACTGAGGACCTGAAGGTCCTGGATTATACCCGGCCCCTGAATATCCCCCTGAGGGGAATCGAAAAAACCACAGTGTCCGCCATCGGCTGGATTGACGGCAAACTGCATGTGCAGACCCGCACAGTCCAGGATTCCGATCCTTCCGAACTCGTTTCCCTGACCGGCCGCCGTACGGGAAGCTATCAATACCGCCGCGTTTACTGGACTGACGCGGATAACACAAAATGGAATGAATACATCCTGACAGATACCCCGGAGGACATGGAGAGCGCCGGCCTGAATGCCGAAGTCACCCAGATCACAAACCGGGTAGACGGTGACTGGTCAATCAGTTTCCCGATCGATAATGTGCGGGTTGCCTCAGACGGTACAGAAGATGGCTTCTTCTATGACTGGACTCCGGAAGAACGCGCCCGCAGGGCATTCGGGGACATTGCTGACAAACTGCGGCCGCTGAACCTGACCGCGGAAAAGCAGGGATGCCGGATGGACCTTCTGTATGCCTATACGGAAGGGAAAAGCCTGTGGCTGGTTTATACCCTGCAGGATGTGGAAGGCAACAAAAAGCTTGACGCAGACAAGTATCCCGATGTGGCAGTCTCCGTCCTGCCTGTGGAAGCCCATAACACTGTGATCAGTTCGGATTACAGCAACAGGGAACGGAAGCTGATCTGCTTAGAACAGCTTGATTACAGGGAGCCGTTCCCGAGTGAAAACCAGAGCGTCTCCATTGCCTTCGATCTTGAACCGGTTATGAAGGAAAAGATCAGGATTCCCTTCAGCTTCATGCTGGACGACATTCGGACGGCAGAAGCGGGAGACACCGCTGCCCCCGTTCCCGCAGCCACGGAAGGCGATCCCTCTGCTGCCGCCTATGCGAAGATCATCGACAGCAAGATCAAAGAACAGTATCCGGAAATCGCCGACAAACTGCAGCCCGTGAACCTGAGCCGTGAAGATCAGGGAATCCGCCTGGATGTCCATTATATCGGTGTGAACGGAAGCTCAGAATATATCGTTTATTCCCTGCTCGACCTGGAGGCCGACAGCCGGGACGGCAAAATCAATTCGTCAACTGCTTTTGACAATACCATTTTTACCACCGCGTCAGGAAAATGGTTTCCCGCTTTTATCGAGAATTCCTCGATCTGTACCAATAAATTTAACGGACAGACCACTTATGCCCGCGTGATCAGATACAGCCGGGATGATTCTGATTCTGTCCCGGATGAAGCCCGGGTGGTTTCAATAAACCTGACGTTTGTGCCGATTTCCAAAAGCATCGGTATTGACGTAATCTCCCAGGTGAAGGAATATGCTGCTGAAGCTGACGGTGTTGATTCACCCGAACTCCTGAGGGGTTCCATGTTCAAAGAAAATGACTACAGCTGGGAACCGGTTCCGGGCAACAAGGCAAAAGTGCTGGATTATACCCGGCCGCTGGATATTCCCCTGTATCAGACCATTTCCCTGACAGGCGCCGGATGGATCGACGGGCAACTGCATGTGCAGGTTCATGACAAGGATACGGAGCTGTTTGCCGGTTCGGATCATCATCGCCTGGAACCCTCATCAAACATAGGTATCTCGTCCAGTCCGTATGTTTCAAATAACGGGCACCTGTATTGGGGTGACAATGACGACCAATGCGCTGAATGGTGTGAATATACCTTTGACATTTCTCCTGAAGACCTGGAACAGGCGCGGAGTCTGAGCGTGTATATCACGGAATACACTGATGTCCTGTACGGTGACTGGACTGTTGAGTTCCCCGGTACCTGATCTCAAAAACCAACCCGGAACGGAAGTGTTTGCTTCCGTTCCTTTTGTTTTTTCCGTGGATGGGGAGAATCAGGGTTACTTGCGGAAAACGGAAAGGTGTGGTATAAAATGGAAATACAGCAAGAGAGAACACAGATGACAAAGCAATAGACGGACAAAGGGTGTGGAACCATGGACAGGCGAACAGTTTTATTATTTCTCCGCAAAGCACTGGCTGCGGGATGCGCGCTGGTTTTGCTGCTTTCCTGCGCCGCGGCGGAGGGCGGAAGCGCGCCTGACGAAGAAACGGTCCGCATGACGTTCAAGAAATATAAGACCTCCGGCGGCATGGTGCTGGCGGCAAAGGACGGGGAAATCGTATACCGGCAGAGCTACGGCTGGGCCAACAAGAAGGCGGAGGAAAAGATCTCCGACGATACCTATTTCAAGCTTGCTTCCGTCTCGAAACTGGTGACCGCGCTGCCGGTGATGAAGCTGGTGGAGGATGGACGGCTGGCCCTGGCCGAGAACATCGGGCATATTCTGGGGAATCCTGCCTTTGAAGCGGCCAGCGCGAAATACCCAAAGAAATCCATTACCTCCCGGATGCTGATGACGCACACCGCTGCCATCAACGACAGCAAGGGCATGTTCATGAAGGGGAAGAACCTGACGGAGGCCCTGAACCCAAAAAAGAATAAAACCGGCTCCGGCTTCCTGGACAGGCAGCCCGGAACTTATTACAAGTATTCCAACTACGGGGCGGGAATCCTGGGATGCATCCTGGAGGCGGTGACCGGGGAACGCCTGACGGACGCGGCCCGGGAACTGGTCTTTGACGCGATGGGCATTGAAGCTGCGTATGATCCGCATCTGCTGCAGGACCCGGAAAAGATCGTGTCCACCTACCGGGCGAACGGGAACCTGCATATTACCCGGTCCTACCGGCTGAAGCAAGCCTACCGGGAAACCGTCAACCTGGACAAGGACTACAACGAGTCCTACGGCGGCGTATGGATCCGGGGAGAAGACCTGGTGAAAATCGGAATCATGCTGTGCAATTACGGAGAGATTGACGGGAAACAGATCCTGCAGGAGGAGACGGTCCGGGAAATGCTTTCCTCCCAAAATGGCAAGGGCGGCATTACCGAGGATTCGCCCTACGGGCTGAACATTGAGCGGGTGACGAACCTGGTGAGCGGGAAGACGGTCTACGGTCACCAGGGCATGGCGGAAGGTGTGCTGTGCAGCCTGTATTTTGATCCGGAGACGAAGTTTGTGTTCGCACTGCTGACCAACGGATGCAACGTCAACGCGAAGGAAGACCACATCTGCACGCTGTCGAGGAAACTGTTTGAAATCATGTGGAACACATATGCAAAATAAAAAGAGGCGGGAGCCTCTTTTTATTTTGCAGTGAAATGCCTGACTTCGTCAGACGTGAAATATCGGCCGCAAATGGCCGATGTGAAATATTTGGCTTCGCCAAATGTGAAATGTTCGCTGTACTGACGTACAGCGAACGTTTTAGTTTGTTGGGCAGGGGAACGAGATCCTTCGACGCGGCCGCAAGCGGCCTTGTTCAGGATGACAATCATAACGTGATGGATTATTCATAACGTTTGGGTGTCATTTCGACCGACCGAAGGGCGAAGAATCGATGACTGCCAGTGGCAGAAATTTCATCGATTCTGAGGTCAATCGAAAGGGAGTTGGCTCCACAGTGTGGAGCAACGACCATTGAGATTGCGGATAGTGGAGAAATCCCGTTATTTTTTCAGCATTGAATCTCACGTTTCAGAGCGTTATCGGGAACAAGTCTGATATGCGTCAGGTTGCTTTCCAGGTCGGGAGAGACGGACGTGCCGTCATCGCGGTAGAGGTCATAGGTGCCGGGAATTTCCAGCTGGCCGATGACGGTAAAGCGGGTGTCGTCCAGCAGTTCGGAGGATTCCCCGCCGGGGCAGAGGAACACCGCACGGTTCTTCTTCACGAAGAGCGGGAACTCGGCCAGGGAGAGGTCGATCCAGTGGCTGCCCTTCTCCATCGGGACCAGGTCATAGTCATGGGCGGAGCGGAAGCGGATCATGAGCATATCCTCCGGCAGGTAGACAAACCGTCCGGAAGCGTTCTGCTCGTACACGGGCGCGATCATGCAGCCGTCGCCCAGCAGCAGCTGGTCCTGGGTGTGGACAGCCCGTTTGTCATCCGGATATTCAAAGGCCAGCGGACGGAAGAGCATTTCATCCCGCAGGGCGGCCTTCATGAACTCGCTGTAGAGCCAGGGCAGGAGGGCATAGCGCACGGAGACGGTGTCCCGCATGAGCTCCCAGGTGTCGAAGCGGTAGATTTCCTGGTCCCGGGTATGCAGGGCGGAGTGGTTGCGCATCAGGGGCGTGAAGACACCCAGCTGGAGGAAACGCTCCAGCAGGTCTTCCGTCACGTTGCAGCCGAAGCCGCCCAGGTCGCAGCCGGTGAAGAGGAAGCCGCAGAGGTTCAGGTTCGGAAGCATCTGCAGGGCCATCTTCAGGTGGCTCCACCAGGAGAAGTTGTCACCCTGCCAGATTCCGCCGTTGCGGTGGGCACCGACAAAGGAACTGCGGGAGAAGAGCAGCAGGCGCTTATCCGGGCTGAAGCGGCGGAAGCCTTCCGCCGTGGCACGGGTCATGCCGGCGCCGTAGAGGTTGTGTACCAGGTCATGACGGACGGGCTTTCCCTCCACCAGATGGTAAAACCGGCGGTAGTCATCCATGCTGTTGGCCATGCCGTTGAAAACATCCTTCAGCCACCAGGTGGATTCATAGTCCACCCCGCCGGAACGGATCCTGTCCGCGGCGGCAAAAGCATCGGCCAGCCCCTCGTCGGAATAGAAGAGGGCAGGCTCGTTCATGTCGTTCCAGAAGCCTTCGATCCCGGCCTCCAGCAGGGGACGGTAGAGGCCGCCGAACCAGCGGCGGACGTCCTCCCGCAGGAAGTCCGGGAAGCAGCAGCGGCCGGGCCAGACGGCGGCGACAAAATCAGAACCGTCTGCCTTTTTGCAGAAGGCATCCTGTGCTTTGCCGGAATCGTAGGGCGCGTACCCTTCCTCCACTTTGATGCCGGCGTCGATAATTGGGACCAGGCGGAGATGCTCTGCCCTCATGGCTTCCTGAAAACGCTTCAGGTCCGGGAAGGCGTCTTTCCGCCAGGTGAAGTTTTTGAAATCGTCCATATAGTCGATGTCCAGGCAGATGCCGTCCAGCGGAATGCCGCGTTTCCGATGCTCTTCCGCCACGGAGCGGACCTCTGATTCGCTGGCATAACCCCAGCGGCTCTGGATATATCCGAAGGCCCACCGGGGAGGCAGGTAGCTTTGTCCGGTAAGGCGGCGGAATGAACGGGCGGTTTCCGACAGGGAGGCCTCTTCCACAAAGTACAGATCCAGATTTCCGTTTTCGGAAGTGATGACAGCGGTATCGGAACGGGTATACCCGAGGTCCCAGGTAATCCGCCCGGGATCGTCCAGAAAGACGCCGAAAAGGCATTCCGGCCCGAAGAAAAGCAGGAAGTTGTGGGAACCGTACAAGCTCTCGGTGCTTTCCGTATG